>Ga0307507_10002614_pt1 | contig 37189 bp, 50 predicted proteins | sample 7_EM_MG_FD_207223 | JGI IMG/M metagenome (GOLD analysis project Ga0307507, IMG submission 207223) | Populus trichocarpa ectomycorrhiza microbial communities from riparian zone in the Pacific Northwest, United States - 7_EM | ecosystem: Host-associated > Plants > Roots > Unclassified | place...
TACTCTGCCACCCCGACACCCTCGGCGGTGAACCAGAGAAATAATTATGCAGAACGATGAGGTCTACCAGGCCACTACGGCCGTCTTGAGGGCTCTCGCGAAGGGTGATTACCAAGTCCTTGGGGAGGAGCCCAAAATCTGTTTACCTGGACACGACACCTTTGAGAAGCGAACCTTGGAACGGGAGCTACTTTCTCTTACCCATCGAATCCGCCATTTAGAGGCAAAGGCTGCTACTGCCAGTCGGAATTTTCCAGACACACCAAATGAAAATGGTGCTCCATCGTCTCCCTTTGGTCTCGGCGCTACAGGCCGTCATCCTTCTCCCATCCCCATCAATGGTGGTTTGACGGGCGGTCAAAGAAATGGTGGTAGCCCCGGAAGCGATTCTAGCGACCAGTCGAGCCAACTTGAAGTTCTTCATCAGCATGTGAAATCTCAAGAGCAGGAGATCCAAGAAAACCGGAAGATAATGAAGAATTTGATGGAGGAAGCACAGAAGGCCAAACAAGCCCCACAGCTACCAATAGATGAAGCTACTAAAGTAGAACGACTCCATAGGGAGCTCAAAAAATCACAGCAGGCGAACGAGGCTTTCTCGAAAGCTTTGCGTGAGATTGGGGAGATTGTAACGGCCGGTACGTTTTCACTCGTTACTTTGAAATACATTCTGTGGGTTGCTTGGAAACAATCGCTAACTTTTGGATGAACGGACCGATAATAGTGGCCAAGGGAGATTTGAACAAAAAGGTTACTGTTCATGCTATAGAGATGGACCCTGAAATTACTACATTCAAAAACACCATCAACACGATGACCGATCAATTGCAAACATTTGCCAGCGAAGTATCCAGAGTAGCCCGGGAAGTGGGAACCGAAGGGCGGCTCGGTGGGCAAGCCAAGATCGCAGGAGTCGAGGGAACTTGGATGGAATTGACCAACAACGGTATTCACACACAACATTTACATTTTTGCATCGTTTCATTTTTTTTTTTTTTTTTGCGTTGTCCCGACGCATGGGATAGATGCGGGATGGGATGTGGCGCTATTGGTTGCTGACATGCGGTTTGATTAGTTAACGTCATGGCTTCCAATCTCACCAACCAAGTGCGAGAAATCGCGGACGTTACCACGGCTGTAGCCAATGGTGATCTCTCCCGAAAGATCCACGTGCACGCGCAAGGGGAGATCTTAGAACTCCAACAGACTATCAACTCTATGGTTGACCAACTTCGTACTTTTGCATTTGAAGTCACTCGGGTGTCTCGGGAAGTCGGAATCGACGGTATCCTTGGTGGTCAAGCTGAAATACGCGAGGTGACTTTCCCTTCCTTATTTATTATTATAAAAATCGATCCTAATGATATGTTTGTGATATTCAGGTCAAAGGAACATGGCGAGAGCTCACAGACAACGTCAATGCTATGGCTGCAAATCTCACGGATCAAGTCAGAAATATAGCTGCTGTCACTACCGCCGTCGCTGAAGGAGATCTAACCAAGAAAGTGAGCGCGTTGTGCAAGGGCGAAATCTTACAATTGAAGGAGACAATCAATAAGATGGTTGACCGTCTTCAAAACTTCGCTACTGAGGTCACAAAAGTTGCTCGAGAAGTCGGAACAGAAGGCAAGCTTGGTGGACAGGCTCGTGTTGAGGATGTGGAAGGCACGTGGAAGTCTCTTACTGAGAATGTCAACAGCATGGCTCGTAATCTTACGACTCAAGTGCGGAGTATTGCCTCCGTTACCACTGCTGTGGCGGAAGGGAACTTGTCACGGAAGATTGATGTACATGCTCAGGGAGAAATTTTACAGCTTAAAGACACTATCAATAAGATGGTTGAGCGTTTGCAGAACTTTGCTACTGAGGTCACCAAGGTTGCTAGAGAGGTCGGAACTGATGGTATCTTGGGAGGACAAGCAAGGGTACGGATTTCTCCTTGTCTGCCCCTGATATAAGCAATTTGTTAACGGCACCCCATGATGCAGGTACAAGATGTTGAAGGAACGTGGAAGGATCTTACTGACAATGTCAACATCATGGCCAACAATCTTACGACACAGGTACGAAGTATCGCCGATGTCACCACTGCCGTAGCTCAGGGTGATTTGAGTCGAAAGATCACTGTGCATGCTCAAGGAGAAGTTTTAGCCTTGAAATCAACTATTAACAAGATGGTGGATCGGTTGGAAGTCTTCTCACGAGAGGTCAAGCGGGTAGCAAGGGATGTAGGGATTGATGGCAAGTTAGGTGTGCAGGCCGAAGTCAACGATGTCGATGGGTTATGGAAGGAAATCACCAGTAATGTCAATACCATGGCCCAGAATCTCACCACCCAGGTCAGAGCCTTCGGATCCATCACTGCCGCTGCCGCAGATGGTGACTTTAATAGATTCATCACTGTTGAGGCTTCTGGAGAAATGGATGCTCTCAAGACCAAAATCAACCAGATGGTGTTCAATCTCAGGGATAGCATTCAGAAGAATACCGCTGCTCGTGAGACCGCAGAATTGGCCAACAGGACTAAATCCGAATTTTTGGCTAACATGTCGCACGAAATAAGAACACCAATGAATGGTATTATCGGAATGGTATGGCCAAATTTTCCCGACAAAAAATGTTTGTCAAAGAGTAAAAATTAACGTTGATCCAGACGCAACTAACTCTTGACACCGATTTAACCCAATACCAACGAGAGATGCTGAACATAGTCCACAACCTTGCCAATAGCTTATTGACTATTATTGATGACATCCTCGATATTTCAAAAAGTATATCCTAGAAACCCCGTGGCGCTATTTATTTATTTATTGATATCGTTTTAGTTGAGGCAAACCGTATGGTCATGGAAGAGATTCCATTCTCATTGCGCGGAACAGTTTTCAACGCCTTGAAGACCTTAGCCGTCAAGGCAAATGAAAGGTTCTTGGATCTCGTGTACTGTGTCGATAATGTCGTCCCAGATCACGTTGTTGGCGATTCTTTCCGCTTAAGGCAGGTTATCTTAAATCTTGTTGGAAACGCCATCAAGTTTACGGAGAGCGGGGAGGTCAAATTGACCATCCGACAGCACGACCAGTCGCGGTGCTCGGATAAGGAATATTGCTTTGAATTCTCGGTTTCGGATACGGGTATCGGAATTCAGTCGGACAAGTTGGATTTGATCTTTGACACCTTCTGCCAGGCCGATGGATCAACAACCAGGAAGTTCGGTGGTACTGGGCTCGGATTATCTATCTCGAAGAAATTAGTCAACCTCATGGGTGGTGATGTTTGGGTCAAGAGTGAATACGGCCAAGGAAGTACCTTTTACTTCACCTGCACTGTCCGGCTTGCTACAACTGATCTTGGTTTGATTGTACCACAACTTAAACCTTATAGAGGACATCATGTCTTATTTATCGACAAAAACCGAGAAAACGCCGATATCCCCGAAATGTTGAGAATGCTCGACTTGGTGCCTATTGTGGTTCATACAGCGGAGGAAGCGCCCTTACCGGACCCGATAACCAATGGACGGAAGGGAGTTATGTACGATGTCATACTAGTTGATTCTATGGAAACTGCCTTGAAATTGCGCACTCTGGACGAATTCAAGTACATACCATTAGTCCTCTTATGCCCAATAATCAAGGTTTCCTTGAAATCTACGCTTGACCTGGGTATCACATCTTATATGACTACCCCATGCTTGCCAATCGATCTCGGTAATGGCATGATCCCAGCATTGGAAGGAAGGGCAGCTCCGTCGGTGTCCGAAAATTCGCGGTCCTTCAACTTGCTCTTGGCAGAAGACAATATTGTCAACCAGAAATTAGCTGTCAAGATTCTCGAGAAGTATCATCATACGGTTGAGGTAGTGGAGAATGGCCTCCAAGCCTTGGAGGCGGTCAAGAACAAGCGGTATGACGTTATCCTTATGGACGTTCAAATGCCAGTAATGGTGAGATTCTTGTGCCTCCGTGTATGCGCTCTTGAAGGTCCTAATAGCTCTCTAGGGTGGTTTCGAGGCCACCGCAAAGATCCGAGAATACGAGAAGGATGCCGGGCTACCGCGAACACCCATTGTCGCCTTGACAGCTCATGCTATGCTGGGTGACAGAGAAAAGTGCATCCAAGCACAAATGGATGAGTACCTATCAAAGCCACTGAAGCAGAATACACTGATCCAAGTTATCCTCAAGGTGATCCTAAAACGCCATCTCGCTTACGTACACCAACTGACAGTCATCTAGTGCGCCACCCTTGGGGGGCCGCTTCTTGAGAGAGGAAGTGGAATATTGTGTTCGATCCCCGACGATAGTGAGCGAATCAGCAGAGTTATCAATGGCGCATCAACGCAGATGAGGTCTAGACCAGTGCTTGAGCCACGGGCTGCAACAACAAATACACCGATTTCGGGTGCTAGCGCCTCAAGTCCGCCCCCGGGGCTTGTGGATGCAGATCCCATTGAGCGGGTGAGCCAAGATGTAATTCTTACTGTTGTGCAGGATGAAGGCGTCGAGATTTTGGGATGAATCTCCACAATACTAATACCCTTGCGTTTTGATAGACTTTGTTCCGATCTCTAAGTAGTTAGACGCGAATCTCGAAGGGCGACCTTCTTTTCTTAATTCCCTTTTCATTTTCTAGTTTCTTTTTGCTTTTGGAGTGGAGTTACTGCACGAGGAAAGGTTTGATGAAGTACTGTTTGCATTTATCTTGCGAGCGAATGAGCCTTTTCCCGTCGCTGCGGGCCACCGTCGGTGAGGGTTCTTCATTTTCTGCCTTTTAAAATTATGGCATACCTTTTTCCGAATTCGCCCCCCCTTTTTTTTTGCCGGTATACAAACCAAAAAGATGGTTGCCTATGGGTTTTTCTATTTATCCATTTGGAGATGGTGAAAATGGGCGGGTGGCAAGATCGGTCTTGGTTTTTTGTTTTTTTTTTCCCTTTGGCCCTCTTTCCGTGATATCTAGCCGCAGTAGGTTGGAGATGATGATTTATCCGAAGAAAGTCCCGGAGGCCGACTCATATATATGTTTGAATTACGTTCTTGCTATTTGCTGTTCCTTTTATGGTCTGATTTCGGTTCGGTTCGGGGGTTTATTCATTCTATTCTCAATTTCGTCTGGGCAAGTACAGGGATTTTGTTTTTTCCTTCTTCCCTTTCCTTTTTACCTTTCCCAATACACCTTATTGCTTGCTACCGCCGCTGCATATTTGAGTTTATCCTCTTCTTCGTTGTTGATTCTTTTTCCTTCCCCTCTTCTCCCCCATTGTCTCCTCCGAGTTAACTATCCCTTACTTTATCTCCTAATTCCAATAAATAACCATCCTTTATATTGTGGGGGCCATTCCTCCTCCTCTCCCCTTTCCCCCTACACTACAAGTGAAAAATGTATTGGAGGTTCTTTCTTCCTTTCTCCCTTCTTGGTGTAATTTCTTGTGAATGGATGAATGCATGGATAGTTCCAACGTGGCGGGGCTGCACATTACAGTAATGGGCTGCCCCCAGGCATTATGTACCACTAATGGTGTCCGTTTTGCTTGCCTGGTTGACTTGCGCTGTTTATAATGTGTGATGTACAGTTCATTGTGAAGTTTGTGTCGTATAAAATATAGGGCCTGGTGTGAAGTTGGCACGGCCTCTTCAGTTGCAACGAGCTAGGGGCTTTGCGGGTCAAACTCTAGAAATGACAGTGGTGGCTGTGATTAGGGACCTCTTTCTTTCTTTTTCCTAATGGACTCTCATACCCGAAGATGTTGTGAAAAAAAATAAGTTGGATTAAAGATTGTGAACATAGGTTGCAAAAGCAATACTTTCACTTCCTAAGAGGGGCATCATCAATTATCACAACCACTACGAGTAATATTATACGGAATATCTAATATCCTATTCAATAAAGACAGAATAGTATATCGGCTAGCATATTAGGGGGAAAATGATCTTGGAAGACTTGAAGGAAGCATCTGGCATATTTGCTATATAACAGGAAGGATCAAGGTTAATAAATTTAAGCAATACTGGACTCATTAGAAATCTATAGAAAGAAGAAACAGGAGGCAGCACAAGTCCCAACACTCTAGCCTACCCTTGCCTTGAGCACAGACACAGTCTTGAAATCCCATTCTGGAGAGTTTAGAGGGAACGGCTAGCAGAGCATGTGCCTCCTTGGTGTAAAAGCCATTGCACAAGACAATCCGGTCCATCCGGTGGTGGGCTAAACAGGGTCTTGAGTATGTAACAAAAAACGATCCTGTTTGTACTTGCCTATTTGAACGCTCTTCATTTATTAGTGCCTATCTTGGCACAATCCCATCCCACTTCACGTGACTTGTGTCCAAATCTTTCAAAGCTTAGCTTATCCTACTCCTTCCCGTTCCACTCCACAACCCCACCATCAAACTTACAAAAAAAATGTCCCCACCAGCACAAATCCCCGATTACGCAATCCTTCCAATAACTCTCCCGCCTACGCCCCTTGTTGGAGCAGCGACGCACTACCTCTACCTCCGCAAGCATGCCCCGAAGCAGCCAGCACCAGACGACCCGCGCTCGCTGTTCGTAGTGAACGTCCCCGTCGACGCCCAGACGGCACACTTCCGCGCGCTGTTCTCTACAATTGATGGCGGGCGCGTAGAAAAAGTCATTTTCGAGGGCGAGGCGAGTAGCACGTTTTCCATTGGGAAGCGGAAACGTGGCCGTGAGGATGAAGATGAAGATGGGGGGAAAGTGTGGGATAGACAATTGCGCCAAAGCGGGAGCACAGCTGTGGTTGTGTTCGTGGATAAGTCAAGTCGGGACCTGACGATTAAAGCTGCTAGAAACTTTTCCAAGAAGAGCCCGGTTTGGGGTGCTGGTATTAGCGAGGATGTGAATATTCCTGCTCTTGGGATATCACGTATGCTCCCCCCCCCCTCTTGCTCTCATTTTCACTCTCTCTCCCACTGAAAAAATTGCTGATATATATGGTCATGCGCAGGCTACCTAACACATCATAACTTAACGCACCCTTCCAAAGCCCACCTGCAAGCCTCAGTAAACACATTTATGACCGCTTTCGAAGCTGAGGAGACTGCAAGGCTTCGAGCCCTAGCGAAGCGCAGACAGGAGCCCGACGAGGATGGCTTCATTACCGTTGTTCGGGGCGGGAGGACGGCCCCGGCACAGCAGGAGGAGGCTAAGGCGGCGCTCGAGAGGAATAAGGGAAAGGAGAAGCATGAAGGGTTCTATAAGTTCCAGGTGCGCGAGGAGAGGAAGACTCGGCAAATGGAGTTGCTGAGGAAGTTCGAGGAGGATAAGAAGAGAGTGGCTGAGAGAAAGAATTTGAGGAGGTTTAAGGCGAGTTTGGATTTCCATATATCACTCACTAAGAGAGAAGCGGGAGCTAATTAGGTTTATAGCCGTTCTGATCATTTTTATTTTTCTTCTTTTAAACTTTTTCCATTTCGGGCTTTCTATGGTAAACTAAAGCGTCTATCCTAACCTCAAAACCATACAAAATCACAACTTGAATAAACTGCCACCCACCTTAGCCCCGCCAGACCCTTCTTCTCCACCATAACCTCCCTCCTCATTTGTGCTCCCCCTAGTACAATCACATAACTTTACTCGAGCATTATCATAGCAACAAGTAGACAGCAAGGATAGGTCCTTCGACAAAATTTGACACAAAAAAGAGTTCCTTTTGAGATCTGGCCTGCAGGCCTCATACCGGTATATCTCCTCTTGGCACTACCGTAAAAACTTGGTGAAATCTCCGTCTGCCTTCTAATCTCTAGATCCTGAGCCAGAGGTCCCTGAGAAGGATTAGCGTTCTTCGGATAAAGTTTTCGAACAGTTAGTTTAGGTTAACCGGCAAGATAAACCCTGTCCTGTACGAATATTATTTTTTTAATGTATTATAGTAAGAAAACATTACCCGGTAAGAAGTTATGGAACAGTTATTCAAGGTTAACCAGCCAAATATATCCCTGTCTATTCCGGTTAATAGGTTCCTCTGCCATTGCACGCCACTAAAATCCTGAGGCTCTAGCAGAACATTCTAGAAGTATCTAGTGCCGGGGCAATCAATGTCTTGGCGGTAGCGAAGGTGTGCAGATCTAAAAATAAATAGGGCCTCGCTCGCCTCCCTCCCAACAATCTTTCAACCCCACCCTCCATCACAATCATGATGCGTTTTTTCAAAGTCCGGTACTGGGATCCGTTTTCACCCATCCACTACCCACCTCCTCTTCCCACCTACTCGCCCCTCCCTCACTCGCCCCCCACCCACCAATCCACCCATCCTCTCCCCACCCATCATCCACCTTTCATTTAACCCTCCTCTCACCCGCTCTTTTCTCAGCGGATTTGCATCCGAGATTCCGGAGGCCGATAGCCCGGAGGTAGACGGCACTGGAGTTGGGGGAGAGCCTGCTACTGCCGGGAGACCTGCTGCTGCCGGGAAGCCTACTACCGGCCGGAACTTGAAACCCACTGCCGGCGCTGCCCCTAGCTGTAACTTCGACACTATGCTCGTATGTTATCTGATACTATCTGATCATTGGACTTATGCTAATGAGGACCCGACAGTGGAATAAGGTTTCGGGGCTGGGGAGTCGAGTTGATGCTCTAACTCAGGTATGATATAATACTAGCCTGGTGCAAAAAGTGATCGTAAAAACCACTGGTTGCAACCAACCACTATTTTTCCGATCACTTACCCTCACACCCTAGTACATCAAGTCAATTAAATGAGTGGTGAATACTAATAGTTTGATAGGATTCTGGGGGTTCCAAAGTTGAGTTGCACAAGGCCATCAGCGAGCTAAGTGCTCGTTTTGAACAGTGTTTTGCTGAACTAAAGGGCGATATGGTGTTGATCAAATGGCAATTAAAATTCCTTGTGGCGGGGGCGGGAACGGTACGTATATATTTATCTGAACTTCCTGTCTGTTCAATGCTAATATACATTTAGGTCATCGTTTTCCTTATAAAAACCTACTTAGAGGAGCATAACGTCTTCACCCTTAAAGACTCGGACGCTACCGCTGTGGCCTCGGATACTATAGGAGAAATCCCGGAATAGGGGGGGTGGTGGTCGTTTGTGGTTTGTACAAGTTCCCGGCATGAAGAACCTGAACATTCAAGTATGAATTTAGTATGCGCGCTCAGACCCGCACAGACATTTCGCCATACAAACTTTTTAATCCCTGTGTTCAGGTTCTAAATGCCGGGAACTTGTATCCTATTATTTCCTCGGCAGATTGCCTCTGCTAATGAAATGAGTCGCAGTTGTGACAAGTGTAATGGCGTGTGTAGTAGCATCACGGCGGCATATCCACGAAGAGATGCCTGCGTTGCTAAAAAGAAGAGGCCTTAAGATCCTGGGAAGGGAAGCCCCAGTTTGTCCCTACTAGTATGGCCTATGGTATACGTCTATAGAAATTAATAAAAGGAAGCTTATTCCTTTGGTCGTCATGGTTTGCAAACACATTTAGTGATTTTAGTGAGTGAAGAGTTCTCTTACCAAACGTGATCAACTACGACTTCCCACCACAGCCAAAGGTTTTCGTGCCCAGACGTACCAACCTTCCTCCCTCCAAACTCTCCCACTTACCACTTTCTCTTGACATTCATTCACAAATACTCCCCGGGGCGCCACCATCAATCGAAATAAAATCCGCACTCATAAACACTCCGCCCGACCAAAAGAATGGGCCAAACACACTCAAGCCAGCAACGACGACCCTCCCAATGCACACGACCACGGTGTACGCTAGCTGCGTCCCGCAAAAGAGCCCTCAAACATTTACATTACCAGGGCAACGTGGAGCGCTTGCACCGTGGTGGACCTTGGGGACACGTTGACCATGGGTATAGCCCGGAGCAGGTGTGTCAGTGGCGGCGAGGGTTTCTGCCGGGACAGATACCGGCATGTAGGGGAGGATTCGTGTACGATCGGAGGACTGCGGGATTGGGAAGACGGAAGTATGCGGTGCTTTGGGGAGCTGGGGATACGGAGCCTAGAGGGAGAGTTTGGCAGTTTGACGTGGAGGCAGAGGAGGGCGGGGAGAGGGATAGTCATTGATCGTGTTTCTTGTCTGTTTTCTAGGGGAGGGGGTTCAAGTCTTGTCTTGTGTGCTACATCGCGTTAATACAGCGTAGTGTCATGAACTCATGGCCGGGGTAACTTTGAATCATTATTGAGTGGGTTTTATTAAACTAGGAAGGTCCAACTACTCGGAAACAGAAACTCCTCTTCAAAGATTCGGCGAACCTGCTCTAGCACGAATCGCTCCACCTTGCCTACATTCTTGAGTACCTGTTTTCCCTTCCCCTTTTCACCGATTTCGCTCTCGACCTTGATCTCCTTCAACAAACTCTTGGTTCGAACCCGAGCAACCTCTTCGCCATCACCCAGATCGGGTGTTTGTTCTTCGTCTATGAAGCAAAAGTGTGCCCGTCGGCGAATATACGCTAGACAGGCCAACCCATCGAATTTACACCCTGTGACTACAAGACGAACCGGAAGAGCGACGAAATTCGTAATGGGGTATTCGAGAAGTAATTCGGCCGCAAGTTCTAGTCGGATATCGCCTGAGTAGCGGACGCGGGCCATAATCTGTGTGTCCTCGTCCCTGGGTTCTGTCAATCGGGGAATCGCGGGCGAAGACGATCTCCTGGCACGGGAATCTTCAGATGTCGGGGTATGGAGTGGCTCCCGAGAGCTTGATCCAACACTGGGAGGATCGGTGATATTTAATGAAGATATAAGACCGCTGGAGTCAGCCGTGGACGGTCGTGACGGGGTAGAACTGGTAGAAGCAGAACGGGGCTGACTTTCTGGAGGAGCCGGCGAACTAGGGGATTGGAATGCAGATAACGTGGGCGTGTTTGCCCCCGTGAACCTAGACGATAATGCGGAGTGGAAGTAGTGTAAATTTGAGCTACTCCCCCCACGGTGAAACAATGGAGTTGTGACACCAGCAACACCCACTCTCCCGGGAAATGTATCCGGAATGCCGGGCGTAAACGGACTCCGAAAAGGAATCCCAGTCCTGCCATCCGGAGTATACGGTGGAGGGTTCAATCCCGGCGGAGGACTTCTCATCTCTCCACTAGCACTACCATCATCCCTTCTCTCCCTCCTCCTCCGCTCCCGCTCAAGCTTGAGCAAATAATCCTGTTCATCCTCACCCCCGGCGTTTGCACTACTTATATCGGCGGAACCGGAGTCAGAGTACTCGTCGTCGTCGTCGTCTTCGTAGAATTCAGGGTAAGGGTCGCAGAGTTCTTTGATCTCGATGTCGGGGGGTACATTGCCAAACGAGAAGGAGTGTACATTGACGGATTTGATAAATTTGGGGAAGGGAATGGATTGGAACTTTTCGTGCACAAAGGAGCGGATGTTTTCAGCGTAGCGAGCCCCGTCTGGGCCAGATGTGAGGGTTTCCCAATTAACCTCTATAGACATGATGGATTGAGGTAGTGTGGATGAGAATGTCATTGGAGGGGTGTGTGGACAGTGGGGTTATCCAGAGTGTAGCAAGATGACAACATTCGGAAAGCCTATTCTATTGGCCAATCCCTATCGAATACTGCAAAAGTTTCAGGAAATGTGGAGCTTAGGCTTGGCATTTTTAGCGCGGGGTCGGCAAGAAGTTATTGTATAGTTATTCAAGGTTAACCAGCCAAATATATCCCTTGCAACCCTAACGCCGGCACCCTTTCTAGATACACATCTAACTGTAATTGTGAGGATTACCTGCCATCCCCCAGCGAACGAACCCCCCCCTCCCCCAATCCACCCATTTTGCAATACTAATCCGATTAACAGACCTCCAAGGGAATCGTTCACCACCAAACCCTAGACCAACTCACTCGCCGGCGCAGAGACGTGAAATCACGAGCCCTCTCAGGCGTTTAGCCAGTCCTCAAAATAGACGCAATTACTCGCACTGACTGGGCCTCCCTCCTTGCACAAGGTAAAAACGGGGCATCTCCCACAAGGACTCTCAGTAAACCCATTGATGCTATCCGGTCTCCTTACAGCCCGATATGCCGTTCCTCCCACCACACGCTCAATTTTTCCGTCATACACCAGCACGTCGAGTAAGCTTCTGATATCGGCCTCTGCGAGGTCAACCTCGGTCAGGTTACTACTCTTGACCCAGAGATAGACTTGGTTTAAGGTTGGATAACCAGTGTAGCCAGGAGGGAATGAGCCCACGGCGCCACGGGTGGGTAGTTTTGGGAAGGACTTTGAGATCATGAACTTGGTGATGGCGGTTAGTAGTTCGTTCACGAACTCTTTGTCGAGCTCCGAGTCAGTGAACCAAGGGCCTCCAGTGACTTCTATTGATGGCGTGAGCTCGTAGAGCATGTAGATATTGCGCGCTGGATGCTATACGGAATCGTTAGCTTCAGTTCATGCGTCTCTTTCGAAGTAGAAGTGCCGGGTTGGTGATCGTTCGAAAGGTGACCGTGAGTTCATCGAACTAAAAACCCATGTGGAGCCCTGAGACTAACGCCTCATTTTTCGTCACCCCGTCTCCCGCTTTGCCCAACACGCGGCTCAATGCTATCGATATCTAGAGTTGGTGCGCCCTTTGACCAAAAATCAGGAGTTACTTACATTGACACTCTTTATGGATTTGATATACTTCTTCCTCTCCAACCCTTTCAACGCCTTGTTAACCGCTGTAGAATGCATATTCGACTTCACTTTCAACTGCTTTGTCCAAATCCCTTCCCTCGCCGACTCCTGTATATACCCGTATAACATTTCCTCATCCGCAGTCATATTTTTAACCCTAGGAATACGGTCGCATTAGCGCATTCAACGGTACGCACGGAAGTTAGGGTTCAACTCACTTATCCGCGAAGTCTTTAGGAACAGAGCGGAACACAGTCTGGGAGCCCCGGGTAAGAGCGCTGAGTGAGCGGGTCCGTAATAATTCATTGAGGACTTTTTGTGTGAGCTCAAGGTTGTTTTTCCCAGGGACCAAGTCCTGTAGTTCTGAAACGGAGAAGAGGTAGTCGCTTGGAGCTTGTAGACATTGCTCGTAGACGGCCTTGGCCATCGCATCGATGCTGGTTTGGGATGGTTGAGTGGCCATTGCTTAGTTGGGTGGCCGGAGTTGGATTGAGTAAGGAAATGGTGTGTGGTTGAGGCCAATGGAGGGCTTATCAGTCCAATGTTAGTTTAACATCAAAAGCAGGGTAACCGAGTAGTGCAGCACTGAAAACACTCGAACCTGATTGGGAATTCATAGTGCGCAAGTATCCTTAGGCTGCTTATCCCAAGCACAACCGCAGCTAAATGCGCAATGGCAACTCCTATTACTCCGCAAGAACCATTTCCGATCTACCTCGTCAGCTCTCGCTACTTCCTCTACGACGCCGATGGTAACTCCCTCCGCTCCCATCCACCACCCCGTTAACCTCTTTAGTAATTTCTCACGTCCGCCGCACGCACCGCATGTCCGGCTGCTTGACTGGCACCCTCCCGCAAATCCCACAGCAAAATATATTCCTTGGCCTGCCTCTAGAGCTAATGACCGAAGAAGCCCTCCTACTCGTCGAGAAAGGCGCCGGATACATCATCGATGACGTACGTGCTCATGAGCGCGGCCTGCGGGACATGCTAGAAGCCGATAAAAAGGCATATTTGGAGGAGCGGGAGGAAGCTCAGAGGAGGGGCTTTGAGGAGTATGTTAGGAGGGTAGAGGAGAAGAGGGGTGTTTTTGTGCGCGGGGGGGGGAGGAGGAATAATGACGAAGGAGGAGGAGAGATGATGGATGGCGGTGGTGGTGGGCAAGCAGTCGAAGGCGAGGGGGGAGAAGATGGAGTAGAGGGGAAAACGGTTTTTGAGAATTCATCGGCGTCGTCGAACTTGAAGCCGGCTTCTACTACTACTACTACTGCTGCTACTGCTGCTACTGCTGCTACTGCTACTACTACTGCTACTACTACAGTTGAAATGGCTGCGAATGCCGCGGTGTACTACCCGACACCGTCAACCTCCCACAATATATACCACTGCCATCCGGATCCTGCAGATGTGCAGACCGCCGCGCCGCGGCCGGAAAGAACACGGGGATACCCGCTCTACAAGCATCTTCACGAAAACGGGTACTTTCTCTCGCCTGGGCTCAGGTTCGGGTGTCAGTACATGGCTTACCCCGGAGACCCATTGCGGTTTCACTCGCACTTTGTCGTTAATGGCCTGGGGTGGGATGAGGAGGTTGAGATGCGCGATGTGGTTGGCGGAGGGCGCTTGGGAACGGGGGTTAAGAAGGCGTGGATGGTTGGTGGGGAAGATGAGGAGAGGAAGGTTCGGACTTTTTGTGTGGAGTGGGGGGGATTTTAGGCGTCATAAAATTACAAGTGCTGATAGAGCGATATCAGATGCGAAGTTGGAACTTTCCATGGAACCGTCCTTCGAGAGAACAAGCATCTTTCCCAAGAACAGCTGCGAAGCAAGGAGATAAGGTGCATCTTCAACTTTAACGTTTCCGCAGCGGATTCCGAAGCTCTCTACTTGTAGCACACAAATCTATTTTCTAATACCTGGGGTTGGCAGTCGAGTGAATTATGGTTTCGGAAGAGGAGAGGTGGGACCGCCTTGCTAATGGAAAGTGCGATAGTTTTGTGCGTAAAGGCTACTATGATGCTACATCAGTATGACATGATAAATTAGTAGTATACCTGCAAACTGTATTGAACTTCATAGATCCTGAACCATCACTAGGAATAGAACTTTGAGTTAGAAACTTACTATATAAATCTACAATCTCTTTGGGTGGCTATCGGGTAGCAGTATTGACCAGTTCTGAATCTGACCAAAATTACCTGCTTTGCAATATCCCATGCTCAGGGTTGATGCATCCCCGAACATATACGATGGATTTCACCAGTTTCTATCACGGTAAATATCCAATTTGATGGACCTTTTTCTTTCTCTTCTTGCAAATTTAATTATTTTTTTAGCCCAAACCACCAGGCCTAACCACCTTTACAAAAAAGTTTTCTCCTCTCTTTTTTTTTTTTTTTGAAGCGCGGGAGGGACGGAGCGGGCATTTTTTAAAAAATTTCCTCTGCTATCAATCCGGGAGCTATTAATCATACCCACCTTTGTCACACTGCTACACCGGCCAAAGAGAATTTATAAAACTTTTCATTAGAATGTTATGAATACACATTTCATCCTAGCTACCGCCGTACCGGTACTCTCCCTCCTCAACAGACACCTATCAGATATGCCATCCGTGACCTCCCAGTAGCCTCCCAGTATACACCATTCTACCTCAGTCTGCTACAGCTAATTAGTTCAAACATTCTCTGCATCTTGTAGTAGGGTTGGGATTTGTACCTAGTAATATTGTCCATCCTTAAACTTCTGGTTTTTGTGTGTAACATCTTTGCCTGTAGCTGAGTCGATATCCGGATTAAAGAAAGGGAAAGGCCGTTGATTGTTCTTAGTCCTTCCAACTGATCGGCGATTATGGGCAAATTTCACTTGCTCGGTTGCCTGCTGTCCCTGTGGTACGGCGTGCGAAGGACCCGGTCGATCTGGGAAATTACTTGCTCCAGCTAAGCTAGTAGATGTTGCCTCAACCTGCTCTTTAGCTCTCCCCTCCTCAGCCAAGCGAGGAGTACCCGACGGAGCCGGGAAGCATCTCCCTCCAGCTAGGCTAGATGTTGCCTCAACCTGCTCCTTAGCTCTCCCCTCTTTAGCCAAGTGAGAAGTACCCGATTGAGCTGGGAAGCGTCTTCCTACAGCTAAGCTAGATGTTGCCTCAACCTGCTCTTTAGCTCTCCCCTCCTTAGCCAAGTGAGAAGCACCCGATGGAGCTGGCAAGCCTCTTCCTCCAGCTAAGCTAGATTCTGCCTCAACCTGCTCTTTAGCTCTCCCCTTCTTAGCCAAGAGAGGAGTACCCGATCGAGCTGGAAACCAATCCGCTCCGTATAAGTTAGATGTTTTCTCGGGCTGCTCTCTAACTCTCCCCTCCCTAGGCAATTCTCCTCCTCTCTGGTTGACTGACTTCTTCTGTTGTTCATGCTTTCTCCCCGCAGAACTTGGAAACCACGCTTCAGACTCTCTCGCTTTTTCCTTTCCATTCGGTTGATTATTGCCATGGCTTTCATGCTTCTCAACCTCCTCTCCACCCCCGGCCGCCCTCCGGTTCCTCTCCCTTTGCCTGCCAGTGTGATACAGAGCTGCTATTTCTGGCCCATAATAAGTGTCTACACTAGTATGGGTAGAGCCATCGGAACACTGGCTCTGGTTTCCAGATAGGTTATCTGCCACCTCCTTCGTCTCCCCTTTGCCTACACCCCGAATAGGCTGTGTACCTCCCGAGGTGCCCATTAGCCATATCACTCTATCTTCCGGCGATAAGGAAGGATCCTCCTCTGCTTCCTTAGAGGTTTGTGGAGACATCTCTCCAGTGATTGGCTCGGTGAATTGGGGGGCTAGACTCTTTTTAGCCCTCCCCTGTAGCTTTGTGTGTTTCCTTGTCCTCCCTTCTGGATTCTTGCGAGATATTATTTCGTTAAGAAGGTTAGAAAGATCCACTCGTTGTAAGAGATCTGTTATCGTCCGGGAGGATTGGATATCAGTATCACCACTTTCCTCAGGTAAGGTTGGGTTAATACTGAGAGCAGCCTTGTGGGAACGGGTTGGGCGCAACTCTTCAGGAGCTTCCTCATCTAACACTTGGCTAGGAAGAGTCGATGAATACTCACTATTCTCCGGAGTGCTACAGGGTTCGTTTTCTCCAAGAAGCCCAACAAAATTAAAGGCTTCAAGTTTGTCAAACGGCCGGTCCATACTAGGCCAATTCATCTCACCTGGGTTCTTGGCCGGGGGTCTTATGCCTTGTCTAGGAGGCGGAAGAGGCGAACATTTCCCCAGTGCCTCAATCATTAACCTGTTGGTTTGAGATCCCGGAGCTTCAGTTTGCCCAACCACGTAAATGGCAACAGCTTGTATAAACTTTTGTTTAAGACGCTCTGCCCACCAGCTTCCGTTGTTACTCTCCGAGATCCAATATCCGCAACCAAATCTGCTCTTTGTGCGTTCGCATATCTCTAGGAGAGGAGAAAACACCTCCTGCAGTTCCAAGATACCAAGCAGAATACCATTCATGATTTTTGGCTTTGGTTTCTTCCCAGAATCCTCGCTGTGGTTTAGGTCAATAAAAAAAATTTATCTTCTCATATTTTGTTCTTACCTTGCTTTATTGAACCTCAGCTCCCAACGTTCCCCTTCTTCGGATTCGAGATACATCTCTCCATAGAGCTTAACTCTTTCCCAAATCCAAACAGTAAATTTATTATAGACCTCATCGAACCATCCTCTCAGACTCTCAGTTCCCTGAATCCACGCTGGCTTTAGGAACGCGATTGGCTCAATCTTTTCGAACATCTTGCGACGCTCCTCTTCACTGAAATTCCAATGGTAGAAGAACATGTATGCCCAAAAATAATGCAGTTTTCCATAATAGTCATCAATTAACTATTAATCATATTAGACATCTCGCAAACTTTATCGATAGTTCCACTTACCAATCTCTCAGACATCAATTCTTTGAGTGCTTGTGGAATTGTATCTCTGGGCATGTCGGCGTTGAAAGGGCGTTCTTCATTAATCAATGTCTCCCATCTATTATCATCCATCGTTGGAACAGGCGTAGACCCATCTGAACTTGAGATAAAACTCCCAATCTTTAACAATTTAGTAGCTAAACCAAGGAAGTGATCTTTCAATATCTTTCGTGCGAGGTGAATACATACCGGAAATTCCTTGTCGGGAATTTCATCACAAGCAACACGTCTTGCGGCCATCTCGACTTTCTTCCTTTTTGACATCTCGGAAGACTTTTGCAAGTTATGGTCGATTACGGAACTCGAGCCTGTAAGGCCGTTCTGTTTTTCGTTGTGTTTCTGTCTTGACGTTGAAGGGTGTGTCGAGCCTGAGGAGGTGGAGCTCTCGGGGTGGTCAATAGCTACCGTCTCCGGTCCACCCACTAATATTCCCCCACAACAGTCCCGCTTCACCAATAGAATAAGGGTTTAACAGTTATAGTGATAACAGTCTCCTATGCAAATAACCCACAGTAGGGCATCAGGGCATCTCTATCGCCCAAAACCCTCCACATCCGATCAAAAGTCGAAGACCTATTTATCACGCATCCTACTCGCGACCTTACCGCTAACTCGTCAATTCCCTCCTAACCTATCAAACGCACTCCTCTGTACCAGCTCGAAAGCGATTCCCTAACAGCCACTGCCAGAGCACGGCATTGCTAAGACTAAAGTCCACATTCTCGAGGCAAGGCCGTCCGCCGATATATCGTTTCGGAAAATCATGGTAGAAGATACAATCGAGGTTGAAACAATTACTCGGATATAATGTGGTAAACGGCAGGAAGACAAATAGGCCAGCTATTTGTGGACAGGAAATGGTCGAGCCTACTTAGGCTCGCCATCCACACCGACTTCTCAGGACACCCTCAGGGGTCAATCGCCGAACAAAGGTATCCACCGTGCCGAACAAAAGAGAAAGAAGAACGAGTACTGCGATGACACCCACTAGCCCCAAGTAGGATGTCGATCGGAAATGGGATAAAGACTTGAGCAAATCGTTTGAAAGCATAAAGAAACGCCCTAATCTGCGCCAAGAGTGGCTTCGAGTGACCACCCATGAAGACTCCAACATAAACCAGTTGCATCAAGCATTCCAGAGAGGTTTTGTTAGTGCGGTCACTTTCTAAGCCATGGTAAAGCCTACGCAAGCTAAGCACTACACCTCCCAGTAGGCCCTCTAGAAGCTCTCTGTCCTGCCGTTGAAATTTCTCCTCCCCAGTGTTTCATGTTCGCGGGGGGATGAGAGGGGAAGTCCTAGTAGTCGCACTACGTAAAATAGTAGGAAGTGGGAAGGGCGATCGATGGAGTAGGATACCGTAGAAGCAGATGGTGCTAGCTGTCCTGTGACCCAGCATTCAACGGACCAAATGCGTCCGTTAACTAATACCCAAACAAAAAAAAACTAATCAAGCCAACTGGGAGGGTGAGTCGAGACCAAAAGTGTTGAACCTGAGTGCGCCCCGCCCAACATGGTGAACGAAAGGTACGCACTATCACCCAGGTGCAGACTGTGCAGCAAAATTCGCAGTAATTATCCCATCCAACAAACAAAGCCAGCCCCATACGTTACCGTTAAAAATGCCGATGAAGAGGAAGGCTCTCACAGTAGTCAACCCTTCCGCCCACCATTCCCTTCGTCTCATCCTCTCCCATAGCTCGGGAAAAATGCACATATCACGGCCCATATCGCCACTCAGGACCAGACCGCCCACCCCAGCCTTCAATCTATTGAAAGAAAAAAAATCGTGATTACGTGTCCAACGAAAATTATCGTCATATCATACCTTCCATAATATTATGCTATCATAGCTTGCATCAAAGTAAAGTTATCCTCATGTATTTGCTTCCGCATAATCTTAGCTAAAAAAGGAACATCTTCTGCTTTCCAACATAATCATCAAAACCGCTCACTGCACACAGCTCTTGGATCCCAAAACCCCAAAGATAAGAGGCCTTTAAATCACCTTCAAACATCCCAATCGTGCAAGTAGTTAAAAATAACGTAACTTTACTACATATCATCGATAACATATTTACAAAGCAAAAAGGCTTTTTTTTTGTCTATCAATACCATCAATCCCCGAACTCACGTTGAGGTATGATATTTAATATCTCTGATTCCCCTTCCTCCTCTCCTAGTATAATATCAAAACTAGATAAACAATCTAACAAGAGTGGTGATTAGAGCTCTCATGTCACAAGCTTCTTCAGCCAAACAAGGCCTGGATCGAAGGCCTCGGTACAGTACCGTGTCATGATCGAGAAGAATCCTTTCAAATACAGTCATTTACTCGCCAACAAACGATAAAAGAAATGAAAAATTGAAAAAATTCTACAGTAGTGCCATACCATAATATAAGCCAAAAACGCGTCTTTCATCTAAATCTCTTTAAGATCTGACATGTCTCTTTGACAAAACGTGAAAACAGCCTACTGTCTCAAAAAACCTGTCTAATCCTCCCCCCCTTTGAAAAGATTCGCGCATTCCCGATACGGTCAGATAGAGAAACAATAGGTTCCCCGAAGGTGCTATATTCATTGTCTAGTTAGGCTTCTACCATGAGCTGTCAATGAAAGTACTGCGCAGCCTAGTAGGAAATATAAAAACGAGATCTGGCTAGTGAATCACATGCTAAACCCAAAACCACAACACCCCTAAATCACAACCCGAACCTGCGATGGGCCAAAGGTGCTGTGGTTTTGATTGTCGTTTTAATCCATTAACTTCACCCAACAAAACAGCGGTTTTCCTGAGTGATTCCAGTGTCGAACAACTATCTACGCCTAGGGCATTATTGCTGTCCACCACTTGCTACAATGCGCTCTGTGGGAATAGCGCCAAATCGCATAGCCAGCCCCACATAGATCACCCCTAATAGCCCCTGCCCAGAATTCAATCATGTTTTGAACAATCTCATAATACTATTACTATCGCAAAACCCCTCCAGACAGAAAAACATAAGTCATCAGATAACCTCAGCAATAGACTGCCTCTCAATGATAGACTTCTGCCTATCATTCCTAGAAATCCGATAATAATGATCGCAGTAATCCTGGCATTGCATTTCTTTCAAAAAGTCTTCGTCGTGGGTAATGACCTTTCATTCCCCAGATAGCGTCAGCCCGGCCCAATAACCCTATACACGACAAGGGGGAGGGGAGTCACAATCAATTGAAAGTTAGACTGCGCCTGACGAGTCTGGATTATCTCGTGCAGACTCTTGGCCAGCGATCTGATGTTGTCACTGTCAAGGTTTGTGGTGGGTTCATCGAGGGCGATGAGCTAAGGTAGGGTTAGTAGATCCACTACTATACTCAGGGGGCAGAGAGAACGGGAAAAGACGTACACCGCAGTTTATGCCAAAGCACTCGGCTAGTGCTAAGCGGATAATAATACTTGCCAAAACCTTTTGACCAGCGCTGCAACGTCCTCGCATGTCCATCTCAGCGTCCTGCTTTACCATACAGACCTACTCTACCAGTTAGCCATCTTCCTAGGAATAGGAGGCGTAGAATACCCTATAGTTGTAAGAACGGTTGCCCTTGGCGTTCTCGTTATCAGACCTTATAAGTATTGTATCTACGTCCGTTCCCCGGTAGGTGGATTTCCATAGCTCCTCGATGATGCGATTGATCTCTTCCATTTTCAAACTGTGATACCTCATGACAGCCCTGACAGGAATTAGTAAATTCACTCAAGAACCTAGAATAAAAACATACTTATCCAACGCTGCACCGTATTTCGCAAGATCATTAGTAGCTCCCGTCGTAGTTTGAACCTTGGCCAACGTTTCTTTATACTTCTGCTTAGCATCGGCGTAATCAGTTTCGTAGTCGGCAATGAGTTGTTCGAGCTGCTTGTCTTTGGACCTCATTTCTCCCGCTTTCGCTGATTTTTCAGACGACAGCCTCATATGTTTATCAGAAAGCATCTCGGTATTCCTCTGGAAACGGTGACGCTCGGCTTCAGCGTTTTTATCCTCCAACTCCTGGATTTCCACATTCAACTTTTCCAAATCCCTCTTATTCTTCCGGAACCGGAGGTTCTCGTGGATACTCCGCTCAGTCGACGTCGCAGTCCCCGCTTCGAGCTCAAGATTATTCACTTCATCCCGAATACTCGCAACTTCGGCCTCATACTTTTTGACCTCGGCTTGCAATGTCTGCACTTGGCGGCGGCACCGATCTAATTGCTCCGGCCCTCCACGGTTAAGATAACTGCCAATACCGTGTTCAGCCCCTCTCAATTGCATTTCACTCTCGGCGAGTTTCATCGCATCTCGTTGGTGCCGATTTTCCTTCTCGGCCCCATCATTCGATATCGCTTGAGCTTTAGCTTCCGCTCGTTGTATTTTGGGGGCCAGCTCCCTGATCTTCTGGTCTATCTCCCCAATCGCAGTAGCATGCATGAATGCCTCCTGCTTATGAGATTCAATCCGCTTCACGAGATCTTGAGCTTTGCTAATTTTGAAGTTCAATTCACCAAATTTCATTCGAAGATCCCTAACTTGGCCGTCAAGAAGGGTAATCGAGTGGCGCGCAGTCTCCTTTTCAGAGATAAGCGCATTGATTTTTCTTTTGATAACTTTAGCTTCATCATTCAAGCGCTGCATCTCATTTTGCATTTCCTCAATTGTGCGTGAGCCCCCCAGTTCTTGCAGGAGACGTGAAGCATCCTCAACTTGCTTTTCATAGCTAGAGATTTCCCGCATGTACTTGACAATCTCAGCCACCGGAGCCCTGAGTGATTCAACTTCGAATTTTCTGTCCGTCTTCTCTATGACTTTTTTCTCATGCTAGAAATAAATTAGCTGCTGGGTATTGCATGCTTAATATATATGGCGCTGCAGTTACTTACCTGATTGTACTCCTCCAAAAGCAGTTCCTTGGCCTGATTCAACTTCTGAAGGTCAGTCTCGAGCTTTGGGAGTTCTATCTCTGTCAAGCGCTTCCAAGAGTCAAAGCTTGGTGCAGCATCCTTTATGTGCTTTAAGTCTTCTTCCAAATCACGAATTATATCCTCTGTGTTTGCAGTCATCACCGATTGCAAGCGTGTGGTAACCTAGAGGCCATCTCAATTAGTTTCATTCTATAAATATTATGGCCAGTTCGTTTGTGATTTACCAATTCCTGGAAACTCTTTCTCTCAAGGGCGCTCTCAAAGTTTCTCCTGCATAGAACACACGAACCGTGCTCCTGTAACGTTTTCACTGCTGTCTCAAAGTATTGCTTGTAGAAACCAACTTGCTCCAAACGTCTAGTGAGATAGTTAGCCAAAAGATAAAAATAAAAACACAAACTACCGCAGTCGGGGGCCACCAACGTTCGTGCCTCGGCCAAGTTTTTCTCCACTTCTTCTGCAACTCCGGGATATTGACGGATGTCTTCTTGTTCCTCCGCATCATATGCTGCTCGGACCTCCCTCTCGCACTCTAAGAACGTTTAGCAGGCGGGGTGATAAAACAGCTATTGCCACACTTACTTGAAACCTCGAGTTTCTTCGTTCTGATTCCGTCCTTGGCAATATTAATTCTTGTCTCAATATGCCCTAACTCCTGATTAACACCATCACGAAGGCTCGTTGCTTCCATAAGCTCGTGCTCCCGGTCACTATGGCTATTAGAAACATAATCCACTTAAATAAACTGATAAAATAGTACCTCAAGACCCGTTGGAGTTGGTTTTCCACGGTACCTGCAGTCCAGGGCTGATTAACTACTCGGTCAATTTTATCTTTGTTTGCCACAGACCTGTGATATGTTAGTGTATTCGCGTACTCTAACCACGGACGACGAAAAAAGAAAAGAAAAGGCTAGATGGTTTACATGGTCTCCAATGCCATCCTTCTTGTTTCCAACTCTTTTTTCAAGAATCCCAATCTGGCTCGTTCATCAGCCTGCTTAGTCCCCTTTGCAAGTTCAGCAGTGACACTCTCCAACTCTTCCTCGATACCCTTGAGTTTTGAGTTTTCGGCCCTAATGCTCTCATCGAAACGAGAATTTCTGAAAGATTGCTCCGCAGATGCATGTTGCTGTTCTTTGTCTTGGAGATGTGACTTCAAAATAGCCTCCTGGCCCTCGTTCACATCTATATTGTCCAATTCTTGCTGTAGAGCTATTAACGTATCGTCCACCGATTTCCTGGAAGACTGGTGGTGGTCCTTAAGCCCAGCTAGAGACCTGCGCTTATTAATAATTTCATTCAGCTCCTCTTGTGCCCCTCTTATCTCCTCAGCATTTTCACGCTGCATCAGTCAGCAATAGAACATGTATAATGGCGATATCAGAGGCCGAAGGCTGCGAAGCGAAATTGCCTCGAGGGGCATAGTGTACCTTGATACGCTCCAGTGTCAAGCTCTGATCACGGGACATCTTAGAAACTTTGTCTATGAATTCTCTAATTTGGGAATCATCGAGTTGGCTGTCAAATCCTCTAATTCCATGTCGCCGGCTAATTTCCTTAATCAGCTTCTCACGCTCAACAAGTTGTGCTTCAAAGGCCTATAACAAATTAGCTCAATTGCATCATAAAATATCACTAACGCAAGCGCTAACAGTTTGTTCAGCCTGAATACGACCCTCCTCCGTGAGCTTTTCTCCAAGGCGTCTCCTAGTCCGGTCGAGATCACGGCCCACTTCGGCATGCTTGGCCCTCTTAGCTTCAATATGCTCCTGGTAGGTATTCATCCGCTTCCCATACTCGTGCTGCATTCTCTCCAGTTCTGCATCCGACTCCTCAAAGTGGGTAAGATGCTGCGAAATCTCATCGATGTAGGCCTCCATAGTACGGGCCTCTTGTTTCTTTGCATTCAAGGTAGCTATAGTCTCCTCAAATCCTTTGGCAGTGGCAAACAACTGTTTCTGCTGATCCACGATTTCCGATATCTGACGAGTCAACCCTTCCACCTCAACTCTCATCGATTCAATCTCGTTATGGAGTTCATCAGATCGGCGTTTTGCCTAAACAATTCTTAGTTGAAAAATTCAAGCTGTGCAAGCTGCTTGGGGGTGCAAAGCAAGCATGCTCATGGAAAAGATTTCGTTCTAGTTACCCGTTCACCTCGATCCTTGTCGGTTCGATATTGCTCTAGCAAAACTTTAAGAGTTCCCAGTTCCTCATTTTGTTTCTTCCTCAAAATTTTAATATTATCGATAGCCTTAGTGTACTTCAAGGCCTCAAATATCTCATCAAACCTCTTCTTCAGTACAGCCGGTTCACTCAAAGGCCAGAGACTCTCATCCTGGTGGCAGAAGATAACATATTCTAATACCGCCTTTGATACTCCGAGATACTGTGGCATAACCTGATCTAATTCGGCACACCTCGAACTTATGGTGGATCTCTCGCCGTTCCGAACCACTAGCAGCTGTCCCTCTAAAGTCTTTTGCTGCCGAGTCGTCTTCTTAACTATGAGTTGTAGGGAACGGGTGCAAACCATCTTTGCATCACTTGTAGACTTGAATGAAAGTTTCACCTGAGCGAGAACCTCTTTCTCGCCACACATCTTCCCGAATAAAGAGTATCAGTACAGTAGGCATCGGAGAGTTGAAATGAAGTAAAGAACCTTTGGATCATGGATAAATGCACCTCCCTTGCTATTAGGTGGTAAGTCCCCAGTGGTGGCATATTTGAGACATTCGATGATTGTCTATAGCTTGTCCTTCGTCAGGAAACAGCGCTTTCCCAGCATACTTGCTCATCTTCCTCCCCCGGGGGCCTGCTGGTGGCGTACCGTTTTCCCTGAACCATTGTATCCAACAATCAAGGTGAGCGGTGCATGGAATTGTATAGTCTCGCTACGAGTATTATCGAATGAGCGGACGCTAAATGTAGATTTTCAGCCCTAGTCCAACAACAAATTGCCCGCATATGGTCGAGGGACTCGTACCCAAGGATGGCGAGCTTGTCAATGCGTGCTAGGGCGAGCCAAGATCAGCTCTGAGCATTCCGATATCCTCCCAATATACAAACGCAGGTGAGCCAGAAAAATTCAGCACTTACACCTACACTAGCGGTTAGCCAAAGGAACAGCCCGGAACAGCTCTCTAATGGGACCGATACTCACATTGGGGTTGAGGAAAATGTGCCCGGGGAAACAGTGTAAGAGGTCTGTTTGCTTTAGTTGATTGTTTGACGCACGCAGCAGTGAGTTGCAGAGGTTGCTCTTGGATCGGCTTTGAGCTTTAGCGTAGCTGCAGCCCAGGAAACGCGTTTGCGGTCCAAGTCACGTGGTATGTCTTGGCAACTTACCGATGACAACATTTAAGACTACCGGTAATTATCACGCCTAGAGAGAAAGTGGGCAAAAATTGGGCTAACTGGAAAAATATATGACGGGCCCTTCGACGTTTATTTCCAAGCTCCATTACATATCACAACAATAGTGTATGATACGGTAGGGAGAGAAAGACAGAGACGCTGTAACGGTAGTGGGACAACATACTCGACTACAGGCATTGTACGGTATGTTGGTCGTGAGTTAAACCACCGCCGCCCAAGACAACATCGAATCCCAAATTCTCAACGGCAGTGTGACAGTGTCACGAATCACGGCAAAAGGTGCCCCTCCCTTCTACGGCTCCTTTGATACGCCAAAACGAAAACGTACTAGCACAAGGGTCTCCCACTTATCTCCTCCTCGTAGAATGTCACACAATTCTTCAAGCAAACATCCAAATGTGATTATTCAGGCAACAAGCAGGAGCACCAAGGTACATATCTTTCATCTTTTTTCCTTTTTTCCCTTTTTTTTTCCTTCCTTTTTTCTCTCTCCTCCCCCTCCTTTTTCCCATTGTTCCATTCATGTCGAGTGGTTGTTGCAATCGTCACTGCTCCTTCCTGTGTGGGCGCAAATGTCGATTATTATTATTTTACTCTCGACCCATCTGCTGGCTGCATGCAAAAGAAAAAAGAAAAAAAAAAGAAAAACCTTACCCGCTCGAGAGGAAGGTGGATGGCGCAGGATTCGAGTGGGTGGATTTTTTTGGTAACGGAAGCAGTGTCAGTCCTAAACCGAATACAGCAATGAATCTTGAACAAGGAAAGATGGAATCAATCTACTCGAGTACCCTACTGGCACGGTATGAACAGCTACACGCGGTGCTGGCCGTTTTCAAAATCCTTCTAGATGTTCTGTTTGTCGGATGGGCAGATGTTGTTCCTGAATTTGGTCAGTACTGTGCTGTACACCACAGTGCGATATTGTAGATTTGATTCTTAGCAAGTAAAAAGGTCGGACGACTCCCGAGTCCCGACCACCCTTCCTCCGCCCATGAAATGTATCATCCAGTACCGGTACCAGTAGTCGATAAACACTATGATGATAGAAGAAATCGTGTGATGAAGCCGACCACGGGGCGAATTCCTAAATCCTCGAGACCCGTTAGACTGTTGGGATAGGATAGACAACTCGCTACCAAATTTCAATGCTTAATATTTCCCTTTTTGCAATTTGTAGCACAGGTCTCTCTGCAGACTCCCGCTTCACTGCGACTTATCACAGTCAATTCACAGCCAACCCATATCCAATACACACGATATTTTTACAACCATGATTTGACTTGGCTGACGGAGCCACACATTCACCCGTCCAACAAAATTTAATCAATCAACAAGGGATGCCAGTCAACGTTAGGGCAACGGTAAGGTATCATAACTATTTTTCTTATGATACCATATTTCACTACCGGTACATGCCAAACGGATATGCGTTGACTGGACAGGGAAAACCGACATACAACTATAGAAAGATATCGGTATTGGATGCTGGGGGGAAGGAAAAAAATAAAATAAAAAAGTGACATGAGAGAGAACCATACCCCCTCACTCATCCATTCATTCACTCAACTCTTTCAATCCCCCCCTCTCCCCGTATGTCTTCCCCTCCCCCCCCCTCTCGTTCTCTCCCTCTTCTTCTCTCGCCGCTCTTTTCTCGGTTGCAAAAACACGAGGCGGTTCGTATCAATCAATCATTGAGCGCATGCGCGAGAGAACGAGAAGAATGGTAGGAGGTAAACTGCAGGAAGCAAGCGAAGAAAAAAAACACACAAGACCCTTTTTGAGGGGGAAGGAAAAGGTGAAGTAAAAGAAAGGGAAAAAAAGGGAGAGCACGGCGGCACGCCACCCCGGATGCTTTCCTGGAAATAGCGAGTCAACATGCCGCGGTGTGCTGGTCCAGTGTTGCTCCATTTCTTGTCCACTTAACTCACTTTTCTTAATCATTCTCCATTCTATCTCTCCACCTGCCTCGTCCATCTTCTTGTAGAGTACCATATGTCCCTCCTTCCACCGTCACCCCCCCCCTTCGTACTGTGCCTCCGTCGCCCAACTCATTCACTCAGTACATGTAGGCCAGGTAGCCAATATCTCATCCATGCTTCTGCCCCGCGTCGACTTGTTAACTTCCTCCTCTTCTTCCTTTCCCTGTTTGCCCTGCTTCTCTCATCCTCCTCCTCCTCCTCCCTCCCACTCCTCTTCCTTATCTTCTCATTACTTATTCCCATTTACCTCCACTCACGCCCGCCAAATAGCTATTAGTAGACATTGCCGACCTCAATACCACAGCCCCCTCCCCCTCCCTCTTAATCCTTCACCTCTCCACCATCTCCTCCGCCTCTCCGGCCCACCCTCTAATCTTCTAAAGCCTGCCAAAGCCCATCATGATGAATCACCCGTCGTCGTCGTCGCCCGCCCAAAGTTACAATATTCCCGCAAGTATGAGAAGCGTCCACATGTACGCAGGCGGCATGCCTCTCGTCAACGGTGTCAATGGACAGCTCCAGAACATGCAGATTTCCCCCCTAGCCGCCCAACAGGCCATCATGGGAGACCCAAACAACAACCCAATGCTCGACGCTTCCATGATCATGTCCATGGGTATGACTGGAGAAGACGGAATGGTAGTGGACCCCCAGCTGTGTACCGGCGGTGATCGATTCGGCCCCCTATCCGTGACTGCCCCTCCAACATCCATGATGACTGAATACGGGAGCCTCGGCGGCGGCAGTACGCTGACCGAATTCACGAAACGGAGGAATTGGTCACAGCGCATTCTCGAAGAATTGCAGGATTTTCTACACATTCTCTCGCCGACCGGCAAAATGGTCTACGCTTCACCTTCCTCCAAAGCGCTAACCGGCTTTGGCCCGGAGGAGCTATTGGGGAAATTCATCACCGAGTTTATTCATCCAGATGATTCGGCGTTGTAAGTTTTAGGCGTTGCTCTCGCTACGAGTATAACGGAGTCAGTTACTAACTATAAGGTAAGGTTCATTCGAGAATTTAATAGCTCCATCGCTACCGGCCAACCTTTGCGATTATTCTACAGGTTTCAGAAGAACGATGGGACGTGGGCGATATTTGAAACAAACGGACATCCGCACATTGGCGAAGCGCCTCAGTTCAGCCCTTCTTCGATTCAATCGGTATGCAAAGGCTTCTTCATGATGTCCCGGCCTTACCCAACACGGAATGCGGCTTTGCTGGATTCTTTCCTCGAGCACAAGATTGAAAACGAACGGCTGTTAAAACGGATAAGCGAGCTGAGAAAGGAGGAATTCGAGGATCATCAGCAGCAGCAGCGACAAAGACAACAACACCATGCTACAGTCTCCCGGACAGATAGTGGAACAGCTGGTAGCAGCATGGCTTCTAATGTAGGCAACGATAACCCCATGGCCACGACGCCTAACTCGTCTGACCCTATGCCCCCACCTGCGAAACCCACGCAGTCAAATACAGCCCTGACCCGGCAAAACCTGGACCGTATGGAGGCCACGAACCATGCAAAAGCTGACAGTATTCGCGATAAGATGGCTAGGTTCGAGGGTGCTACTCACATGGATACGATCGAGATGTTGACAGGGCTACGGTACCGAGAGGGGGAGCGGTCAAAGGGCATTAGCACGGGCGACACATCACCAGCACTTATTCGCGGAGACGCCGGAGTCCCTATTCCCATCGATAAAGAGAGTCGCCATACGTCGGAGAAGAAGAAAAAACAGAAGATTGCCGACGAGTACGTGTGCACGGACTGCGGCACCCTGGATAGTCCTGAATGGAGAAAGGGTCCTCAGGGTCCAAAGAGCCTTTGTAATGCGTGTGGTTTGAGATGGGCCAAGTTCGTGACTCTATGCCGACGCAACCCCCTCATACCACGGATAGCTGACGTGCTTTACAGGAAAGAGAAGAAGCGAAATGCTGGCTCTGTATCATTGCCAGCCGGATCCACAGGTTCATTGGTGGGCTGAAGGATCTGCACTGGCTTTTGCTTTACTACGTTTATTTATTCAACCTGTAGCCATTTTCAATTTCTAAGTGTCACTCCTCCCCCTCCTCCTCCTCCTCTTCTATCCCCTATTCTATCCCATCCTCTTTTATTTTCTCTTTCACCTTTTCCTCACTTTTTTCTTGACTTTTTTTCTTCTCTCTCTCAAGTTCTCACCTCATTCGCTCCTATTGCAATGCAGAACGGAGAGGCATCATGTTCTCGGGGGAAAATTTTTAGGAGTTTACGGGCGGCAAGCATCATACGGAAGGCACAAAGTTCGAGGCGCAATTTGTTATCATTAATATATTTCGGTTAGGGCTATCAATGAGCTGCTGTGATACTCTCATCACGAGTGGGAATGTGTGTGCATGCGTGGTGTGGGTGTTTGTAGACGTAGGTGAGGATGCGGTTGCTGTTGTGTGCAAGTGTACTCGTAATGTCGAAGCGTTTTTTAAAAAAAGAACGGCTATTGTATACTACCTATATCAAAGCAAAAGGGTCAAATGTTGGTGGTATGCAATAGCAGTCGTTTTGGAGAACGCTTCAGCATTGCGAGTAGTTTACAGTACCCGATCTCGTAGGGTGCAAGTATGATATTGTAGGCCACCATAACAGCCACAATTGGTATCCGTGAATATGGTGAAGAGATGCTGTGTGGTATTATATGATACGGTACTCTACCGATCCCCGCAGATTAGGGGCTAGCGGTATATACTGCGCTAGCACGGTACTTTGCTACATCCTACGCCCGCTGCGCTCGCCACCAGCGAATGATCCAGGCCCCTGAATCTCGCTCCCTTTGCCCGGACCTAGAGGGAGTCGAAGGAGGGAAATAAAACTCGGGGTCCAGTTATATACCGGTGTTCTTCCACAGTCATCATGCCACTAGAGAGATAGCGGCACTCTGGTTGGGTTATTGGTCAAGACTTGCAGTTCTGTGGATAGCTTGGCGCTTTGAGATATAATAGCTTCGGTGAGTGTGCTGCCTGGTGGTGAAACATAAAAGTAACGTACCGGCAGAGCAAGCGTGTCCATCATACCGGATCACTCGATTATTGGTTTCTCCAGCGAAGGATATATCGGACAGGGTGTTGTGCAGCGGTGTCTGACGGAATATGCCGCTAAAAAAACGCAATGGCCCTCACTCTCCAGGGTATGTTTACTCGAGTAGTTAATCTTGCCAACGTGCCTACGGTACTCGAGTGTCGGCATTCTTGTGATAGTGGAACCGGCAGAAGCCCTGTGCCGGTAGTCATTTGCAGAGCACCGGTACGATACCCGCTACCCCTAAACCTGCCTAGGAAAGAAAAGCCCCAGTGACGCAACAAACGGAGCCGCAAGGATTATCCCTTGAGCAAGATGGGGCCGCCATCCAAACTTTCATACCGCTTACGAGTGTCGTTATTGTTTTCGGTACCCTACCGGTACCGGACGAATATAAATTCGAACCCCGAAGAGGAAACGGGGAAAAGGAAAAAAAGGAAAAAAGGAAAAAAAAAGAGAAAGGAACCATTCCTTTTCCAGGACTGAGGGGTGACTCTTTCAAGACATCCCCTGCCCCCGCCTGAGAAAACACGTCTTCCCAGAACGTGCTTGTTTATAGGCCTCAGGGGAACGCGTTTAGCTGTTTCCCCCCTCTCCTCCCTCAAAACGTGGCGAACGGGATTTTCTTAACTTCAACACAAACTCTGTAATTGGATACCGACGAGCAGCTACAATGGCAGCAATCCACTCCCAACTTGATCCCCTCCCTCAGAATCTCCCCTTTGAAATCATTTCTAAAACCATTGGCCGTGGGGCTTATGCTTCGTTAGTTATCCTTTCCCCTCGATCCATCTAGCCAACTAACGCCCCGGTAGAGTCAAGAAAGGCCGAGTGCCCCAAACTGGCGAAGTGTTTGCGGTAAAGTTCATACACAAGCGGTACGCAATTGAGCGGGGAAAGATTACGCCGCGACAGATTACGGCGGAGGTCAGCCTTCACAGGCATTGTGGGTACCATCCGAACCTCATACAGTTTTATGATTGTGGAGAGGATGAGGTATGGACTTGGATTGGAATGGAGTTTGCCTCGGGTGGGGATTTGTTTGACAAGATTGAACCGGACGTCGGCGTTGCTGAAGATATCTGTCACTTTTACTTTACGCAATTGGTTGCGGGAGTTTCGTATATTCATGGACAGGGGATTGCTCATAGAGGTAGGGGGCACTTTCTGCTGGACAATTGTACCCTTTTTCCCTTCACTAATTGGAGGAATTTGTAGACATCAAACCGGAGAATATATTACTAGACGATCGTGGGAATTTAAAAATTGCTGACTTTGGTCTTGCTACGGTCTTTAGCTATAAGGGCTCATACAAGTCTACTTCAAACGTCTGCGGATCCCCTCCGTACGTTGCGCCGGAGGTTCCTATCCACTGTTCTCTTTTGCCCGTTTCATGTTAGCTTGAGCTGTTGAGGCTAACTCATGGGGAATCATGTGTTTTTATAGGTGCTGATAGGGAGTTATCGGGGGGATCGGGTCGATGTTTGGTCTTGCGGTGTGTTGCTCTTTGTGCTATTGGTGGGGAACACACCCTGGGATGAGCCTGGCCCCTTCTCGTGGGAGTTTGAGGAATTCAAGAAAGCCAATGGCCGCCCGACATACGATCCTTGGCCAAGCATTTCTCCAGATGTCCTTTGTTAGTGTGCTCTTTGTGCATTGGCTGGATCTAACGTTCGGCCGATGTTTGCCGTTCTCATGGCTGACTTTCTATAATAGCCCTGCTCCGGGGCATGATGAGATTGGACCCTCTCAAGAGGTTCACATTTGAGGAAATTCGGCGTCATCCGTGGTTTACACGGTGCGTTCAAAATTTCCTTTCCTTCCCTGTTTCTTTTTTCTTTCCTTTTCTTCAAAAATCAAAAATCAAAAAAAATAACGTTTCCCTTGGGTATTGGCTGATGTTATGGATTTAGTGAGAATCCTCATCTCACGAAGGACGGATCTTGCATTAACAGCGTGAATTTGGCAACGCAGTTGATGGAAGGCTTACATGTCAACTTTAACGACGTGCCAGCTAGTCAAGGAGTGTCTCATTCCGTTAGCGACGATTTCAGCAGATTATCGTCAACGCAGCCGGAAGCCCCAATTACGGATGTTGCCTTCGAGTGGGAGAGATCGTGGCAGTCTTCCTCACAGCCTTTGGGAATACCACAGGATTTCAGCTCTCAAGATTTCTGGGCTAGCTTGGCCGAAGATCCCACCATGAGCCAATTCGCACCTCAGCCCTCGCTCCCGCTCTCTCTTGTAAGTTTCTCTCTCCATCTTTCTATTTTTCCTCGTATTTTCCCTACCCTCCCGTCCTATCTTCTGCAAGATGCAGGAAACAATACTGACCGGGTCAAGACCCAAAATGCCCAAAAGTTCCAGGATATCTGCCCCTCACAGCGCATGACACGTTTTTATTCCTCCTATTCTTTCCGGCAGATCTTGCCCATCCTTGCGAGCGCTCTCCACCGTTTAGGGGTCGCGGTGCCAGCATTCAAGCCTTCCGACTACGATGATAACAATACGGAGACGTGGATATCCGTCAAGACATTGGATAAGCGAAAGTGTCATTTGAAGGGAGATATCATGGTCGAGAGGATGGCACCGGATGTACTGCAAGTCAGTTTTTCGAAGACAATAGGCGATCCATTGGAGTGGAGGAGGTTCTTTAAGGTATATATCTATTTATTGGACGAATGTCCGGCCCCTCTTACCGATTGATTGGCTAACCGGGGGGGGAGGGGCGATGTGCAGAAAGTAGCTGTTCTCTCTAAAGAGGCCGTATACACGGGTCATGAGTGAGCGGGGTAGCTAGCACTGTTATGATAACTTGGTTCGAAAGGCGGAGCGGTCCAGACAAACTCCCCATTTTCCTTTTCCTTTTTTTCGGGCATATCGGGCATCATCAATTCGGCGTAGTATTAGGCATTTGTATTTGATGATCACGTGTGCTATGATATGATACCCCTCTCCCCCTCTTCCCCGCCCTTTTAATATACAGTATATCTCTTTTTGTGCGTTGAATGACGAATGATGATGGCATGGCACGATATGGTATTATAGATTGATTGAATCAATTGATACGGCACTTGTAGATATCACAGATGATTAGATAGATAGATAGATCCTTGTAGAGTCATATTTTGCTTTTTCTTTCTCGCAGAATAGCAAAATCTGTGACATTCAATCCATTCTCTTCTCTTCATTGTGTCATTTTGCATTTATCCTGCAGGGAGGGAGGGATGATTTCCTTTATGCTGGTATCTTTTCCAGCTCCCCCTCTTCTTTTTTCTTTTTTTTCTGTGATCACAATGGTACCGGTGCAGGGAGATTTGCTTTGGAGAGTAGAGTACCGGCAGTTGGATGTGGGATGCTCTGTATTATAATATGCTCAATCCGGTTAGAGAGGTAAATTTACGTGGGAGACAGTTATGATATACCGCAAATCTGATATCAGATTCCCCCCCTCCCAACCCAACCCACCCCCCCCCCCACGGCAACCACGCATCAGTGTTCCCTTTTCTCATTTGTCTTTTTCGACCACTATGCAATTCTTGAAAGTCGCCTTTTTATTTTATTTCCTTTGTTTCGCACCCCCTCCCCCCTCCTCCTACCCCCCCGCACGAGTGCAATTAAAATGTAATATCACGGTTTACTTTCAGCTAGCCAGCTATGATTGAGGACGGACGGGTAAGGTGAGGTGAGTGTTACTATACTCGTACACGTTGCGGGATTGGCTATATACCGTAGTATCATAGACTATTATTAAAGGGAAGAGGGAAAAGAAAAAAAAAGAAAAAGGGTATATTGGCTTGGTTGGAAAGGCTTGGTTCTATTCATGTTTGAGGGGGATCGGGGGCATGTGTTGTGATCGGGACTGGCTCTCACGGTTTCTATCATAGTACGGTACATGCAGGTACAGTACAGTACAGTACTCGCACAGTTTACCAGCGGGGAGGAGGGGAAAGCAGGAGGGGAAGGAAGAAAAAGAGGAGGAGAAAGGAGACTTGTGAGACTTTTGACTTTAGCCAGTACGGTACCGGTGAATGAAGTTAGTCCACGGTAGTTAGTTAGTTACCCTGCTGTACTGCGCTTTTGATAATAATTTATGTCATCCACAACATACGGCCATTCATCCATTCATCCATTCGTTCATCTCAACTCACGTGAACACGTATCATCATCAACAACAACAACAACGACAATCCCCAATGCCAACTCCCAAAGCCCATGCGGAGACCCACCAATGCACCGGCCGAGCAGCCTACTCCTCTGGCGACTACGCCGCAGCCCTAACACACTTCACCACAGCCCTCACACAACCAAACCTACCCGCGGCACTCCGCGCAAGCATACTGGACAACCTTTCCGCCACCAAGGAAAAGCTGGGCGGTGAGGCCAACCTAACGGATGCGCTGAATGATGCCCGCGCCATGATACGATTACAACCGGCGGGTGCGGAGGGGTACTTGCGTGCCGGGAAGGTACTGCAGTTATTAGGAAGGGACGGGGACGCAGTTCGGTTGTACGAGTATGGGATTACCAAACTCCCCGCCAATGGCGGCAGTAGCGGTGGTGGTGGCGGAGGGCGGGCACGATTGGAAGCTCAAGTTGGAAAAGTCCGTTCGAGAATTTCTCGACGGGAAGCGATATCCAACCAGCGGAAGCGCCGGGATCCGTTCACTGCGCTGCCGCTAGAGGTGGCGCGGATGGTGCTCTTGCATGTTCCTTTTCGCATGCTCATGCTTGTGCGTGGGGTATCGCGCGGTTGGAAGGTCTTGATTGAATCTGCGCCGGCGACGTTCGATACGTTGGATCTGCGCGAAGCGCGGAGGGGTGTTAGTCGTGTGGCGTTTAGGGCGCTTGTTCGTGCCTCGCGGGGGGGCGTGCGCGTGGCGAGGCTGACGCGGTTGGGGTCCCAGTGCGGGGATATGTTGGAGCATTTGGTTGCGCGGTGCCCGGGATTGAGTGCTCTCGAGGTTCGCCGGAGTGAGGTGGATGGTCAGTTTGCGGGTGCTGTTAGGGATGGGGCGATTAGGGGGTTGCGCTCGTTGGTTTTGGATGTTGCGTTAGATGTTGCGGATGTTTTTGGGATACTGCGCTTGTGTGTGGCGGGGGGGCTTCAGGAGGCGAGCTTTGAGAGTGTGCATGTCGAGGCCTTGGTTAGGGATTCCGACTTGCTAAATGAGAATGCCCCTATGCGCAGTCTGGAGAAACTTAGGATTGACATTCTAGAGTCACAGTCTTACCTAACTATACCTCTCGTAGCCCCCCCTCCCCCTCCCCCACTTCCCGCATCATGAAGTATCATTCGTTCCAAAACTGACGATAACATACACAAAAAAAGTCGACCCTCCTAAAAGCCTTCCCAAACCTCCACACCCTCGAACTCCCCGGCGCCTCTATCTTCCCGGAAGGCGAGCACCTAGACTTTACCCCTCTCCCACACCTTACGACCCTCCATTACTCCCAACCCGGCCGCCCGCGCTACCCCATGCTCCCCTCATCCCTAACCTCCCTAGCCATGACCGAAACCTTCGCAACATACACAGCGCCCGACCTGCTATCCTCCCCTCTACCCTCCCTACAGTCCCTATCCTTCGACACAAGTCCCAGCCTCACCGTGGAATCCTTAACAACCATTCTGTCCCCCCCCCCCATCAAGAGCCTGACAACACTCCGGCTCGAAATGTGCCCGAGGCTGGATTTTCCCGCCGCGTTCGCCTTCTTGCGCGAGAGTGGGCTTGCGGAGGGCTTGCGGATATTGTCGGTCAAGGGGAACGCCGCGTTCAAGGATGAGTTGAGTGTGGAGTTTTCTTCGTTTGTGGGGCTGCGGAGCGTGGATGTGGGGTTCACTGGGGTTAGTGGGGTGGGGGTTTTGAATATTGCTGTTAGGGCGGGAGGGGGAGCGGTTGAGTGGATTGGGATTGAGGAGTGTGGATGTGTGGGTGTTGATGCTGTGGAAAGGGTTAGGGGGTTAGGGATCAAGGTTTTCCAGGGTAGGGGGAGAGGCGGGAGGAGGGAAAATGGGAGGAGAGTTAGGTATGGATACTAGTTGGGTTAGTTATTAGTCTACCTTTGATCATTGCTCGTGTGAAGGATGGGTGTGGGAGAGATTAATTAGTTAGTTGATAATTGTATGATACACCCCAAACAAACAGACAACCACGCTGCATAAATAAACCAAACCATGCAGAAAACTTTTAATTCGACGCGAGTCAATACATTCCCCTCAATGTCTGACTACTAGTACGCCTCTTGGCCCCCGGGG
>Ga0307507_10002615_pt1 | contig 37187 bp, 16 predicted proteins | sample 7_EM_MG_FD_207223 | JGI IMG/M metagenome (GOLD analysis project Ga0307507, IMG submission 207223) | Populus trichocarpa ectomycorrhiza microbial communities from riparian zone in the Pacific Northwest, United States - 7_EM | ecosystem: Host-associated > Plants > Roots > Unclassified | place...
CTACCCTAAAGATAATTATAGATTAACTTAAACTTCCTATTATCCCTATAATTATATGCACCGATTTATACTCCCTCTATAAGTGCTTAGTTAAGCTTGGTACTACAAAGGAGAAGCGCCTTATAATCAATATTATGGCACTTCATTAATCCTACAAACAGTAAGAACTCTTTAAGATTTAATGGATTAACGGTTAAGATAACCCAGCAGACGTAATAATAAAGGTAAACCTAAATAAGGCTCTAGAAACGTTTGTTAATACGAACACTCTACATATACGAGTTAAAGGTTGGGTCAAGAGGAAGTAGGAGATGGAGCAGTTCAAGAGCAACCAACATGGAAAATCGCCATTGGCTCGCTTGCTACTAGCGCCTTGGCGGCCCACCCGTCTTTGCGTTATCCGCCAAATTCTGCCAACTGCCGCATTGTCGCATATTGTCGCATATTGTTTGGTATTGTTGTACACTGTCTGGTATTGTCGCATCCTGTCTGTTTGTATATATATAGATGGCAACCACAAAAAGAAGAGTTGCCAGTGTCGGGAATGAGGCAAGTTGCCGTCACGCGAGGCATATTGCTGTCACGTGTTGACGTGGCCCTAGCGTGGTGAGGAACCTTAAGTTCCTTACCCCTTTCCTCATTCCTATCAAGAATCGAACAATCATCATACTATCTACGAACCGTAGCTACGTGATATCACCTTGTGTTACCAACAAATATTAATAGTATATTTTAGATAATAAATAAAGGCTACTTTAAAGCTATTTATAAGGCTAGTAAGGTAAATTATATACACTTCTTTATATAATCTATTATATTATTTTAGATAACTTAATATAATATGGCAATAGTCCTTTTCTACCTACTTACCTATTTATCTGCCTACTTACCTACCTACCTACTTACCTACTTGCCTACCTATCTGCATACCTACCTACCTACCTATCTGCCTACCTACCTATATTAGTGTCTAATTTAATTTAGGGGAGGGGTTGGCCCAATTAAAGGCTCTAATTAATTTAAACCGTTCTCCATAGCCGTTTGCTGGCTATATATTTAAATAATAGTTATCTAGAGTGCCTCTCTAGGAGGCATTAATTTAATTTAGTAATAGGCCGATATTAAAGCTCTGGCTTCATTTAATTAATTAATTAATTAAATCATTCGTAGTATTTACTGGCTGGTTGTTTAAATAGTTATTATCTAGTTCTAGTAACGGTTATCTGGTTTTAGGGCGGTTATCTAGTTCTAGGGCGGTCGTCTAGTTCTAGCGACGGTCGTCTAGTTCTGGCAACGGTCCTCTACTAACTACTATTCTAGTGCCTCCTTAGGTAGGGAGGATGTAAGGAAGGATAGGTAAAGAATAAGGTGGATATATAGGGGGTATACTTGGCAGAGGCATGTGTAGAGGCTATTAGGAAGAAAGCAGGGACCCGATGCAGAGCTTCGTGCAGAGCTTCAAGCAGAGCTTCGAGCAGAACCTCGAGCAGAACCTCGAGCAGAACCTCAAGCAGAGCCTCGAGCAGAGCCTCGAGCAAAGAGCTTCGAGCAGAGCTTCGAACAGAGCTTCGAACAGAGCTTCGAGCAGGGTTTCGAGCAGAGCCTCGAGCAGAGCCTCGAGCAGAGCTTCAAGCAGAGCCTCAAGCAGAGCTTCAAGCAGAGCTTCAAGCAGAGCTTCAAGCAGAGCTTCAAGCAGAGCCTCGTGCAGAGCTTTATGTAGAGCTTGTATTTGGGCTTGTTTTTGAAGGCGTCGTAAACAATTTTATATAGAGCTTTGTGTAGGCATTCGTGCAGGCGATTGTGCAGGCTTTCGTGCAGGCGTTCATGCAGGCTTTCGTGCAGGCGTTCGTGCAGACGTTTGTGCAGACGTTTGTGCAGACGTTTGTAGAGACATTTATAGCGACAACTGTACGGGCAATTGTAGAGACGTTTGTAGAGACAATTGTGAGACTTCCTAGTGTATTAGTGCTGCGTGTTAGTAGAGCTTTGGAGCTCTGTAGGTCTTTAAGCAGAGCTTCAAGCAGAGCTTCAAGCAGAGCTTTGTTGGGGGAGACCCCTTAGGCGGTAATTTAAGGCAAAACATAGCGGTAACCACCAAGCCATTTGCAATAATTTTGGCAGCGTTAGAATCACCCTACAAAGCTTTAGAACGTAACGTTAGCCGATTATTTATAGAGACGTTAGTTTGTTGTTGGTTAATGGCTAAAAAATTAGTATGGCGCGTGAGCTTGTATAAGAATTACATATAAATTGGCGCGAGGAACTAACAAATTTCCGAACCGTGTACTGTACCAGACGACAATAACATAAGATAATTAATCTGTTATGTAAGCAGCTTATAATTGGCTGATCGTCTGGGACCGAGGGCTCTAGTGGGTTGGCTAATATGACGGAAAGCTGGCCCCGGGCCCCAAAAACACTTTTAGCGAAACTAAATTTCCTGCGCCACTTCCCGTTTTCCTGACGTAAAGACCTATTAGGGGCGTTTTCGATCCCCAGTCAAGACCCAACCATCTATTATATAAGTGTATATTTAGAATTTTTTTACTAAAAGCTTTTAAGCGTCATTTGATTCTTCAATCACTTCGGGCCTGTTACAGGGTCAGCGAGGTTCAGTGTCGCCCCCCCCGTGCGCGCAGCAGCGATGGCATCTAATTTCGCTTGAGCTTCGCCTAAATTAGTATATAGAGCTAGCAGAATTAGATGTAGTGGGTGGCCGGGGCTTAGAGTCGCACCTCTAGAGTTCTTAACTCGAATTTGAAGTTATTCGCAACTTCTCTTCCTTATTAATATCATGATACTTACTCTAGATCTTAGTGTAATAGAGCCCTCCTTTCGTTAATATGGGCTCCAAACGTACTGCTGCTGCCGCCGTTGGAAGTCCTTCTCGTCCACGCCTTTAAAAGCCTTGACTGTAGCCATATTCGACGGAGGCGACGACGAGAGCTACACCACGATCTACAATAAAGATCACGATATTAGTAAGGAAGGGGTATTGCGAATAGCTTCAAATGTAAGGAAGCAACACCTCCCCCTCCACCACTACATCCAATTCTGCTAGCTCTACATACTAATTTAGGCGAAGCTCAAGCGAAATTAGATGCCATCGCTGCGACACTGAACCTCGCTGACCCTGTAGAGAGTAATCACTCAAACTTGAATTTCCGCAGCATGACCAACCACTAAGTACGTGCGAAACGCACTTGGGCACACCGTAACTCATGACAGCAGCTCCTCGGGTTCCTCGACCATCGATCCCAGTATCGATCCTTGCCTCACCGGTCCCGACACACTAAGTTTCATCTTCTTCAAACTCATATTGAATTCGTGTCTGATTCCTAGCATTGTCTCAATATGGCTCAACCGCAGTGGTTTTCCTTCAAATCGGGCTAGCGTTTTCGCCGTATTGATCGCATTCGAAATTTCTCTTCCATTCAGCGTAACGCAAACGAGACCATCGATCGCTTCGGCGATGTCGATATCCACTTCCTCAGGAGGGATGGCACCAAGAGACTGCGTCCAGAGCAACCTTCGCATCTCTGGCTCAGGAGGTGCGTATCCTAAGGCGAGATGTATTCTGCTTTTCATGGCGTTGTCAAAGACACCGATGCGGTTCGTTGTGAGAAATACGATGCCGCTGAAGTATTCCAAGTGCCTCAAGAACACTGCCACAAGCGCATTCCGTTCCGCTGCATCAGCAACATCATCTTTTCGCGTCTCCAGGAAGACGTCGGCTTCGTCAAGCAGAACAATCGCCTTCCAGATCGTGGCGTATTGCAACACCTCCACAAGACGCCGCTCGAAGTACCATGCCCGGTTATATTTATTCAGCTCGGCCATGCTCGTGCTGAAGAGGGCTTTCTCTGTCAGCTCTGCAGCGCACTCGGCCGTTAGGGTCTTCCCAGCGCCCGGTGCACCGTGAAGAAGAATGACAAGGCCCTTCCCTTTCTGTTGCATATGGTCACGTGGATTGTCCGGAAAGGTATGGCTGGACACCAACGCGCGCAGCAACGTTTTCTGACTGCCCTTCATCACCAAAGAATCGAACTTGTTCTTGTCCCAGTTGACCTCGTGTATCTTTGTCAGGTAAAACTGGCACCAGTCTTTCTTCGCAAGTGAGAAGCCGTACACAAAAGGAGGGCAAAGCGTTTCATCAACTGGCTCTGTAGAAGGCTTGATTCCAACTTGGCTAAGGCGATAATCCTCTTGGAAAGTCTTGCGATCAATCACCACGCGTCCGGTCTCCTTGTATGGCCACCAGACTGTGTCCCAACCTGCCATATTTGGATCATAGAAATCCAGAGGCGGCGACTTAATGAGCTGAGCCATCCCGTCATACTCTCGTACGTAGGTCCCTTTCAGGGTCATAAAATATGTGCCGCGCTCCGAAAGACGTTCTTCGAGGCTATCACCCTCTTCGTGGAACTTCCGCGGATAGATTGGCAGGTCCGTAATATTGGCGGGGTTCTCTGACGCGAAAAATCTCTTTTGCAAGATCTGGGTGACGTGCTCAGCTACACCCACGTCAGTGCCGTCACAGTCCGTATAGGTGCAGTGCACCTCCATCCACTTCCCCATGGAGGTACTCTCTTCGAAAGCAGTCTTCACACACTTGAGCAGCCACGGGTGACCATTCTCGAATCGAATTTGCAGGTCGCCGGGGCGATAGATGGTCCAGAGGCGAGAATACTCAACTTGGCCTTTCTTGACCTGGGTTTCGATACGCTTCCTCTCAGGGCCCATATCGGTTTCCATGAAGTCTAGCAAGAGATTCAGGTGCATGCGCGCTACGTCGTCTCCTGTTTTGTCTTTATACTCCGCTAAATCGTCCCAGTAATGATACAACATTCGGAACGGACTCCACATATCAAAAGGCTCCGAGAAATCCGCAGGCACGGTGGGATACGATCCAATGACGTTGCGGAAGGCTTGCAGTATGTGAGGCGAGTTGATCGTGAGCGTTGTCTGGTCCAGACGGTTCATTTCCGTAAAATTCTGACGGACCACAAGTGCGTACGACTTGTCAAATCCACCCACTTCGCTCAGTGTCTCGACGGCGACTGTTTCCTGTGTTCCATCCCGTTTATACCGATCCCGCCAAATGCGGAGTTTGCAGGTCGAGCCCACATCTTCGTTCTCGTCGCCAGATCCGTCCTGAGCTGATGCGTTCTGCTTGTTTGCATCCTGGACAGCCTCATCTTGCTGGGCAGTTTTCTTTTTGGCCATTTCGACTTGGTTGTCGCAAGTCGTATGCCCGGGTTGCGCCGAGATATGTGGAAGGATGGCGGAAGAATTCAGCTTTGGAGCCTTGCTAAGGTCCGCCTCTTTGCGGACTGCCTCTCGAGCGTTGATCTCATTTTCATACATGCACCTAAATGGATGCGCGCTTTTAGCTGCATAATGATCAAAAGTGGGGGCCGAAAAGATCCCCGACGAAATGCAAGCAAAGCCTGATTTCGCAGATGGGAAAGCTCGAACTCCCAGCCACTCTAGGCTCCTCTCCAATAAGAGCCAATCAGCGCGATTCAATACGGTACCTACAAGGGGGTACCACGAACGGGGCAGACGCCCTCCCTGCTAGTATGTTTTTAAAATAAGCGAACCCTTACAAAATAGTTGGGCTGTATTATTCTGCTAGCACACTAGCAGGGAGGGCGTCTGCCCCCCTTGTATCATCAGCTATGGCGCCAGACGGGACCATCTGTGAGCGCTGACGAGCTTTCTCTCTACCCAACACAGGACTTTCGCGCAACTATCCATCTCCCTGTACACGAAGGGGTTGTTTGGGTCGTGCAAAGTGGGAAGCGAAGCTCAGTTCAGCGAACAAGACCCCGCTAGGCCGCGTGATGACAACCGCCAAAGACCCTTTCGCTCTAGCGATAGCGTCCTTCATTTCTGACATCAAGAGCAAGGAAGATATCCGGAGTCCCTTTTATAAAGAAGTCCTTTCGCAAATCAAAGTCGGCACGTCGGATGCGACTCAAGTTGGCGATACCATTCAGTGCGAACATCAGCTAGACATATTTATTCAAGAGTTGGAGCGCAAGCAGAAGCGTGACAGCAAGACGCTATGGGTCACCGACAAACTTCGTCCACTCGTCACCGGGCTGGCTCAATATACGAGCGCCTGCGATGTTATGGTCCAGGCTGCTCCATCTGCAGCCGTATTGCTTTACGGCGGCGCGCGTCTGGTTCTTCAACTGGCACAGAATTTTTACAGCTGCTTTGACACCGTCCTGTCAATTATGGAAGATGTCGGCTTTGTTCTGCAACGCTATCGTCTTTTCAAGGAAGCGTACCAGGCTTCTACTAACATGCAAAATCTCTTGATTCGGTCCTACAAGAATATTGTCTTGTTTTGGCTGAAGGCATCAAAGCTCCTCAGCAGGAAGGCATACAAGACTTTGTTGGTCGGAATCGTGAAACCCTTGGACGCTGAATGGAAGAGATGCCGTCAGGACCTCCAGGACGATTCGAACCGCGTTCAGGAGCTGGCGCAAGCGACTGAAGCGGACTTAAGGAGGCAGAAGGACTTGGCTAACGCAGCTCATCGCGAAAGCAAGCTAAGGAAACAAATTGTAGAGTGGATCAAAGCCTCCGAAGATGACGACCGACTCGACATCCGCGGGGACCTTCGCGCGAATAACCAGATCCGCCACGAGAATACTTGTGACTGGCTGTTCGAGCATCCAGACATGGAAAATTGGCTGAGAGTGAACAAGACGACCGGCATTTGGTACACCGCCCCTCCCGGCGCCGGCAAAACCATACTGGCCTCTACGCTCACTAGAAATTTACAGGACAAGGGCTTCAGAATTGCGACATTCTTCTACTCTTTCAACGACCTGGTCCGAAGGAAGCCAATTACCGCACTGCGGTGCCTTGCTCTTCAGCTGCTACAGCCTTCTGATCCCATTCCGGACAAGGTCAAGCGCCTATATGAGGAGGATGTGACGAATCATATCTTCAAACTGCAACATTTGCATATCGCCGTTGAGGTTGTAGAAGAGCTGATCAAGCAAATACCCCGTGTCCACATAATCGTGGACGGCTTGGATGAATGCGAGAGCCGACCTGATCTAATCGTTTCTCGTTTATTGAGCGTCAAGACGTACGGAATTGTCAAGTGGTTTTTTGCAAGTCGGCCAGAGCCAGAAATCCGCACTGCCATGCGCAAACATGACGTGACGGAACTCGAAGCCCCGCAAGACAGCCTTATGAGCGATATCGGGAAGTTCGTGGCCGACCGTCTTAATCGCGATTGTTGTATTGAGCACTGGACTACAAAGTCTGAGGGCAATTTTCTCTGGGTAACGCATATGCTGAGAATATTGGAGGGCGATGATTTCACCTGCGAAGAAGAAATTGAAGAAGAGCTGAATAAATTTCCAAAGGGTCTGACCGGATGCTATATACGCAGCTTAGCACGGCTTTCCAAACGGTCTGAGTCACACCAGCGACTGGCACGTAGAATCTTTACCATGGTCGTTGGTGCTATACAACCTCTACGGTTGAGCGAGCTATCACACGCGGTTGCTGCATCCTCAGGTGGACCAGACTATTCCACTACAAGACTGCCCAAATTAGAACTCATTCAGGAATTATGCTCTAGCCTTGTTGTCTTCGACCGCACATCTAAAGGCGGCGAGGATGATCCTTTGATTAAGGTAGCCCACAAGTCCATACAGGATTTCTTTCTCCAGGACCCGGATTCACTCGACCTTCCCAACGACTACGTCCGACAGTACTTTGTGTCTACTTCAGCTGCAAATCTAGAACTCGGTCAGTCTTGCCTTGAATATCTCAGCTACGGACGATATCTCCAACCTCAAGATATCTCATTAATTCTCGACAATCCAGATCATGCTTTCCTTCAACATGCTGCCGCCCTGTGGCATATGTATCTCAGCGAAGCCGACCACTCTGAAGAGCTATTTAACAAGGTGAAAATATTTATACAAAGTCAGGCTTTTTGGACTTGCATCGCCGTGCAGAGCCGTATCGCACCTCACCTCTTTGCGCACTACCAGCAAACAGCAGACGGCCTTTTCCGGCCTCGAGCCACGGGCACCAAAGAAGATGAGGAGGCAGGTACAGCCCACTACGCAATTCCTCTACCGGAATGGCTGGGGGAATACGAACCTTCTGGTGCGCAGATGGTGCAAGCCTTCTACAGCTTTGTGAGAGAGTGGCATCAAGTATTGAACTCCCATCCATCTGTCGGTGATCAGTGCATCATGGACCCTGGATGGGCAAGCAACATATCTGCGAGAGCCACCTGGACGTCGCAACGTGTAAAGCTTTTGCCGCTATTCAAGGGTGAATCTGGGCCCTCGGAGTATTCAAATCTTTCTATCGTGAATACAGGAATCCAGTCCGGCAACATTACCGTCGCAACTTTTGGCAATCAAAGCTCATCGGAAGGGCGCTTGCTTCACTTGCGAATTAGCCCACAATCAGATTTACCACATCCCGATTCGGGACAAACTATTCCATCCGGCTTTTCTGGACCATGTCATATCTTCAGCACAACATATGATGGAGATGAGTCTTATTTCCTGGTCGATACAAGGTCCCTACTGATTAAGCAATATGAGAACAACGAGGGAGCTTCTGACCAGCCATGGAAGTGCTCTGACATCGCGCCGCCCGAAGGCAGTGAGGATGTGTGGCGACTCGTTTGCAAGACTACTTGTGACACCCCTAATGGAGTCTCACCACTTCAACGCGCCCTTGCTTTCCATTGCTCCCAGGAGTCAACGTATAAGAGTAATGCTCTTTCACGACAAGGAGACTCGGCATTTGGCTCAAGTGGCTCGGACAGTGACTCGGATTCAGACACTTCAGACGATTCTAACGACGAGGCTGTAACAATATCTGAGGAGGAATTGGCTGTTCGTCACTGTATGCTGATCATGCGTAAAACTGGCCCCACATGGCATTTTTGGCAATCAACAATTTACTCCCTGGAGGCACATTGCGCATTCCATCCAGTGGAGAAGCTAGCCGTCTGGAGTCCCTCTACCCATGAGCTTTGCATCATGCGACTGGACTCTGGCGAAGTTCAATCGACCATATTACCGGAGCCTGTGGAGCACAGATTTTCTTCTGCAACTGCCACGCGCAAGGAATTTCAATTCTCTGAGTCGGGTGATTGGCTATACTATATTCTCTACACATCTACGAAGATGAAAAAGGGCATTCAGCAGAATATATCCATCTCTACCTTCTCATTTTCGGCGAATGATGACGGGGAGTACTTTCTGCAACGAATGTACCCCACGCAGAGCGTTCCCTATGTATGCTGCGGCTCAATACAACATCCTTTGGTCCTGACATCTTGGAGTTCGAAGTATCTCTTCGTCGCATTACCGCAATTGTCGTGCAATCCGAAGCTCCTCCGACTCAAACTCCCGCATGGCGAGTACGCTCAGAATCCAGCGTCAGACGGTTTCCAGACGCTACGAAATGCCGTTTACTTTCCCTACTCCACGCCTTACCGAAATCCGCAAATGAAGTTCTTGCCCGGAGAAAAGCGGAAGGAAACCTTAGTCCTCGCTCTAGACGCGGAGATCTCGTCAGCGCAAGAAGTCGGCGACGGCAAACCGATCATGCATAGACCGCCGATGCTCATGACGTGGGACCTTGACCGGAAAACGGATTGGCGGGAGTGGGATAAGGATGTTGATGCGCAGTCTGAAGAATGGAAGGAGGGAGGGTGCACGTATGATAAGCTGAAAGGCACGTTTTTAGATGCGGATAAGAGGTTCAATGTCCCTGTGAGGAGTGGATTGGATTGGAGGAAGAAGGCCTTTTTGTCGTGCGCTTGATTTGACTTGGGTATCCCTCGGTCCGATATCTCTTATCGCTTATGAATATTGCTAAAACTCGCCAAGGAAAATTAGAAAGTATTATTTTACTACTACTCTTTAAAGATATCTTCAAGATATTTTTATTAGTCTTTTTAAATATATATATTTATATATAAAAACATCTATATTAAGAAATATACCAGTAATAAAAAGTCTTGGTGCTCCTTATGAATGAATATTCGCTCGAAATATTCATTCATTCATTACTGTGACCCCTGAAAACGTGTAATTGGGCTTGTCATGTAGAGGCCTGGTTAGACGGTATGGTAGGCTATCACCCTGCTAGCTTGAAAGATCACAAATACTCAAAGCTCATACTAGTTCCCATGTTGTTTGGAATAGAAAAGCGCGGCAGCCGGGCGGATCTCGTTGAAATGCCGCAGTGAAATGAATCTTCACGTCCTCTGCTTGAGCCTATCACTGCTGATGAGCATGCGCAACTTTGTGGAACCTATGCCTGCCACTCAGCTCTGTTTCCAATATATTCTCACCGACACTACGGATTTTGGCAGCGCCTCCGTAACTATTGTAATACCCGATTTAAACGGAAATTGCCAACTCAATCCTCATCTGCATCAGGAGCACAAGGCCAGCGAGACGTAGTGGCGCTAATACAGAATTTTCTGAATATACATCACGCGCACAAATGTGAGGTAGGAAAGCAACATTTGATTCTATTTTGGCAGATTCAAATGTATTGTCAATGGTTCCTTGGAAGACTGCTAACCAATTAGAAACGATCGTGACTCTAAAGACGGCATCCAGAAACAGGGCAACAGCAGTTCACTGCGTGTTCATATGAACTCGAACGCTTTTCGGAGTTCTATTCGGGATTTTGACTGGCGCCACGTTATCCGCGGCGAGCTTTGAGGAGCTAACAATGACCACGTCTTTCTTGCCAACTCGGTGTTCGTGGGTTGAACTGAGGGTGATTGGAGCTGCAAGCTCATGACAATATGTGGTAATGGATAGATAAGATTGACTTGCATCAAACCAGCTACATTTTGGCTAACAATTGAAGGTGGAATTTAAGGTCGAGTGGCATAGATCTAGGGTAGTGGTTTCATTACTATATATAAGATTCAAGATTGGATAGTACTTCAACGGCCGCCGGGCCCGCTTACCTGGCCTTTTCAGTACAAAAGCGAACCGCCCGCCATTATCTTACCTGCCCTGCCTAGACCTGGATGCCAACGCGATGCACGAACGCTAGACCATATATTTTACAATACCGTAATCCTCAGCCTAGGAAGTCTTTGACGCTTCCTCCCACGTTTTCTAAGTCTAGGAGGAAGGTATCATGTCCAAACAAACTTTTCTCTTCGCCAAGCTCGATGTGAGTGACATTTCTATTCCCCGTGCGCCTTATTGTCGTGGCAATCTCTCGCTGCTGCCACGCTGGAAATAGGATGTCGCTGGCGACTCCCAGGACTAACGTTGGAGTGACCACGAGCGGCTTCAAACCAGCCACTAGATCTGGCGGTGGTTCATGGGGATCAATTGCAGCAATGAGCTCGTTCTCGGGATTTGCTGTAGCGTCGGCGGACTGGTCCTGCTCCTCATATGGTTTGTCGGGAAGTGTAAGGTTGCATAAGTCGCCATTTGCATTAGCATTAATATTCTGACCTGCCACGAATGCTTGCAGTTTCCCTTCGTTCTTCGCTCTGAGTTTGTTTATTCGATTCCGATGCTCCTGGCCAAGATCAAAGAGGTCCATGGCTTTTGAAACGTAGAGTAAGCTGTTAGGATCATATTCCAGACACCACTTTTCGCCTGCATGATCAAGGTATGTTTCGACGAGGAAGTCTGGACAGAGCGCGGGAGGACGTGAAGGGTCAGCACGTCGACGTCCAAAACGTTGTTCCCATTCCGGACCACTTCGGTATGTAACAGTAGCAATTTCACGTGCAAGTTTCATGCCTCCATGAGGTGGTACCCCATAATAGTAGAACCCTCGAGACCAGTTAGGGTCCATCATGAGCACTACAAGCACGGAAGCGTTAGCAAAAGTCCTGCTCATAGATGGGCAGAAGACCCACCTTGCCGTTGTGTATGTCTCATAGCGATACTGTACGGATGGCTACGTGCGCAGCCGCTTATGCTAACTATACGCCCTACTCGCTCAGAGAAGAGGACACCGGCAGCGAGACTCTGCATGCCACCCATACTAGATCCAACGCTGGCATAAAGCTTCTCAATCCCCAGCGCATCGAGTAGCCTAAACTGGGCCCGGACCATGTCCTCCATAGTTAGAATGGGAAACCGAGTAGCGTACCGTTCCCCGTTTGCGGGGTCGATAGACGAGGGTCCGGTCGAGCCATAGCAGCCTCCGATGACATTCGTACAGATGACGAAGTATTTTTCCGTGTCTAAAGGCTTCTCGGAGCCAATAAATTTCTCCCACCACCCTTGCTTAGGATTCGCTTCTGTGCTGTGCGCATGGCTGGATGCCGACAGTCCCGTGTGCAGAAGTATTGCATTGCTCTTCTCTTTGTTCAAGGTGCCCCAGGTCTCGTATGCTACGTTAAATTCCGGGAGTACACCACCCCAGTCTAAAAGTAAAGGCTGACGCGAGTAGAAATTCTGGTGATTTCCAGTGGTATACGAAGGTTCGGGGCCTGAGAGGGAGCGACGGGATAATGAAGCGGACCTAGATTCTACAGCGTCAAGACAGGGAAACGAGAGTGCAGGGTTCGTAGATTCGTATGCTTGTGATTCTGTGGCGGTTGCAGTTGCACTTTGGGCTTTGAGAGGCGCTCGTTGATGTAAATTCCTCGAAGCTTGAGTTGATTGCCATCGGGCCGAGGAAGAGGACGGGGTGAGTCGATGCACAATGTTGCGTATGGGTTGAGTAGGAGGACGAAATGCTGGCCGCGCAGCAGCTACCACGCTACGGGGGAGGTTCATGACTCTTAGACAGTAGGAGAAATACTACCGCGTCCTCTGGAGATAGAAGTTGGAATAATACTCTCATAGTTGACGCCATTTCGGTGTTTGGTCAGCCAAATGGCACTGATCCAACCATTCAGCGTTAGATTGAATTGCGTTATCTCATAAACCAAACTGAAACCCTTCGTTGGCGTGCACGGACGAGCTGCGCCTTACCAACCAATGAAATTTTTTTAGATAAGAATTGAAAACAATTTTCCGCCGGGTCTTTGCCCTCCTCCCCAACTTCAACACCATGAACAACTCTACACGTATCTTAAAGACGAAAGAAAAATTGCCATGTAATTCCTAGACTACACGCAACATACCACCATGCATGGTAGTAAAACTGCCAAGACTGCTGGCATTTACGAAGAACTATCTTCTCCTATACGAACCGTGGATATCCCTTCAGCTGGTGACGTCCTACACCATCCTGGCACATCCGGTTGAAAGCGCGTGTTGATCTTGGTAATCAAGCGGCAGAATTTATACCTTTTAGAGTAATAAGCCCGGGCATTTTACCTTGTTTTGGGTACAAATCTACGCATTTTGATTAGCGTGATCGACACTCGCAGTTGATGGACCGTGCGCGAACACCAGAATCACGAAGCCTTGATCATATTGATTCTATTGGCCAGCTCTTATCGATAACGGCAGGACGAAATACACCAGTGGAAGGGATAAGACACTTCTGTTTCTTGGGCTTACACCATTTGCTCTAGACACAGCGATGACAAATCTCAAAATATTCAAACTTATAATCGCCTGCAGCTTGCGATAATCATCACACCGAATCTATATTCTTCTCCTTTCTGCTTGACATGCTGGCGCATTGCTCATAACCTTATTTCTACTACCCTGGATACTTATCCCTTCGGCTGGTAAGTACGACCGTGCGCGAACACCAGAATTAAAAATACGCGTGTGGTCACGGAGCCTTGATTCTATTGGCTGGCTCTTATCGATAGCTCTAGGACCAAATCTACCAGCCGAAGGGATATTAAAATTTCATGGCATGAGCGTTTACCACAGAAAGCTGCAGAGAGCTTTTCTTTACCAATCGATTTCCATTTCTCCATGTTCAATATAACCAAGAGAGGTCAAGAGAACCAGTGCCGCCGGCTTGGCTGTGGTGCGGGCCGGATGCCGAGAGTATCAATTTATCTGATGGTGTCGTCCAACTTTTCAACAAGTCACGTCTTACCTTCTCCATACAACGCCCTATGAACTCGATGCCAATCAGTGCTGAACCCCACATTTTCCCTGATGTGGTGGGGTGGCGCAATTAAGCTTGTCAATCCTGGTAATATAAACGGTGCTCGTCTTCGGCGAATATAAATCCTTTCATGTCAGCTGCTTCTCTCCCGGGACATGTTCCTTATTGCCGATAATATAGAAAACTTCCGACGCCACCTCTACCCATACCGGTCTCGTCGCTTTCCATCTGGTCGCTAGGCTACATGTCATTTGTCGGTAATTGGACATCTGATAACTCCCTGTAGCTAACACATGAAGTTCTAAGAAGCCTACCGACGCCCACTAAATTGACCCCCTAAGAGCCAGATTCTCACCATGAAGATATTCACTACACTTACACTCGCCACTTCTTTGTTGGCCAATGTGGCTCATGGCCGCTGTACGCAGTGAATTTAAAGAGAGGCCCTTGCACATTGCTAATGTAATTTAGCAGAGGTTTTTGAGTATTTGACCACGAATGGTGTTGAGGATCAGCGTATCAGAATATACGGATGAACACCAACTACAACTCGCCTGTGACAAGTTCGTAACATTGAGGTATTTTGATAAAAGTTGTTCGAATCTAACTCGGCCTCCAGATTTTACTTCCAATGATCTCAGACGTAATTTTGGTGGCGAACCAGCAACGGAACTACGACAGTACCCACCGCCGCAGGGCCGCCCGTAACCCCCACAGCCGACGGCGGGTTCCCCCGAACCGGAACCAAGGACGATTAGCGGGGGCCGACCCCCCGGCCGCAGTGTACCACCAAGGGCCAGCTTCTTTGTGAGAATCTCTATAAAGCGTTTCCAGCAGTCAGACCACGCCGCTTACGGTCGAACAGCTACACGACAAAAGTTGCCGACACAACTATCGCTGATAGCAGTGCGCCGTGGTTCAAGGTCAAGGACATTGGGCCAACCTTTGCGGAAGTGCAACGCATCCAAGCTCTACAAACATTCTAACTGTTGCGTAGGGGTGGCACCTGGGATCTAGAGAGTAAGAACTAACTCTGCTGTGAACTGACTTAAGCTGATCTTCAAATAGAGAGCTACAGTGTCATTATTCCCTCATGTTTGGCTGCCGGTGATTACCTCCTCCGGATAGAGCAATTAGCCACCCACAACCCATGGCCTGCCTGCATCCCTTAGTTCTATATCTCTTGCGCTCAGGTTAAGCCTACTCATCAAGCCCGTATTCAAAGATACAGATCCTGGATACACCATTTACATCTAGAATAGCTTCAACATTTATACTATTCCTGGCCCTGCAGTATGGACATGCTAAGTGGAGATGCTATAGTTGGTATCATGCGATACTAGAGTGACAAATTCGTGTTCTGTGCAGAATTCTTTGTATTTATATACCAACAATGTAAATGATTTCAGCAAACGCGTAAGCTGGGAAATTGGTCATGTCGTCCAGGGTATATGATTTCACGGTTTTGGAACGAGCGCATGCGTTACGCTTTCCTTTGTTTACGGAGATTGCGTTGGAAATTACCCGTTCGATCAAGAACTGATATGACCAAAGCTTATTTCAGCTTCTGCTATACGTTCATTGTCGGCTCGGCCAAGATTTTCTCGTGGCGCAAAGACTCTCCTCAGTACACAGAAGAGCTGATGGTAAAGCTTGGTTAGATTGCTCTTAAGCCTTGATTTTACAAAGTTTCGCAAGCATGCCCTCTGCTTATCGCATATGATGAGGACCCCAAGTATTATAGTGACCAAAATCTTGCAAATTCTAAAAGAACTGGCCAGGAGAAAGTAACTTTTAGAATAGAGTAACCAATTTTTGATGGTAAATGCAAGGACACGGCACGCTTGCCCGTCGATCACGCACGATCATATATAGTAAATTTAGGGGCAAATCGCCTCTATATCACAATCTGTTCAATCTGTGTGCCTTTTTAGTGTCGCCCATTTTGTAATTAGTGGCGGCTACTACCGTGGCTCATTTGAATCTGTAATTGAATCGATTGTTCGGTAAGGCTCCAGATGAGGCCCTAGATTTGACTTCGCACAATGCGTGACTGACGTCGGTGAGCGATTCGAGTGAGCCCCTCTCTGCCACCAGGCCTCTATTGCGACTCCCTACCTGGCGTAGTAATAGAACCTCCTCGGCCAACGCCCTCTCTGCGATCGACATTTTCTACGCCTTCGCCCACCTCCCGTATGAGCACCCCCCGGAAACAAGCTTATCGCGATCACGAAGGTTAAGATAATAACACTATATAAGGCTTGCAAATGCAATAGCAGTATCGCGATCGGGGCATGTGGAGTCGCCACATCACGAGAAGTCGTCACTTTGGCGCGTAAACGAGAGCTCCAGATTAATACGGAATAGAACAGGAACTCGACGCTACATATTAAAATGGCGCCAAGAACCTCATTTCAACTACTATATACAGTATAGCCTGCAAATTTGACGCGCTTACCGATATGGAGGAGCTTCAGATTCAAAAGTCGTCAGATCTACCGAACAACCACCTCATATTCAGATTTGAGCTTCATATCGGTTACAATATGAGCCTCTATATTGAATATGGAGGTTGCAACCGAACAGTCCCTTATTAGCCACCATCACTCCGCAGGATTCGTAATGACGCTTCACTGCAAAGAACAACTGAGCGCTACGCTTCTTTTACAGAGTTGAAAGAAACCTTGGGCGCACGTAGACTCGCAAACCCATGCGGAAAAGCGCGGGTGGCGGGCTGAAAAGGGAGGCGAAGGGTTTGACATTGCAATACAGAATCGAAGCTCCCACAGAATCGCCGTCCTTCAGCCCAGGAACCAAGAGCTACCTATTAATAAGTAGCCTCAAACTTTGTGTAAGATTCAGACCACGTCAGTACAATGCAGGGGAATAATGCGGTCGTGTGCTGGTGCAGATGAGGCGTTCCCTTGGTCATCCGCTTGCTGGGCGTTTATTGAAGTTGGCCTTACAACTTCTGCCAGAACCGCCGACCATACCCTGACTTGTCTGTCGTTCACACCAACATCAACACCACCAACATATAGTTCAAATTCCCACTCCCCCCCTCCTTCCTCGAGCCAGTGTTTCTGCGAACACAAGCGCCTTCAGCTCGTAACCAAAGCGCGGCTGGCTGGCCGCGGCTCCTGAAGGTCTCGCAGTTCACTCTTCACACTTCGAAACACTAGCTCGCTCAACACACCCGAAAACATCTATCTTGCACACTCTTTCAGGACCGCCTGGCCGGCTCGAATGCCCCAGCACAGCACTGTTCCTGCCGCTTACAATACATAGAGGCGTTGACGGTCCAAAGCAGCGAGCGCTGCGTTCGGGCCCCCACTCAGCGCATACCTCAAATTGGATCAGCAATCTTTCATGATGGACGAAAACTACTCCAGACTCGACGACAGTGGGCGTACTAGCCCGGATCTCCACCTCGATATTGACGGGGACATGATTGTCTCTCCTTCAACACTAACCGGAACGCCAACCATGTTTTCCTCACCGACTTCGCGCACACGAAAGCGAGGCATGATGTCGCGCTCAGCACCACGGCCGATCCATACTCCCAGCCCACTCCCTTCTTCCAGCATACCACATAATCTTCTACCATCCGCGCCTGCATCACCACCGACGCCGGCTCCAAGCCCGACACCCACACAGAGAGCGCCAGACTGGAGCACAGCAGCGGAACATGAAGATTCGCAAGTCAGAGATATTCGGGCCTTGTTCAGCGACATGAATGAAGCAGAGCAGCAGCGGCTGTTAGGCGAGCTCCTGAACATGTGCAACAGCCACCAGCTCAGCTTCGTGGCCGAATTTGTTAGCCCAAGGTTGAAGAAGGACCCCTTCATGACACTTCCAACGGAGCTCTGCTTACGTGTACGTATTCAACACGCTCGATGGTAATAGGCAGCTTCTGACATTACTATATATAGATCCTGAAGTTCTTTGACGAGCCTACGACTCTCGTTCGTTCCTCGCAAGTCTCAAAGCGGTGGCGCGAACTTGTCAGTGATGACATGGCATGGAAGTCACTTTGCGAAAAACATTCGTACCGCAAACTGTCAAAAGATGATGAGGACGAGCCTTACGATAGGGACATGCCAGACGACGATGATGATTCCTTCAACCCGTCCTGGGCGCGAGGCACAACCGGAGAGCCTTCACACACCATGGAACTTAGCAAGTCTACTGGGGACCATACAGGTCAGAACAACGGTGCGCGCGTAACGGAGTATCTGAGAACTCAAAGTCTAGACAGAGCTGGTAAAAAGAGACAACATCGTAGACCGAAGGCCATGACATACAAGTCACATTTCAAGCAGCGGTATATGGTGGAGACAGCCTGGCGATCAGGAGGCAAATTCGAGTCACGTCAAATTACTCCTGATCAAGGTGTCGTGACTAGCCTGCACCTAACACCCAAGCATATTGTCGTAGCCTTGGATAATGCGAAAATCCATGTTTTTGATGTCGACGGCTATCACCAGAAGACACTCCAGGGGCACGTCATGGGAGTATGGGCCATGGTTCCGTGGGGCGATCTCCTAGTGAGTGGTGGTTGCGATAGGGATGTCCGAGTTTGGAATCTTCTCACAGGGTATGTTCCTTGGTGTCATTGCCCAGTAGCAATATGCGTGCACTAACAGGGTATCCTCCTATGCAGTCTCCCCGTACACACTCTCCGCGGCCATACCTCTACTGTGAGGTGTCTCAAGATGTCTGATGCTAACACGGCCATTTCCGGCTCGAGAGACACGACTCTACGAATTTGGGATCTCAAGAAGGGTATTTGCAAGCATGTCCTCGTTGGGCATCAAGCTAGTGTACGCTGCCTTGAGATCTACGGTGATTTGGTTGTATCTGGGAGCTACGATACCACAGCTAGAATTTGGAGTATCTCCGAGGGTAGGTGTCTACGGAGTCTCACAGGCCATTTCAGCCAGATTTACGCCATTGCTTTCGACGGGAAAAAGATCGCTACGGGGAGTCTTGACACCAGTGTGCGAATTTGGGATCCTACAGACGGGTATGTTAGTGTGAAATCCATAATGTGTAACAATTGCCGACATGCAATGTTTTAGGAAATGCTTGGCCGTGCTGCAAGGCCATACATCTCTGGTTGGCCAACTCCAGATGAGAGAAGATATCCTTGTCACCGGAGGCTCCGACGGCTCGGTGCGAGTTTGGTCATTAACAGACTACCAACCTATCCATCGGTTGGCAGCTCATGACAACAGCGTTACTAGCCTGCAGTTTGATAACACGCGGATTGTCAGCGGCGGCAGCGATGGGCGTGTCAAGGTCTGGGACTTGAAGAAAGGGACGTTGGTAAGGGAACTGAGTTCCCCAGCAGAAGCAGTCTGGAGGGTGGTATTCGAAGAGGAGAAGGCAGTCATCATGGCTAGCCGTGGGGGCAAAACCATCATGGAGGTGAGTATGCGCAGGTTTGCAGTGCAGAGATACGACAGCGCCAAACTCACTTTGCATATGGCTAATAAACTATATAGGTCTGGTCGTTTTCGCCTCCTGAAGATGAATACATGGACGGCTACCGTTCAAGTAGCCCTGTAAGCATGCTAGATCACTCGACAGACGATTACAATGCGCGAAGCGCTTCCGAATCCGCATCAACGGATATCAACATGACAGATGCCGCAGAGAACTGCTGAGCAGCCGGTTTTACTCTCCGCGAAACTATTACAATGCGCAATCGTCTCTCATCCATACAGCACTCTATTAGAATGCGAGTTGAACTCGCGCAGCGACTGCTTCTTTTCCTTAGTCAGGATATCGGATACGGAGACCTCATGCAGAATTATTTTCCTTTGTCGATATTTGCAAACAGGCTTCGATTGCACAAAGCCACGAGCCTCCGTCCTTTGCTTTCGCGGCCATGGATGCATGGGGTAGACTTTGGTCCTCCAGCGAAATAACAGCATAAGGCTCATTGGCTTTTGGAGAGGTTTGGCATAATCTCTCGGCATTGCACAGTTGGGTTCTAAGAGTAGGAATCCTTTGACAGGAATTGTTTTTGCGATTGGGAACTGCGTATGGGAAACATTCAGGACGACACTCAAGCATTTGTGGGCGTTTTCTGCATCCACTGGGTGGCTACGAGGCGTGTAGATTGGCTTTTTTTTAACCCTGCTGATTTGCCTTGTTGGCTGTGATTGGGACTTTCATGTTGGGGACAATTTTTGGAGAATGCATTTTGAAGAACATTTACCAATAGCAAAAGGCATTGAAGATTTGACTGGTGTAGTTGATTCCACATATGCGTGCCCGGATGGGCGAAGAGTCGTATGCTTTGGCGTGCGCTGAGTGGTTGGCTGGCCCCGCAAGTCAAGCCTTTTGGATGAGCACTGGCTCACGGGAACGGGTGGGTCCGTGCGAGAACCTTGCCAGCCACTGCCAGCATGTAAGCCATCTTGGCGGAATTTGTGGGCTCCCAATACGTCACCAGCAATGGAGATAACGGAAGACGCGGATTCCAAGGCGGGAAGCCACTGGAGCGGGCTGCAACAAAATCGCGACTCTCCCTCAGTAAGCAACGCATTGTCGCAATTCCCTCGGCCGTCAATTTCCTCGCTGTGTCCCCTGTCAATTGCTTTGGTTATATACTCCCCGTTCCCGCAACTGGACCCTCGCTTCTGACTCCTCCACTCCCCTCACATCCGGCAATCCAAGCTTCACGATCGGCAGGCACACGACGCGCAAAAATGTCTTCGAAAATAGAAGCAATGAGGCCTCAGCGCAAGATTGAAATGTTTTCAGGCACTTATTTTGCCGCATGCACGCTTGGTGGTATCGTGGGTGAGCACATCTCTGAACGACCTGCCAAATTGCATCTGTTTACACTCCAATGCAGCCTGCGGGCCAACACATACAGCCGTCACGCCCCTCGACCTCGTAAGGCTATCTCCTGCAACTACTCTCAATTCATTCTGGAGCAAGCAAACCTAGTACTTTGTGATCGACACATGAGGAGGACGTGTTCCTAACACATACTACCAGGTAAAATGCCGCCGTCAAGTGGACCCTAAATCATACTCCTCCAACTTGCAAGCCTGGCGCACGATCTATTCATCTGAAGGCATCCGTGGTATATTCTTCGGTTGGACTCCCACCTTCGTTGCCTACTCCTTTCAAGGCGCTGGGAAATATGGGTTTTACGAAGTCTTCAAATACTTGTATGGAGATAAATTGGCTCCGAACGCGAACAGAACCATTGTATATCTAGCCGCAAGCGCTAGTGCAGAGTTCCTAGCGGATATTGCCCTCTGCCCATTCGAGGCGATCAAAGTGCGCATGCAGACGACCCTACCACCGTATGCAACCACTCTGAGAGAAGGGTGGAATAAAATCGTCGCGCAGGAGGGTTATGCAGGGCAAGTCCAGAAGATATTCAGAATAGTATGACGTGCGGCTAACCAGAATTAGCTTGTATAAGGGCCTGTACCCACTATGGGGACGACAAGTCCCGTATACGATGGTCAAATTTGCGACTTTTGAAAGTGCTGTGTCGCAGATTTACAAGACTTTAGGGAAGCCGAAAGAACATTACAACGCGCTACAGCAGACTGGGGTTGCGTTCCTTGGTGGTTACATCGCTGGCATTGGAGCTGCAGTTGTGTCCCATCCTGCTGGTATGAGAACCACCCTTCAGGGGCTTTGATAGCATACGCTGACTTCATCCCAGACGTGATGGTCTCGAAACTAAATAGTGACCGAAAACGTGAGTCAACAAGCAATCTTCTAAAGGTGATGAGACTTGCCGTACTAACCGCCGTGTTTCCGTAGCGGGGGAAGGTGCTGGACAGGCCATGACGAGGATATATAGCAACATCGGATTTAGGGGTTTGTGGAATGGACTCCCAGTGAGGATTGTCATGATTGGAACTTTGACTGTAAGAGGAGACAATGCAGTGCGCAGAACTGTGACTCACCCTTCTCACAGGCATTCCAATGGTTCATTTATGATTCTTTCAAGGTTTACCTGGGAGTAAGCTTTCATCCACAATTGTTCTGTGAGAAGTGCCGCGCTGATATGATGCCCCTTAGCTACCAACTACTGGAGGACATTGAGAGACGACAGCTCGAAGCAAAGTGGGATACCAGTATGTTAGGAAGAGTTGGTGCTGTGCTCCCTCTAAGATAGTATTTGACATCTGATAGACTAGAAGGCTCGTTCGGCTGGCAGGCTCGGCAGTTCGTGCAGTGGAGGTTTTGGGTTTCCAAGTATGATTTGCAGCATCACGAGGCGTTTTCGATGGATTCCTGGGGCGGATTAAGGCATGTTTCCGGGATAGCTCTATTAATTATCCTTGTTGCTGCCAAGATGGCCAATGTAATACCCGGCTGAAGCTAGAAAATAGGGATTGTCCTGATCACAACACGAATTTCTCCTCCTTGCCAGGGAAAATCTGGTTAGCGGGTTGGCCTTGACATGCGTGACATGCGAAGTTTACCCTAGCGATCCCTCAGCATGGCCGGCACTCTCCCGTCACTCAAGCCCGGCACTTCAAGACCATCAACTGAACCCTGCACTCCGCTGATCGTGACTGCACCCCGCAAAAGCTATGCCTTGTGGAGAAGACTTTCCGCTTCCTGCGTCTTCCATGAGCCTTTCGAGCACATAGAACTTGACGACCAAACGGTGAGGTACAGTGCTATAAGGCATTAGTCTGTGCACACACGAATTCCCACTAAAATCGACACGACTTTGAACACTCGCATAACGCGGTAGCAATCAAATGTAGCTAGTATGCAGGTAATTTAATTGTAGTTAATACTTTGTCTGCCAGCCATATGCTTTTCTTATTGCCTTTAGCCTTTTGCCTATACTATTGATTAAGCGGCGCATAAGGCTTTAATCGAAAGCTAGTGTCGATCGGAATGTCAAAGAATAAGGACTCTGTCTATTGAATGTGGCTGGGGCCTTTATCCCTTGCATAGATAGGGCCGTATAAAATGTGGACCGTGCACGCTGGTTGCGAGATATTGTAGTCACGTAGGCGTAGCTAAGATACTGCCTGCAAAGTTTTGTATATGCGCACGGGCCGCATTTTATAGAGCGTGTTTATCCGTGCAAGGGATATATACACGAGGAAGGTGTAGGCAATAAGGCGGGGGATAGCTACAGAAGTAGGGGGTAGGTGACCAAGTCAAGGAGGTAGATAACTAAGTCAAAGGGGTTGGTAACTGAATCAGGGTGGTAGGACAACCTAATTTAGGTCAACAGCTAGTGTTACAGAGTGAGCACAAGCGATAATAATATATAGCGAAGTAGATATTATTAAGCTATGTATATAAACTATATAATGAAGTCAAGACATTATATAAGGAAAGGAAAGTAGGAAATAGGGGAAAAAGGGTATATAACATTCGCTTGGTTGCTAGGTTAATAGGTACTATACTATATATAGGCAGGGTAGAGCTTAGGTGGCGGTTCTAGTAGAACTTAGTAGAATTTAGCAGTTAGAGGTCCTTAAAGTTGCCAGTTAGCAACTCTAACAGTAGAGATGGCAGATTGTGGCGGAATATAGTAGATTGCTGTTAAATTGCCGTCTTATAGTCGGTCTTTGGTTATTCAGTCGGTGGAAACAGGTGGACGTGTATAAGGTGTTATAGGGGTGTCCCATAACAGTACCCCCCCTTTAAACTCGAGCATCTGCGAGATGGGGCTGTGGTAGTTCTAAGTAGAGTTTATAAAAGTCTTTTGCGGCTTATATAAGTCCTACAAAGTCAGCAGGTTCCTATAAGGGTTTAGTAAAACCTCTCTATTTTATAAGGTATATATATTTACGTTTCTATTTGTCGTACTTAATGTTATTAACTCTTTTAATAAGGTACTTATCCTCACTATCTACTTTAACTGGTAGGGGAGGGTCTTGGATCTGTCTAGGCAGGGCGTCTAATATAGGGGCGGCAGGGCGGAGGACTGATATATAGAATATAGGGTGGATTTTAACCGTATTAGGGAGCTTTAGTCGGTAGGTATAAGGAGAGACAACTTTTTTAACCTTATAAGGGCCAGCGTTCTTCCAATTAAGTTTCTTAATAGGTTGTTTCGTGTTTAGATTTCTTATATCTAGCTAGACGAAGTTACTAATTTGGTAAGCTAGTGCTAGGGTTTGGTTCTTATTTGCTATAGCTTTATAGATAGACTGGGCCTATATTATTTTATTAGCAAGGAACTCCTATAGTTCTTCTATCTTCTTTACGAATTCGTTTGCTTCTGCAACTTATAAGGCCTAATAAGCTAGACGAGGAATATTACTAAAGGGTTTAAAACCCATTCGCGGGTGCTAGCCGTAATTAGCTAGGAATGGGGAGACCTTTGTGGTTTCTAAGATGGAGTTATTTGCAGTAAACTCAGCAAATATAAGCCAGTCCATCCAGTTGTCCTATAGATACGACGTATATATCTAAATATACTATTCCATTATAGCATTTACACATTCCGTTTGACCATCCGTTTCCGGGTAATATACTATAGACAATAGTACTTTAATATGGAGTTAGGTAGTTAGTTCTTTCCAAAATATTAAGATAAACTGGCGGCCTCTATTAGAGACGATTGTTTTGGGGAGTCCATGGAGTTTCCATACATGATCCAGAAACAGTTAGGCAATAGCAGGTGCTAATATATTAGGGCAGGCGATTAAGTGTCTTATCTTAGATAGTTAGTCTATAACTACTATAATGTTTATACAGCCTTTACTTTTAGGAAGATTAATAATAAAGTTAATTAAGATATTCTTCCATCTTCAGTCCGGAACAGGCAGTGGCTTTAGAAAGCCGTTGTATATCTTATGTAAAGCTTTGGCTTGTCGGCAGGTATAGCAGCTGGAGACGTACCTTTATGTCATATTATATATATTTGGCCAGTAGTACTCCCGTTAGAGTAGCTCTAGGGTTTTTTCTTAGCCTAGGTGGCCGGCTACTAGTAGGTTATATACGTGTTTAAGGAGCTTAAGCTTAAGTTTATTATAATTAGGGATAACTAGGCGGTTCTAATAGTATAAGCGGTCTCCGCAAACTTTATATTTACTTAAAGAGATCTTTTTAAAGCGTCTAACGCCATCTTAAATTAGCTTAGGTGTTACGGACGCTTTAAGTACGGTGTTACGACTACTTAGAGAGGAGTCGGCGGAAGCTAGTTGGTTGATACAGGCACGGTCCAGAATGGATCCGGTGGAACCATGTGACGAGGAATGGTAAGCGAGTCACATGACGTTGTACGCAGTATACGAGGAGTACGCAGTGTACGCCACGTATAACACGTATAACACGTACCTCACGTACAAGAGAGGATTTCTTAGGAGTACGGTTGTGTATTTAAAGGACCTCAGTCCCTACCGTAGATAGTTCTCTCCTTGTAGTGAATCTCAGAATACAATTGGAGTTAATCTGTTGGGCAACCACTCCACCAGTTGTTATTACGTTATCGTTTTTGTCGTACCTACATACCCAGCCCATTGACAGAACCCACCGTAGTTCCTGCTACAAGGTTCCGTTACATTAAGTGTCTCTTAAATAAACTTGTTGTTTAGGTATTTATTAATTATAATCTGTTTAATTAATTAATTAGTTATTTTAAGAATGTATACTATAAGGTCTTTAGCCAGGGGATTAAATAATTCGGGATAAAGCAGGGTTTATTTATGGTAGGCGCGCACTTCTTCCTATACTATTATATCTTGTAAATATTAAGTTAGGGTATTAGGTTTTTAACCTTAAACGCCTAGGCGGTATATAATTAAGAATTAGAATTAAAACAGATATTCTAACTAGCGGGCTTAACAATAACTTAGCTGTTTTATAGTTATAAAGTACTGTAGATTCTTATAGTTACTAAGGACCTTAATTAGAAATCCAGCGCCTTCTAGTTTAGGTTGCCATTGTTTAAAACATCTAATAATAGTTAATAATTCTTTATTATAGATCTCGTAGTTACATTTGGCTGGACTTAGTTGTTTTAAGAAGTATACTATAGGGTATAGTACCCCTTCTTTATTATACTAAGACAGAATGCCTCTAGTAATATAGTTAGATAAGTTAGCTTTTATAATACTCTTTTAGTTCGGGTTAAAGTGTTAGAGTATAGGTATAGTAGTAAATATAACTTTTAGATAGGTAAAGGCCTTCTTATATTCCTTATTAAAGATAAAGGCTTTATCCTTTTAGGTTAAAGTTATAAGAGGTAAAACCAGGGCAGAGAAGTTATTAATAAACCGTTAATAGAAATTAGCAAATCCTATAAAGGCTCTTATATCCTTAACGTTCTTAGGTTCTTACCAGTTTACAATTACTTTAATCTTCTTTAGGTCCATTTATATACCATCTATAGAGATAATAAGTCTGAGGTATAGAACTTCCGTTTTATAGAACTCGCATTTATCTACATCTAATTATAGTCTAGCTCCACATAGGGCTTCTAAAATAAGGTTAACATGTTTCTTATATTTAGCTAGGTTATTACTATATACTAAGATATTATTGATATAAGCAGTACAGAAAACGTCTAGGTAAGGTTATAAGGTATTATTCATAAAGTATTAGAATAAACTTAGGGCATTTATAAGGCTAAACGGCGTCACTAAATATTCAAATAGTCTATATCTAGTACGGAATACTGTAAGCTATTTATCTCCTTTTGTAATACGGAGGCGGTTAAATGCGTAGATAAGGTCGAGTTTTATATAATAGCGAGCCTTACTTAATCGGTTCAGTGTCTCTTAAATTAATAGGAGCGGGTACTAATTCTTAATGGTAATAGTGTTAAAAGCTTAGTAGTCCACATAGAAGTATAGACTGCCGCTAGGTTTCTTAACGAAGATTATAGGTACAGCTATAGGCAAAGAGCTTGCTCTAATAAATCCTTTATTTAGGTGTTCGTCTAAGTACTTTTATAATACTTAGAGTTTGTTTTAGGACATTCTATACAAGGGTCCAAATCCTGGTTGTTTTCCTTCTTTGAGTACAATCTTGTAGTCATATAGTCGGTGCTCTACTAACTTATTAGCTTCCTTTTATAAAAATACTTCTAGATGCTTATAATGGCATACTAGTACTTTTATAGCAGGGTTAGTGTGCTTCTTTAGTGCTAGGGCCTTTTTAATATCGGCTATTATAACGGCGAAGATTATATGTTTAGGTTTCTTGGCGAGTTATACTAACGGGGTAGCTCCAATTATATAGATATCCGTAGAAAGGGGGGCGAGTTACCGGCTAGCAACTTTCTTTTAATTATCTACTATTTCTTGTTTAACTTTAGGTTTAGTATTAGGTATAGAGTTAGTATTAGATTTAGGTTTAGGTTCTTTAAGTATCCTTTTTATAGTAGAATACTAGTTCTTTTAGTACTTTTATATATTAAGCTTAAGTTTAGGCTTCTGCTTGGTTCGGGGTGGTACAGTAGTTAGGGTTAGTTTATATGGTTTAGTATAATTTTTGGGTTCTTAATAGAATTAGGTAGACTTTTTAGACTAATAGATTCTAGTAGATTTTTTAGATTTCAGTTTAGGGTCTACGCAGCAAGTCATAAGGCACTTCTACTTGTAACGGAAGGCGGTAAATAGAAGCTTAAGGTTATCCCAATTAATGGTTACCTTATATAGCTTCATCTAAGGTTGTCTAAGTATTACTAAGTAACCTAGAGTGGTAACGAAAAGCTTAATTAGTTCTTTATGGTTTAGGTATCAGAGTCCTAGGAATACTACGTAAGTAATACAGCCTAAAATAGTGCGTTTGCCATTAAATCTAAATACGTCAATTGTAACGGAACCTTGTAGCAGGAACTACAGTAGGTCCTATTATTAGGCTAGGTATGTAGGTAAGAACAAATCAACAACGTAATAATAACTGGTGGAGTGGTTACCTAACAGATTAACTCTAATTGTATTCTGAGATTTACTATAAGGAGAGAACTATCTATGGTAGGGACTAAGGTCCTTTAAATACACAACCATACTCCTAAGAAATCCTCTCTTGTACATAAGGTATGTGTTATACGTATTATACATAGACATACACTGTGTATACTCTGTATACTGCGTATAATATTATATAACTCGCTTACCATTCCTTATTATATAGTTCTACCGGATCCATCCTAGACCGTACCTATATTAACCAACTAGCTTCCCATAACTCTTCCCCAAGTAGTTATAACATTATACTTAAAGCGTCTATAACACTATCTCCCTCCTCTTTATCTTTATCCTTAAAGATTCCCAACATCTCCAAGTCGTTTACTAGAGGTGTAATGTCTGTTTAATTAGTTTGGTTAATATCCTTGCTTATTATACCTAAAGCATCTTCTTCTTCTTCGTTCCAACAATATGCCCATACTATGGCCGCTATACTGTTACTTAGTGAAGTTATGCCGTCTCTATGTTCTTATTATGCGAAAGAGGGGTTAGTATGTGTTATGCTAGTAAGTCCTTTGTCCCAGTAACCCTCTTCCTGCTTAGAGTGTACTAAGTTAAACGTTTAATCGTTGTATGACGTTCGTTTAGTTTCTAACGCTAAATATACGCGTCCCACAATTCTTAACAGTTTTTAAGTTCCCTGAGTAACTTGTTATAGGGTCTCGTATTTAATCTGCCGCTGCAAAACTTGACGGTAAGCTCTTAAGCGCCTTGGACGAACTTCGCTATTCACGAGAAGCAGAGCAGGAGGCTGCAGCTGCTTAACAGCGTGCCCTTAAAGCCCGTCTATTGGCCTCTGCCCGTCTTCTTCGTCTTAAGAAAGTACGTAAGAAGGTTTGTTTTAAGGAGTGGAGGCTTATTTAACAGGGTCTTAACAAGCTAGGTAATAAAAGGACTAGCTTTCCTCCTGTAAGGGAAACAACTCTAAGTAGCTCAGCAATTGCTCCTCTTGGGTCCCCCTTAGGTGACTTATTCTTTGGTGATCCTTTTTTAACACTCCCTAACCTGCTTTCTTCTAATACTTCTTTACCTTTCCTATAGCGTTCTCTAGGTTGCTTAGTGGTTCCTAGGTAGTCTTATTATAGCCTATCTACTTTACTTTATACCACGTTTCGTTATCTACATCCTTGTAACTAATAATCTTTAAAACTTACTATTTGTCTTCCTCTTGTCCTCTATATATGTCTGCCTTATAGACTGGTGGCTTAATATTTCCGTATGCTAGCTCTAATATTGCGATATATTATATAGGGTAGATCTTCATTTTAGCTAGTAGGTTCAACTTATATATAACTAATAAAACTCTTTGCTTAACTTTAAAAGGTCCTAGTCTAACGTGGTCTAACTTCTTACTTAGTCGTTAACTCTTAAAATTTTTATATAGTAGCCACACTTTATCTCCCTCCTTAAGATCTAGTCCCTTAGATCTCTTAGTATTATAGTACCTTTTTATTTATTCTTATACTAGTTTGGCTGTTTCTTTAAGGTCTTTATAAAGATTTATTAACATCTCCATTCTTTATTTAGCTGTGCTACTTATCTTTTTTACTTAACGTAGCGATAACGATGTTCTTAGTTTATACCCGTAATTTGCCTTAAATGGTAATGTCCCCATTCCTTCTTATAGTGTTGCATTATATGTAAACTGTGTAACTGGTAATAATAATACCCAATTATTTTATGCGTAATTAATGTAATGCCTTAGATACTGTTCTAGTATCTAGTTTAGTCTTTCCGTTTATCCGTCCGTCTGCAGATAATACGCTATAGATATTGCTGCGCAAACTCCTTATTTTGCTAGAAATACTTCCTAAAATGCTACTATAAATCTTAGATCTCTGTCTAATATAATCTTATTTAGTACTCCGTGTCTTACAAATACTTCCTTTATATAGATTCTAGTAATATCTTCTACTAATATCTCTTTAGTGCATGCTATAAAGTATCCCTACTTTGTTAGCTTATCCACTATCCACTATTACTAAAATCGCGTTATAATCTTGTCCTATAACAGGATCTCTTAACTTTGGTAACTTAATAATAAAGTCCCATAATATAACTTCCCATGGTCTTCCTGGTATTTTAATAGGTTATAGCCCTCCATACAGCTTATACCTTGTCGGTTTGTTCCTTTAGCAATCTAGATATTCCTTTATAACTTATCTTACTAGCCCCTAGATTCCTTAAATAATATACTCCTCTTAAAGCCTTAATACTAAGCCTATAGCTCCGTTGTGTCCTTATATTATTCCCTTGTGGAATTCCTTAATAAATTCTTCTATAATAGACTTAGGCACATACGTTGCTTCTCTATTTTTATACTGCTTTGAGTCTGGATTCTCTACCTATACTTTTTAGATCTTCTGTGTCTAATTACTCTCTAGTAATTTATGGATCTGGCTTTCTTTAGTTGCTGTAATCTTTAGATAATTATACCTAATTAATCCGTCTTAATCCCTCCGTAATAAAGCTCCTAATAGCTTTTTATTACTTTATAGTTTAGCTTTTCTACTTAGAGCGTCTACTTGTGTATTATCTATACCCTTAGTATGCTGAATTTCAAAATGGTACTCTGTAAGCATTTCCACCTATCTAACCTGTCTTTGGTTGAGTTCCTTTGTTGTTAAGAATCCTATAAGGTTCTTATAGTCCGTCTTAACTATAAATAGTTTCTCTGTGCCTTGTAAGAATGCTCTCTATTCCTTAAGTGCTGTAACTATACCTAACAACTCCTTATTGTAGATATCATAGTTTAACTCTAGTAGTGTTATTTTCTAACTATAGTATGCTACTGGATGCCATGTGTCCTAGTGCTTCTATAGCAAATATGCTCCTAGTGCGAAGTCTAATACGTTGGTCTTAACAACCATTTCTAACTTTAGTTAATAGATCTTGAGGATTAGTTCTTAGGTAAACAACTCTTTAAGTTCCTAGAACAGCTTCTTCTATTTATGTCACGGAACCACACCGCAGGGGCCTCCATAGGAGAGCCCCGTGCTCTCGCGTACACCTCGCGTACAGCTTACGTCAGCTACGCGTAGGTATATCACCTCCTTACGCCCTTGACCCTTACGATCGATCGCGCAACGTCTTGTAGACTCCTCGAATACATACGTTCAGCTGCCACAGTTCCGCGCCCTGTGACATTACGTTGCGCCTTTTTTTTTTTTTACCACCGACACCTAGCCTACAACCAATTCTACGTCTATGATACTACAGGCGCTGCCAGAAGCAGCGTGTCTATGAGCAACCTTCGCACTATAATAGTAAGACGATATTCCTTACTAGCCACTATGTTAAGCCCAAAGAGTAACCTAATACCCTAACCTAACCTACAACACTAATCAATCCTAGGAGAATTTAATTTATTAACCCTAGCCTTAACCCCTAAGGGCAAGCCTAGCGGCTTAAAAGAGTTACAACTACGAACACCCCTGAGTACCTAGCACTACCTCGAAGACGATAAGAGTCAACCAGCCTAGCAGGATGGGTACACCCCTATTAGTATAGGTGGTTACAGCGACGACCTTAACGAGATAGACACCAGCGACGTCTTATCCTTTATTGATTACACAGCCACGGAAAAGCAACTAGAAGGGCAGCTACCTATTAAGATTAAAATACGAGATGCCGAGATATTTATATAAATGGTAGCACGAGAACCTAACAAATACTATTGCCTTTTACAGAACTACCACCTAAAGCTTATATAAGCCGAATTACGTGCTGCCTAAGACTATAATATTATCCAAGACTTATAAGCTAGTGAGGCACTTGCTAATAACACACGCTAAGAGACTAAAGATAACCTCTATATATCTGAGCGCGACGTCCAACGACTAAAGAAAGCTAAGATTATACTTATTGCTCAGGTTACTAAAAAGGAGGGCATAATTAAATACCTACAGTCTTAGCTTAACGAGCATATCTATAACAACACTGAGCACCTCCCTACTACGCATTATACTACCTAAGTCTCTACGCCTCCGGCAACCTTACCCACTTAACGCTTGGCCGAAAGTTAGCGTTAAGCAGCTTTACCTAATAGGGACAACTCCTATAACAGCGACCGAACTTAAGCTATAATTGTGGGGTCTAATATATGATACCCTAATCCCCTAGTCTTTTAGGGAAACCGCAAGGAATACAGCCACTGGAAGATGTAAATCTGTAAGAAACTAATCTAGAGCGCCTGCCTTTTTCCTAGGGAGGATGCTAAGATTGGTTATATTATTAGGTGTATAAAGGGTACCCTATTTAACAGACTCTTCGCCTAATGGGAGACCAATAGCCCCTAGAAGTGGCAGTCCTACTAGGAGGTCCTTGACGATCTTGACCTAATATATCGCGACCACAACCTAGTGGCCACCAGTTGAGCTAAACTACGCGCCCTAAAGATGAGTCCCATTAAGTTATTTGATGAGTTCTATGTTAAGTTCTAGGAATACACTAGAGTCCTCTCCTAAGACGACGCTGAAGACTAGGAAGATTTCCTTAAAAAGGTCACCTATTGCCTTAGTTACGCTGCCGCTAGTTACAATTACAATAATGTGTATGGCATGGTGGCAGCCCTACGGAAGATTGAATAATGGCTAAATTAGATCTCTACTGCTAACCCTCGCCCAAAGGCTCCTATACAGAAGCCCTCCGGGCTAACTATACCTATATATACTAGGTTACCGACGCCTACTATAAATACTAGAGCTAATATCAACCTCTCTATACTAACCTTCCCATGTAAGCTCCTAGATGGAGAGCGCGAGCTACTTTAGAAGCTAGGGTGCTGCTATAGATGCCGTTAAGAAGGCTGTTATTGCGAGAACCTGAACTGCCTAATGGCTAGGTTTAGTAATTGCCGCCTAATACCTAACTTTATACCTTAAATACCAAACACCTTGCTATATACCGCTACCGTACAAGACGAAGACGCAGTAATAGTAGTAGAGTCGGATATGGAAGCGGAAAACGCCAAGTCCCAGCCTTAAGTCGCGGGTTGGGACGCCCTAATAATGGAGGGATCTATATATCGGCCTGCTTAATAGATGACTTAGTAAAGATAAACGGATGGAAATAGATAGTTTTACCTATAATAGGAACTACTGCTAAAAAGCAATATAAAAGCCGTTCTATAATTAATTGCGGAGCTACTGATAAATTTATAGATACCTAATTTGTGCGTACTTATAACCTACCTACCTTACTCCTTACTAAAGCCCGCGCCCTACGACTCGCTGACAGTAATTATACTGCATAGAAGATTACCTATATAGCACAACTCTACCTAGATATAAATGGGCACCAGGAAGAGCTCTGGGCCTATATTACACTATTTACTAACTACCCTATTATCCTTGGAATAAACTGGCTTAAATAACACAACCCCGCTATTAACTGGAAAAAGAGAGAAGTAACCTTTAACTCTAAATACTGCAGAGAGACTTGCCTAGGGCATGGCCTAGCCGCCTCTATTTACTCCCTAGGATATTAACCTAAGGAACCTCTTATTACCCCACCTACAACCAACTGCCACTATGTAAGTGCTGCGGCCTTCTACCGCATAGCATGTAAGAAAGGCTGGACCGTTGCTGTAGCTTTTTGATTACGACTATATAAGCTTAATAAAGAACAGGACCACGTCCTCTATAGTAATAGAATAGACATAGTTGACCTCCTAGAAGATGACGCCCCTGTGGAACTCTACGGACTTTTACCTTTAGACTTTAAGAAGTTTATAAACCTTAAAAAAGGACTTACTAATAAGAAACTCCGTAAGCTCCTCCCTAAGAGGTACCACAACTTTATTAACATATGCTTACAAAAGGGCGTAGATATACTCCCCCCACATTAACCTGATGACTATGCCATTAACATTAAATAAGGGAAAATGCTACCTTATAAGAGACCCTACTTAATGTTAAAAGACGAACTCCTAGTTATAAAAAAGTATATTAATGAGTACCTTAATAAAGGGTTTATTTATTCTAGTATATTACTAGCAGCCGCCCCTATCCTTCTCGCTAAGAAGCTAGGGGGAGGTATCTAATTCTGCGTTAACTATAGAGGACTTAATGCTATTACAATTAAGAACTGATACCTAGTACCGCTTATACGCGAGACCCTTAAGCGGCTTAGTTAAGCCAAAATCTATACTAAACTCGATATTATTGCCGCCTTTAACCATCTCTAAATACGGAAAGGTGACGAATGGAAAACCGCATTTGTATCGCGCTTTGGCTAATTCGAATATACCGTTATGCCCTTTAGCGTATGCAACGGCCCAGGCGCCTTCCAAAGCTATATTAATAACGCCTTATGGGACTACCTTAACGACTTCTGCTCTGCGTACCTGGATGATATACTTATTTATAGCAACAACCCTTCTAAGCATACTGAGCATGTTTGAAAGGTCCTATAGCGCCTTAGGGAAGCAGGACTTTATATTAATTTAAAGAAGTGCGAATTCTTAGTTATAAAAGTAAAATACCTTGGACTAATTGTTATTATTAAGGGTGTCTATATAGACCCCGAGAAGGTATGTATAATTGCCAAATGGTAAGCCCCTAACTATATTAAGGACGTATAAGCCTTTCTTAGTTTCGCTAACTTCTATTAGAAATTTATATACAACTTCTTAGGCGTAGTAGCACCACTTACAGCAATAATGCGAACGAAGGGCCTTTTTATAAAAGGAAGAAAAACGTACCTACGCTTTACTTAGACGCCTAAATGCGAGAAAGCGTTTTAAGATCTTAAAAATGCCTTTACTAAAGCACCTATCCTAGCTTACTTTACACTAGGACGACAACTCTATCTTAAAACCGACTCCTTAGACTATGTTAACGCAGGCATTCTTTCCTAGATAGGTGATGACGGCCTTCTTTACCTAGTTGTATTCTACTCGTCTAAGCTTATACTATAAGAGTGTAACTATAAGATCTATAATAAGGAACTCCTTGTAATTGTATAAGCGTTTAAAGAATTCTGACTGGAACTCTCCTTAGTAGAACCTAACTAGCTAACTAAAGTCCTTACGGATTATCGCAACCTCGAGTACTTTATGACCATAAAGTAGCTAAACTAACGCTAAGCACGTTGGAACGAGTTCCTCTCTGGTTTTAACTTTAAAATTGCATATAGATTAGGAGTATAAGGCACTAAGCCTAATAGCCTAATACGCCGCTTGCAAGACCTTCCTTAGTTAGAAGATGAACCCTGTAATTAGTTCCAATAACAGACAATTCTAAAAGCACGGAACTTAGCCCCAGGTATGCTACCTATAATAGAGCCAACTGCACCTTAGCTTTATACTATAGAACTAGAATTACCTCCTGAAATTAACAAGCTTATTACCGCAGTATATAACACCTCTGTTAACCCACTACTGTATTAACTTATTGCCGTAAAGACCGCTGGCACCTGTACGCTGCCCATAAACCTCCGAAGCTTGGGCTAGATTAATATAGCAGCCTTAGAAGTAAAAGAGAACAGGCTCTACTATAGAGGCCGCCTATTTATCCCTAACTTAGAAAACCTATAACGGCAACTAATCCAAATGGCCTATGACCTCCGGTTAAGCGGCTACTTAGGAAAAGAAGGGACCTATAAGCTCCTTAGCCGATACTACTTCTGGCCCAAGATAACAGACTTAGTTAAACGCTTTATAGGTGCCTACTATGGTTGTAAGCGCGCTAAGGCTTTTAATATAAAGTACTAAGGACTACTACACCCTCTACCAGTACCCATACGACGATGGGCAGATATTGCTATAGATTTTATTATTAACCTACTACCCTGTAAACGACACGGCCGTACCTATAAGAATATCCTTATGATAATATGCCGACTTATAAAAGAGCGCCACTACGTCCCTACTAAAGGCGTAGCTGTTAGCGATATCACTAACGCCTTCCTCCGCGAAGTCTATCGATTATATAGGCTACCTGACTTAATTACGTCCGACTAAGGCATATAGTTTGACTCTAATATATAGAGACGAATCTGCTAACGTCTTGGCACCTCCATTAAGATATCTACATCCTTCCACTATGAAACTGCTGGGTAACTGGAAAAAGCTAATGCTAGCATAAAAGCGTACCTACGACAGGTAGTTGCCTATAGTTAGGATAACTAGGTGGATTACCTTCTATTAGGTGAATTTGCAGCAAATAACCACGTCTTAACCACTATAGGACTTACCCCGTTCTTTGCAAACAAGGGTTATCACCCCTAATCCGGCATAGAGCCACTAGAACCTATTAATAAGAAACTACTATATGGAAAACGCCTTAAGATGCTACTTGCCGACCAATATGTAGACCGTATGAAAAATCTACTTGACTACTGCAAGGGAGAAATGGCCTGGGCTTAAGCAAAGTAGGCCTACTTTACTAACCGTTATAGAGCGCCACCACCGGAGATGCGTGTTGATGACTAGGTATAGCTAGATGCACATAATATCTCTACGTAGAGGCCTATAAAGTCACTTGATTATAAGAATCTCGGCCCCTATTAAATTAAACGAGTCATTAATAGGGGAGCCGTATATAAGCTAGAGCTCCCGCCTGCCCTAGCCACCCGTAGGATATGGCCTGTATTTTACCTATAGCTACTATACCTTTACTAGCCTAACCCCTTACTAGGACAGATATAGCCTAAACCTCCACTAGTACTAATCCGAGATGAGAACGAAGATAAGAACCATAAGGAGTGGACCATTAAACAAATCATTAACTCTAAATACTATGGCAAAGGTAGGGGACGGCGGCTCTACTATAGAGCTATCTATACAGGATTTGACATAGACCAGCCAGAATAGCAACTATAGGAAGACTTTAAAAATGCAAAGGATCTAATTAGTGATTTTTACCACGCAAACCCACAGAAACTGGGCCTAAGCAGAGACTTCGTGCCTAATCCTCTATAGGAGCCCTTATAGAGTTAAACCGTATATTGCTACGTAAGGGCAAATTGCTGTTAGATTGCCGCAGATTGCGATTACGTGACCGGAAAATCGTTGAGATATCCAGAAACTTTAACCGGCGGTTAAAGTTGTCTAATTGGTTAAATTTTTAGGTGCTAAGTCTTATTACGTGACGTTGTTGCAAGCCTTTAGCGATATTTCCTTTTCTTCTCTATACCTTACTACATGTATATAGCAACCACAGCGTCGCCGGAGCTCCGCCTCTATAGGAGGGGGGGTAGTGTCACGGAACCACACCGCAGGGGCCTCCATAG
>Ga0307507_10002616_pt1 | contig 37185 bp, 10 predicted proteins | sample 7_EM_MG_FD_207223 | JGI IMG/M metagenome (GOLD analysis project Ga0307507, IMG submission 207223) | Populus trichocarpa ectomycorrhiza microbial communities from riparian zone in the Pacific Northwest, United States - 7_EM | ecosystem: Host-associated > Plants > Roots > Unclassified | place...
CGCTAGGCAGTAGGAATTAGGTCTTGAAGGTTAGGAAATCGATTGTTTTTGATGGTAAGATGGGTATGCGTAAGTTTTGGAGTGTGGCGCTACCTTTTGGTAAGGTTGCATGTGCGGTAAAGGTTTTTGATTTGGAAGTATATATACCAAATCTTAAGAGATAAGTCTCTTTAATTGGCTAATTAATTACCTAACTGTATATAATAGCCTAAGGGCAAATATAGGAGTAAGATATTAGTAACGCAAGGGATTATAAAAAGGTAATATAGATTAATATCTTAATAGTTAAAGATAACGACAAGCCAAGGCTTTGTATATTAAATCTTATATTAAAAGGTTCTATAGAACTATACTAGAACACTAAATCGCCTATAATATCCGTAATTAATTATAGATTGGTATAAAGGCTTAGAAATAGAGTTGTATAAAAATCCCTATATTAGCCTAGGTGGTTACTAGCATACTTCCAATAGACCTTTAATAGGTATCCTAGCAATCCTCGCGTCTTTTCTCTAGTTATATTTTTCCCTTATTAAGGTTTTTTAGGAGTTTAAAGCAGGGGTTAGATAGATAGATAATATACAGCGGTATATTAACATCTCTAATATCTCTCCGAATCCCTTCTAGGACAAGCCCTTATAATCTCCCTACTACAAGGTAATAGCGATTAGGGGCCAACCGCAAAAAGGGGGGGGCAATGTAAGGGATATTATTACGGTTACCTTAGGTTGCCCTTAGGACAACCTTTAGATACCCTGTAGTTGATTGCCGGTTATATACTAGAGGCACATACCCATAATATATAGTCTTCATAATTCCAGAGGCCTTACCTCCTTAAGGATTTGTCTCTCTCTCTTACCAATCTATTCTGTTCCTACAATCGTGCCTTATAGCCCCCTTATCCCATGCGCTGTTGATAAAGGCGTCTAAATAGACAAGCCAACCAAAGGCTTTAAATCAAAGAGTCTTGGCAAAATTAAGTCGTAGTTTTAATCAATTAGTAAGGCTCCAAATTATTACAATAAATCTTAAATTTGCTATATTATCGTCTTAATTATAATTGGATTAAGGTGAGGCGTTCCTACTAGCAAGGTCCTTCTTTGCAGAGTGGTATATTGCATTGATTCTACGCTCGAGACATTTGTTAATGTTTTGGTGTTCGTGCACGGGCCACATCTATTGGACGCCTCAACAGCGCATAGGATAAAAAGCCTGAATTTTAATCTTAAATATCCCAACTATTACTTAATAATATTTTCTAAAAATTTAAATATAAGCTTTTATATACATATTTTAGTGCATATTATAATATTAGAGTATATAACTTAATAGTTATTATAATATAGAGTTTAGGGGCTAAAAATAGAGATATTTCTAAATATCTTAACAACCACTAGACTATATACTTTTATATTATAATAGGCACTAAAATAGGCATATAAAAGCTTATATTTAAATTTTTAGAAAATATTATTAAGTAGTGGTTGAGATACTTAAGATTAAAATTTAGGCTTTTTGGTGTTCCCTAAAGTGATGCGCCCAGTAGTGTAATGCGCTCGGTGGTGAAACACGTTATACTTAACCTTATAGTTTTAGTTTATAGGGTTTTCCCTATTATCTTATCTATAGCATATCTAGAACCGTTACTAAATCCTAATTTATAGTCTTTAGGAAAGTTTTAATTGCTATATTATATCCCGCCTAAAGGTGCTCCTTAAATTTCTAACTATTATATACCTAAGAGTATCCTTTCCAATAAACTAAAAATTTGTGTTTTTTCTAATACTATCTTTAGTCTAGAATATCTTCTATATTCCATTCTAGTTCCCTATTAATTTTGCTAAGTAGGGGCGGTTCCGTACTATCTCTTCTCTAATATAGCTTTAATAAAAAAACATAAAATATAGGATATATTAGATATAATTTTAGTAATTCCAATTTATAGGCTTAATTTCCCTTAGTTTTCCTAACTATCTTAAAGGGTCCGAGCCACCTATAGTTTAGCTTCTTCTTAATACGTTTCGTCCGGATATTTTTTTATAGATAGTAAGACTTTGTCTCCTATTTTAAATTCTTTAGATATATATTTTTCGTTATAGTACCTTTTTTATATAGCTTGGGCGTCTAATAACTGCTTTTTAAGTTCTTTTCTACAAATTCTTATTTACTTAATTGTCTTAAACGCCGCTGGTGCCTCCCTTTTAGGAATAATATCCTTAACGTTCCAGGGGTTATTTACTTTTACCCTAAACAGTACTTTATAAGAGTTTTTTTAATACTATTATAGATGCTTATATTATATATATATTGGCTTCTACAGCCGAGCGTATCGTAATACCAATAGTATTGTTGTATTTAGGTTTTATATATAAGATACACTAAAATTAAAATTATAGTATATATTATATATCTACATGCGCGAAGCCGTAACTAGGTCACTGGCTCTACCAAAAAAAGAGGTGATCGCCACTTGCTTACAGTCTATACGAGCTTCAGTGTCCCCCCCCCCCCCCCCGTGCGCGCGCAACACCATATACCTAATTTCGCTTCGTCTGTAGCTAAATTAGTATATAGAGCTAGCAGAAAGTAGTGTAGTACGTGGCCAGGGCTTAAGCCACAGCCTATATTGAATTCGCAGCTCGGAGCTCGGAGCTCAATTTTAAAGCTATTCTAAACTTTCCTTCCTTACCAAATTGTGATATCACCTCTAGATATTAGTGTTTTACCCTATCGCCTTCCTTAATATGGCTCTAAATATAGGTGACTGGTAGTACGCCTTTATTAAAATCCTTCTTATAGCCGGCGCCAGTAAGCCTATATACGCTTATCAAGCCAATTGCTCTCCTAAGGTAATCCAACGTATTTAGAAGAAGATAAGGCTATACGGAAAAATAAGGCTTAGTTGCGAATATAAGTTAAGACGCATACTAAGCAACGAGATAATTATTGCATTACTCTACTGACTAGATAAGGCTCCAAACTTGTATCTTAATGAGATAATATGGTTTATCTATAATTGGTTTTAGGTAGTTGTAAGTAGGTAGACACTAAGTGCAGAACTAAGAGTTATTAGTTAGAGCTAGAAGCTAGTAAGGAAGCTTTTATAGGCATATATAAGGAAGCTGCTAATTATATATAAGGCTTACTAAGTCGCTAGTGAGTAAAGCTAGGAGAATTGCACCTTGTTCTAGGCCATAATCTTATAGTTTACCATTAATTAGTTAGTGTTTGTAGATAAATCTAGAGCTAACTTAAAGATGGGTATATAAAAGGCGTCTTAGTTACTAATAGGAGTTATACTAGTTCTATATATACCATATAATTATAATAAGCAGTAAGTTAATATACTACCTGTCTACACCATTAACAGTATATTAGTATTATTAGTATAAACCAGCTTAATAAATTTAGAGGGCTATAACTACTAGATTAAGCATGTCCTCCTACCTTATTATAATCCTTATTTAGAACTAAAATTAGTAGTTATTATAGATAACATAAGCTTCTATTACTTAGCCTATATTAGCTCTCTCTTTAAGCAAGCTGGCGTAAAGCTTATATACTTGCCTATATACTTACCCAATCTAAATCTAATTAAGGAGTTCTTTAGTAAGCTAAAGGAGTTTATTTAATAATACTTTATTATATAGAAGGAGGCGCTAGAGCAATAGGGTAATAGCTTTAATAGCTTTCTAAGTTGGTATATAGAGATTATAGGAAACAAGTCTAATAGCGTAAAAGCTTATTTCCGTTATAGCGGGTATATTAGTAAAAGAGAGTGAGATTCTATAATATAATAGGGTGTTATTATTATATAGAGGAAGGCGTAGCTACACCTTAAGCTTATAATATTTAATTTATATAAGAATTACTACTAAAGGGTATATATAATGGGTGCCTGCAAGTAGGCGCACACTTAAGTTAAAAATCTACTACTGGTTAAGCCTAAGGCTCTCTAGATTACCACTAAGTACGCCTCTTAAACTTCTTTACTTCTTAATATCTACTTACAATCTCTTAGTAATTGCCTCTAGAATACCTACCTTAATTATTACCTTAATTGGTATCTTTCCTTACTTATCTGGCTTCTGCTCTCTAATTATCTTTAAATCCCACTGCTTAGTAAAAGTAACTTAATAGGTAGCGTTAATATCTTCCTTCTAGGCCTCTAAGTCTTCTACCGCCTTCTTATGCCACTTAAAATACTCCCGCAAATCTACAAGCTAATTAACACCTTAAGGACGTAGTAGAGAAGTAATTGGTAATAACTTTAAGCTAGAGAGCGAGGCTGCTAGAGGTGTAAATAGGCGCCTATAGTAACTGCCAGTTAGGTTAATATAAAATTAATTTATAACGCCTAGAGTACTTAGTGTAGAGGCCTTAGAGGTAAGCTGCTCCTTCTTTTTATTGCCCATCTTCCTCTTAAGAAGCTTCTGCATTAAGCTAACCAGAGGAGTATGTTTAATAGTAAGGCCTTAATTAATTACCCTACCCTATTCTCTTATATCCTCCTATATAAGCTTATAATTAACTTACTGATATACCTAGCACTAGTTACTACCATAGTTCTTATAATACTGCCACCGTTAAGATACCTTTATATAGCTTATTTTAGAAATTATAGAGGAAGCGGTAATATTACTATCTATAGGCTGTAGCATACTTAGCAAAGAGCTCTATAAGGATTCTAAAGCTAACTATAAAGCTAATTACGTTACTATAGAGGAACGGGCAGGAGCATAAGCTGCTTACTACTTAATTATTTTAATATAATCTATAGCGAGTTTAACTTTAAGCCGCTTAAATAAGCAGTTATTATAATTATAATACCCTTTTACTACCCTTAAGAGTTCTTCTTTAGAATCAATCTAATTAATGTATAGCTTAGGTTAAGATGGAATATAGATCTAGTAGAGTTTAATTACCTAGTAAGCTTTACGGTAACATTATATAACTTCCTTTAGAGAGTATAATTAGTAAACTTCTGCTGTAAGGCCTTATTAATTTTAAGAAGAACTTCGTAATTGTACATTACTAAGAGGCTAAGGTAAGCCTTAGGAAATGTATAAGCTAATATAATAGTTAAGTAACTTGTCTTTTAAAGCTTTGCTAATAATACTAGGTAATACTTAAAGAACAAGCCTCTGCTTAGAGGCTTTACTATATATTCCTCCTACTTTATTTAAAGCCTTAGAGCTAACTCCTCTTTACTTTCTACTAAAGGCTTATATACCAAAGTCTCTAGTAATTAAGGCCTTTTAGTAGGTGGCTGGCCTTATAATATAGGAGGAGCTATACCTACATATCGCGGAGCTCCTGCTATATTCTGTTCTGGCAGTATATAAAAGTGTTAAACTTCCTTATTATTATGCTCTTTAGTAGCTACTAGATTAGTTAAAATCTTATTAAGCTTGCCTATAGTAAAATAGGCAGCCTATTATAATACATGTGGGGTACTATATATTAGCGGTAGAGGGTAGTCAAGCTATATATTAAGTTGGCTACTATATACAGGTGGAAGATTTATAACTATACTTAAGCTCTGTATAAAAGGAGGTAGACAACCAATTGCTATAGAAGGCAATACTGGTAATAATTAAAATCGCTAAGTAGGTAGGTGACTAGAGGGACTACCTATAGAGGTAGAAGCAGGGTATTTGGAGCTTATATTAATAAGAGAAAGAGGCTTTACAACACCACAATCTGGAACAGATATTATGACTTTTGGTAAGGGAGGAAAGTTCAGAATAGCTTTAAAATTAAGCTCCGAGCTCTGAGCTGTGAATTCGATATAGGCCGTGGCTCAAGCCCTGGCCACGTACTACACTGCTTTCTACTAGCTCTATATACTAATTTAGCTGCAGACGAAGCGAAATTAGGTGTGTGGTGTTGCGCGCGCACAGGGGGGGGACACCGAAGCTCGTATAGACTGTATCCAGAGCCTTACTCTGGATCGTTTTACTTAGCTTTTAATGCAATGGATTATATGTAATAATATTCCATTTCATAAGCTTAAAAGTAGTAACGTATTTCACGGGTGGGCTGATCAAACGGGTGAGCTGATCAGTTTGCCAAGACCACGCGTCGATATCTTTGACACGACTATGTCTCCACCCACTAATATACTACCTGTCTCTAGAGAAGCTCGAATACAGCTTGCTATCCAGGCTCTTGATACTGGCCAGATTTATGGCATTTGATATACTGCACGCAACTTTGACGTGCCCTTTTCAAGCCTACAGATGCGACGCGCTGGAACTGCCTCATAACGCGATACTAAGCCGAAATTAATGAAGCTTACGGTAACCGAGGAAGAGGCGATAAAGCAGTATATTCTTAAGCTAGATTCAAGAGGATTCGCCCCTCTACTTAATGCTGTTTAAGAAATAGCTGACAAACTATTGGTTAAGCGGCAAAGGGACCCAGTAGGTATAAACTAGCTATATAGCTTTGTTAAGCGTACCCTAGAGATTAAAACAAAGTATAATTAAAAGCTAGACTACTAGCGTTATAAATAGGAAGAACCAGCAATTATATAAGGTTGGTTTGACCTTATATAGAATATAAAGGCTAAATATGGTATATAGGACGAAGATATATATAACTTTAATAAATCTAGCTTCCAAATAGGTATAATAACCCAGTAAAAAGTTGTTATAGGCTCTGAGAGACGGCATTGACCAAAGGCTGTTTAACCAGGTAACTGTAAGTAGGTTATAGTAATCTAGGCTATTAATGTGTTAGGATACGTGCTTCTACCCTTTATTATTTATAAGGGTAAAAACTACCTCTCTACCTGGTACTAGGAAATTAATATACTAGCCTAATAGGCATTTAGGGTTTCTAATAACGGCTAGACAACAAATGAGCTTAGTTTCCAGTGGTTAAAGTATTTTAACGCGCATATAAAGGAGTATACAGTGGGCGCGTACCGTCTATTAATTATAGACGGCCATAAGAGCTATAACTTACTATAATTTACTAAATACTGTAAGGAGAACAAGATAATTACTTTATATATACTGCCATATTTATTATATATCTTACAGCTACTAGATGTGGGTTGTTTTTTGCCTTTAAAATGGGTATATGGGCGCCAAGTTAAGAAGCTAATACGTAACTGGTTTAACTATATTACTAAAACGGAGTTCTTACCAGCCTTTTAGGACGCGTTTAACGTGTCTATTACTAAGAGTAATATCTAAGGAAGCTTTTAAGGCGCTAGCCTAGTTCCGTTTAACCCAGATGCGGTAATATTAAAGCTTAACGTTTAATTACGCACGCCTACACTACCTACCACTTAAGATACTATATGGCAGTTGAAAACCCCTAGTAACCACCTTGAATTTGGATTGTAAACGAAGCTAATTAGTAATAAGTTAGGTAGCTTACCATCTTCCTTAAAGGAAGGGTTTAATTAGCTTATTAAAGGTACCCTTATAATGGCTTATTAGATGGTATTATAGCGTGACTAAATTACTGAGCTTAAAGCAGCTAATAAGGCTGCAACCTAATAAAGGTAGTATAAAAGAAAACGTATCTAGTAAGGAGGAGTCCTTACCTTTAAGGCTAGCTTATAGTTAGTTGCTAAGGGCTCTGCTACTGCAACTTCTAGTAGTAAAAAGAGTCAGGGTAAGGCAAGGGCAGATGGGGTTGAACCAACTCAAAGGCGCTGTGGCAACTGCGGTGGGACTGGGCATAACGCTTAAATGTGCCAAAATAATGAAGAATCTACTATAGAATCTAGTAGCGATGAGGAATCAGAGATAGATTATAGTGAGGTGGAGTAGTTCGTTACATAGTTCGTTGTATTTAGTGTGGTCTTGGCAAACTGATCAGCTCACCCGTTTGATCAGCCCACCCGTGAAATACGTTATATTTTATAATCTTATGGGGTACATTAATTAAGCTATATTAACCGCAGGCCTTCTACCTACTTATTAGGTAATAAGAGAGCTGATAATTGCTGAGTTTAACCGATATAATGTCACGGAACGCCGCCGCAGGAGCCTCCATAGGAGACTCCCTAGCGGAACCCCGTGCCCTCGTGTACGCTTCGCGTACAGCTTACGTCAGCCACGCGTAGTATATCACCTTCCTACGCCCTCGATCCTTACGATCGATCGCGCAACGTCTTATAGACTCCTCGAATACATACGTTTAGCAGCTACTATTCCGCGCCCCGTGACATTACGTTACGCCTTTTTTTTTTTTTACCACTGACACCTAGCCTACAACCAATTCTACATCTCTATAATACTGCAGGCGCTGCCGGAAGCAGCGTGTCTATGAGCAACCTTCGCACCATAATAGTAAGACGATATTCCTTACTAGCCACTATGTTAAGCCTAAAGAGCAACCCAATACCCTAGCCTAACCTATAACGCCAATTAATCCTAGGAGAATTTAATTTATTAACCCTAGCATTAACCCCTAAGGGCAAGCCTAGCAGCTTAAAAGAGTTATAACTATAAGTACCCCTAAGCACCCAGCACCACCTTAAAGATAATAAGAGTTAACCAGCCTAGCAGGATGGGCACACCCCTATTAGTATAGGTGGCCACAGCAACGACCTTAATAAGATAGACACCAGCAATGTTTTATCCTTTATTAATTATATAGCTATGGAAAAGCAACCAGAAGGGTAGCTACCTATTAAGATTAAAATACGAGACGCCGAGATATTTGTATAAATGGTAGCATAAGAACCTAATAAATACTACTACCTTCTATAGAACTACCACCTAAAGCTTATACAAGCTAAACTACGTGCTGCCTAAGATTATGATATTATCTAAGACTTATAAGCTAGTGAGGCACTTGCTAATAATATATGTTAAAAGACTAAAGATAACCTCCGTATATCTAAGCGTAATGTTTAATAATTAAAGAAAGCTAAGATTATACTTATTGCCTAGGTTACTAAAAAGGAGGGCATAATTAAATACCTATAGTCTTAGCTTAACGAGCACATCTATAATAATGCTGAGCACCTCCCTACTATATACTACACCACCTAAGTTTCTACGCCTCTAGCAACCTTACCTACCCAATACTTAGCTAAAAGTCAGTGTTAAGCAGCTTTACCTAATAGGGACGACCCCTATAATAGCGACCGAACTTAAGCCGTAATTGCGGGGTTTAATATATAATACCCTAATCCCCTAGTCTTCTAGGGAGACCGCAAGGAATATAGCTACTGGAAGATATAAATCTATAAGAAACTAACCTAGAGCGCCTACCTTTTTTCTAGGGAGGATACTAAGATTGATTATATTATTGGGCGTATAAAGGGTACCCTATTTAATAGACTCTTCGCCTAATAGGAGACTAATAGCCCCTAGAAGTAGTAGTCCTACTATAAGGTCCTTAATAATCTTAACCTAATATATCGCGACTACAACCTAGTGGCCACCAGTTAAGCCAAACTACGCGCCCTAAAGATAAGTCCCACTAAGTTATTTGACGAGTTCTATGTTAAATTCTAGGAATACACTAAAGTCCTCTCCTAAGACAACGCTAAAGACCAGAAAGACCTTCTTAAAAAGGTTACCTATTATTTTAGTTACGCTGCCGCTAGTTACAATTACAATAACATTTATAGCATAGTAGCAGCCCTATAGAAGATTAAATAATAGCTAAATTAGATCTCCACTGCTAACCCCTGCCTAAAGGCTCCTATATAAAAGCCCTCCGGGCCAACTATACCTATATATACTAGGTTACTAACGCCTACTACTAATACTATTACCGGAGCTAATATTAACCTCTTTATACTAACCTTCCCACATAAACTCCTAGACGGAGAGTATAAGCTACTTTAGAAGCTAGGGCACTGCTATAGATGCCGTTAAGAAGGCTATTATTATAAAAACCTAAACTGCCTAATGGCTAGGTTTAGTAATCGCCGCCCAACACCTAACTTTATACCTTAAACACTGAATACCTCGCTATGTACTATTACCATATAAGATAAAGAAGCAGCAGCAGCGGAAGTAGCGGGAAATGCTTAGTCTTAGCCTTAAGTTGCGAGCTGGGACACCCTAATAATAGAGGGATTTATATATCAGCCTGCTTAATAGATAACTTAGTAAGAATAGACGGACGGAAATAGATAGTTTTACCTGTAATAGAAATAACTGCTAAAAAACAATATAAAGACCGTTCTATAATTAACTGCGGAGCTACTAATAAATTTATAGATACCTAATTTATGCGTAAACATAACCTACTAACCTTACCCCTTATTAAAGCCCGCGCCCTATAACTCGCTAATAGTAGTTATACTGCATAAAAGATTACTTATATGGCATAACTCTACCTAGATATAAACAGACACTAAGAAGAGCTCTAGGCCTATATTACACTACTTGCTAATTACCCTATTATCCTTAGAATAAACTGGCTTAAGTAGCATAACCCTATTATTAACTGGAAGAAAAGAAAAGTAACCTTTAACTCTAACTACTATAGAGAGACCTGCCTAGGGTATAGTCTAGCCGCCTCTACCTACTCCCTAGGATATTAACCTAAAGAACCTCTGATTACACTACCTATAACCAACTGTTACTACGTCAGTGCCGCAGCCTTCTATTGTATAGCATAAAGGAAGAGCTGGGTTATTACAGCAGCCTCCCGCTTATGGCTATACAAACTTAATAAAGAATAGGATTATGTCCTTTATAGCAATAGGATAGACCTAGTGGACCTCCTAGAGGACAATATGCCCGCAGAACTTAATAAACTCTTAACTTTAAACTTTAAGAAGTTTATAAAGCTTAAAAAGGGACTTACTAACAAGGAACTCCGCAAGCTCCTCCCTAAGAGGTACCACAACTTTATTAATATATGCTTACAAAAGGGCGTAGATATACTCCCCCTATATTAACCTAATAACTATACCATTAATATTAAATAAGGAAAAATACCACCTTATAAGAGATCCTACCCAATATTAAAAGACAAACTTCTAGTTATAAAAAAGTATATTAATGAGCACCTTAATAAAGGGTTTATTTATTCCAGTATGTCACCAGCAGCTGCCCTTATCCTTCTTGCTAAGAAGCTAGGAGAAGGTATCTAATTCTGCGTTAACTATAGAGGACTTAATGCTATTATAATTAAGAACTAATACCTAGTACCGCTTATACGGGAGACCCTTAAGCGGCTTAGTTAATCCAAAATCTATACCAAGCTCGATATTATTGCCGCCTTTAACTATCTCTAAATACAGGAAGGTAACGAATGGAAAACCACATTTGCATTACGCTTTGGCTAATTTAAATATACTGTTATGCCCTTTAGCGTATATAATGGCCCAGGCACCTTCTAAAGCTATATTAATAACGCCTTATAGGACTACCTTAATGACTTCTGCTTGGCGTACCTAGACGACATACTTATTTATAGTAACAACCCTTCTAAGCATACTGAGCACATTTAAAAGGTCCTATAGTGCCTTAGGGAAGCAGGACTCCATATTAATTTAAAGAAGTATAAATTCTTAGTTATAGAAGTAAAATACCTTAGACTAATTATTACTATTAAGGGTGTCCGTATGGACCCTAAGAAGGTACGCATAATTACTAAATAGTAAGCCCCTAACTGTATTAAGGATGTACAAGCCTTCCTTAGTTTTTTTAACTTCTATTAGAAATTTATATATAACTTTTTAGGCGTAGTAGCACCACTTATAGCAATAATACAAACGAAGGGCCTTTCTGTAAAAGGAAGAAAAATATACCTATACTTTACCTAGACGCCTAACTACAAGAAGGCGTTTTAAGACCTTAAAAATGCCTTTACTAAAGCACCTATCCTAGCTTACTTTACACCAGGATAACAACTCTATCTTAAAACCAACTCCTTAGACTACGTTAATGTAGGCGTCCTCTTCTAAATAGGTAATAACGGTCTCCTCTACCTAGTTATATTCTACTTGTCTAAGCTTATACTATAAGAGTGTAACTATGAGATCTATAACAAAGAACTCCTTGCGATTATATAAGTATTTAAAGAATTCTAACCAGAACTCTCCTTAGTAGAACCTAACCAGCTAACTAAAGTCCTTACGGATTATTACAACCTTAAATACTTTATAACTATAAAGTAGCTAAACTGACGCTAAGCACGTTAGAACGAGTTCCTCTCTAGTTTTAACTTTAAAATTGCATATAGGCTGGGAGTATAAGGCATAAAACCTAATAGCCTAATACGCCGCTTATAAGATCTTTCTTAGTTAGAGGACGACCCCTATAATTAGTTCTAATAGTAGATAATCCTAAAAGTAAGGAACCTGGCCCCTGGTATGCTACCTATAACAGAACCATCCGCACTTTAGCTTTATGCTATAGACTTAAAGCCGCCCCCTAAAATTAATAAGCTTATTACTGCTGTATATAACATCTCTATTAACCCGTTATTATACTAACTTATTACTATAAAAACTGCTGGCGTCTGTAAGCCACCTACTAGCCTCTAAAACTTAGGCCAAATTAATATAGTAGCCTTAGAAGTAAAGGAGAACAGACTCTACTATAAAGGCCGTCTATTTATCCCTAATTTAGAAGACCTATAATGGCAACTAATCTAGATGGCCTATAACCTCTGGTTAAGCGGTTACCCAGGCAGAGGAGGAACTTACAAACTCCTTAGCTGATACTACTTCTGGCCTAAGATAATAGACTTAGTTGAATGCTTTATAAGCGCCTGCTATAGCTGTAAGCGTGCTAAGGCCTTTCGCACTAAGTACTAAGGACTACTATACCTGCTACTAATCCCTATACAGCAGTGGGCAGATATAGCTATAGACTTTATTACTAACCTACCACCCTGTAAATGGTATGGTTATACCTATAAGGACATCCTAATAATAATATGCCAACTTATAAAGGAACGTCACTACATCCTAACTAAAGGTATAGCCGTTAATAATATTGTAGACGCTTTTCTTCACGAAGTCTACTAACTATATAGGATACCTAACTCCATTACATCTAACCAGGGTATGTAATTTGACTCCAACCTATAGAGACGGATCTATTAACGTCTTAGTATCTCTGTTAAGATGTCTACATCCTTCCACTATAAAACTACAGAATAGCCAGAAAACGCCAACGCCAGTATAAAGGCGTACTTATAATAGGTTGTTGCCTACAGCTAGGATAACTGGGTAGATTACCTCCTACTAGGCGAGTTTGCAGCCAATAACTACGTCTTAGCTACTATAGGACTTACTCCATTCTTTGCGAATAAGGGTTATTACCCCTAATCTAGCATAGAGCCACCAGAATCTATTAATAAGAAACTGCTATATAGAAAATGCCTTAAGATGCTACTTACTGACCAGTATGTAGACCGTATAAAAAATCTACTTAACTACTACAGGGGAGAAATGGCCTGGGCTTAAGTAAAGTAGGCCTACTTTACCAACTGTTATAGAACGCCACCACTAGAGATACGTGTTGGTGACTAGGTATAGCTAGATACACGCAATATCTCTATACAGAGGCCTATAAAGTCACTTAATTATAAAAATCTTGGCCCCTATTAGATTAAATAAGTTATTAATAGGGGAGCTGTATATAAGCTAGAGTTCCCACCTGCCCTAGCCACCTATAGAATATAGCCTGTATTTTACCTATGGCTATTATACCTTTATTAGCCTAACCCCTTACCGGGACAGATATAGCCTAAACCCCTACTAGTATTAATCTGAGATGAGAATAAAGACAAGAACTATAAGAAGTAGACCATTAAATAAATTATTAACTCTAAATACTTTGGTAAAGGTAGAGGACGGCAGCTCTACTACAGAGCTATCTATACAGGATTTAACATAGATTAGCCAGAATAGTAACTATGGGAAGACTTTAAAAATACAAAGGACCTAATTAGCGACTTTTACCACGCGAACCTATAGAAACTAGGCCTAAGCAGAGATTTTGTGCCTAATCCTCTATAGGAGCCCTTATAGAGTTCAACCGTTGTACACTGCCATATAAGGGCAGATTGCCGTTAGATTGCTATAAACTGCCATTACATAACTAAAAAATCGTTAAGATGTCTAGGAACTTTAACTGTCGGTTAAAGTTATCTAGTTGGTAGAATTCTTAGGTGCTAAGCCTTATTATGTGATATCGCTGCGGACTGTAAAGATGTTAGTTTAGCTTACCGCCTTCCACTAAGCTAATAGCGATTTTCTATCCCGGGGATGGAAAATCCTAATTAGTCTATTTAACAATTAGAGCTGGCAGAACCCCACACCACTAACCCCTTTAGCATTATTTCTTTTCCTTTTCTATGCCTTAAGCGTTCCTTTTATATGTATATAGTAACCACAGCGTTGCCGGAGCTCCGCCTCTATAAGAGGGGGGGTAGTATTACGGAACGCCGCCGCAGGAGCCTCCATAGGAGACTCCCTAGTGGAACCCCGTGCCCTCGTGTACGCTTCGCGTACAGCTTACATCAGCCACGCGTAGTATATTACCTTCCTACGCCCTCAATCCTTACAATCGATCGCGCAACATCTTGTAGACTCCTCGAATACATATGTTTAGCAGCCACTGTTCCGCGCCCCGTGATATATAAGGAGGTAGTTACTGCTCTACTACAGGGAGCTCTGGGTAAGATTTATCTATTATTTAACCTTTAGACGTCTTGTAATTATCTATTACTACTTAGTAAGCTTAGCTTTTAGGCCTCTATTATATTAATTACTAACTACTATATAGGTGTCGGGAATAAGGCAAGCGGTCGTTACGTGTCGTCGCGGCACTAGCGTGGCGAGGAGCCTTAAGCTCTTCGCCCTTCCTCGTTCCAATCAGAAATCATACATTATCAAAAACAACGTCACTGTCCTACTCAAGTAGTACTAGTAATTTACCCTATGTTACCAACACTAATCAGTGGTTAAATACACAACCATAGAACAGCAAGGTTTTTAACAGAAGAGACAGTCTCATATAGGGGTGCCATATGCGCTTATATGGAATGGATCCCAGTGATACTGTGCTATCTTAGACTTACAGAAAACTAGTAATAGAAGTGTTACTAAGTATTAGGAGATACCAAGTTGCGTCTATTACGCAGAACAACTACATTTACAAAGATTTAGTTAAGTACTTTAGGTTAGAAGTGTTACTAAACCTAGGGTCCTAAGTTAATATCCGAAACGCGTTAAATAATATCTCAAATTGCCTACCTCTTAATAGCAAACCTACGAGATTCTATAAAACCGAAAACCCTACCTATCTTTAACCCATTATGGCGTTAACCTACCTAAAGAAGTATAAGGAAGATATTAACCCAAAGACATAGAACAAAGACATTAACCCTATAAACGCCAAGCAAAAGGACCTAAACGGATTCTTATTATACTATATAGTATACTACACAGACAGCGAATACAACGACAGTATGCTATGGTATTGTATAAAGAAGGACTTTATTGGATAGATAAAGGAAATATAGGCTCTTGCGAACAAGCTTATTGTATAAGACTTCCGTAACTTCCTTTAGGAGAATAGAGTATTTATCCCTATAGATAGAAGCACTATTAGAGACAATATTTAGGAGCAAGTTATTAATATAAAAGAAGAGCACAAATAAACTCTATAAGAGATTAAGCACTAACTACGCACTATAAAGAAGCTTAACTTATAATAGAATCTAAATAATACACTAATAGAGATATATTCAAATTCTATTGCTCTAGGCACGAGTTCTTACATTCCATACCCATCGCTTCTATTACTTTTAGCTCCCTAGAATTCACCAATTTAACCTATAACTTTAACTACTAAACAAGAGTAAGCGCAAGATCCCCTTACTTCGCGATTTAATAACCTTTAAACTCTATTACAGCAAAATTAGGTACTATGCCGTGCTCTATTAAGATCTATATCTCTACTATAGCCTACAAAGCAATCCCCACCTTAATCTCTAATGCAATTTTAACGTGGCCTAACACCGCTTAGAGGCACCTTAAAAATGCTTATAGAGCTTACAAAGCTCTATTTAGACTAGGAGAAGAGGTTTAGTGGGGAACTGTATAATATCCTTAATTTAAAGCTGCGTATCTTCTATAACTGTTGCTAGAAAGGTTGGACTGGAACCTAACCAATATTATAACACTTATTCCATTATGCTTAAGGGCCGCGCCAGTACCTTCTATTATAATTATTTGATAGGAAAAGGATATAATTTCAACTAAATAATATATAAGATAAGATGCTACTTTAAAACAGAAGAGAATAAGCAGCAGTATATATTAGAGTGGAGAGAGACTACCTTTCTAAGAATTATTACTATAAACCCAGATACCTCTTAACTTGATTGTCTTTAAAAGCTCTTTAACCGACTTTAGATAATTTAGCATAGTTTATCCAAATTATATTAAGAGGACTTCAGCCTACATGATTAAGTTATTAGCATATACTAAGGTGTTAAAGAATGTAACCTTACTCTCTTTAATCCTGCAAATACTTATAAAGGAGTGTATGCTTAATTAAGATCCTCTATTAGCACCGCTCTGCGCTTTTAAAAAGTATAGTAATTTAACACCTAACCCTAACCTACTTTAATTAACCCGGCCGACCAATATAATTATAACTGGACTGATTAAACATATAGTGGCTAGGGTAGGGGATATAGTAGAGGGTATAATTAATATTAACTATAAAGCAATTGTAGAGGTCCTTATGGAGGTTTATCTTAAAACAATTAATAGAAGAAATGCTACATTTATAAGAAGCCAAATTGCTAGTTAACTAGGCACCTTCTTAATAGACAAAAGGAGGTATATAATAAGTTTCGCTAGAGCGCATTGTTGGGAATATAGGCAAGTTGCCGTCACGTGTCGCCGCGGCACTAGCGTGGCGAGGAGCCTTAAGCTCCTTACCCTTCCTCAAGCAGGAAGGAGGAAATACAACAACAATCATTATACTATCTACGAACCGTAGCTACGTGATATCACCTTATGAAACCAACACTGATTAGTGGTTAACTTCACTGTTATACCACAGAACAGCTAGGTATTCTATTAAGAAGAGACAAGCCACTGTACCAGTGCTACTCATGCTAAAGGAAGCTGTCTTTTGAGGTTAGAACTGGTCCTAAATCTTAAATAAAACTCTTCTATAAATCTAAGGATCTAAAGGCCAGAACTGGTCCTAAGCCTTTCTAAGATTATAGATTCTTGCGTCTATTACGCAGAACAATACGCTTTACAAGTCTTTGTAATTCAAGGCCAGAACTAGTCCTAAGCCCTATAATCGCAGATTCTCGTCATAAACGCGTACCAAATAACAATCCCTATACCAATAACACTTCCCTTCCTCTGAAAATATGGCTACGATTACTCCAAATAACTGGAGAGATTCCTTACCACTAGGGGTAGCTGCGTACGCGAAACTTATTGATGAAGATTGGGACGAATTTCCCGTTTTTGATATAACAACCTATACGGTAAAACAAGTTAATGGCTTTCTTCTACACCATATTCTCTTCTACTAAAGTAGACACTATGCCAATATACAACTATGGGAATATTTTAGGGAGGATTTTGTGGGATGGACTGCCGACACCTAGGCACTTGGAAATGTTAATATTGTTTAGGATTTTTAAGACTTTCTCCATAGGAACGGGGTATATATTGCTGAGAATGGTAACCCAATTACTAGTAATATTCAGGCCGTTATTATTGGAATAGAGGAGCCAGTATAGACGGAAGCTGAGATTATACGTTAACTATGGAAACCTAAAACCAACTAATATTCTTTAGAAGGCAACTTTAATTTATATCTAAACCCCTAGAACGCTACTCCCCTACCTAGAGGTACTCTTCCTCTACCTCCTCTACCGCCTCCACTTTAGCTAACCAGTGAGCCTTTATTATGAGAAGTTATGAATCTAATAAAGGTATATTTGGACAAAGAGAAGAAGTTTGGAGGAGAACTGTATGATATACTTAGAGCAAAACTATAGGTCTTTTATAACTGTTGTAATAAGGTTAGAATTTAATGCCACTAGTTCCATTACGCTTTCTCTATCATGTTAAAGAGACAGGCGGTAACATTCTACTATAACCATATTGCGGGTAGAAACTATAGCTTTAACATAATGCTTTAGCTTACTAGAGCCCACTTTAAGACCGACAAGAACTGCCAACTTTATATATCTAAATGGCGGGAGACTATATTCTAGAGAGTTATTGCTTCCAATATAATAAAGACCTATTTAGAGTGCCTTTAACTACTCTTTAATAAACTCTAGAAAATCTAATGTGGTCTTACCAAAACCTACTAAAATGAGAACAGTCTAAGGGACTAGGTTATCTTAGCCTGCTATAGCGTTCCTAAGTGTAATTTGGCGCTATATAAACCTGCGGATATATTTAAAGGAGTATATGCCGAACTACGCTCCGCTATAGGCACTGTAATATAAATATAAGAATCTTAACAGTTCTATACCAAAAACCCTATCTAAACCGGTATTCTAGACCAATATGACCAAAACTAGACAGACTGTACATATGGTGGCCGTGGTAGGGGATATAGCAGAGGATATAATTAACGTTAACTATAAGGCAATTATGGAGGTCCTTGTGGAGGCTTATTTTAAAGTAATTGCTAGAAGAAGTGCTATGTTTATAAGAAGCCAAATTGCTAGTTAATAAGGCACTCTCTTAATTAGCGAAAGGAGGCATATAATAAGTTTTGCCAGAGTGCAAGAAATGTTGGAAATTGTAAGGTTACTGCGGCCTACTTCTAAAGCTTCCTAGTTTAATATAAAGGCATAAAAGACCTTAAGGGTGAGGTTAATGAGGCCAAACAGCTCCTTATAGATATAGAAATTAAGGACTACTCTCCTAACTAATACTTTACTAAGTATGGTAAGGTAGATGGTATATAAGTTGTTGCTATTCTTAATAACTAATCTACGTTCCATGCTATTATAAAGTTAGATATCTTTAATAAGCCAAAGGAGAGTTCCGCGTTCTCCTTTAATAATAGATACTTAGCGAACATCTTCCATGATATTATGCCAGATACTAGAGCCGCAGGAGTATCTATAGTAGAAAAACCTTAAGTTCGAGCTCTTTAGCAGCTTAATAGCTCTGTTTAGATTAACTAGTTAATGGTAGGCTAATATACAATTCGCTTTAGCAAGGGTACTGCAATCTCTCTTGGCATAATTAGGGTTAAAACCCCCTTAGGGTACATTACTTTCTATATTATTCCCGCGAACACTCCGTTTCTATTTTGTATTAAAGATATAGATAAATTAGGCGTTAGGCTTAATAACCTTAAGAATATACTTATTTAGGGAGATAATTGGGTGCCTGTTATACGCAAGTAGGGTTACCCCTAGTTGCTCCTTTATTAACTAGAAAAGAGTGTTGCTTAAAGCCACTTAACTAAGTTAGAATTACGCCAACTACACTATTGTTTTAGCTACTTATCCGTTTACTAATTGCTTAAGGTTCTTTAGTAAGCAGGTTATAAAGTTAAGGTTAAGGCGATTAAGTATCTTATAAAGTACTACTATTACTACTAAATAAACTAGAAGTCCCCTGGCCGATTTAAGTTCACCCTTAAAGATAACTATAACTTTAACTTCTATATTATTGTTAACGTTATATACCTTAGCGGCAAGCTAGTACTCTAAGTTGTTAACTTCTTAACCTTCTTCTAAGCCGCACGTTTCTTAAATAATATATTAGCTAGGAACGCATGGGATACCCTTTAGTTATACTAGATTAATATCTACCTAGGACCCCCTAATTAAATTATTTATAATATAGGAAAGAACTTTTTATCTACAGAATTTTAACAATAGGTAAAGGCAATGTTAATTAAGGTTAAGGAAGTCCCTATTAAGGCATATAATAGTATTAAAAAAGTGGAGCAATATTACACGCCATTACACCGCGCATATGAGATTATTTCTTTAGAACTAAAGGGTGCTAGTAAAGAGCTTATCTTATAGACGGCTGTTAAGGCTATTAACGATTCCGCTGGCCTAGATAGGCTTATACCTATATTACTAGTCTTTGGCTCCTACCCTTAAATAACTAATAATTCTCTACTATCTCCCTCCGTTGTATAATAAGCTAAGGCTATTCGCAAGGCAATAAAGGAGGTACAACATCTCTACGCTATACGCCAGGTCAACGACGCATTAGGAATAAGAAATGGCCCAAATACCTTAACTACGCTTAATTTACCACTCCAATCTAAGGTATGCGTATAGCGTAAAAAGAGAGGATGGTTAGGCCTATATAAACTTATTATAATTAATGGTTAAACTTATACTATTTAGATGCCTTATAGACCCACTTAATTCCATTTAACTGTTATTAAACTATACTATAAAGATGACAGTTCTGAGCCTTTATAGAATGCCCTAGAAGATGCCCTAGAAGAGAACTATAATTAATATACTCTAGAAGGCGACTACGACCCCAATATAATTATAGTAGATATGCTGCAACCATAACGCGGAAGAGGTTGCCTAAAGGGATTACAAAATCACTAATATCTTATTAATTTTAAAGAGCAATTTATTGCCGCTATTAAGAATAGAGTTAAGTTATTAATAACCTTTATAACAGCTAAAGAGAAGGCTGACTTTAAGCTCGCAAAACGGCTCTAAAAGAAAGGCCGTATTATAACTCTAGGAGCTCCTTTCTAAGCATCTAATAAGTAGGAGATCAACAGCCTTATTACAAGAGGAGTTTTTAAATTTAAGAAGTATAACCCTACTAAGTTTAATAGAGTTCGTATCTTTAAGTTAAAAATAGTTAATAAGATTAAGGGCAAAGCTACTAATACCCTATTTAAGAAATTAAGACTTGTTATCTAAGGTTATAATAATAATAGTAAGGAGGTAATTCTTATATAATCTCCCACGATTTAACAAGCTAGTTAGTAAATTATTATTGCGCTAGCTTCCTCCTTAATAAAGAATAAAATAGTAGTTTATTTGTGAGATATTATTTAGGCCTACACCTAATTAGAGACGCACCTTTAGCACTTAATATTAGTATACCTTCTAGAGTAAATTTGCCACCAATATCCCAAAGATATGATTATGGTTGTGCTTAAGCTATTATATAGAATTGCAGAGGTAGGAACTCATTGGTAGGCTACCTACAGTAAGCACCACAAAGAGAAGCTTTTAATAACTACTTCTATATTTAACCCCTGCTTCCTTATTATAACTACGGGAACTCTATTTAGAATTATTGGCATATAAACTAATAATATAATTATCTTAGGAGACGACTAATTCTTAGCTCTTAAAGAAGATAAGCTAGTAAAGGCAAACCTTATAGTAAAGCTAAAGGAAAAGCTTAATTTAACAATACTATTACTCTTTAATGGATGCATCCTCTCCCTAAATAAGGATTCTATTGCTTTGCGCCAGAAGGGTTAAGGTAATAAGATTAACGTTGTTAATATTACTTCTCTAAAGTAAGGATATGTGGAGTAACGCGCTTATAGAGCCTATATTGCTTCTATCTGTTAACCTAAGGCTTCCTTTAATCTCTCTGTTGCTGCTTAACACTAGGAACTAACTAAAGATAAAATTCTTGCCCTAAATAAGTGTCTTTCCTGGCAAATAAACCATCTTAATTAGGAACTACTCTATATACCTATTAATCTTCCTACCGCTAAGCTCTTTGTATTTATTAATAGGTTATTTATAAATAATAAAGATTTTAGCTCCTAGCTAGGATATAAGATTATTATCGCGAATAAGTCTACTGGAGAAAACGACTTTATAATCTATAGCAATCTTATCTATTAGAGCTTAACTAAGAGCAAGTATATTACTTAAAGCGTTCTAGCATTAGAGATATATAGAATAGTTAGCGGAGTTAATATAGTAATCACAATTAGAACTACCCTAAAGATAATTATAGATTAACTTAAACTTCCCATTATCCCTATAATTATATATACTGACTTATATTCCCTTTATAAGTGTTTAGTCAAGCTTAGTACTATAAAGGAGAAGCGCCTTATAATTAACATTATGGCACTTTAGCAATCCTATAAACAATAAAAACTCTTTAAGATTTAATAAATTAACGGTTAAAATAACCCAGTAGATATAATAACGAAGGCAAACCCAAATAAGGCTCTAGAAATGTTTGTTAATATAAACACTCTATATATATGAGTTAAAGGTTAGGTTAAAAGGGAGTAGGAGTATAACATTCTATAGACCCTAACTTAAACCAGCCAATCAGGATTTTCTATCCCTAGGATAGAAAATCGCTATTAGCTCACTTACTACTAGCGCCTTAGCGGCCCTTCTAATAAGATGTCTACCTATAACTCCTAAGTAAGAAAGCACTATGTACTAAAAGGCAAATTTTGGGACAGCGAGACTTATATTACAATAGTAATAGTAAGTAAGGAGGATTGATATTTGTTACGCTAGTCAAGCAGTATATATATATAGATGGCAACTGTAAAAGAAGAGTTGCCAGTGTTGGGAATACAGGCAAGTTGCTGTCACGCAAGGCAAGTTGCCGTCACGTGAGGCAAGTTGCCGTCACGTGTCGCCGCGGCACTAGCGTAGCGAGGAGCCTTAAGCTCCTCACCCTTCCTTAAGCAGAAAGGAGAAAATACAATAACAATTATTATACTATTTATGAACCGTAGCTACATAATATCACCTTGTAAAACCAACACGCATAAAACGTTAGAAATTATAAGGTTACTATAGCCTACTTCCAAAGCTTCCTGGTTTAATATAAAGGCAAAGAAGACCTTAAGGGTAAGGTTAACAAGGCCAAACAGCTCCTTATAGATATAGAAATTAAGGACTACTCTCCTAACCAATACTTTACTAAGTATAGTAAGGTAAATGGCATATAAACCGTTGCTGTCCTTAATAACCAATCTACACTCTATTCTGTTATAAAGTTAGATATCTTTAATAAGCTAAAGGAAAGTTCCGTATTCTCCTTTAATAATAGATACTTAGCAAACATCTTCTATAGTATTATACCAGATACTAAAGCCGTAGGAGTATCTATAGTAGGAGAACCTTAAGTTCAAGCTCTTTAGTAGCTTAATAGCTCTGTTTAGATTAACCAATTAACGGCAGGCCAATATACAATTTGCTTTAGCAAGGGTAGTATAATCTCTCTTAGCACAATTAAGGTCCAAACCCTATTAGGATATATTACTTTCTATATTATTCCCGTAAACACCCCATTTCTATTCTACATCTAAGATATAGATAAGTTAGGCGTTAAGCTTAATAACCTTAAGAATATACTTATTTAGGGAGATAATTAGGTGCTCGTTATACGCAAGTAGGGTTACCCTTAATTGCTCCTTTAATAGCTAAAAAGGAGCGTTGCTTAGAGCTATTTAACTAAGTTAGAGTTACGTTAACTACACCGTCGCTTTAGTTACCTATTAGTTTATAGATTGCTTAGGGTTCTTTAGCAAGCAGGTTATAAAGTTAAGGCTAAAACAATTAAGCATCTTATAAAGTACTACCATTACTATTAAATAAACCAGAAGTCCCCTAGCCGATTTAAGTTTACCCTTAAAGATAACTACAACTTTAACTTCTATATTATTATTAATATTATATATCTTAGCGGCAAGCTAGTACTCTAAGTTGTTAACCTCTTAACCTTCTTTTAAGCCGCACGTTTCCTAAAGGATATATTAGCTAGGAACGCATAGGATACTCTTTAATTATACTAGATTAATATCTACCTAGGACCCCCTAATTAAGTTATTTATAACATAAGAAGAAACTTCTTATTTATAGAGTTTCAGTAACAGGTAAAGTCAATGGAAATTAAGGTTAAAGAAGTCCCTATTAAGGCATATAATAGTATTAGAAAAGTAGAATAATATTACACACCATTATACTAAGTATATAAGATTATTTCTTTAGAACTAGAGGGCGCTAGTAAAGAGCTTATCTTATAGATAGCTATTAAGGCTATTAATAATTCCGCTAGCCTAGATAGGCTCGTACCTATATTACTAGTCTTTAGCGCCTACCCTTAAATAACTAATAATTCTCCACTATCTCTATCCGTTATATAATAAGCTAAGGCTATCCATAAGGCAATAAAGGAGGTGCGCTGCATCTACGCTACGCGCTAGGTTAATAACGCACTAAGAATAAAAAACGGTCTAAATACCTTAATAATAATAGATCTGCCACTCCGATCTAAAGTATAGGTATAGCATAAAAAGAGAGGCTGGTTAGGCCTATATAAACTTATTATAATTAATAGTTAAACTTATACTCTTTAAATGCCCCATAGACCCACTTAATTCCGCTTAACTATTATTAAGCCCTACTATAGAGATAATAGTTTTAAGCCTTTACAAGATACCCTAGAGGATACCCTAGAAAAAAACCATAATTAACATACTCTAGAAGGCAACTATAATTCTAATATAATTGTAGCAGATATACCGCAACTATAATATAGTAGAGGTCGCCTAAAAGGATTATAAAATTGCCAACATCTTATTAATTTTAAAGAGCAATTTATTGCCGCTATTAAGAGTAGAGTTAAGTTATTAATGGCCTTTATAACAGCTAAAGAGAAGGTAGACTTTAAGCTTATAAAACAACTCTAAAAGGAAGGCCGTATTATAACTCTAGGAGCCCCTTTTTAAGTATTTAATAAGTAGGAGATTAATAGTCTTATTATAAAAGGAGTCTTTAAATTTAAGAAGTATAACCCTACTAAGTTTAATAGAGTTTATATCTTTAAGTTAAGAATAGTTAATAAGATTAAGGGCAAAGCTACTAATGCCTTATTTAAGAAGTTAAGGCTAGTCATCTAAGGTTATAACAATAACGGTAAGAAAGTAATTCTTATACAATCCCCTATAATTTTACGAGCTAGTTAGCAAGTTATTATTACGCTAGCTCCCTCCTTAATAAAGAATAGAATAATAGTTTATTTATAAGATATTACTTAGGCCTACACCCAATTAAAGATATACCTTTAGCGCTTAATATTAGCATACCTTCTAGAATAAATTCGCTACTAATATCCTAAAGATACAATTATAGTTGTGCTTAAGCCATTATATAGAATTATAGAGGTAGAAACTTACTAGTAGGCTACCTACAGCAAGTACTACAAAGAGAAGCTTTTAATAATAACTTCTATATTTAACCCCTACTTCCTTATTATAACTATAGGAACTCTATTTAAAATTGTTAGCATGCAAACCAATAATATAATTATCTTAGGAGACGACCAATTCTTAGCTTTTAAAGAAGATAAGCTAGTAAAGGCAAATCTTATAGCAAAGCTAAAGGAGAGGCTTAACCTAACAATACTATTACTCTTTAATGGATGCATCCTCTCCCTAAACAAGGACTCTATTACTTTACACTAAAAGGGTTAAGGTAAGAAGATTAACGTTATTAACATTAATTCTCTAAAGTAAGGATATATGGAGTAATACGCTTACAGAGCTTATATTACTTCTATCTATTAACCTAAGGCTTCCTTTAATCTCTCTATTACCGCTTAACACCAGGAACTAACTAAGGATAATATTCTTACCCTAAATAAGCGTCTTTCCTAGCAAATAAACCATCTTAATTGGGGGCTACTCTATATGCCTATTAACCTTCCTACCGCTAAGCTCTTTATATTTATTAATAGATTATTTGCAAATAATAAAGATTTTAGCTCCTAGCTAGGATATAAGATTATTATCGCAAATAAATCTACTAGAGAGAATAACTTTATAATCTACAGCAATCTTATCTATTAGAGCTTAACCAAGAGTAAGCGCGTTACTTAAATCGTTCTAGTGTTAGAGATATATAGAATAGTTAACGGGGTTAACATAGCAATTGCAATTAGAACTACCCTAAAGATAATTATAAATCAACTTGAACTTCCTATTATCCCTATAATTATATATACCAACTTATATTCCCTCTATAAGTGCTTAGTTAAGCTTAGTACCACAAAGAAAAAGCGCTTTATAATTAACATTATAGCACTTTAGTAATCCTATAAACGGCAAAAACTCTTTAAGATTTAATAAATTAATAGCTAAGACAACCCAGTAGATGTAATAATAAAGGCAAACCTAAATAAGGCTCTAGAAACATTTGTTAATACAAACACTCTACATATATAGGTTAAAGGTTAGGTTAAAAGGGAGTAAGAGTATAATATTCCGCAGATCCTAATTTTAACTAGCTAATTAGGATTTTCCATACCCAGTATAGAAAATTGCTATTAGCTCGCTTACTACTAGCGCCTTAGCGGCCCCTTGCCTTCGCGTTAACCCCTAACGTTCTTCTTCTTCTTCTTCTTCACTTAGTATCTTTATATAGTAGTAATCTACAAGTGTATATAGATAGCAACTATAAAAGAAGAGTTGCTAGTGTCGGGAATAAGGCAAGCGGTCGTTACGTGTCGTCACGGCACTAGCGTGGCGAGGAGCCTTAAGCTCTTCGCCCTTCCTCGTTTCAATTAGAAATTATGCATTATTAAAAACAACGTCACTATCCTACTCGAGTAGTACTGGTGATTTACCCTATATTACCAACAATAGGAATTGTTGTTTATTTTATAGATGAAAAAAACTAGCACCGTTTCTTCCTTTTAGCCCTCCCTCCTTAAGAAGAGTAATATTTAGGCGTTAATATAGCAGCTAATGTTAAGACAATCCTTACTAAGTTTAGAATTAGTGAGCGGTAGGTAGGCTACTTTATAGCAGATAATATAAATAATAATAATACCTGCATTATATAAGGGCGCGAAGAGGCTTTAGAGAAGATTTAAAGGAACAATATAAATTCTATCTAAATCTAAGGGTATATAGCTCTTGAAGAGAACAAGACGTTGCGTAAAGAAGAGAAAGGAATAACCAGAGAATCTTATAATTAAATAGTTAGGGGTCTTGGTCGATGCGTACGCACGTATACACGTGGACGGACTTCGGTAGAATTTAATTAATCTGGCAGAACTTGGCAGAAGTTAATTAAGGCGTTAAGTTTATCTATTAAGTGTTTTACTAAGACATTCCTACTGTAACTAGGCTAGTCCTATTACAGTACCCCCCCTTTTAACCAAAGGTTTAAAATAATTCAATTTAGTTAAGAGTTTATAATTTTTTTTATTACGTGTCGTATTTTCGCGTTGGGTGGCGGTCTTAGCAAGGCAGATCTAACTAATTAGACAACTTTAACCGCTAGTCAAAGTTCCTTAACATCTTGCGTGTTATATAATCGCGTTACAAACGTCATAACTTATTTCAAGTTCTTTTTAAATTCGAGTTTCATATATTCGTGTTAGGTGGTAGTTGTTTGCCTTTATATTGTGTCTATCTAGCCAGAGCAGGCTGCGAAGGATAGTCCTTATGGAATTCTTTTACTAAGGAAGGCGCGTCAGCCTTAATCTAATTATAGGTTTCCTAGGTTTATGTTTTATATTCTTCCTACTTAATAAGAAGTTTAAATCGTTTAGATTGTTTTTTCTATCATATATTATTAATTAAGTTAATAAAGTAAGAACCGTTACTATTATTAACAATTACAGGAGGTGGCGGCGGCACTTCGCAAGTTAAAGGTTTACCTTTTAAAGGTTATAGCAAGCTTATATAAAATGTTAGGTGTATTTTTATCTTAGTTAGCAGTTTAAGCTTATAGGCGTATAGGCTTAGTTTCTTTTTAATTTAGTATAGGCCCGCAAACTTCTAATTAAGTTTCTTTAAGGGCCGTTAAGTCTTTATATTTTGTGTATTTAGGTAAGCTATATCACCTTCTTTAAAGTCCCACGTGGGAGCTTGTCCTTTGTTTACATACCATTCCTATACCGTTTAAGCGTACGTTAATTTACTTTATAGTAGTTCCGTTAACTACTTTATTTAATTAGCAAAATTATGTGTATTAATTAACTAAATCCGTTTAATTATAGGTCCTATCGTATTAATTTTAGGTCGTGGTTTAAATCCAAGTTAAAGGTCTTGTCCATAGGTTGCGTAGAACAGCATTATACCTATTAATTTGTTTATTGTATTATTCGCAGTAAACTTAGCTAAAGGCAGCCACTTTTCCCAGTCGTCTTATAGGTAGGAGTAGTACATTTATAGGTATTATTCTATAATCGTGTTCGCAATTTTAGTTTAACTGTCTATCTCTAGATAAAATGCAGTTAAGAGTTATATTTATATACTTAATTATTTATATAGAGCTTGCTAGAAGTCTAAAACGAACTAGCTTCTATGGTTAGATATTATCAAGTTAGGGAGTCTATGCAGCTTAAAAACGTATTTAACAAAACATTTAGCTACTAAAATAACATTAATTAAGTCCATAGGAATCATATATCACATTTTTATAAGGCGGTTAACTACTACCATAATATTTATAAATCCGTTGCTGCTAGGTAAATCTACTATGAAGTCAATTAAAATATTACGCCATCTTTATATTGGAATTAATAATGGTTAGAGTACCTCTTGTTTCTTTATATAAGAAGTCTTTCCATGAACACACGTTCTGTATGCTTAAACATATTTTCGCATATAGTCGTGCATTATAGGCCAGTAATATGCTTATTAGACTATCTCGTACGTTTTCGCATAGCTAGGATGTCCCGCTATAGGAGAGTTGTATACAAATTCGAGTATCTTAAATCGCAAAGGTTCGGAATTCGGGACTACTATATTCTATTAATAGTATAGTTAATTGTTACAAATTTCGCATTTGGCAAGTATAATATCTTTATACTATTGTTTTCCTGTTTAAATCGCTTCCATTATATCTGCTATCTATACGTTGTTCTTATATTTGTATTCTATCAGCTTATTAATTTCTATTTCCTATTTATTAATTTCTGATTCGTTTCTGTTGAGTTCCGTATCTAGGAATATAGGATATAGTTTTTTAAAATATTTAGGGGGCAATAGGATCCGTAATTAATTTATAATCCGTTTATCTAAAGCGTTCGCAGGTAGGTCTTATAATTGTTATATTAATGCGTTAGGCTTCTAATTAAGTTTACCTAGTTGGTACGTAATCTTAAAGTTAAATTATAAAAGGTATTTGGCCTAACGAATTTGGCGTTGCGTTAATTGCTTTATAGTTATAAAATACTGCAGGTTCTTATAGTCCGTTAATACGCGTATTAGGAACAACAATCCTTTAAGTTCTAGACGCCATTGTTTAAAGCATTTAATAATTGCAAGTAGTTCCTTATTATATATCTCGTAGTTCAATTCGGCAGGGGCGAGCTTTTAGAAGAGAAAGGCTACTAGACGTAGCTCACCGTTCTTATTATACTGCAATAACACTCCCCCTAGGGCATAATCAGACGAGTCTGTTTTAACGACATATTTGAGGTTAGGGTCGAAGTAAGCGAGAATTGGGGTAGTTGTAAAGCGTTATTTTAAATTGTTAAAAGCTTATTCGCATCTAGTAGTTTATTTAAATTTTATATTCTTCCTTGTTAAGTTTACTAACGGTTAGGTGATTTTTAAGAAGTAGTTAATAAATCAATGGTAGAAATTTGCAAATCCTAGAAATCCTTAAATGTCTTATATATTACTAGGGCTTCCCCAGTTTATAATAGCAGTGACCTTCTTAGGGTCTATTTTAATTCCGTCGCGGGATATAATCAGGCCTAGGTACGTGACTTCGGACACATAGAACTTATATTTCTTAATATCGCATTATAAACCCGCATCTCGCAAACGTTTAAGGACCATTTAGACGTGTTTTTAATGCTTAGAAAGCGAAGACGAGTAGATTAAGATATTATTAATATACGCGGTAACAAATATATTAAGGAATTTATAAAGCGTATTATTAACGTATTGCTAAAACGTACTAGGACCGTTCTTTACACTAAACGGCATTACTAGGTATTCGAAGAGTCCCCATTATATACAAAAGGCTGTATACTTCTCGTCTCCTTCTTGGACGCGAATTCGATTAAAGGCAGCGACTATATCAAGCTTTGTAAAATATTGTGCCTTTGCTAGGCAGTCGAGCGTCTCTTGGATTAAGGGGATTGGATATCGGTTTCGAATTATAATTGCGTTTAGAGCTTAATAATCGACATAGAATCTTAAGCCTCCTCCTAGCTTTTTAATAAATAGTATGGGTAAGGCGAATAGAGATTAACTAGGGCGAATAAATCCTTTTTCTAGATGCTTATTAAGGTATTGTTATATCACAAGCAGTTCTTCCTATAATATACCGTATAGCGGTCCAAACTTTAGTGTTATATTAGGTTTAAGTTCTATCTTAAAATCGTATATATCCTAATACGGGGGTAGTTGGTCTATAAATCTTTTCTTAAACTCGTTGATTAGATTATGGTACTCTTTAGGCATAAGAGGTTGAGGGTTAATATATTGCTTTAGTTCTAGTGCTTTCTTAATATCTTTTATAGTTATAGCGAAGATTTCGTGGTCTTGTTTTTGTGCTAACAAAACAAAAGGTGCGGCTTATATTATATAAATTTTAAAAGGTTTCGGCGTAATGTCTTCGCATTCTTTACTACCATTAGTAGTTGTAGCCGTATCGTTTTGGTTCGGGGTCCGTGATAGGGGCAGTTTATATTATATTAAATTTGAATAATCTTGTATATGTTTATAGGGTTGGTGGTGTTTTAAGCAATAACTTTAGCAGTAGGTTATACGGAATTTTAGTATTTCTTTAACCCAGCTAATTAAAGGGTTATATTGTTTTAGCTATCTATATCTAAGTATTATCTTATATTGCTTTAAGGGTGTTACAAATAAGGAAACGTATTTAAGGTATTTACCTATCCGCATTTTCACAAGAGCGTAGTACGTTAATTCGCCATATATTAAGGGTTTGCCGTTAAAGCCTCGTAGGCCTTAGGGCTTATCGAGTTTCTTTAAATTTAGGCGTTAGGTTTTTGTGTAGTTTGTATTAATAAAGCCTATACTAGTAGCTCCACTATCTATAAGAATTCGTACCTCCTTCCATTTTCTAAGTGTTTGAATTTCGCCAAGTACATTAAGGGAGTTATGTTGTGTATCAGCGCTAGAAGAGCCTAGACACTTATACTCTTCCACTTCTTGTCCTAAGGCGCGACTTAGCCCTAGGACGGTTTGTTTTCCAAGTTAGCTAAGGGTAAGATACTTTATAATAACTAGGTATGATTTATAGAACGAGTATAGGTTAAGGAGTGAGTATGGCTTAAAAAATAAGTGCGATTTAAGGAGTGGGTGCGATTTAAAGACCAAGAGGAACTACAGCGGACTTTTTTAAAAGGGTAAGTTCGGCAATTCCTTTAAATATGTCCTTTTTTACTATATCCAAAGCATTCTCTATTTGTGGCTTGAGTTCTTTGTTCGTTGGTTCCTAAGGGTATATAAGATTAAGTGGTATTAAGGTCCATAGGGTTATATATAGGACTTTTTAGGTTTAAAGAGGGATCGCGTTTTAGGGTATGTATTGGTTTTATGGAGTTTTAAATATAAGGCGTGGTCGGCTTTAGAGAATGAGTTTGTTTATTATATTAAAGGTCCTTGTTAATTCATTAACACATTATAGCGAATTTGGGCAGGTCTTTTGGCAGTTCCTTACTTACTAATTAGGCTCTAATCTTATCCAAAATAGCTTGTTAAAGAGCAGCAACTTTAGCGGCTTTATTCCAATCCAGTTCGCTAATAAGGCCTAAAAATTCCGAAAAGAAGCTAGTAAATTCTCAGTTCCGTTATTATAGGTTTTTAAGTTTAGTGACAGCTGTATATTTGCGGCTGGCGTTATTGTATGTTTATTCTAGTAAGAAGACGAAGATTTTAAAACTAATAAAGGTGCCGTTATGGAAGAATAGATTTATAGTTTATATAGCGTCCTTGTTTAAACAAGATATTCCATAGCTAATTTTGCTAGCTTTGGTGGGGTATTAGTTATAGTTTGTTAAAAGTTTAAGACGGAGCTTAGTTATAAAGGGATATAGGTTGTTTTAATTTCTATTAAACATTAGAGGATTAGGGAGCTTTTTAGATTTTATAATAGGTATTAAATTCGTTATAAATATGGGTTAAGTTACTATTACTGGTTCAAAGTTCGCGTTTAAGGGGCTAGGTTCGGATACAGTTATATTAATTTTATTTATAGGTAGTGTCAGGGTCTCTAACGTAAATGCTTAGATATTACAGAGTTCTTCGCGGAGTGCTTCCATTAATTGCTAATACTGGGCTTCTAGTGCAGCCTGCTGCTAAGCTAAGGCATCTGTAAAGGACTGTTGCATTATAGTTAACTGTTCCCTGACTAGGGATATAATACTTATAGTTATTAAAAGAATTTGGGTTCGTTTACCATTTTAATAATAGTTGTTTTTTTTAACGTAATATAATATAAGGGCGCGAAGAGGCTTTAGGGAAGATTTAAAGGAATAATATAAATTCTATCTAAATCTAAGGGTATATAGCTCTTGAAGAGAATAAGACGTTGCGTAAAGAAGAGAAAGGAATAACCAGAGAATCTTGTAATTAAATAGTCAGGGGTCTTGGTCGATGCGTGCGCACGTGCGCACGCGGACGGACTTCGGTAGAATTCGATTGATCTGGCAGAACTTGGCAGAAGTCGATCAAGGCGTCAAGTTTATCTGTCGAGTGTTTTACCGAGACATTCCTACTGTAACTAGGCTAGTCCTGTTACACATTAAAGAACTCTCTATAGAGTTTGGATTTAACCCACTATATTATCGCCTTTATTATATAGGCCATATTATTAATCTAGTCGCTTGTATGCTACTTTTTGGCGCAGATTTGAGCGCTCTAGATAAGAAAAAAGAGGATAAGGATAAGGTCCTCCGGTAGATATTAGCTTAGAGGAAGATTGGACCTATTAGAAAGCTTTATAATATTATTTTTTGGATATTTAACTCTAAGCAATATATTAAAAAGCTCCTTAAGCTTTAAGATCTAGAGCTTAAGGACAATGTATTATAAACTACCACTAAGCTTCTTCTAATTAAGCCAGTAAAGACTCGCTAAAACTCTATAGAATTAGCAATTAAACAAGTTATTAAGCTTTAAAACCCTATTAATTGCCTTATTAGTAATGAAGTCCTTAAATAGATAATATACTGGGCTAAAGTTACTAAGAATGGTATAAAGGATCCGCCTATAAGAGTTTGTAAAGAGCCTAATATTGTTAAGAACTACCTAACGGAGGACAATTAGGCTACATTAACTGAATATTAGGCTATTTTAAAGCCTCTTTAGATTACTATAAAGCAACTAGAAGGACGCTTAAAGGAAGGTATATATAAATTAACGTTATTAATTTTATCACAAGCTAATTAATATAGGCAAATTCAGATCCTTATAGGAGGTCCTTCCTATTTTTAAGTATCTACTTAATTAATTTAAGCACTTTAAAATAGAGTACAAACACCACCTGGAGCCTTACTTCCGCTATAATATTAATGCAGCTTGGCTAAAGCTAACTAAATACTATAAACTTACTAATTGTTCGCCTGCCTACATTACTGCTATGGTTCTTAATCCATTAATTAAATGGATATTTACTAATAAATACTAGACAGGTAAAGGATAAGCTGGTTAGAAGGAAGTAGCTAAGCAAGCTATTTACGATCTATGGCTTGAATACAAATTCCTTCTAATTAAATTAGTTACTAATGGCGAAGTTCTTAAACAGCGGCGCGTCTTCTTATTAGAAATTAACGACTATTTTACTAGCGGCTTTACTCAGCCTATATCTACAGAAGATCGCAATAAGTACGATAATTAGCTAGCATGAGCAGGTTACCCTAAAGACGTTTAATGTATAGATCTAATTGCCTATTGGCGAGCTAGAGTAAATGGGACTCAATATCCATGACTTGCTCACATGGCTCTTAATTTAATAACTGTTCCACTAATATTGTCAGACCCTGAACGAATTTTTAGCCTTATAGGCTTGCTCCTTACTCCTAATCGCGCATAACTATAATTTGATATAATTAGAGCTTTAATGGCGGTAGGATTGTGGGACAAGGAAGGCGTAATTAAGATAGTAGATAGGCAGTTAAGGTGGCTGCGGAAGAAAGGAACAGAAAATATACAACAGGATAGTAACTTAACACCATGCCAAGACTCGCGATAGACCTATATTGACGGCAGGAGTGATAGGAACGACGGCAGAAAGTAATTCGGGCGTCGCTAGGTAGGTCCTCCTGCATCACACCATGCCAAGACTCGTAATAATTACTAACTACTACGTAGTTGCAATTAGTTGCAATCGTTTCAATATTGAATCAATCAATTCAATTAACTGAACCTTCTGCTTACAAAGCTTTCAATTCAATCAATTCAAGGCCTTAATTGAATTGAATTGATTAACAAGCCTGAACTTTATTTCCGAACGCATCCACATGTATGCATGTTTCCGATTCCGATAGGCCTTTTCCAAATAACTCACTAAGACCATAGAAAGTTTCAGATGGACGGCCGCAGCCACGACGCATGGAACGAAGAACTACTACCTTGAGAAAGGATAGCTTGGGCATCAGTCATGGACGGCCTGGAATACTACAATGAGGCCAAAAAGCCATGCATCCGTAAATGGCGGTTCACCCCTGTTAACGAAATCGATTTGAACAACAATGAATGGGAAGGCTATGATCAATGTGGTACAATATGGGTCAAGGTATATCGGTGCAGGCTGAGGAAACTCGCCGAAAAAAGATCACTAAAAGCAACCGACGAAGACAGGCGCACGTGGGACGAACCTCCGAGCGTCTCTGCAGCCGATGTTGCACGAGAAAAGCTCTCTCACTTGATTACCTCAGATCCAGAGCTCCTCCAGGGTCGTGATGACGAGGAGAATGAGGACGGTGACGCGGTGGCTCCAAGAGCCCTATACGACGTCATTGACCTTCTTGAAGACGACGGACTTCCCTATGCTACTTTCAAGTTTAATTTTTGCTCACAAGGTATGGCACTCTAGATACGTTTCAGAAATCGGTTGCTGACTTGTAGCAGAAGCGCTCCGGGATGGATATGTCCCTCCGATCGAAGTGCCTACTGAACACATACAGCACATTGAAAGCAAGCGCGAAGGTCAAATTAAGGAGCTCAGAAAGGATATCGTTAAAACTCGACAGTTCCTTTGCTGCGCATGGGAGGACCGCCGAAGGTTTCCTTTATATGGTACTGATGGGGACCTGACAGAGCCAATACTGGGAGCTCGCCGTTACCTAACAAAGATAAAACAGGATTATCACAGACTAAAGTATACGAAGCCAACAACGGGAAACGTGCGCAAAAGGCCACAGATATAAACCTGGTTTTCTCCTTTAGATTTTCGGAACGTGGCTGCTTGGTGTCTGATAGGCGTTAATGGTGCAGAGATGGCGTCTCATCTGGAACGTGATCCAAAGTCTTCATTATCGATATCTGCTTTGAAAGCCTCCGCTGTCTGTTCAGCGCACTTAATTTCCGGCCTTCCTATACAAGCTGGGGGGCTTTTTGGAGCTCTTCGATTGATGGTGGTAGATGGCCAAAGCAGAGAAGTTTCATCTGAGAATCTGTACATAGGATACCTACATTAATTCGGACGGATTGGATTGAGAAGATGTCTACTATAGAACCAGGTTCGTTATGCGTGACGTTAGAAGTGATGGAGGAATGAAGTTGCTGAGCCTTGCGGTGATTTCGGACGTCACGCCAATTAGGACCCCTTGCTGGTGGACAACGAAAGGGCCAAGGATAACCGGCACCTTTCACATCATTTACAACCTTCACCTACTTCTACAGGCAGCTACCTACCCACGCTTTCTTCTATTCTCTACGTTCTCTCTAATATTATTACTTAATTCTACTCGAAACACGGGCAGTAGCTCGGCGTAATCCGCAGTTGTATTATCTCCGTCTTCGGACGAACCGTAAGGCTGCGATGTTCTGTCTTCGAAGTTGGATACCCATCCTCTTTTTCCTGTGGGTTCCCGCCTTGCCGATAGAAGTGCAACTGCTAACTATGGCACCAGGACAAATGCCTCTCCCGTCTACCTTGTCCTCTTCATCTCCGCTACGTACTTCTTAAACCGCCCCTGCGTCTACTGCTCTCTACTACTCGCAATTCTCGTCGTCTCACTATTCGACTTCCACACAGCATGGTTCGAGCCTCGGCTTTCATCTGATCCGTTCTCGAGTTTACCATCAAATGAGACAAGCCCGGTCCGAGACAGTATGTTTGAAACCGCATCTATTATTGTGTCAGCAGTGAATAGTACTGCGGAAACAATAGCCAAGGCTGCAGTGGACGGGATACGTCGGAAGGCTCCCTCGGTATCGCAAGTGAGCGGAGGAACAGGCTTTGAATGGGCTAAGGGTTTGGTTGGCAAGAAAGAATGGAGAATCCCATGCCTGGATGTCCTCGTCCGGATATGACTCTGAAATCCCTCACTATCCACAGATAGCCCGAGATCAGCGATAGCAAGTCTGTGCATTGCTTCAGGGTTCTCTATAACCTCGGTTTACTAGCAATGAACGTGGATTCTCAAATGCATTTGAGCGGGCACGGTGGGAACAAGGGGCACAGGCGGCGTTATGATTGCGGCTTACTGGGCTTTGAGTGGAATAATTGGGCTTTATTTGGCACAGGCGCTGGGTAATTTAGGTAGCTCGACTCGATTTCACAAAGAATTCCTCAACTATCAAATGTTGTACAGCTGGTCAAGGCTTCTCAATACCCCATTTCAGATGAAACACAAGATTGACAGAGCCTGAAAGAGCTCGAATGAGGCCTTCTCAGCTTCCTATTATGAAATGTGATCTTCGTCCGCTCCATTACATATTGGGCATGTAGTTTAAAAAAATTATATGCTGCATTTATCTCCCGTCCAGGGTTGCTGAGATGATCTTATATGGCGGACTGAATGTGCCAAACCGACAATGAAAATTTCGCGAATATTAAAGCTCGAATCTGTGAGGTGACAGGCTCCGCACCACCCAGCCACGGCACAAACCCCAAAAGGTAAGCGAGTGACTGGCAAGATGCCAGGCATGGCTGTGCGGAACAATACATACATATTATCTCATAAATCAGACCCCGGGGAGAAATTGCGCCACGGCGTGGTGCTTAGGGCTAGCGCTACGCTTGTGGACCTTACCCTAGTCCTGTGGACTCCTGGGCCAATCAGATCATACCGAGAGGAAT
>Ga0307507_10002617_pt1 | contig 37177 bp, 21 predicted proteins | sample 7_EM_MG_FD_207223 | JGI IMG/M metagenome (GOLD analysis project Ga0307507, IMG submission 207223) | Populus trichocarpa ectomycorrhiza microbial communities from riparian zone in the Pacific Northwest, United States - 7_EM | ecosystem: Host-associated > Plants > Roots > Unclassified | place...
GCGTGCGATCGCAAGGCGGAGGGTCTTCCCCATACCGGTGTTGTATGGGGAAGACCCGACAACGCGGCGAGCGTGCGTGTCAGGCGCCGCGGACCCGGCGATACTTTTCAAACACGACCTAGACGCCTCCCGCCTCTACGACCTCGACGCAACCGCCATCAACAAGCTCGGCCACCTGCAGAACATGCTGGCGGCGCAGACAGGCGGGGTGTGGCTGGCCGCGCCCCGTCCCTGGGTCCGCCGCCTGCTGGAGCAGATGTGCCACAGGGGGACATTCATCGTCCATTCGACGCTCGCCGATGCGATCGCCCAGATCAACCCGGGCCACGGCCCGGCAGGCGGACCTGAGCACACATGATTCACCCCGCAACGCTGTCTCGAATTCGAACCTCACCGCCCGGGTCCGGCGGCCTCGAGTTCCCGGTGCCGCGCGGAGAGTCTCGCCAATGTTGCGGCTCTAGCCGCGATCCGAGTTCTGCAGGTCGACACTGCCATCGACGGGAGTCGGCTCACGGCGCGCTTCGATTTTGTTCGACTATGGATACTCTGCGATCTCGATCTTCCGGCGCGTCGGCCCCTCACCCGGGATCGCCGCCGTGTGATGTGCATCGAGGTCGGTGATGTCCAGGAACACGTGGTCGAAGGCGGGCCAGCGCTCGCGCAGCTCATGTTTGATGCGGATGCAGACCTCTTCGACGGTCTCGCTGTCGATTCCCGGACGCAGGTCGATGCGCGCGGCCAGCAGCGTGCTGTCGGTGCCCAGGCGCATGGTCAGCAGTTCGATCACGGCATCGATCTCGGGCTGCCCCGCCAGAAAATCGGCCAGGCTGTCCTGCAAGCGCGGGTCGACCGCCTCGCCGATCAACTCGCGCTGCGCCTCCATGCCCAAGCGGGTGGCCACGGTCAGCAGCAGCAGGCCGATCGCCCACGATGCACCGGCCTCCCACCGCCCTTCGCCCGTCACGGCACGCAGGCAGATGCCGCCAAGCGCGATGAACACCCCGGCCACCGCGGTGCCGTCCTCGGCGATCACCGTGCGCAGGGCCGGTTCGGCCGTCACGTCGCTCAGGGCGAGTCCGTGCTCACGCTCGCTGCGGGCCCGCGCCTGTGAGAGCGCCTTGGCCAGCGACGCGCCCTCTGCCACGAGCGCGACCAGCAGTACCATCACCGCGGCCACGAGGCCCGCGCCGGTCTCGTGCGGCGGAGTCTGCCAGGCCCGCACGCCCTGGTAGAGCGAGAAGCAACCGCCGGTCACGAAGATCCCGACCGCGGCCAGGAACGACCAGAAGAAGCGTTCCTTGCCGTACCCGAACGGATGCTCCCGGTTCGGAGCCCGGCCGGCCCGTCGCAGCGAGGTGAGCAGGAACACCTCGTTCACGCTGTCCGCCACCGAGTGCGCCGCCTCGGACAACAAGGCCGGCGAGCCGGTGGCCAGTCCGGCGGCCAGCTTCGCCGCCGCGATCACCAGGTTCGCGGCCAACGCCACGTAGATCGAAGCCAGGCTGCTCTCGCCGCTGCGGCGGTGCGCCTCATCGGCTCCGGGTGCGGATGAGGCGTCCAGCGGCGGGTGCGTGTTCGGCATCAGGTTCTCGACCGACGCGTGCGCGTAGGGTGCGCACTTCAGTACGGAAGACGGCGGCGGCCGGACGGCGTGCGCAGGTCCAGCGGAGGCAGTTCCTGGCGCGTGGAGCGGCGATTGAGGACGCGCACCCTGCGGCCCTGTTGTGCAGTCTCGATGTGTCGGGTCATCGCTCTCGCCTCCTCGAGCGGCTCGCGCCGCCTCATGTGGGAGCGATCGTGTGCCCCGTGCCCGGGGACGGAAACGGTGGCGTACCGGATATCGCACCCACGCCTGGCTCGTCCGTTCCCGGATATTTCTAGCCCTCTGGTGCGCGGCGGGTGCCTGCCGGAACTGCGGTAGCGCGCTCTCCGCGTAGAAGAGGAGGGCTCCAGTGACCCACCTTGCCGCACCGTCTAGCGCATCCTCGCCTACGGAGCACGAACTCGCCGCCATCATCAACCGGAACCCTATGAGCCTCCCGGCTCGCAGGCTGCGTGGCCGGATCGGATCAGGGTCTTGTTGGTTGAATCGTATTAACCCATACTATGTCATGTTGCAGTCCGGTAAACGGGTGGACTATTGACGGTGGTGCCGTCGGGGTCTAACTTCTCCCAAGCATTCTGAAACGTTATAACTCCGTCTCGTCGCGCTTGGGAGGCGTCATGAGATCAACGTTCGTAGTGAGAGGTAGACCGAGCCGTGAGGCGAAGTGGCCTCGTCGCTCCGGGACGGCGTCCGCTGGGCGGTCTACGCGCAGCCTGCGCGCGGGCGTCGCGGGTGCGCTCGTGCTGGCCGCATTCGCGTCACCCGCCGCAGCCCCCTCCGCGGACGCAGCGGCGGCCGCGGTCCAGGTCGGCTCGCTCACCGCAGAGCACACGACGGATCCGCTCGGGATCGATACCGGCCACCCGCTCCTCGGCTGGGTCGTCACCTCGCCCGGGCGCGGGGCTTCCCAAAGCAAGTACGAGATCCGCGTCGCCACGAGTGAGAGCAGTCTGCGACGCGGCCAGGATCTGGTGTGGGACTCGGGTGCGGTGCGATCCAGCCAGTCATACGACATCGCATACGGCGGCGCCGCACTGGCATCGCAGAGCCGGTACTACTGGCAGGTCCGAGTTTGGGACGGCCACGGGACGGCTTCCCAGTGGAGCGGGCCCGACGCCTGGTTCGAGACCGCGTTCCTCGACCCGAACCAGTTCGCGGGCGACTGGATCGGCGGTGCCACCACGCAGAGCGGGCCCGAATTGCAGCTGCGCAAGAACTTCGCCCTGGGGAAGCAGCCGATCACCAAGGCGCGCCTGTACGTCGCGGGCCTGAGCTACCCCTACGTGTCCGTGGACGGGCGCCCGGTCACCGATCACGTGCTCGACACGGCGTTCACCAACTACAGCAAGACGGTGGACTACACGACCTATGACGTGACGCAGCTCGTCCGCGGCGGAAGCAACGCCATCGCGGTCAGCCTCGGCAACGGTTTCTACGCCGGCGGAGCCGCCGACTATCCGTCCAGCGGTGAGTCGTGGCAGCCGGCGCAGCCCACCCTGAAGCTCGAACTCGAAGTATGGGGCGCTGACGGTACCGCGACCCGAGTGGTCAGCGATGGTTCGTGGAAGGTCTCGACCGGGCCGACGACCGCCAATTCGCCCGCCACCGAAACCTACGACGCCCGCCTGGAGAAGCCCGGTTGGACGCAGACCGGCTACGACGACAGCGGGTGGTCCACCGCCACGCTGCTGCCTGACGTGAACGCGCCGGTTCCGTCGTACAGCGGGTCGCCGTCTGCGGATTGGCTGTGGAATACGGCGGGTTCGACCGTCGGTGTGTCGGCAGGGACGATCTACCTGCGCAAGACGTTCACCGTCACGGATCCTTCGTCACTGTCCAGCGCCGTGCTGCGGGTGAACGGGGACGACGGCGCAACTGTCTACGTGAACGGGACACAGGTCTCGAACTCGCCGGGCACGGTTCTCAACTCCTGGCAGATATCACAGGTCAGCGACATTAAGCCACTGCTCGTACCAGGCACGAACGTGATCGCCATCGCAGGCATCGCGAACGCACCCGACTCCAGCGGCGTGATCGCGGCCGCGCAGTTGGACTCGACGCGGATCGTGACCGACGGCACCTGGAAGGCTCTTCCCGGGACGCCCGCCACGCCGCCCGCCGGCTGGAACACCGCAGGCTTCGACGACTCGACCTGGCCCGCAGCCACCGTCCAAGGCGCCTACGGCATCGCACCCTGGAACACCGGCACGCACGTCGTGACGGGCCCGGCCGGAATGCTGCGAGCGCAGTCGATCCCGCCGATCGAGCAGACCGCGACTGTCGCTCCGGTGAAGGTCACCGCTCTACCGGGGATCAGCGTGCCGGTTCCGTCGTATAGCGGGTCGCCGACGGCGGACTGGCTGTGGAACACGGCGGGTTCGACCAACAGCGCGGCGCAGGGGACGATCTACCTGCGCAAGACGTTCACCGTCACCGATCCCTCGTCACTGTCCAGCGCCGTACTGCGCGTTAACGGGGACGACGGGGCGACCGTGTACGTGAACGGGACGCAGGTCTCGAACTCGCCGGGTACGGTTGACAATTCGTGGCAGATATCACAGGTCAGTGATATCAAGTCGCTTCTCGTATCGGGTACGAATGTGATCGCGATCGCGGGTATCGCGAACCAGCCCAACGCCAGCGGCGTGATCGCTGCCGCGCAGTTGGACTCGACGCGGATCGTGACCGACGGAAGTTGGAAGGCTCTTCCCGGAACGCCCGCCACACCGCCCGCCGGCTGGAACACCGCAGGTTTCGACGACTCGGCCTGGCCCGCAGCCACCGTCCAAGGCGCCTACGGCATCGGCCCCTGGAACACCGGTATCCAGAACCCGACCGGGCCCTCGAAGGTCTACGACTTCGGGATCACCACGTCCGGATGGTCGCGGATCACGCTGCAGGGCACTGCCGGCACGCAGGTCCAGATCAGGTACTCCGAGGGCCTGAACCCGGACGGGAACGTCCAGGCGGAGGGCGACAACAGCCAGACCGACACCTACATCCTCAAGGGCGGCGCCCCCGAGACCTACCAGCCGAAGTACGGCTGGAAGGGCTACCGGTACATCCAGGTCTCGACCGGAGCCGGCGGCACCCTTCCGAAGATCCTGTCGGCCACCGGAGTCGTGGTGCACACCGCCCTGCCCACGTCCGGCGCCTTCGACAGCTCGAGCGACCTGCTGAACCGCATGCACGTCGCGATGAAGAACACGATCCTGAACAACCAGTACTCCTACGGCAGCGACACCCCGGTCTTCGAGAAGGGCGGCTGGACCAACGACAACGGCGACTACGCCACCTCGGAGATGGATAACTTCGACGCGCAGTCGTACTACGACCACATGATGCAGAACTTCGACGACGCCCAGGATCCGTCCGGCAACATCGGCTTCCTGGTGCCCGCGCCATCCGGCGACGACGGAGTCGACCCGCTCTGGGGCGGATCCTTCGTGCTGATCGAGTACGACATGTACCAGCAGTACGACGACCTCGGCGCGATCAATCACGACTACGGCAATCTCACCGCCTACGTCGACGACATGGCGAACCAGATCGCGTCGACCGGCTATATCTACCAGGGAACGACGTTCGGGGACTGGTCCGTTCCCAGCAACGCCAATCCGCCCTCCAGCCAGATGCTCGGCAGCATGTTCCTCTACCGTGAGGCCGCGGACCTGGCCGCCATGGCCGCCGCGATCGGCAACACCGCCGGCGCGACCAAGTACGGCGCGCTCGCGGCGACGATCCTCTCCGCCGTCAACAGCGAGTTCTACGACGCCGCGAACCACAGGTACCGCGACCCGCTCGGGCTCGACTCGCACGCGATCGGCGGGCCGAACGGCACGATCACCTCGACCGCCTACGACCAGACGGCCAACGTGTTCGGCCTCGCGTTCGGGCTGGCTCCGGACACGGACCGGCAGACGATCGCGGACGGCCTCGCCGCCGACGTCAAGGCACAGGGCGACCACCTGGCCACCGGCGCCAACGGATCGAAGTACATCCTGCCGATACTGACCCAGTACGGCTACGCCGACCTCGCCTACCAGGTCGCGACCAACCCGACCGCTCCGGGATGGGGGCAGTGGTTCCTGCAGTGCGGCGCCACCACCATGTGGGAGGCGTGGGAGGACTCCTCGTGCAACGTGGCCCGCTCTCGCGACCATGCGTTCATGGGGACCGTGGACGACTGGCTCTTCAACGGCGTGGCCGGAATCCAGGCGACCTCGCCGGGCTTCCGCACCCTCACGATCACGCCGAGCCCGGTGGGGAGCCTCACCCGGGCGTCCGGCTCCGAGGACACACCGCTGGGCCGCGTGAGTTCGAACTGGACCCGCTCCGGGTCGAGGTTCGCCCTCACCGTCCAGATTCCGGTCGGCTCGCGGGCCTCGGTGTGCGTTCCGGCCGCCAACGCCCGGGCGGTCACGGAAGGCGGCACCTCGGTCGGCAAGGCAAACGGCGTGACCGTGGTCGGCATGCAGGGCTCCTGCCTGCTGCTGCGCGTCGGGTCGGGGTCCTACAGCTTCCACTCGACGATGTCCTGGCCCGGGATCGGTCCGTGATCGCAGATCGTTGATCGGGCCATGAGCGGGTCATGAGCGGGAACGCCCTTCCGTGGCGGCAAGATCTGACGTGCAAGGTGCCGAGATCGCGCCACCACGGAAGGGCACCCCGCTGAAATATCGCGTCTGCTGCTGAGCGAGAAGCAGCTCGCCGCTTCCTGGGCATTGTGCAGGCGCAGGACGGCGTGCGGTCCGTGCTCGGATCCCGTGGCAGGACTACATACCGTCTAGCCGAACACCCGCCCGTAAGCACGAACTGCACGGTCGCCGGCCAACGGGGTGTAGTGGATCTCGCCGCTGGGGTCCGTCGCGTCCAGGGGGTTGTCGGCCGCTACCCGAGCAACCCGGTCAAGAATGCGTTGTCGAAGACGCGGTGAGGGTCGAGCCTGAGCAAGGTGGCGAGCGCGGTGTCCCAGTCGTCGCCGGCGGACTGGCCCGCCCGATAGGCGTCGGGGATGACGGTACCGAGCACGTGTGCGTCCGACCAGGCTGCCGTACCCGAGTACGCCCACCCCTTCGACCACTCGGGACGGACGGTCGCGTAGGAACCGGTGTAGTTCGCGAGCATCCACTGTTCGAGTTCGTGGTAGAACTCCTGCGCGTCGGGCGAGCCCGGGATCGTCAGCACGTCGAACCAGACCGCGGTGTCCCACTCCGGGTGGTCGGAACGCGAGCGCAACACGGACAGCTGGGGCGGGAGCGCACCGGGCACGGCGACCTGAGCCGGATCGTCGAGCCCTGTTACGCGCACCTCCCACTGGCCGCTCACCGGGTACCGGCCCTGCGCCGCGTAACCGTCGATCAGGAGTTTGAGCTCGGCGTAGAACTCACTCACGACGCGCTGGATGTCCGCCCTGGCAGTGAGCACGTTGTAACCGTTGGCGGTCTCCAGCATGGTCGTCGGCTTGACGTAGAGCTGGGTGTTCTTCGACCAGCCCCAGATGTCAGCCGTATCGGTGGCGGTCAGGCCGGCCGTGGCCAGCGTGTATTCGAGCACTGTCAACAGCGGTCCGGCGGCGGCGTCACCGTGTTGGATCCGCGCGACCAGCTCCGACTCCTGAGGGGTGACGACGTCGGCGAACACGTAGTTGTACGCGCTGAGCACCTCGCGTGACGGCGGCGGCTTGACCGGGGCAACCGACCATACCTTCAACCAGGGCGCCGGCGTGAACGGGAACCAGATCGTCTCGACCCGCCCGGACTGCTCGACGAAGCTCGCGAACGACTGCGGGCCCGCGGTCGCGGGCGGCGCGAACAAGGTGTCGACGCCGATGGTGGTAGAGCTCTGACAGCGCAGCCGCTGGTTGGCGCCGATGCGCAGCGTGGCCTCCGTGACGAACGACCGCCCCACGTGCACCATCAGGGCCTGGATGTCGGCGTCCGATCTCTCGAAGGCCCGCAGCACGTACGAGCCGCTGGCCGCGTCCCAGACCACTGCCGTCAGCGACACGATGAGATTGCTGATCGAGCCGTAGGTATGCCCGGGGGGCCGTTCCTCGCCGGATACCGGCACCGACGTGCCGTGCCCGCCGATCGCGAGCACGCCGCCGAGCGAGAGGTCGCCGGGTGCGGGGCAGTTCGTGACGCCGTAGCCGGCGGCCTCGAGCGACGCGAACAGGGCGTCCATCGTCACGCCGGTCTGCGCGGTGACGCTCGCGGGATCGCCCCCGTTGATGGTGACAGAGGTCAGATGCCGGGTCGTGTCGATCAGGACCACCTGGCCGGCGGCGCCCGGCGGCACGGTGAGCGGCGCCCAGCCGTGCCGCATGCCGCAGGCCCGTACCTGCCAGCCGTTCGCGTACGCCCAGTTCACGACCGAGAGCGCCGCCTCCGGAGTCGTCGGCGCACAGGTCCACACGTCGTCGACGCTGATCTCCCCGGCCCAGTTGCGGTACGCCTGCCGGTACACCTCCACGGTGGCGGGAAAGCCCGCGGGAAGCGGGGGTGTCGCGGCGTCGGCCGACGTGACCGCGAACGCCGGGACCCAGCCCAGCGCTCCCACGGCCACGCCCGTCGCTGCGAGAAACCCTCGACGCGTCATTCGGTCACGATTCGGCTCCATATCAGCATCCTGTGTCAGTTTGCGACACCGGTCAATCGACCCTCTGAGTGAAGGTCGCCGCCGATCACTGCAGTCCGCGGCGCACACGTTCAATCTCGCGGCGGCGGATCGGACCGCCTGCGTCTGATCTTGCAGAAGCTCCTCGCGTACTACAACGGCATCCGACTGCACCGCCACGTCGTCATCGGGGTCAGCCGATCATCGCGGCCTCGCGACGCTCGCGCCTGCGTTCGCGGGCCAGTTCCGGGTCGGGCACGGGGACGGCGGCCAGGAGCGAGCGGGTGTACGGATGCTGCGGCTCGTCGTAGAGCGCGTCCGCGTCGGCGAGCTCCACCACCTGCCCGTGGCGCATCACCGCAACCCGGTCGCTGACCTGGCGCACCACGGCCAGGTCGTGCGCGACGAACACCAGGGCCAGGCCGAACTCCGCCCGCAGTTCGGCCAGCAGCCGGATCACCTGGGCCTGGGTGGTGACATCGAGGGCTGAGACCGGTTCGTCGCACACGACGAGCCGCGGACGCAGCACGAGCGCGCGCGCGATGCCGGCACGCTGGCGCTGGCCGCCGGAGAATTCGTGCGGGAACCGGTCGTAGTGCGCCGCCTCCAGGCCGACGCGCTCGAGCAGTTGCTGCACCTCTCGGCGCACCGCGCGATCGTCGCGGGCGCCGTGGGCACGCAGCGGGTCCGCGACGCTTTCGCCCACGGTGCGCCGCGGATTGAGCGAAGCGATCGGGTCCTGGAAGACCATCTGGACGTCGCGGCGGCGCTTGCGCAGCCGGTCGCCGGACAGGGCCGCGAAGTCCTCGCCGTCCAGCAGGACGCGTCCCGAGGTGGGCCGCAGCAGCCGGACCATCATGCGCGCCAGGGTGGTCTTGCCGCTGCCGCTCTCGCCGACGATGCCCAGCGCCTCGCCCCGGCGCACGTCGAGGCTGACGCCGTCGACTGCCCGCACGGGCTCCTGGCGGTGCAGCGAGAAGCCGCCGCCCGGAGCCGGGAAGTGCTTGCGCAGATCCTCCACGCGAAGTAAGGGTTCTGCGTCGCGCTCTTCGCCGGTCGATTCACCGATCGAATCGTCGGACGGCTCGGCGGCCCGCCGCACGGCCGAAGGCACCGTCCGCGGGGTGTCGATGCGCGGGACCGCGGCAATCAGTTCCCTGGTATAGGGCGCCTCGGGGGCGCCGAGCACGCGGGCGACCGGGCCGTGCTCGACCACTTGGCCGCGCTGCATCACCAGCACCTCGTCGGCGCTCGCCGCCACCACCCCGAAGTCGTGGGTGACCAGGACGAGCGCCATCCCGGTCTCCGCGCGCAGGTCGTCGAGCAGGTCGAGGACCTGCGCCTGCACGGTGACGTCCAGGGCCGTGGTCGGCTCGTCGGCGACCAGGATCCGCGGCTCGCAGGCCAGCGCCATCGCTATCAGGGCACGCTGACGCATCCCGCCGGAGAACTCGTGCGGGTGAGCGTCGACCCTGCGCTCCGCGTTCGCGATGCCGACGCGATCGAGCACCTCGACCGCACGGGCACGCGCCGCCCCGCGCCCGGCGCCGGTGTGCACGCGGTAGACCTCCGCGATCTGATCACCCACCGTATGGTACGGATCGAGCGAGGAGAGCGGGTCCTGGAAGACCATCGCGATCCGGGCACCGCGCAGCGCGCGCAGCTCGGCAGCGCTCGCCGCGTGCAGATCCGTCCCGTCCACCAACACCCTGCCGCCGACTTTCGCCGAGGTCCCCCGGTGCAGGCCCAGGAGGGCGAGCGCGGTGGCGCTCTTGCCGGAGCCGGACTCCCCGACGAGGCCGAGCGAGCGGCCGGGCGAGAGCGCGAAGCCGAGGCCGTCGACGGCACGCACCGCACCGGAACCGGGTCCGGACCGACGGGTGGGGAACTCGATGGTCAGATCCTCGACGACGAGTACGGGTTCCGCCGCGACGGCCGCCCCGCTGTCGGCCGGGCTCGGGCTGCTCAACGTACGCTCGCTCTCGGATCGATGGTGGCGTACAGCAGGTCGGCGACGGCGTTGGCGACCACGACGAAGGCCCCCGCCAGCAGCGTCAGGGCGCTGACGACCGGCAGGTCCACCGTGGAGACCGCGCCGACCAGAAGCTTGCCGAGGCCGGGCAGCCCGAAGACGCCCTCGGTGAAGATCGCGCCGCCGAGCACCACGCCGACGTCGAGCGCGAGCTGGGTGACCAGCGGGGTCAGCGCGCCGCGCAGCGCGTGACGGGTGACGATCCGCCGCTCGGTCAGCCCGTAGGCCCGCGCGGTGCGGATGTGGTCCTCGTTGAGCGTCTCGAGCACCGAGGTGCGGGTGAGCCGCGCGTAGGTGGCGGCCTGCAGCAGGGCGAGCGTCGTCCACGGCAGGATCAGGGCTTGCGCCCACGCCGCTGGATCCTGCGTGATCCCCACATACGTCGGGAACGGCAGCCATTGCAGGTACACGCAGAACAGCAGGATCAGCAGCAGCCCCAGGATGAACGGCGGCAGCGCCATGCTCGCCAGCACCAGCCCGGTCAGCGCCCGGTCGGCCAGACCGCCGCGGCGCAGCGCCGAGACCAGGCCCGCCCCCACGCCGAGCAGCACCCACAGCACCGCCCCGCCCAGGGTGAGCGACGCGGTGACCGGGAAGGCCGCCAGCAGCAGCGAGTCCACCGACTGCCCGGTCTCGAAGGAGTAGCCCAGGCAGGGCGCCGCGCAGTGGATCACCCCGGCGCCGTTCGGGTAGTCCCGCCCGGCGAAGATCGCCGCGACGAAGTGCCAGTACTGCACGTAGACCGGCTGGTCCAGGCCCAGGTCCCGGCTGACTGCGGCGACGTCCTGCGGGCTGCACCGCACCCCGCAGACCAGGCGGGCCGGATCGGCGGGCAGCAGATAGAAGATCCCGTAGATGACCGCGGAGAGGATCAGCAGAACGGCCAGGGCGCCGAGCACGCGGCGTAGCAGATATCCGGGCACGGTCAGTCCCGCGCCGTCGGGTCGCGCGGGTCGAGCGCCTTGCGCAGGCCCTCGCCCAGCAGGGTGAATCCGAGCACGCTGACCACCAGGACGACACAGGGCACGATGACGTACGTCGGGTCCGCGTAGTACCAGGTGGTGGCCGAGGACAGCATCTGGCCCCAGGAGGCGGTCGGCGGGCGCACCCCGATCCCGAGGAACGAGAGGCCCGCCTCCGCCACCATGTTCGCCGGCAGCAGCAGCGCGGCGTAGGTGATGACCGGCCCGGCCAGGCCCGGCAGGATCTCCCGGCGGGCGATCCGCCCCGGCCCGGAGCCGCCGAGCCGGGCCGCGGCCACGTAGTCGCGGGTGCGCAGGCTCAGCGCCTGGCCCCGGGTGATGCGCGCGACCCCGCCCCACCCCAGCACGGCCATCACCAGGACGAGCAGGACCGGCCGGGGGAACGAGCCCGGCACGATCGCGAGCAGGGCGATGGCGAAGACCAGGAAGGGGAACGCGAGCACCAGGTCGACGGCGCGGCTGAGCACCGCGTCGGCCCAGCGTCCGCCGAGCCCCGCCGCCAGACCCGTGCCGACGCCCAGCAGCAGCTGGCCGAGGGTCGCCCCGACCGACACGCCCAGCGAGACCCGCGCGCCGTAGACGATCCGGGCGAACACATCGCGGCCGGTGCCCGGTTCGACGCCGAGCCAGTGCGCCGAACCGGCCCCGCCGAACGGCCCGAGCGGCACGCCGCCGAGCGCCGAGTTCAGCAGGTCGTCGTGATAGGCGTTCGGGTCCTGGCCCTCGAGCGCGGTCAGCAGCGGGGCGGCCGCCGCGACGAGGATCAGGACGCTGACGATGACCAGGCCGGCCAGCGCGGCCCGGTCACGGCGCACGGTGCGCAGCAAGGCCCGCGCCCCGGAGGGCGCGAGGTCCTCCGGGGCCACGGTGACGACGACGGACACGCTCGACGACCCCGTCACTTCACCGACAGGACGGCGAGGTCATAGGTACCGCGCCACTCGCTCAGGTACGCGTTCTTCACGCCCGGCCCGTACAGCGACAGGCTCTTGCTGAAGTCGAGCGGGACGGTCAGCGCCAGCTTGCCGAGCTCGGCGTCCAGGGCTCCCCACCGCTTCTGGGCGGTGGCGTTGTCGGTGATCTGGCTGATCTGGTCGATCTCGGCGTTGATCGCGGCGTCGTTGAACTGGGCCAGGTTGAAGTTGCCGCCGCCCTGCACGATCTCCCGGCCGTCGAAGATGGGGGTCAGGAACGGCGCGCCGGAGGGCCAGTCCGCGCCCCACTGGAACAGCGTGAGGCCTGGCTCGGTCGAGGTGTTGGTCACCACGCCGTCGAAGCTCGAGTCGTCCACGGGCTTCAGCATGATGGTGATCCCGGCCTTGGCGTACGCGGCCTGCAATGCGGTGGCCACCGCCGGTCCGTCACCGTTGGCATCGGTGTTGTCGTACGTCAGCTGCACGGTCAGGCCGTTCGGATAGCCGGCCGCGGCCAGCACCTGCTTGGCCTTGGCCGGGTCGCCCGAGGCGCCCGCCGGGAAGTAGTCGTACGGCTGGTAGCCGAGTGCGGCCTGGCCCGGCAGGAACGTGGTGCCCGCCGCAGCCAGCGAGCTGCCGCCGACGGCGTTGACGACGGCCTCGCGGTCTGCCGCGTAGGCGAAGGCCTCGCGCACCTGCAGGTTGTCGAACGGCGCGACCTTCGTGTCAAAAGCCAGATACGTGGTGTCCGGGAAGGCGCCGGAGACCACCCGGGAGGCCAGCGCCTTGTTCCCGGTCAGCTGGGCGAGCTGGGTCGGGCCGATGTTGGTGTCCGAGGTGACCGCGGTGCGGTCCGCACCGACCCCGGCGGCCAGCCGCTGGTTGATCACCGCGGGGTCAAGGCCCGACTGGATGTCGATCTTGTCCGGGCAGGCCAGCCGCTGGCTGTCCGTGCTGCGCGACCAGTGCGTGTTGCGCACCAGCACCAGGCTCTTCTTCGGAGTGAAGCTCTGGATCTCGTACGGGCCGCTGGACACCGGGGCGTCCGCGTACTGCTTCACCGTGTCCTTGGCCTTGGGCACCGGGGCGAACTGCGTCTCGGCGGCCAGGTACGGGAAATCGCCCTCGGGCTTGCGCAGGTGGAAGACGATCGTGCTCGCGTCCGGGGTCGTGATCGAGGCCAGTCCGGCGGCATCCTTATATGGACCCTGATAGGTGGAGCCGCCGATCAGCCAGTCCCGCAGATAGGGCGGCCCGCCGGCCAGCTCGGTGGCGAAGGAGCGTTCGACGCCGTACTTGATGTCGGAGCTCGTGATCGCCGAGCCGTCCTGGTATTCGAGCCCGGATTTGAGGTGGTAGGTCCACACCGTCGCGTTCTGGCTCGGCTCGCCAGTGTCGGTGGCCAGGTCCGCGACCACGGTGTTGCCGGCCGCACCGGGCACCCGGTCGCGGGTGGTCAGCGCGCGGAAGATCAGCCCGGGGATCATGCCGCCGCCCGAGGTGTACAGGCGGGCCGGGTCGAACTCGGAGATGCTGCCCTGGTCCAGCACGGTCAGCGTGCCGCCCTGGCAGGTGGCGGCGTTGAAGGAGGCTGAGCTGCCGGCCGAGGAGCCACCGGAGGAATCGGAGCAGCCGGCCAGCGTGGCGGCGACGGAGGCGGCGGCCAGGCCGAGGACTACGGGTGTGGGTATGCGGGTGCGCATGGAGAGTTCTTCCTCGTGTGAAGTCGGCGCGGAGCACGCCGCGGCGGTCACGCGCGCGGAACGGCGACGGAGGCCCTCGGGCAGGAGGGCGGTCGTCAGTCGGGACAGCGCACGGCAGAGGGCCCGGTTGTGAGCGATCACGGGTGAGGGGGCGGCGGAAGGCGGAGGCGGGATCCGGCAGTCAGGGTGCTGAGTTTATTGCCCGTGACGGCGCTCGGGAATCCTGCCCGGCAGGGGAACCGCGGTCGCGGCGCTCAGCCGCGGATTCAGCAGCAGATACAGAGGACGTCGGCCACGCTGTGCGCGTGGATGCCGAGCAGCACCAGCTTGTAAGAGGCAGCGGGCTCGTGAGGGTGGTACAGCACGAGGAGGACATTAATCATGCCGCCAAGATCGGGTCAAGCCGTGATCTCATCCACCGGACGCCACAGTGGACGAGGCCGGAAGTGTTGGGCACCGCGGCCGGGCCGGTTCGGTTCGGTCGCGGTGCCCGGTGGTTCGGGTTTACCGGGAGGTGCCGCCGATGGCGGCGGGTCCGTTCCAGCCGGTGGAGGTGCCCCAGTCGTTGACCACCTGACCGGAGGTATTGACGAACACGACGGTCCCGCCGCTGTCGGACTGCGCGATGCCCGATCCGGACCTGGCCGTGCCGCCGATCGCGGCGGGGCCGGCCCAGCCAGTGGAGGTGCCCCAGTCGTTGACCACCTGACCGGTGGCGTTGAAGAACACCGCGTCCCCGCCCCCGCCCGCATTCGCAATGCCGGACCCGGACCTGGCAGTGCCGCCGATCACGGCCGGACCGTTCCAGCCCGAGGAGGTGCCCCAGTCGTTGACGACCTGACCCGAAGTGTTGAAGAACACCACATCCCCGCCGCTGTCATCGGTAGCCAACGGGGAACCGGCCTGGGCCGTACCGCCGATCGCAGCCGGACCGTGCCACCCGGTCGTCGGGTTCGCCCAGTCGTTGACCACCTGGTTGGCGGTGTTGATGAAGTACACCGCGTCACCCGCGTTGTCCTCGGCCAGCGGAGAACCCGCCCTGGCCGTGCCACCGATCGCCGACGGACCGGCCCAGCCACTCGAGGTGCCCCAGTCGTGCACCACCTGACCGGAGGTGTTGATGAACGACACGTCGTTGCCCGCCGCGTTCATCGCGAGTGACGAGCCCGCCTTCGCGGTGCCCCCGATCGCGGCCGGACCGTGCCACCCGGTGGTCGGGTTGGCCCAGTCGTTGACGACTTGGCCGGAGGTGTTGATGAACGCCACCAGGGTCCCGGCCGCGTTCTCCACCACCGGAGAATCAGCCCTGGCCGTGCCACCGATCGCCGACGGACCAGCCCAGCCGCTGGAGGTACCCCAGTCGTGCACGACCTGACCGGAGGTGTTCACGAACGCCACATCATTGCCCGCCGCATCAATCGACACCGGCGAACTCGAACCCGGAGCGGACGAGGTGACAGTGGCGCTCGGATAGTACGTACCGAGGATCGTCTGCCAGGACTCGCCTGCCGCCGCGCAGTTCTCCGAACCCCATTGGCTGAGCGTGTTGGGGTAGCCAGACAGTCCTGCCCCACAGGCTTCCGTCGTGCTGCCGGTAAGTGTCGCCTGGTAACTGGCCTCGAAAACCGCGCTGCTTTCCGTCATCACGTAGTTCCACATCGCAGCGACCGCATTGTCGGTGGACGCGGCGGACTGGCCTGGGATGTAGCGCTGGTAGTCGATGGAGTCGTCGACGTTGTAGCACGCGCCGTTGTACGATCCGCCGCGCCAGTTGTTCACCCAGTACCAGCCGTAGGTTTTCACCGCCATCGCACCCGCGTCGAGCGAGTCCGGATCCCACGACGAGATCCATTCATTGGGCAGAACGTCGTCGACGTAGGTCTCGAACGGCACGCTGTAGACCCCGGTTTCGGTGCCTGCCACCGGTGCCCCGGAACTCGTGTGCGCGGAGTACTCCAAGACGAGGATGGTTGACGGCGGGGTCGTGCTCGAGGAGTAGCCTCCGCAGTTGCTCGTCGCGGCCGGCGTCAACCCCTGTGCTTGGACGGACGGCGCACGATTGGATGCAGCCTGCCCAGGATCCGCCTGCGCATCGATCGACTGCCCGGCCGAGGTGAGCTGGACGGTCAGCAGGTCGCCGCTGTGCGAAGGCGTCACGTCATCGAGCTGATATGACCCGTAGCCGATCGCGGAGATCGTGACAGTGACGGCGCCGCCGTTGGTGTCCTGATAGGCGAAGGAGAATGCGCCGGTCGAGTCCGACGTGGCCACCTTTTGGCCGTTGACTTTGATTTGAGCGCCCTTGACCGGCGGTGTCGATGCGGGCGTCATGATCACACCGGCCGAAACGTGCTCGGCGCGCGCGTCTGTCACTGATCCTGACAGGGAGATGAGCGTCGATGCCGTAGCCGGTGCTGCGTAGGCTTCCGGTGCGAGGAATCCAGCGCCGGTGACGATCGCCAGTAGTGCTGCTGAAAACAGATTGAGTCTCTTGAGTCTGATTCGCGGAACAAGTCTGAAACGCATTCCTTGGGCTCCGATAGGTAGTCAGTCGGCCCCGCCTGCCTGAAACTTCGGCACACACGGGGGCGCGCGACGATAAGCGCCGATCTTTCAGCGGGACGGCTCGCCGACCGATGCCGAGCGACTCTGCATCGGTCGGCGAGCCTCGCAGTACCGGCACGGCATGCCGAGCGGGAGGTGAGGGGTGTCTTGCCGCTACCAACCGACGCGGCCTTTGCTGGCAGCACCGATAGGGGAGGTCATGTTTCTGGTGGTGCTGTGTGTCGGGGGTGTGTTGGGCACCGCGGCCGGGCCGGTTCGGTTCGGTCGCGGTGCCCGGTGGTTCGGGTTTACCGGGAGGTTCCTCCGATGGCGGCGGGTCCGTTCCAGCCGGTGGAGGTGCCCCAGTCGTTGACGAGCTGACCGGAGGTGTTGACGAACACGACGGTCCCGCCGCTGTCGGACTGCGCGATACCGGACCCGGACCTGGCCGTGCCGCCGATCGCGGCCGGACCGGCCCAGCCAGTGGAGGTGCCCCAGTCGTTGACCACCTGACCGGTGGCGTTGAAGAACACTGCGTCCCCGCCGCCGCCCGCATTCGCAATGCCGGACCCGGACCTGGCGGTGCCGCCGATCACGGCCGGACCGTTCCAGCCCGAGGAGGTGCCCCAGTCGTTGACGACCTGGCCCGAGGTGTTGAAGAACACCACATCCCCGCCACTGTCATCGGTAGCCAGCGGGGAACCGGCCTGGGCCGTACCGCCGATCGCGGCGGGGCCGTGCCACCCGGTCGTCGGGTTGGCCCAGTCGTTGACCACCTGGTTGGCGGTGTTGATGAAGTACACCGCGTCACCCGCGTTGTCCTCGGCCAGCGGCGAACCCGCCCTGGCCGTGCCGCCGATCGCCGACGGACCGGCCCAGCCGGTGGAGGTGCCCCAGTCGTGCACCACCTGGCCGGAGGTGTTGATGAATGAGACGTCGTTGCCCGCCGCGTTCATCGCGAGTGACGAGCCCGCTTTCGCGGTGCCCCCGATCGCGGCCGGACCGTGCCACCCGGTGGTCGGGTTCGCCCAGTCGTTCACGACCTGGCCGGACGTGTTGATGAACGCCACCAGGGTCCCGGCCGCGTTCTCCACCACCGGAGAATCAGCCCTGGCCGTGCCACCGATCGCCGACGGACCAGCCCAGCCACTGGAGGTACCCCAATCGTGCACCACCTGACCGGAGGTGTTGATGAACGCCACATCATTGCCCGCCGCATCAATCGACACCGGCGAACTCGAACCCGGAGCGGCGGGCTGGGCGATGTTGTCGTACCGCAGACCCTCGAAGACGTCGATCGAGTAGCCCTCGAGCGTGCTGGAGTAGACGTTGCCCTCGGTCGTGTCGGCCACCTGGCCGTAGGTGTGTTCGGCGTCGTAGTAGAACGTCCCGGCGGACTGGCTGATCCACGAGTCGAACAGCACCACGTGATCGGCGGTGTAGTCCAGCGCGTCGCCCTGGTTCAGATTCGTCGCGCCCGAGATGTCCGCGTCGACGACGGTGGATACCTGCGGCAGCGTGGAGGTGACCAGGCTGTTCTGCAGGCCCCAGGCCATGGAGACGAAGCCGGAGCAGTCCTCGCGGTACGGGCCTCCGGCCCCGGCATCCTGCCAGCCGGCGGTCTGGCTGTACGGCACCGCGGCGGCGATCCAGTCATCCGCCCTGGCGATCATCTGGGCCGTGGTGATCGGATCGCCCGGCGCGGCCGGGCCGAGGGTGCCGGTCGAGGACGAGGTGTCGTAGCCGGAGGTGACGGTGGTGGCGGCCGCGGGGCCCGCCGGGAGCGCCGCGATCATCGTGCCGGCGAGCGCTGCCGCGCTGAGCAGCGCCGCCTTTCTGTTGTATCGCATCGAGGATATCAATGTACTTTTCCACTCCTCTTCTTACCGATCCGGGTGGATCAGCCGGCGCTGGACTGGTCGGCCAGCACGTTCGTGAGCATGGACAGCACGCCGGGATCGTTGCGCACGTCGTACGGGGCGACGGAGGTACCCGAGGCCAGCTCGTCGAAGTGCAGGATCACTACGGTCGTGCCGCTCATGGCCAGGTAAAGGTGGTTGGTCTGTCGCCCCGCGGCCGAGACGCCCTCGACGCCGGTCCAGGTACGCGCGAACGCCGCCGCGTCCCCGGCGCTCGCGGTCTCCGACGAGACCGCGTCGGGGGTGACGTGCTTGGCGGCCTGCAGCGCCCGTGAGGTCGCCTGGCACGAGCGCATCCCGGCGAGCACGGCACCGTACGCGGTACCGGCCGCGGAGCCCGCGGAGAAGGTGTAGGTCTCGAGGATCGCGGAGTCGCCGCCGCTGCCCGCGTATGACGTCTGCTGCCACGTCGCCGCGCCGGGCACGCTCGCGCACTCGTTCAGCTCGATGTCGTGGCCGGTCACGGTGCGGACCGGGCCGGCGGCCTGCGCGGTCCACGATTCGACGGTGTAGCCGGGCAACTGCGCCGGGGCGACGGCGAGGTGTACCTCGTTCGAAGAAGCCTTCTGCGGTGCGTGGCTCGAAACAGTGGACTGCGGAGCGGGGGCAGCGGCTGTGGTGTGCGTCGTGCTCGGCGACGCGACAACAGTGCGCGACCGCGCCTGGCTCTGCACGGAAGTGGGATTCGCCTGGGAACGGACGACTGTCGTCGGCGCGCCGCAAGCGGCGATGCCGGCTACGGAGGCCAGGCTGAGGACGGCGACCAGTGCTGATCGCGTGCGAGCATGCTTCATCGTCTCTCCTCGGATTCGGTCGCAGGTGGCCGCAGAGCAAGCGGGCGTCGCGCGATACGTCGGCCCGACCGCCGCGGGCGTTCGAACGGTGGGTGGGAGTCGGAATCGACTCCACAAGGGTTATGTGAGGATGCTCAGCCGCCGCGTACGGGCCGCCCCTCGGCGAAACCCGACCGCCGGACTCCGATCGAATCGCATACTGATTCACCCCTCCTGCCTTCACCGCGACTGCCTGAAGTGGCGCGGTCGCCGCTGCTGGTGCCCAGCCTCCATCAGGGGCCTTGTAATACTGTTGCAATCGCATGGCAGGAGGCATATACAAGATCCACGGGAGGCGGCATGCGCGGCGCTGTGCGCGAGGGGCTTCGTTTCGAGGTTCTCGGGCCGATGCGGGTAGCCGACGGGGAGCAGTCGCGGCCGGTGGTCGGTGCGCGCCAGCGCATCGTGCTCGGTGCCCTGCTGGAACGCGCGAACCAGCCGGTGCCCGCCGGGCAGTTGGTCGAGGTCGTGTGGGATGGGGCCCCACCGGACGGCGCGGTACCCACCCTGCGCACGTATGTGGCGCGCCTACGCCGCGACCTCGGACCGCGAGCGGCCGCGCGGATACTGACCAAAGACAACGGCTACGTCGCGCAGGTCGAAGAACACGAGCTGGACGCCCTACTTTTCGAGGCGCACTACCGACGGACAGATTCGGCGGTACGCGCAGGCGACTGGTCGCAGGTGGCCGAGGCGGCTGAGAACGCCCTGGCCTTGTGGCGAGGCGCGCCGCTGGTCGACGTGCCCAGTAGATTCCTGCACGAGGCGTGGCTGCCGCGCCTGGAGCAGTCGCGGCTGCAGGCCCGGGAATGGCAGGCCGAGGCGGCGCTGCGCCTGGGCCGCGGCGAGCAGCTGATCCAGCCGCTGCGGGAATTGACCGCCGAGCACCCGTTGCGCGAGCGATTCCACGCTCAGCTGATGCTCGCCCTCTACCACACGGGCCGACAGGCCGAGGCCCTCGCTGCCTATCAGGACGCCCGCCGCGTACTCGTCGAGACCCTCGGCATCGAACCAGGGACCGAGCTTCGCTCCCTGCATGCACAGATACTCTCCGGAGAGGTCCAACCGGCCCCGACGCAGCCGCTCGTCCATGAGAAGCCGGCGCAGGGGCCCGCAGCGCCGGTGGCGAGGACGGTGCCACGACAGCTGCCCGCATCAGCCCAACACTTCACCGGCCGACAGGCCGAAATGGACCTACTCGTCGACCAGATCGGACCATCGGCGCAGAAGGCGGATTCAGGCGGCGTGATCGTGATCGCAGCGATCGACGGGATGGCCGGCATAGGCAAGACCACGCTCGCCGTGCACGCGGCACACAAACTGGCCGAGGACTACCCGGACGGACAACTGTTCCTCGACCTGCACGGCTACACCCAAGGCCGCCAGCCGCGTACGCCGGAGGTGGCGCTCGACGTGTTCTTACACGCGCTCGGAACCCCCGCGCAACAGATCCCACGGCAACTCGAGGCGCGCGCCGCGCTCTACCGCCAGCGTCTGTTCAACACCAGGACCCTGATCATTCTGGACAACGCCAGCGATGAGGCACAAGTACGCCCCCTGCTGCCCGGCGGGCCCGGCTGCCTCGTGCTGGTCACCAGCCGTCGCCGGCTCAAGGGGCTGGACGATGCGCACAGCCTGCCGCTGGATCTGCTCCCGCCCTCGGACGCGGTGGCCTTGTTGCGAGCCGTGGCCGGAGCGAACCGCTTCCAGGCGCACGACCCGTTGGCGGGCGAAGTCGTCGCCCTGTGCGGGCGGCTGCCGCTGGCCGTGCGCATCGCCGGCGCGCTGCTGCGCCACCGCCCCGCCTGGAGCCTGGAATACCTGGCCGAGCTGCTACGCGACCAACATCGGCGCGTGCCGAACCTGTACGACGGAGAGCGCAACCTGGTCACGGCCTTCGATCTTTCCTACACCAGCCTCGACGAGCAGCACCAGCACCTGTTCCGCCTCCTGGGACTCGTACCCGGCTCGGACATCGACGCGTACGCCGCCGCGGCTCTGCAGAACTCAGACCCGGCCATCGTCTCCCGGCACCTCGGGGACCTGGTGGACCACAACCTGCTGACCGAGTACGCCCCCGGCCGCTACCGGCTACACGACCTACTGCGCGCCCACGCCCGCACGCTGGTCGGCGCCGACCCCGCGCCCGAGCGCGAGGCCCCCCTCGGCCGGCTGCTGCACTACTACGCGCACACCGCGCAGAGCGCCTCGATCGCCATCGCCCGCTACCCCAGGCCCGAACTGGACGGCCCGGCTCCCGATCACGCCCCTACCCTGCCCGACCCGGAGGCCGCCCGCGCCTGGCTGCGCGCCGAGAACTCGAATATGGACGCAGCCTTCACACACGCCCACGCCCAGGGTCTCGACGGGTACGCGACCGCCCTGGCCGCGGGCCTGGCCGAGATTCTGCACACCGACGGTCCCTTCACCCGCGCGCTCGAGATCCACCAGGCCGCCGCCGAGACCGCCGAACGCCTGGGCCACCCCGCCGCCCAGGCCAACTCCCTCACTGATTTGGGGCGCGTGCGGTACCTGACCGGGGACTACCCCGGGGCGAGCGACGCACTGACCCGGGCCCTCGAGCTCTACCGTGCGCTCGGCCACCACCTCGGCGAAGCCAACGCCCTGACCGACCTGGGCCGCGTACGGTACCTGATCGGGGACTATCCCGGGGCCGGCGAAGTCCACGCCCAGGCCCTGGAGTTCTACCGCGCACTCGGCAACCACCTCGGCGAAGCCAACGCCCTGACCGACCTGGGCCGCGTGCGATATGTGATCGGGGACTATCCCGGGGCGAGCGACGCCCTGACCCGGACTCTGGAGCTCTACCGCGCGCTCGGCCACCGCCACGGCGAAGCCTACGCCCTGACCGAATTGGGTCGCGTGCGGCGGCTGACCGGGGACTATCCCGGGGCGAGCGACGCCCTGACCCGGACTCTGGAGCTCTACCGCGCGCTCGGCCACCGCCACGGCGAAGCCTACGCCCTGACCGAATTGGGTCGCGTGTGGCAGCTGACCGGGGACTATCCCGCAGCCGGCGACGCCCACGCCCAGGCGCTGGAGCTCTACCGCGCGCTCGGCCACCACCGTGGCGAAGCCAACGCTTTGTCCGGGTTGGGTTGCGTGCGTCAGCTGACCGGAGACTACCCCGGGGCCGGCGACGCCCACACCCAGGCGCTGGAGCTCTACCGTGCGCTCGGTGACCGCGGTAACGAGGCCTGGGCGCTCAACCACTACGCCGCCACCCTCGCCGCCCGCGGCGACCTGCCGCGCGCCCTCGCCCTCTACCAGCAGACCCTGGTTATGAACCGCGAGATGAACAAACCCGACGACGAAGCCGTCTCACTCGAAGGCATCGCCGAGTATCACCTCGCCACCGGTGATCCCGCCCAGGGCGCCGCAAACCTGCGCCAGGCACTGGAGATCTACCAGCGGATCGGCATGGCCCCCGACACACGCCGCGTCCAAAACCAACTGAACGACCTCACCCCTCGCGGCGTTCCGGAGGAGCCGGGGATGAACAGTAGATCGCCCTCAGCGTGAAACAGCGGCCCTGGCCAAAGCCTCTACAACACGAAACCCGCATGTCACCCGCGCCCACACCACCCGAGAGAATGACGCAGGCCACTGGTCGCCCACCCGCCGGTGAGCTCACCGCGCCACCGCGCGTTCGCGCGTTGCCCGGCCGCCGCGTTCCGCACGGCCGATCGTACGGCCTCGGGCAAGTTGCGTACCGTAGATGCCTCGGGCGAACGTCATATGCGAGCCCGTTGACGGGGCGCTACGCCGCGTAATGCTCGACCGGATCTGGTCATCAACCAGGCACGCCCGCACCGGCACATCGCCCAACGCATCCCCGACGACAATCCCGACCATCCAGCCTCCGCCGTCGCCGGCTTGGACGCCGCCCGGATCCGCCAAACACCCGTCCTCGGCAACTTCATGAACGGATATCAGGCGTCCACCTAACGGACGCGAGAAGTCACAAGCCAGAGACCTGAATCGTGCTTCCGTGCGGCGCACGCCATCGGCCCGCTCAGACCAGCCGGTCAAAGGTGCGGGCTGCTTCGGCGCGCACGAGGTCCAGGAACACGGCATCCGTCTCGTCGTCATGACCCGAAAGTCCAGTCGCGGTACCGGCGGACCCCTGCCCGTCCCCGTCGTCATCCTCGGCTTGCTCATAGATCAGGCGGCAGCCGTGGATCCCGGCGAGCAGGTCCTCAAGCAGGTCGAGCGCGGGGCGGGAGGGGTCGAGCGGGGTGGCGCGCAGTTCGGCAAGCATCTCCTGGGCCAACTCCTGGTCTTCGTCGTCGGCGTCCGGGTCCTCGGCCTGGCCGACGACCCGGGCAACCGCGCCCACCAGCCCGGCCGGGTCCGGGATGATCCCCTCGGCCACCAGCATCGCCTCACGGATCAGCGCGGTCACCGCCTCGCGGGGACTCGCCCCGTCCTCGAGCAGGTGCAGCACCAGGGTCGGGGTGGCGTGCGCCAGCGCCTCGATATCACCGGACTCCTCCACCACATGCCGCAGGTCCGTGCCCGAGGCGAGTGCGGCCACGGTGGCGGCGGCCTGCAGCCAGTGTGCGGCGGCCACCGCAGCGGCGGTCGGATCCACCCGCGTGAACAACTCATCCCCGCCCAACGGGTCGGCCGCCAGCAGCCGGTCGGCCTCGGCCACCTGGATCGGGGAGGCGTCCGCCCGGCTCATGACCACCGCCTGACGGGCGCGTCCGACCAGTTCCCCGCGCTCGGCGGCCTCGACCGAGGCCAGTTCCTCCCCCACCTCCCGCACCACCAGGTCGGTCAGTTCGCTGCGGCCGATCGCGTGTAGAGCGCGCCCGACCCGATGCGCAGTCTCCTCGACCGCGACATACGACTGGACGATCATGCCGTGTTCGGGCAGGTTCGGGGAGCGGATCGCGTCCGGAACCTTCGCGAACGCCTCGCGTTCGCACTGGCGCAACCAGCCCTCGCTGTTCTCCTCCAGGCTGTCGGCAGCGCTGACCGGGTGGGTGTAGGTGTGCCAGGCCGCGTCCGAGAACCCGGCCAGCGCCAGCGCGAGCGCCCCGGCCGACCCGGGAGGGCATCCCTCCGGCAGCACCGCGACCGTGATCGCCGTATCGCCCGCCCCGGTCGCCCAACTGGCCGTCAGCACCCCGCGCTCCAGATCAATCGCGTACCGGGTCACTCCAGCCTCCTCACGTGGCAAACCCCACCGTCGACGATGATCGCAGGTCCCAGCCGACACCGTGGCCCACACAGCCACACGCACACAGGCCCGAATCCTGAATTTGGCTTCCCGGCACGAGTCTCGTGAACCTCGGAGCCGTTCCGCCCGCAGCAACCCCGACCGTGGGCAGACCCTGCGAGAAGATCCTCTCCCGGCTCAACACGCCAGATGGGACGTTCACCGACACCGACCAGTACGCGCCGATGTGCCGCCACTCGCTGGACCCGACCATCCACTCCTCAGCCCCGGTGGCTCACGCACTCCGTGCCCTGTGGAGTCGGAATGCTGGACATCACCACACGGCTCGCCCCGCAGACCCGAAGTAGCTCGTCTCCCGAGCACTTGCGATGAGCGAAAGTGATCACGGGGTCACGCCGCCGACCTCTTCCCGCATCAGAAGCGGTCGAAGCCTCGAGACGACTCGAGACGACTCGGAAACTGGCACACGTTAATGGGTCGCCCGTACGGAGATCACGGCCCCGAGCTGCACGGAACTCCGCTCAGCTCGCGTCAACTGCGCTCAAATGAGCTCAAAAATCGAGCACTTGGGCATGAAGTCCGCGTCCGAATATAATAGTTCACTTATCAGGCCATAGTGAATTATCCTGACCTGTCGATATTACTCGACGGAGTATTTCGATCTCGGCTTTCGCCGTTTTCGCAGGCCTGATGTGGCTATGCGGCCAGGTCGAGTCCTGCTTGGGCCCAGGCGTGCTGGACGGCGCGGATTTCGGCGTCGGTGGGCTTGAGCGGGGTGTGGGCCGTAAATCGGGCGGCGATGATCGTGCGGCGGAGCTTGGCGGCCATGTCGGCGAACGCGGGCTCGGCCTTGGACGTGTACCAGGGCGCGGCCTCGCGGCGGTCGGCGGCGTCGGCTGGATGGTGTCCGTGCAGCGTGTACCAGAGCACGACGATGGTGTAGCAGTACAGGGCGAACGGGGTGGTGCGCTCCACGGCGTCGCGGACGCGGTTGCGGGCCTGACCGGCGCCGAGCTCTTGGCGTGCTTCGGCGAAAGTCACCTCAATCGACCAGCGCCAGGCGTATCTGGAGACAAGCGCTGCCGGGGTGCTGTGCAGGTCGGTGGTGACCAGGGCCACGTCGTAACCGGTGGCGGTGTCGTCGTCGCGTAGCAGGATGACGCGCACGGTTTGGGTGTGGAAGGAGCCGTACCACAGGCATCTGATCTCGGCGATGCGCACGGTCTCGGTGCGACCGTAGCGTCTGACCTGGGCAGTCGTGAAGCGCAGAGCCTTGGCCAGATCGGCGGGGGTGCCCAGCCGGTCGCCTTTGAGCCGGGGCCGGCCGCGCTTGCCGGACGGCAGCGGCGCGAGGTCGTAGAGCACCGCGGAAGCCGGAAGCCTGGTGGTGACGGCGATCCGCGCAGGCAGGTGGCGCAGTGCCGGGCCGTGGTAGGCGGCGTCGGCCACGACGTGCACCATGCGGTCACGATTCCAGGCCGCGAGCTGCTTGACCAGCGCGGCGGCGATCTCCACCTTCGTGGGTCCGGACTTGGGCCGCCACAGCCGGGCGGCCACCGGCAGGCACACCGGCCGGGTCAGAAACGGCAGCTCCACCACGATCCCGGCCACCACGAAGCAGCAGCCGTATCCAACCGGCTTCTCCGAGCGCGCGGCACCGTCGTGCTGCCACCCCGCGCCGAACACCTTCTTCCCTCGCTTCTTGAACAACGTATCGTCCACGGCGACGGTCAGCGCCGCCCCGGCTGGCAACAGGGTTCTGACGATCAGCCTCGACAGGTACAGGCCTAGCGTGTCGCTGCTCCAGGCCGCGCGGGAGAAGAACGCGTGCGCCCGGTCGTGCGGCCAGGTCCGGGCCAGCCCTGCGCCGGTCAGCATCCCGGTCACCGTCCCCACGCCGGTGTTCGCGATCAGACCGGTCGCCAGCGCGGCGAAGGTGGCGTAACTCGGCGCGGTGAACACCCACCGCAAGTTCTCCAGCACGGCCAACAACGAGGCCGGTAACGTCGGACCTGGAAGCATCGGCGGGTCCCCTCCCACGAGGTGGCAACAACACCGCCGATGTTTCTCTTACGTTCCAGGCGAACCGGTTCCAACCCCTGCAAACCACCCAAACAGGCGCAACCCATTACGCCTGCGAAAGCCACGAAAGCCGAGATCCTCTCGACTTTCCACGTCTTGGCAGAGTCATGCCGCCAGATCGTCGCTGGCTGAGGCCCAGGCTTGGCGTCGGGAAGCGTGGCGACGGCGCTCGCGCGCCTGCGCGGCTCCTGTCAGGCGCTTACGATGACCGGCCGGCTCAGCGGTTGGGGAATGCGCGCGTGACGGCGGCCGTGCGGCTGGAGACCTGCAGCCGGCTGTAGATGTTCTCCAAGTGCTTGCGCACAGTTCCTTCGGACAGGCCCAGCCGGCGGGCGATCTGGATGTTGGTGTGTCCCGCAGCGAGCAGATGCAGCAGTTGCCAGTGCCGGGGCGTGAGCTGGGGATTGGGACGGCGGCGGCGTTCGGCGTCCAGATACGCCTGGTACAGGTGGGGCCGCAGCAGCGTGAGCAGCGCACGGTCGCGCTCGCAGAAGTCCGGGCCCCGCCCGCGAAACAGGAACATCCGCAAGGTTCGGCCGGGGCCGCCGGTCCCCGGCGTTCCGGCGGGCATGCAGAGCATGAGCTCGTGCTCGAACCCCAGCGGCCGGTAGTAGTCACTGTACATGCCGGTACTGTGCCACTGCCTGACTGAGTAGAAGTCTGCGATCGTCACGACGCTGCGCAGGTCGCCGCTGCGGTCGGGGTAACTGCAGGGCTGACAGTCCCAGTAGTGCTCCCAGTGCACCTGGTCGGAGGCCTCATCCGGTGCCGCGTCGCCACCCGAGGCGACCTGCGTCAGCCACCAGGCCCGCTGGTGACTGTCGAAGCCTGAGATCGTTAGTTCGTCACAGCGGATCTGGTCCATCAGGTCGCCGATCAAAGACGGCGGCAGTCCCTGCGCCGGCACATCGGTACGGCTCTCGGTGGCGATCCTCGCCAAGGTGCGCAGATCCAGATCACTGACCGTTGGCGAGCTTCCCATCAGGTTCCCCCTTCACCCGCCGGCCGGCCTCACTGTACTCGGCCACGGCGGCCCGGGGCATACGCAGATCCTCGTATGGCGACCGGGCTGCGGGGCCACGCATGCTGCACGTGACCGACCGCGACGCGGCGAATCAGGGGCCTTCGCCCACTCACGCATGAACCCGGCCCGAGAGAGAAGGCAATCGTGCAAGCCCGTAGCAAGATCTTCAGGGGACTGCTGATGGGGGCATTGGCCGCCGTCCTCAGCGCGGCAGGGGCGGGAGCCGCCACCGCCGCCCAAGCCACCACCACGCCCATCACGCCCACCATCAGCGTCTTCCACCCGGCACCGGCCGTGGCGGCGGCTGCGCACTCCGGACCGTCCATCAACCGCAATGTCAGCCGGATGTCCGCGCTGGCGCCCGCGATCGCACCCGCGGTGGTGACGCCCGCGGCCATACCCGTGGAGCAGCCGCCGACGTACAGCTCCAGCTGTAGCGGGGAGACGCTGCCGATCAACTGCACGATCACCGAGCCGTGGGTGAACATCGCCCAGTTCACGTACAACTTCTCGTTCCTGCCGGGCGACCACGTCCTGATCAGTGCGGGCGGCTGCGTGCAGACCGGCGGGTCCGGGCTGACCTGGAAGCGGTACGTCGACCCCGCTGCCGACAACGACCTCTACCACGGCCTGATCACCATTCCCGGGACGACGGGCACCTTGGTCCGGCTGCTGGACGTGGTCGGCCGGCCGCTCGTGGTCGGCGGCCGCGGAGGCAGCCTGACCCTGGGCTACCAGGACGACGGCCTCTTGGACAACGGCTACTACTCGCACGACAACGGCACCGCCAACCAGTGCTTGAACACCGGGCCCGCCTGGGTGAACATCGTCATCTCCTGACCGACACCGACCCACCGTCGGGGCGCACCGGATCCGGTGCGCCCCGACGCCTGCCGTCCGTCCTCTCGACCCCACAATGCCGCTTGGTTGACAAGTGATCTCGGCGGGGTCGGTTCGGGGTTGACGAGGCGGATGGTGGGCGGCCAGTCGTGGCGGATGCCGATATCCGCGGCCTGCGCGCGAAGGCACCCGGGTACTCCAGGCGGATTCCAGCGATCGTTGCAACACTCGATATTCGCTGGTTGTTTTGCTTTGCTCTTGCTTCGGCCACGCCCGAAGTACGAGGCGGGCGTAATGTAATGGGTACGCGGGGATCCCTGGGCTGCCGGGATCTTCGTCGGTGGCTCTCGGCGTTTGGACCGGGTGGTACGTGCCCGTCGCAGGCTCGTGCTGGCGATTGCAGTCGTCTGCCTGGCATGGGTGTCGCCGTGGTCGTAGAACTGGCTCGTGACGATGCTTGACTGATGTGTACGTCCCCTGACATCTGTCGGGGTGTGCGAAGCGCACCGTCTGAGTTGTGCCGTGCCCGTTTCGGTGGTGCGGATCTCACAAATGTTCTCGCGGCCCGAGGATCTCCTGGCCAGACTTCTCGCGACCCTGACCCGGCAGGCGGCTACGGCCCAAGCGTGAGTGCTGTCCGGTTCGACGAGGCGTAGTACAGCGACTTCGCCCGGTTCGGCGGGGCGCAGTTCAGCAGTACGGCTCGCTACTCGTCTTACGCGCACGGTAGATCAGCGATCACGCCTCATCCAGGACGCCGTCGCGAATACTGATCATGCTCGAGTCCATGGCACTGCCCTTCTATCGGGCCTGTATCGGCGTGTCGCCAACCGCCCCAAGTCACAGCCAGTCAAGACTTTGCCGACCCCTGGTGGAGAGGCCGCCACTAACGACTGGTAATAAAGTGAGCTTCTCGCCGGGCCGGGAATGACGGCGTGTCAGTTCTCGTTGATGCCGCTCCGAGGGGGTGCGAGTGAGCCGAGACGAAGAGTGCACGCAAGCCGTGGGAGGTCGAGGACGGGCTGTGGGAGCGTATTGAGCCGCTGCTGCCCGTGGTCGAGCGCAAGTACCGGCACCCGGGACGCAAGCGCCTGGAGAACCGGCGGGTCCTGTGCGGGATCCTGTTCGTGCTCTACACCGGGATCCCGTGGCGGTTCCTGCCCCAGGAGCTGGGCTTCGGCTCGGGGATGAGCTGCTGGCGCAGGCTGCGGGACTGGAACGACGCCGGAGTCTGGCAGCAGTTGCACGAACTGCTGTTGGCCGAGTTGCGCGCCGCGGACATGCTGGACTTCTCTCGCGCCTCGGTCCACTCCAGTCATCTGCGCGCGATGAAGGGCGGTGCGGCCACCGGGCCGTCCCCGGTGGACCGGGGTAAGGCCGGCAGCAAGCACCACGTCATCGTCGAGGCCCACGGCATTCCGTTGGCCGTGACCCTGACCGGCGGCAACCGCAACGACGTCACCCAGCTGATTCCGCTGATCGAGGCCGTCCCACCGATCCGCGGCAAGCGTGGGCAACCCCTGCAACGGCCCCGCAGGATCTACGCCGACCGCGGCTACGACCACGACGTCTACCGCGACAAGGTCCGCCGCTTCGAGATCGTCCCGCACATCGCCCGGCGCGGCACCGCACACGGCTCCGGCCTCGAGGCCCACCGCTGGGTCGTGCAAGGCGCCATCGCGCTGCTGCACTGGTTCCGCCGCCTGCGCATCCGCTGGGAACGCCGCGACGACATCCACCAGGCCTTCGTCACCCTCGGCTGCGCCATCATCTGCTGGCGACGCCTGAAGACCTCATTCTGATTCCAGTCGTAACTCCGAGCCCGCCGGTGGACCGGCGGGCTCGGGTTCGCGAATCAATCTTGCTAGCGAAAATGATCAGTAGAGGGCCCAGTACTGATCTGAGTGGGTGATTGGTACCCAGGCCACCAACGCCGCGCCATTCGCTGTCGAGCCTGAGGCAACGCCGATAACCAAGCCGTCGAAGTCCTCGATGTAGTAGCCGGTCGGAGCGCGAACCAGCTTCCAGCCCTGGCTGATGTCGTTTTGCGAGTCGCATGCCTTCGCGATAATCCTGTCGCCCTCGAAGGTTGCATCGCTGCGCCAGGTTCCGAGGCACCAGCCGTTGTTGTTCTCAAGGAGCGAAAAGCCGGACGCAGCGCTGGCGCCGGCCCAATGGAAGGTCTGGTCCGCGTTATTGGTGCAGTACCATTCACCGCCGTTGAAGCTGGCGTCGATCCCGATGCATTTGCCCGAAGCATTCACGTTGTGGATTCGGAACGTGGTGGCCGCTTCCGCGGGCACGGCCGTGAACATGTAGGCGAACAGCGAACCCGAGATTGCGAGGAGCGCGAATCGTCGGATCAGGCGCGGGGTGAGATGCAATTGGTCCTCCTTGTATCAGGGGAACTCCATGGTTCCAGCGGAAGGCCTGACGGCTCAGGTAGTAGAAGATGGAGTCGAGTCTCTCCACCGGCCCTGTGAGTTGTCACCAGTAGAAATTCTCCCAGGGACCGGCCGAGGCAGTGCGGGCACGCAGCATGCCGTAGTTGTCGCCGGTGTACCCGAGCTCCGCCGATACGTAAAGGTTGTTAGCGCCACTGCGGATGGTGGTCATGCAGAGGCCGAGGCACGGACCGTGGGTTGTGTAGAACTCTTCCCAGGGACCGATTGAGGTGGCGCGGGCACGCAGCATCGCGTAGTTGTCGCCGGTGTACCCGAGCTCTGCCGATACCCAGTGGAAAGCCGCACCAGGCAGCGCGCAGGCCTGGCATTCGATGACAGTTCGGAAAGTCAGTGTGTCGCGACATTCGGAGAAGTCCTGCCAGAATAGCGGTACTGTTGCACGGGCACGCAACATCGCCCATTTCGGATCGTTGACCACGTATCCGAGCTCTGCCGACGCAAACTCGTTGTTGGCGGCGGACCGGATTGTGACAGGCTCACAGAGGACCAGCTGAGGCGATGTGCCGTACGCGACGAGGTGCGCAGCTGCCGTCTCCTCGGCGGCCACAGCCGGGGATAGCCGCGCGCCCGCATCGTGAAGCCTGATGAGCGTAGCCGCAGATGCCGCTATCGGTACGGTCGATGTGATGGTGATCGGCGACGCGACCGTGACGGTCCGCGCGGCCCCGCCAGCAGGCTGCACGGCACTGAGCGCCCAGGATGTGGGTGCAGCGCCTGCCAGCGCGGCAATGGCCACGCCGCTGAGAACGGTGGCTGTCACGAGGCGCTTCAGGCGCTTTCTGTCTTTCATTACGAAATGCATCTTGACTCCTTTGAATGAGATGAAACGGTGTGCAGGTCTATGGCTGGATATCCGTCATCAAATGACGCCGAGCTCCCCATCGCAGTCCTGTTCGGGTGAAGCGCTCACGTCTCAGGACGCGCACGTCGCACCTGACGAGTCGTGTGAGCGGGATCAGCACACGGTCGCGTCGTGGGGCTGCTGGGATCTTGCCGCTGGCCCGGGGTTTCCCAGGTGCGGATCACTGTGCCAATCAGACGTCTACGTTGCGTCTACGCTGTGTCTATCCTGACCTCTGAGCGGTCAGCGTCCGGCTGGCCGACTGGTCGGCTGCGGGTGGGGGCTGTCGTGGAGTTCGGGGTGCTCGGGCCGTTGCGGGTGGTGACGGCGGGTCGGGCCGTGTCCATCGGGTCGGGGCGGCAGCGCGCAGTGTTGGCGGTGCTGCTGCTCTCGGCGAACCGCACGGTGTCCGCGGACCGGGTGATCGACGCCGTCTGGGGGGAACATCCCGCCAGCAGCGCGCAGAGTCTGGTGCGCACCTATATCTGGAGGCTGCGCGCGCTGCTGACCGAGGACGGCCAGCCACGGCTGTTAACCGAGCCGGCCGGGTACCTGCTGCGGGTCGAGCCCGGGGAACTGGACCGGGCCGAGTTCGAGCGTCTGTTGGGCGACGGCAGGACCGCCCTGGCCCGGGACGACTCTTCCGCTGCGGGCGAGTGCCTGCGCGGTGCATTGAACCTGTGGCGCGGCGAGCCGTTCTCGGATGTGACCCTCCACGATGGGGACCTGGCCGTCGAGATTCTGCGCCTGAGCGAGGCACGGATCGCCGCGCTGGAGGAACGGATCGAGGCGGACCTCGCCCTGGGGCGGCATGAGGATCTGATCGGCGAACTGCAGCAACTCACCGCGTCTCACCCGCTGCGCGAGCGGATCACGGGCCAGTTGATGCTGGCCTGCTACCGCGCGGGCCGCCAGGGCGACGCGCTGGCCGCCTACGGCCGCATCCGCACCGCTCTGACCGAGGAACTGGGCATGGACTCCGGCCGCGAGCTCCAGCGTTTGCACGAGCGGATCCTGCGTGCCGACCCCGGTCTGCTGACCGGAGGCCCTGCCCGCCGGGTCGGCGAGCGGATCGTGCCCCGGCAACTACCGGCCGCCCCCGGGCACTTCGCCGGGCGCGCCGAGGAACTCAAGGCCCTGACCGGCGTGCTGGGGCACAGCGGTCAGGCCGGGGGCACGGTGGTGATCTCCGCGATCGACGGGATGGCCGGGGTGGGCAAGACCGCCCTGGCGGTGCACGCCGCGCACCGGCTTGCCGAGCGCTTCGGCGACGGGCAACTGTTCATCGACCTGCACGGCTACACCCAGGGCTACCAGGCCAGGACCGCCGCAGACGCCCTGGAGCAATTCCTGCGCGCGCTGGGGGTTCCGCCGCAACGCATCCCGCAGGACATCGAGGAGCGCGCCGCGGTGTACCGGCAGCGGCTGGCCGGCACCCGGACCCTGATCGTGTTGGACAACGCGGCCGGCGAGGCCCAGGTACGTCCCCTGCTGCCCGGGGCGGCCGGGTGCATGGTGCTGGTCACCAGCCGCAGACGCCTCAAGGCCCTGGACGACGCGGTCGCCCTGCCGCTGGACGTGCTGTCCCCGGCGGACGCGATCGCGCTGCTGCGCACGGTCGCCGGACCCGACCGTGTTCCCGGTGACGACCCGGTGTTGCCTGAGGTCGCCGAGCTGTGCGGGCGGCTGCCGCTCGCGCTGCGCATCGCCGCCACCCTGATCCGCCACCGACCCGCGTGGAGTCTGGCGCATCTGGCGGGCAAACTGCGCGAAATTCAGCCGGGGCTGGGCGTGTTCTTCGACGGGGACCGCAGCCTGACCGCCGTGTTCGACCTGTCCTACCACGCCCTCACCGGCCACCAGCAGCTCTTGTTCCGGCACATGGGCCTGATCCCCGGGCCGGACATCGACGCCTACGCCGCCGCCGCCCTGATCGACACCGACCGCGCCGATGCCGAGCGGCTGCTGCAAAACCTCGTCGACCACAATCTGCTGGCTGAATCGGCCGCGGGCCGCTACCAGATGCACGACCTGATCCGCCTGTACGCCCACTCCCAGGCCGACCATGACCCCGCCCAACTGCGCGAGGGTGCGGTGGGCCGGTTGCTGGACTACTACCAGCACACCGCCGCCCGCGCCGACACGCTCATCACCCGCCGCCCCCGGCCCGAGCCTCCTGGCCCCGTCCCTGCCCACGCCCCCACGCTGCCCGACCCGGACCAAGCCCGCGCCTGGCTGCGCACCGAACGCGCCAACCTGCTCGCCTGCCTCCAACACGCCACCGCCCACGCCCAACACGCGCGCGCCGTCACCCTGACCGCCGGCCTGGCCAGCCTGCTGCGCACCGACGGACCCTGGCCACTGGCCATCACCCTGCACACCGCCGCCATCGCCGCCGCGGAACACCTCCACGACCAGCACGCCAACGCCGACGCCCTGACCGACCTTGGGGACATACGCCGGTTGACCGGGGACTTTCCAGGTGCGGTGCGCGACCTCCAGGCGGCCCTGGACATCTTGCGCGAGACCGGCGACCGGCGCGGCCACGCCGGCGCCCTGACCGAGCTGGGGATTGCGCGGTCGTTGACCGGTGACCATCTGGGCGCGGCATGCGACCTCGGAGCGGCCCTGGAAATCTTCCGCGAGATCGGAGACCGCCGCGGCCACGCCACCGCCCTGACCGAACTGGGAGAGGTGCGAACGATGACCGGGGACTATCCGGGCGCGGCATGCGACCTGCAGTCGGCGCTGGAGATCTCCCGCGAGATCGGAGACCGCCGCGGCCACGCCACCGCCCTGACCCGGCTGGCGGAGGTGCGGGCGATGACCGGCGACCTATCGGGCGCGACACACGACCTCCAGACGGCCGTGGAGGTCTTCCGCGAGATCGGCGCCCGCAACGCTCAGGCCACAGCTCAGCTCCGGCTGGGGGCCATACGGCGGGCGACCGGGGATCTGTCGGGCGCGACACGCGACCTGGAACAGTCTGCGGACCTCTCGCGCGAGGTCGGCGATCGCAACGGCCAGGCCATCGCCTTAGCCGAACTGGGGCTCCTACGGCTGGCGACCAGGGATCTGTCGGGCGCCGCACATGACCTACAGCGCGCCTTGGAGGTCTTCCGCGAGATCGGCGCCCGCGGCAACCAGGCCTGGGCGCTCAACCAGTACGCCGCGGTGGTCGCCGCCACCGGCGATCACACAAACGCCCAGGCCCTCTACCGCGACGCGCTGCACCTGGCCCACGAGACACAACAACCCGACGAACAAGCCCCCGCCCTGGAAGGCATCGGCGAATGCCACCTCCACGCCGGCGACACCGACAGCGGCGTCCAGCACCTTACCCAGGCTCTGGAGATCTTCCAACGCCTCGCCATGCGACCAGACACCGAACGCGTCCAAGCACGCCTCGCCGACATCGCACAGCTGCGATTGACGCCCGGCTCACGCGGCACTTGACGTTCAGGGAAGACCCTGATCGCGCTGGACCGGGGGTGTCAGCGTGTTGCGCTTGTGGCTTCCGGCCCCGGAAGGAGCGTTGGCTGATGACCCGGAACGCCCGTCGGGTCGGGGGTAGGGAGAGACAGCCGAGCGGACGCCAGGATGCGCAGCACCCCACGTCCTGATCCCCGCGGCTCCTATGGGGCGCCCTCCACCAGCCGGTGCAGCCGTTGGGCCGGAGTTTCCCAGGTCAGCGTTTTGCGCGGCCGAGCGTTGAGCTGTGCGGCCACCGCGTCCAAACGGTCGCGGGCGTGCACGGACAGGTCAGTGCTCTTGGGGAAGTACTGGCGTAGCAGGCCATTGGTGTTCTCGTTGGAGCCGCGCTGCCACGGGCTGGCCCGCTGGCAGAAGTACACCGGGATGCCGGTGGCCTGGGTGAACAGGTGGTGCGCGCCCATCTCCACACCCTGATCCCAGGTCAGCGAGCGCCGCAGCGCCGGCGGGAGCCGGTCCATTACGCCGGTCAGCGCGTCGAGCATCGCGGCAGCGCTGTGCCCGGCGGGCAGGTGCACCAGCATCAGGAACCGGGAGGCGCGCTCGACCAGCGTCCCGATCGCCGAGCCGTGCCCCCGCCCGACGATCAGATCGCCCTCCCAGTGCCCCGGCACCGTACGGTCCGCGGCCTCCGCAGACCGCTGGTCGATCATCACCATCGGAGCGGTGAACCGCCGGTGGCGCTGCGCGGCCTGCCGACGGGGCTTACGCCGCGGCCGCCTGGTTCTGAGCACTGCGACCGGATCACGCCGCAGGCACTCACTGTCGCGACGGTAGAGCGCCCGGTAGATCGTCTCATGCACCACCCGCTCGCCCGGGTCGTGCGCGAACTCGTTGCGCAGCGCCCAGGCCACCTGTTCCGGACTCCACAGCTCATCGAGCAACCTTTGGATACGCCCTCGCAGCGCCGGGTCCCTGGCGATCTTCCCGATCTTCGGGCGAGGACGGCGGGACGCGGCCAGAGCCTGCGCCGCATGCGGCCGATACACGCCGCTGCGCGGATCCCGGTTGCGCCGCACCTCCCGGCTGACGGTCGACGGACTGCGGCCGAGCTGAGCGGCGATCGAGCGCACCGAAAGCCCTTCCCGCAGCAGGTCGGCGATCCGGATCCGCTCGTCCTCGCTCAGATAACGCGATGAGATCGCAGGGCCGTACAACGCGGAAACCGGCGGTGCGGCGGGCGTGCCGCTCGACGCGTTGCGGCCCAGCCGCCACCGCCTGCCGGTGACCGGGTTGATCCCGACGATCCGGCAGGCTTCCTTGTGGCTGTACCCCTCGCGCATGAGCCGGAAGTATTCCTCCCGCTCGCGGACCAGAGGCTTGGGCCCCTGCGCCCGACGATCAGCACGGACCTCGAACTCCATCGCACACTCCCATGAGCTGGGATGTTGCGACGATCAGTAGAACCCGCCCCACCAAGACCGAGCCGTCCCTCTCTGACATGGCCGCCAAGCTGCGCCGCATCATCAGCGCCGTACGATTTCTGCCCACTACCCCAGGCCTGGCTTCGCCGACTCCAACTGGGCCCGCTCTACTGACTTCAAGCGAACCCACCCATGATCATCTGGCGGATCGTCAGAGGTGATGTCAGCCTGAATTGGATCCACCGGGTGAACTGCGAAGTTCTAATCGAGATCTTCGATTCACGCTGGATGTGGGCTCGGTTCGGAGTGACATCCGGGTTCGCTTCGAAACGGCATCGCTGTCTTCGCCACCCCACAAGTGGGCTTGGCTCAAGACAGCAGACTGGGCCCAGTTCGGTTCGGCGAAGCCACAGGCCAGCCCACCGACGCCGAAATCCGCGCCGCCGACCCGGCCTGGGCCTCAGCCAGCGACGACCTGGCGGCATGCTTTGTCAGAACATCGAAAGTCGAGAGATCGTCGGAAGGAAGAGGAGCGTCGTCGTCGACACCCTCGGCCTGCTGCCGGCGGTAACGGTCACCGCGGCCAACATCTCGCACAACGAGGCCGGCAAGGCACTGCTGACCCGGATCGCCACCGACCACCCGACGCTCAGCAAGGCCTGGGCCGACTCCGGCCACAAGGCCAAGGCCGTCGAACACGGCGCCACC
>Ga0307507_10002618_pt1 | contig 37171 bp, 10 predicted proteins | sample 7_EM_MG_FD_207223 | JGI IMG/M metagenome (GOLD analysis project Ga0307507, IMG submission 207223) | Populus trichocarpa ectomycorrhiza microbial communities from riparian zone in the Pacific Northwest, United States - 7_EM | ecosystem: Host-associated > Plants > Roots > Unclassified | place...
TCTCCACCTGTTTTCCTAATATATCTTCCCTACTTTAGGGTTGTTGGTTCCTTCTCCTATAGGGCACCCTAGGGTCCCTCCATAGTTTGTTTAGGCGTGTCTTAATATACTTTATAACGTTAGAGTTACGTTCCTTTTACACCCTTTACATTGTATTGGCTTTAATATATAGTTATAAAGGGGGAATATTGGCTTCCTTCTTAAGCAGTGCTATGGCCGTTTGCTTATACCCACCTGTTATACTCCTAAGGCAGGCTGTTTGGACCTTTTAGAGTGGTTTAAGGAGTAATTTAGGGGGGCCTTTCTTAGTTTCTCTAGTGGCCTAAATACTAGATCTATACGTCATGGTTAGCTAGACAACTGCTATATATAGTAGGCGTAACCTCTAAAAGCATGGACCCTATATAGAATTAACGATCCTGGATATGGCGATATACTGTGCTTAGCCCTTACGGGCCGCTTACGCCGTATATACACTCCACCGGAGCTTGCTGTTTACCTACACTCCTAATACCCTTAGGCCTTAAACCGGTTAACCCCTAAAGCCTTAGATATAGATTATATGCTAAAGATCTGCAGATTGGTTATGTTTTCTTATAAAATGGATTAGCTAGTATTTCTCTAGTAAAAATTGGACTCTATATCGTCTTGCCCATTCTATATAGGTGTTATAGGCTTTCTCTAGTGTCCTGCAGTTCTCTGCGGCTATTGGCCTATATATAATTAGGTTTATATTATTAACAAAGCCTATCCCCTAGGTCGCCCCTTCCTTAAAGGTATTAAGCAGGTTGCTTACAAAGAAGAGGAAAAGTATAGGCGATAGAGGTGATCCTTATAGTATTCCTATTACGACTATAATAGGGGGGCTCTAGTATCCGTTAAAGACCAGTAATATTTCTTTCTAGCCTATAAATCCTTAAATAAATTAAATAATCTATTTTAGGAAGCCCTTTGCCCTAAGGATGTATAGGAGACGCTCATGGGGTATATTATTATAGGCGCCGCTAATATCTAGGCTAAGCATTAATACTACAAAGTCCTTTCGCATAGCCCATGCAGTTTTAATGGTAGTAGCGAGTAGTATAAGTGCTAATAGCATTAAGCGATTCTTTCTTGCCCCTATTTAGCTTTATAGTAGTAGGGCGTATTCCTCTGCTGTGTCTGCTATATAGTCCGCTATAACCTTTTCTAAGATCTTGCTTAGGGTGTTTTCTAAGGCAATAGGGCGGTAGCTTCCTGGGATTAAGTAGTCTACTTTACCTTCTTTTCATAAAATGACCGTTGTTATAGATCTTCTAAGTCGCGGGTAGTAGCCTATTACAAAGCATGCTCTAGCTACGTCTGTAAGCTAAGGTGCTATAAGTGGTCTACAGGTCTTTAGGGCTTTATTTAGGATCCTATCTAGTCCTAGTACTATATTATTTAAGAGGCGGCCAATAGTTCTGGCCATTTCTTCAGTTATTATGTCGCTATTGACCCTTAGGCGAGTCACCGGTATTTCACCGGTAATGTTGCTAAGGTCTACTAGAGCCAGTTAAGGGGAAAATCTTTCTATAAGGATCTTTGCCTTCTTATTATTGTTGCTTATGGCCTGTGGTTCACCTGCTATTTGTAGGGGTAGTAGGTATAGATCTTCTACTAGGCATCCCGCCTTTTTCTTTGCCTATTTCGCTATGGTCCAAAGGCCCTTGTTATAGGGGAGACTTAGGTTAGTAGTGTGTTCGTTTATAAACCGTCTCCAGTTATTCCTTGCTTCTTTTCTTAGGGTATTCTTTAGCTGGTTTCTTGTGTCTTTATATCGTCTCTCGTCCTCAGAATCGTGGCTGCTTGTTGCGCCCTTATATTACATTACATTAAAACAACTATTATTAAAATGGTAAATAAACCTAAATCCCTTTTAATAACTATAAGTATTATAACCCTAGTTAGGGAACAGTTAACTATAATATAATAGTCCTTTATAGACGCCTTAGCTTAGCAGCGGGCTGCACTAGAAGCCTAGTACTAGCGATTAATAGAAGCACTCTATAAAGAACTCCGCAACGTTAAGGTATTTATATTATAGACCCTAACAGCAACACCTATAAATAAAATTAAAATAATGGTACCTAAACCTAACCTATTAAATACAAATACTAAACTAGTAACGGTAGCTTAACCTATACCTATAGTAAACCCAGTACCTACTATAAAATCCAAAAAGCTCCCTAATTCTCTAATATTTAATAGAAACTAAAATAACCTATATCCCTTTATAACCAAGCTCTATCTTAAACTTTTAATAAACTATAATTAATACCCTACTAAGGCTAGTAAGGTTAGCTATAGAATGTCTTATTTAAGCAAAGACGCTGCATAAACTATAGATCCATTCTTCTATAATGGCACTTTTATTAATTTTAAAACCTTTATCTCTCTGCTAGAATAAATATATAATAACGCCAGCCGCAAATATATAGCTATTACTAAACTTAAAACCCTATAATAATGGAACTAAGACTTTACTAGCTTCTTTTTGGAATTTTTAGGCCTTATTAGTAAGCTAGATTAGAATAAAGCTGCTAAAGTTGCGGCCCTTTAATAAGCTATTTTAGATAAGATTAGAGCCTAGTTAGTAGGTAAAGAACTACTAAAAACCCATCTAAATTTGCTATAATATGTTAACAAATTAATAAGGACCTTTAATATAATAAATAGACTCATTCTCTAAAGTTAACTACACCTTATATTTAAAACTCTACGAAACCAGTATATGCTCCTAGGCGCGATCCTTCTCTAAGACCTAAAAGCCCTATATATAACCCTATGGACCTTAATACCGCTTAATCCTATATACCCTTAGGAACCAATAAATAAAGAACTTAAGCTATAAATTGAGAATACTTTAGATATGGTAAAAAAGGATATATTTAAAAGCATTGCCGAACTTACCCTTTTAAAAAAGTCTGCTGTAGTTCCTCCCGATCCTTAAGTTGTACCTAATTCTTAAATTATACCTATTCCTTAAATTATACCCGCTCTATAAATTATATTTAGTTGCTATAAAGCATCTCGCCTTTAGTTAACTTAAAAAATAAATTGTTCTAAGGCTAAGTTACGCCTTAGGATAAAAAGTAGAAGAGTATAAGTATTTAGGCTCTTTCAGCGCTAATATACAGCACAACTCCCTTAATATACTTAGTGGAATTTAAATACTTAGAAAATAAAAGAAGGAACAAATCCTAATAGACAGCGGAGCTACTAGTATAGGCTTTATTAATATAAACTATGCAAAAACTTAACGCCTAAATTTAAAGAAACTTAATAAGCCCTAAGACCTATAAGGCTTTAATGGCAAACCTTTAATATATAGCGAAATAACGCACTACGCCCTAGTAAAAATGTGGATAGGCGGATACCTTAAACACATCTCCCTATTTATAACACCCTTAAAGTAATATAAAGTTATACTTGGATATAGATGGCTAAGACAATATAACCCTTTAATTAGCTGGGTTAAAGAAACACTAAAGTTCCGTATAACTTACTACCAAAGTTATTACTTAAAAAACTATTTGCCCTATAAATACGCATATAACTATTTAAATTTAATATAATATAAATTACCCTTACTATAAGCCTTAAAATAAGATAATAAAGCTATAACTGCTAATTATAATAAAGAATGCAAAGATCTTATATTAAAACCTTTTAAAATTCATATAATATAGGCCACGTCCTTTATCTTATTAGCAAAAAGATAAGATTATAAAATCTTTACTATAATTATAGAAGATATTAAGAAAGCACTAGAACTAAAATAGTATATTAATCCTTAACCTCTTATACCTAAAGAGTACTATGATTTAATTAATAAGTTTAAAAAACAATTTATAGACTAACTAGCCCTGTATTAAAATAAGCACGATTTTAAAATAGAACTTAAGCCTAGCATAACACTAAAGTTTGGTCCACTATATGGTATATTATAAGAAGAACTGCTTATAATACAATAATACCTTAACAAGTATTTAGAAAAAGGATTTATTCGCCCTAGTTAATTTCTATTCGCCTTACCTGTACTATTTATTAAAAAGCCAAAAGAAGGCTTAAGATTCTATATTAATTATTAAGCTCTAAATATAATTATAATTTAAAACTAATATCTAATTCCCCTAATTTAAGAGACGCTTAACCGTTTAGCGAAGGTATAGTACTTTATAAAGCTTAACATAGTTACCGCCTTTAATAAAATCTGTATATATAAAGGAGATAAGAAGTATATAGCTTTTTATATATAATGGGGACTCTTTAAATACCTAGTAATGCTATTTAGTATAAAGAACGGTCCTAGTATATTTTAGCAATATATTAATAATACGCTTCGTGAATTCCTTAATATATTTATTACCGCGTATATTAATAATATCTTAATTTACTATATAATTACAGCACCTGGTGTACGAACGCGTATTTACGCGTTCGGTGCACTAACTACTTATATACTGACTAATTAGGGGGGAGGCGCGTCAGTATATAGACCACGTAGTCTACCTTAATAGAATCAACAGTCACCACCATCCAAAAGAGCATACAATACTATACGTATTTCGTGCCCCTGAATATAACTTAATTGTATTATTAAGTTAATACAAACACTAATTAGTAAGCGCGCACAGATTAGCAATTACTTAACACCTCCCCCTAAGCGATATATACGACAGCGACCACCCGTTTAGAATCCTAGTACAACCTACTAGAAGGTCAGAAGTTGGGGATTACGGACTTATTACCAACTCTATATACTTATTTAAGTCTTAGTATAGTTTACCAGAAGTATAATAGACGTGAATATAGACCTATACGGAACCCCTACCTTTAATCTACCTCTAAACCTTAAACCCCTATTCCTACCACACCCTTTAACCTCTTTTTTAGACCCCTTACGGAGACCCCTTACCCCTCTATAAACTACTATGGACCTGTTAATCGCTTTTACGGACCGTTATAAGACCTTACGGAAACTCCCTACCCTCTTGCAAACTGTTACAGACCTATTAACCGCCTTTACGGACTACTACAAGACCTTCCCTACCCGCAACGCACTATACTACACTATATAGTATGGCAGACCTAAGTAAGTAAGTTAATAAAGGTTAAGAAAAGTGGAGGTAGGGAGTTAACCTTATATCCATAACCAATGTTAATAACTATATTAAATTTAAAGTTCTTAAATATGAATATTTCAAGCTTATAAATAATAACCTATGGGAGCAATACTAGGAAGACTTTGCGGACTTTATAGAAGCTATTTTTAAGGCCTATAACCCTACTACTATTTATAACCTACGAACCCTTTTACGTTACTAAGGTGTATAGGTTAAAAGGGACAAATAAGTTACTATTGCACAGTCTTTATATAATATAATATATAAGAAGGACTAAACGGAATAAACTAAAGAGGAAATCCTAGACCAGGTTAAAGCCACTAAAGAACTCTTTGCTTCTTCTAAACTTAATAGGATCGCTAGCCTTATACCTAACCCATATTCGTCCTATAAACCTAAGCAGTTTTAGAATTAATCTTACGGGCCAAAGCATACCTGGTGCTTAAATTACGGACCGTAATACCCCCGCAAACCAAAATACGGACCAAAACCCTTCCATTTAAGTTATAGATCTGCAAACCACCTAAGTAAAGACCTATAGCAAGGAGCTAGCCAACCTAGCTAAGCTCTATACCGACGAATCTAAGTATAGTGGTAAAAACGATAACTTTAACTTTAAACTAACCATCTTTATGGACCTCTATTAGAAGGCCGATATTCCTAAACAGGAGTTTAGCTAAGCCTACTCTACCATACTATACGGCCTAGTACTTAACCACTACTATACTAACCTCAAGAGTAACCCCCTTGGTGTTCCCTTTAATAAGCTATATAAAGCTATACGTAACTACTTTAAAGGACCGGAATATAAGCGTAATATCCTTACCCAATGGAATATGACCAAGTTATGGACCGTAATGGATAAGAACACTAAAAAATCGACTATAGAGTACCTACAAATCCTTATTAAAGACCTCCGCCACCTATAGCACGGTCTTAATATTAAGCTTTAAACGGACAACTTCCTATACAATAAACTTATTATAGCTTGCTAGGAAATGGAACCCTGCAAATACGCCTATTATAAGCCCGCAGACACTATAGCTAGCCTTATTAACAATTTACAGTCCTCTATTACAACGTATAAAGCCTTAAACCCACTAGGTAGTACTTAAGCCTTTATTACAGACCTATAAAATCCGCAAACTAACTTAGATGTCTACTTTACGGACCGCCGCTACCGCTAGTAGCACCTGTATTAACTAGGTCCTACCTATAACCCCCACAGCAACTCCTGTATAAAAGTATACCCCCACAGATAAACTAATTAGAGGTGCTTTGTATGTGGTAAGGAAGGATGTTAGTCTATAAAGCATACCTAGGAAGAACGCAACAAGTCTAAGAAGAAATTTAACAGACGGATTAACTAGTTTATCTTAGACTATAAAAAAAAGAAAGTAGAAGAGTCTCTTAACGAGTTAATAGAAGCCCTTATAATTAACTTTAACTTAGATACTTAGGAATAGGAGACCTTAGAGACGTTCTTAACTACTTTTAGACCTTTTACGGACAGCTAAGCCTTTAATATTATGACCGTATTAGCCAACCGCTCCTTTATACACTTAATTGCACCCAAAAACTGGCCTATAAGCATACCTGTTGGACCTGTTACAGATATTATAGACCGCAAACAGGACCTATTTGCATATATTACCACAGAACGCTATACCCATAAAGAATTCTATGGCGTTATAATTAATATAGGTGCCTTTAAGAAGTCTACTATAGGTTATAGACAGTACCTTATATATAAGACCACCGTAAATAATAATACAGATATTAATACTATATAAACTGGGGCCGTAAACATCTAATTCGGCATTAGCTTAACTATATTAATTAGATTAGTGGCAGTTAAGACCCTAATTGGCCTAGTTAACTTCCACATAGTAAAAGCAGACACCACTTTTCTACTCTGTCTTACGGACATGGATAGGTTACAGGTTTACTATAATAATGTTACAGACACTATAATTGGCCCCGTAACTGCCATAGGAAGCAAGTATATCACCCTACCAATTATACAATAATTTAGACACCCGTTCCTTATATAGGGAGAGACGTTACAGACCTATATTTAGGAATCTTTTAACTATAACCTATGCTACCTTACTAGTACTAAAATCCACCGCCTATACCGCCGTTTTGGCTACCTATTAGCCGAAAAGCTATATAGAGTCCTTAAACGCTCTAGACATAACAACGTTAATAGAAAGGCAATTAACCACCTAACTAAATACTGCTCCTTTTACTAGAAATACAGACGTTCCCTAGGCTAATTTAAGTTTACCCTTTATAAGAATCTTAATTTTAACCACTTAGTATATATAGATATTATGTATATTAACGGCAGCCTAGTATTATATATAATTAACAAGGCAACCTACTATTAAGCCGCCTGTTAGTTGCAAAATATATCTATAAAATATACTTAGGACATTTTACGGACCTGCTAAATTAACATATACCTTAAACCTCCTAAGTATATTACTCACAACGCCAGTAGGAACTTTATTAGTAAGGAATTCCAACAGTACGCTACGGCTATGGCTATTTTAATAAAAGCCGTTCTAGTTAAGGCGTATTGGTCTATTAGGCTTATTAAGCGAGCTTACCTAGCTCTATAGAGAGCTTACTAGATTATTACAGACAAGTGTAAGGATATTTAAAAGGAACTGGCTTTATAAATAGCCGTAAAAGCCGTTAATAATACCGCTAGCCCTAACGGACTAGTACCCACCCTCTTAGTTTATAGAGCCTACCTAAGGATAAGTAACCTAGGCCCTCCTACCCCGTCTATTACGGAACAAGCAGCTATAATACGGAAGGCAATAGCCAAAATAGTTAAATTACGGGCTAAATAAGCTGTTAATAGCGCCCTATATTACCGCAACGGACCTAATACGACCTTAGTATACAACCTCCCGCTTAACTCTAAAGTCCTTATATGGCGTAAGAGCGGCAATTGGACTAGACCTTATTGTTTACTAGCTGTAGAAGACAAAACGTGCTACATATAACTTCCTAGCAGACTAACTAGCTTTAGAAGCACGTCTATAAAACCCTACTTTTGGCCTAAAAACACCCATAATGTCAAACTAGATAAACTGGAAGCACCCGCTAAACTAGATAAACTAGAAGCACCCCTACCTACTCTAGGAGTCCCCCATAAACCCACTAAACCTACTAAACCTACTATAAAGCGTGGCCGAGGACGCCCCTAAAAGCACCCTATAACTAAGAACCCTATAATAGAGAATTACCTAACCTCTATAGGTACATCCGTAAGACAACCTCCGCCTACGGATATATTAGTTTTAGTACAGGAAAACCCTTTTATAGACTTAAGACGTAAAGAGATTAATAGACTACTTAAAAAGGGCGTCTTTGTGGTTATAACGGAGAAAGACGTTCCGCAAGGCGTCCGTATATTCAACTTACGCTTTATTAATAAGATTAAGCACCCTAGTACTAATAAAGCCTTTAAGAAATTAAGGCTTGTTATATAAGCTTATAACGACTATGGAAAGGGCTTAGTCCTTACGCAATTGCCTATAATTTAATAAGTTAGCCAATGGATTATACTTGCACTTACGCCTAGACTACAGTAAACCAAGCCCGTAGCCTTCTACTTATAGGACATTTTATAAGCCTATATATAGTCTAATACCTACCTAAGTAGGGATATCTTTATACAACCACCCCCTAAGCTTAACTTATAACTAGGAACAATTTTATAGGTCGTAAACCCCCTTTATAGAGTACTAGAAGCTGGAAACTATTGGTTTAAAATATATTACCAGCATTATGTTAGTAAACTTAAAATGGAATAATTAACCTACGACCCCTGCCTTCTATACACACTATTAAACGGCCTTAGTATTATTGGACTCTAAACAGATAATACCCTCTTCTTAGCGGACCGGACTTTTATGGACGTTAAAAAGACTAAACTATAAAAGGCCAAGTTTCTGGTAAGCCGCAAGAGTAGTTAACTAAGTAGACTCTAATTAAGTTTAATAGAGGCTTAATTAATTACACAAAAGGGCAACCTAATTTAGCTAACTTAGGAACGCCAAGCTTAAAACCTAAGGCTTATTATAGCAAAGCCTACGGACCTTACCAGCTCCCGTGGAGAGACCTATAAGACCGTAAATATAAAGGACCAATATGCTGCATAACGTGCAAGAGGTGCCTATATTGCTATAGTCTGTCAACCTAAATCTGCCTACAATTTATCCTTTGCGGCCTAGGTAACAAATCCGCAAGAGGAAAATATTAAGCAGCTAAATAAGCATATTTAGTGGCAAATTAACAATGCAATAAGAGGACTTACTTTTATACCACTAGACCTAAATTCCCTTAGCGTACTAGTATTTACGGACGCCTCCTTTGCTAATAATAGGGACCTATTATTACAATTTGGCTTTATAATTATACTTACGGACCATAATTAAGACGCAAATATACTGCACTAGTCTTTAATTAAATGCAAACGAGTAACCCGCAGCATACTGGCTTCTAAGCTATACGCACTAGCCTATAGCTTTAATATAGGAGCCGCAATTAAGTTAACAATCCAGAAGATCCTATAATTGGAGCAATTACCCCTAGTTTTATGTACCGACTTAAAGTCCCTTTACAACTGCCTAGTTAAACTAGGCACGACATAAGAGAAGAGGCTTATAGTCAACCTAATATGCTTACGTCAGGCCTATAAACGACATGAGATTATAGAGGTCAAATGGATTAGCAGCGGAGATAACCTAGCGGACGCCATAACTAAGGCGAAGCCGTGTCAAGCTCTTAAACCCCTAATTAATATAAATAAGCTCAACCTAAAGGTTATAAAATGGGTGGAACGAGACTAACGGAGCACCTATAGTTTATTTACGGCCCGTCGGAAGGCCGTACGGTTCATTTACGGCCCGTTAGAAGGCCGTACGGTTTACTTTACGGACCGTAAGTAGGACTTACGGCCAGCTTAGAGCACCGTTTGGAAGGCAGTCCAGAAAGCACCTTAGGAGGGATTTCCTATATATTTCTTTTGTGTTCTATAGTCCTATTAAAGCAATTACGGGGGCTATATACAAGTAGGCCTATTTTTAAGTGCCGCTAGTGTATAATTATAGCACCTGGTATATAAACGCGTATTTACGCGTTTGGTGCACCAACCACTTATATACTAACTAATTAGGGGGGAGGCGCGTCAGTATATAGACCACGTAGTCTACCTCAATAGAATCAACAGTCATTACTATCCAAAAGAGCATACGATACTATACGTATTCCATGCCCCTGGATATGACTCAATTGTATTATTAAGTTGATACAAACATTTACTTATCCTTGCTTTCTAAATATTAGAAATACGTTAAAATGGTCCTTAAACACCTATAAGATATAGGCCTATAATGCAATATTAAGAAATACAAGTTCTACGCATCTAAGGTTATATACTTAGGCTTAATAATATTCTATAACAGAATTAAAATGGACCCTAAGAAAGTTGCCGCGATTATAAACTAGGAAAGCCCTAGTAACGTATAAGATATTTAAAGATTTCTAGAATTCGCAAATTTCTATTATTAATTTATTAACTACTTTTTAGAAATTGCTTAGCTATTAGTAAACCTAATAAGAAAGAATATAAAATTTAAATAGACTACTAAATGCGAATAAGCTTTTAATAACCTAAAATATTATTTTACAACTGCTCTAATTCTTACCCACTTTAACCCTAACTTTAAATATATTGTTAAGACAAACTTATCTAATTATACGCTAGGGGGAGTGTTATTACAATATAATAAGAACAGTAAGCTATGTCTAGTAGCCTTTCTCTTCCAAAAACTCGCCCCTACTAAATTAAACTATAAGATATATAATAAGGAACTACTTATAATTATTAGATGTTTTAAATAATAGCGTCCTAAGCTTAAAAAATTATTCTTCCTAATACGCGTGTTAATAGACTATAAGAACCTATAGTACTTTGTAACTATAAAGCAATTAACACAGCGCTAAATTTATTAGGCCGAATATCTTTTATAATTTAACTTTAAGATTATATACTAACTGGGCAAACTTAATTAGAAGCCTAATGTATTAATATAATAATTATAGGACTTACCTATAAATGCTACGGATAAACGGATTATAAATTAATTATAGATCTTATTGCCTTCTAAATATTTTAAAAAACTATATCCTATATTCCTAGATATAGAACTTAATAGAAATAAATTAGAAGTTTATAAATAGGAAATAGAAATTAATAAGCTAATAGAATATAAATATAAGAATAAGGTATAGATAATAGATATTGTTCGTACTAACTTAATAGCATGAGTAAGTCGTATCCCGGGGCACGAAATACGTATAGTATTGTATGCTCTTTGGGATGGTGGTGACTGTCTCTTGTATTGAAGCAGACTACATGGTCTATATACTGATGCGACCTCCCCCTGATTAGTTAGTGCTTCAGGGGTGCACTAGACGCGTAAGCGGGTGGTTGGTGCACCGAACGCGTAAACGCGTAGTTGGTGTACCGTACGCGTAAGCACGCGTTCGGTACGACAGGTGCTGTAATTATACACTGGCGGTACTTGAAAAATGAAACCACCTATATACAGCCTCCGTAATTATTTTAATAGAACCGTAAATGCTCCGTCAGTCTCGCTCTACCCATTCTGTGACCTTTAGGTTGAGCTTGTTCGTGTCGATTAGGGTTTTAAGAGCTTGACACGGCTTTGCCTTAGTTATAGCGTCTGCTGGGTTGTCTCCGCTGCTGATCCATTTGACCTCCGTAATCTCACGTCGTTCGTAGGCCTGACGTAAGCACATTAGGTCGACCATGAGCCTCTTCTCTTGTATCGTACCTAGTTTAACTAGGCAGTCGTAAAGGGACTTTAAATTAGTGCATAAAACTAGGGGTAACTGCTCCAGTTATAAAATCTTCTGGACCGTTAATTTGATTGCGGCTGCTATATCAAATCTATAAGCTAGTATATATAGTTCAGAAGCTAGTACACTACGGGTTACTTATTTGCACTTAATTAAAGACCAGTGCAGTATATTTGCGTCCTAATTGTGGTCCGTAAGTACAATTACAAAGCCGATTTATAATAACAGGTCTTTGTTATTGGCAAAGGAGGCGTCCGTAAATGCTAGTAAGCTAAGGGAACTTAGGTCTAGTGGTACAAAAGTAAGTCCCCTTGCTGTATTGTTAATTTGCCACTAAATGCGCTTATTAAGCTGCTTGATATTTTCTTCTTATAAATCTACTACCTGGGCCGCAAAGGACAAGTTATAGGCAGATTCGGGTTGGCAGACTATGGCAATATAGGCGCCTCTTGCACGCTGTGCAGCGTATTGGTCCTTTGTATTTACGGTCTTACGGGTCTCTCCGCGGGAACTAGTAAGGTCCGTAGGCTTTGCTATAACAAGCTTTAGGTTTTAAGCTTGGCGTTCCTAGGTTAGCTAGATTAAGTTGCCCTTTTATATAATTAAGCCTCTATTAAACTTAATTGGAGTCTGCTTAGTTAACTGCTCTTATAGCTTTACTAGGAACTTAGCTTCTTATAGTTTAGTCTCTTTAGCGTCCGCAAATATCCGGTCTACTAAGAAGAGGGTATTGTCTGTTTAGAGTCCAACAATACTAAGGCCGTTTAATGGGCTGTATAGGAGGCAGGGGTCGTAGGTCAACTGTTCCATTTTAAGTTTACTAATATAGTGCTAGTAGTATGTCTTAAACTAATGGTTTCCGGCTTTTGGTACTCCGTAAAGAGGTTTTACAACCCGTAAAATTGTTCCTAGTTATAGGTTGAGCTTATAGGGTGGTTGTATAAAGATATCCCTACTTAGGTAGGTATTAGACTGCATATAGGCTTATAAGATGTCCCGTAAGTAAAGGGCTATGGATTTGGTTTGCTATAGTCCAGGCATAAGTATAAGTATAATCCGTTAACTAACCCGTTAAATTATAGGTAATTGTGTAAAGACTAGGTCCTTTCCCTAGTCGTTATAAGCTTATATAACGAGCCTTGATTTCTTAAAGGCTTTATTAGTACTAGGGTGCTTAATCTTGTTAACAAAGCGTGAGTTAAATATATAGATGCCTTACGGAACGTCTCTCTCCGTTATAATTGCAAAGACACCCTTTTTAAGTAGTCTATTGATCTCTTTACGCCATAAGTCCGTAAAAGGGGTTTCCTATACTAGAACTGATATATCTATAGGCGGAGATTGCTTTGCGGATGTGCCTACGGAGGTTAGGTGGTTCTCTATTATGGGATTCTTACGGGGGCGTCCTTGGCCACGCTTTATGGCAGGTTTAGTAGGTTTAGTGGGTTTCTAGGGGACCTTTAGGGTAGGCAAGGGTGCCTCTAGTTCGTCTAATTCGGCAGTCGCTTCTAGTTTGTCTAGTTCGGCGGTTGCTTCTAGTTCGTCTAGCTTAACGTTATAGGTGTTTTTGGGCCGAAAGTAGGGTTTTATGGACGTGCTTCTAAAGCTAGTTGGCCCGCTAGGAAGCTGTACGCAGCACGTCTCGTTTTCTACGGCTAGTAGATAGTAAGGTCTATTCTAACTGCCGCTTTCGCGCCATATAAGGACTTCAGAGTTAAGCGGGAGGTTGTGTACTAAGGTTGTATTAGGTCCGTTATGGTAGTATAGGGCGTTATTAATAGTTTGTTTAGCCCGTAATTTGACTATTTTGGCCATTACCTTCCGTATTGCAGCTGCTCGTTCCATAATAGACAGGGTAGGGGGGCCTAGGTTGCTTATCCTTGGGTAGGCTCCATAAACTAAAAGGGTGGGTACTAGTCCGTTAGGGCTAGCGGTGTCATTAACGGCTTTTACGGCCATCTGTAAAGCTAGTTCCTTTTAGATATCCTTATACTCGTCCATAATAATCTAATAAGCTCTCTATAGAGCTGGGTAAGCTCGCTTAATAAGCCCAATAGACTAATACGCCTTAACTAGAACAGCTTTTGTTAATATAGCTATAGCTATAGTATACTGCTGGAATTCCTTGCTGATAAAGTTCCTACCGGCGTTATAGGTGATATACTTAGGAGGTCCAACATACGTGTCAATCTAGTAGGTCCGTAAAATATCCCAAGTATGCTTTATGGATATATTTTGCAACTAACAGGCAGCTTAGTAGCGGGTTACCTCGTTAATTATATATAATACTGGGCTGCCGTTAATATATATAATGTCTATATACACTAAGTGGTTGAAGTTAAGGTCCTTATAAAGGGTGAACTTGAATTAGCCTAGGGAACGTCCGTATTTCTGGCAAAAGGAGCAGTATTTGGTTAGGTAATTAACTGCCTTCCTATTAATGTTGTTGTGTCTAGAGCGTTTAAGGACTCTATATAGCTTTTCGGCTGACGGGTGGCCGAAACAGCGGTATAGGCGGTGGATTTCGGTACTAGTAAGGTAGCACGGGTTATGGTCAAAAGATTCCTGAATGTAGGTCCATAGGGTCTCTCCCTATATAAGGAACGGGTGTCCAAATCGTCGTATAATTGGTAGGGTAACATGCTTGCTTCCTAGGGCAGTTACGGGGCCAATTAAGGTGTCCGTAATATTGTTATAGTAAACCTATAACTTGTCCATGTCCGTAAGGCAGAGTAGGAAAGGGGTATCCGCTTTTACTATATAGAAGTTAACTGGGCCAATTGGGGTCTTAACTTTAACTAATCTAATTAATGCGGTTAAGCCAATGCCAAATTAGACGTTTACGGCCCCAGTTTATATAATATTGATATCCGTATTATTATCTGTGGTGGTCTTGTATATAAGGTATTGTCCGTAGCCTATAGTAGACTTCTTAAAGGCACCTATGTCGATTATAACACCGTAGAATTCCTTAGGGGTATAGCGTTCTGTGGTAATATATGCAAATGGGTCCTGTTCGCGGTCTATAACGTCCGTAACGGGGGTGCTTGCGGAATGGTTTTTAGGCGCAACTAAGTGTATAAAGGAATGGTTGGCTAATACAGTTATAATATTAAAGGCTTGGCTGTCCGTAAAAGGTCCAAAAGTAGTTAGGAATGTCTCTAAGGTCTCCTATTCCTAGTTATCTAGATTAAAGTTAATTATAAGGGCTTCTATTAACTTATTAGGGGGCTCCTCTTCTTTCTCTCCTTTGTATTCTAAGATAAACTGGCTAATCCGTTTATTAAATCTCTTCTTAGACCTGTTACGTTCTTCCTAGGTATGCCTTGTAGACTAACATCCTTCCTTGCCACACATAAAGCATTTCTGGCTTGTTCGTCTGCGGGGGTATACTTTTATACGGGAGTTGCTGCGGGGGTTACGGGTAGGACTTGGTCGGTATAGGTGCTGCTAGCGGTAACGGCGGTCTGTAAAGTAGACGTCTGAGTCTGTCTGCGGATATTAAATATCTGTGGCAAAGGCTTGAGTGCTGCCCGGTAGGTTTAAGACTTCGTACATTATAATAGAGGAGCGTAGGTCATTAATAAGGCCAGCTAAGATATCTGCAGGCTTATAATAGGCGTACTTATAGGGCTCTACTTCCTAGTAAGCCGTAATAAGTTTATTATGCAGGAAGTTGTCTGTTCGAAGCTTAGTGTTAAGGCCGTGCTATAGGTGCCGGAGGTCTTTAATAAGGATTTGCAGACACTCTATTGTCAATTTTTCAGTGTTTTTATTAATTACGGTCCGTAGCTTGGTTGCATTCCATTAGGTAAGAATATCACGCTTATATTCTGGTTCTTTAAAGTAGTTATGTGTAGCTTTGCATAGCTTATCAAAGGGAACACCAAGGGGGTTGCTCTTAAGGTTAGTGTAGTAGTGGTCAAGGGCTAGGCCACGTAGTATGGTAGAGTAGGCTTGGCTAAATTCCCGTTTAGGAATATCAGCCTTCTGGCAGAGGTCCGTAAAGATAGTTAGTTTGAAGTCAAAGTTGTCGTTTTCACCGCTGTACTTGGATTCGTTGGTATAGAGCTTGGCTAGGTTAGCTAGCTCCTTGCTATAGGTCTTTGCTTAGGTGGGTTGCGGATCTATAACTTGCGGATCTATGGCTTGCGGATATGTGGCTTATAGATATATGGCTTGCGGATCTGTAACTTAAATAGTAAGGGTAATTTAGTCCGTATTTTGGTTTATAGGGGTGTTGTGATCCGTAACTTAAGAGTAGGGTGTATTTTGGCCAATAAAGTCGAGTCTAAAGTCGCTTAGGTTTATGGGACGAATTTGGTTAAGTGGGTTAGGTATAAGGCCAGCAATTACATTAAGTTTGGGAGAAGTAAAGAGTTCCTTAGTTTCTTAGAACTGGTCTAGGATTTCCTTTTTAGTCCATTCCGTTTGGTCCTTCTCGTGTATTGTATTATATAAGGACTATATAATAGTAACTCGTTTATTCCTTTTAACCCATACACCTTGGTTATGTAAAAGGGTTCGTAGTTTACGGATGGTAATAGGGTTACAGGCCTTAAAAATAGCTTCCATAAAGTCCGCAAAGTCTTCCTAGTATTGCTCCTACAGGTTGTCATTCATAAGCTTAAAGTGTTTGTATTCAAGGATTTTAAAACTAATATAGTTATTAACGTTATTTATAGATATAACGTTAACTCCTTATCTCTACTTCTTTTAACCTTCGCTGACTTGCTTGCTGATGTCTGCCATACTATAGTGTAGTATGGTGCGTAGCGGGTGGTAGCAGCTTGTAACAGGTAGGGGAGGTCTTATAACGGTCCGTAAAATTAATTAACGGGTCCGTAATGGTTCGTAGGAGGGTAAAGGGTTTCCGCAAAAGGTCCAAAGAGGTTTAAGGTTTGAGGGGGTTAAGAATAGGGGTTCCATATAGGTCTGTATTCGCGTCTATAACTTCTAGTAAACCGTACTAAGACTTAAATAAGTATACAGAGTTAGAGATAAGTCCGTAATCCCCAACTTCCGACCTTCTAGTAGGTCGTACTAGGAGTCTAAACAGGTGGTTGCTGTCGTATATATTGCTCGGGGGGAGGTATTAAGTGATTACTAATCTGTGCGCGCTTACTGATTAGTGTTCGTACTAACTTAATAGCACGAGTGAGTCGTATCCCGGGGCACGAAATACGTATAGTATTATATGCTCTTTGGGATGGTGGTAACTGTCTCTTATATTAAAGCAGACTATGTGGTCTATATACTAATGCGACCTCCCCCTAATTAGTCAGTGCTTCAGGGGTGCACTAGACGCGTAAGCGGGTGGTTAGTGCACCGAACGCGTAAACGCGTAGTTGGTGTACCGTACGCGTAAGCACGCGTTCGGTACGACAGGTGCTGTAATTATACAGATATAATAAAAGTAATTTAAATAGGAAAACAATAATATAAGGATATTATACTTGCTAAATGCGAGATTTAAAACAACCGATTATACTATTAATAGAAGATAGTAGTTCTAAATTCAGAATCTTTATAATTTAAGATACTTAAATTTATATACAACTTCTCTATAGTAGGGCATCCTAGCTATATAAAGACTTATAAAATTATTTAATAAGTATACTACTAGCCTATAATATACAACTATATATAAAAATACGTTTAAGTATACAGGATATGTATATATAGAAAGACCTCTTATATAAAGAAGCAAGAAGTACTTTAACTACTACCAATTCTAATATAAAGATGGCGTGATATCTTAATTAACTTTATAGTTAACTTACCTAATAGTAATAGGTTTATAAATATTATAGTAGTCGTTAACCGCCTTATAAAAATGTGATATATAATCTCTATAGACTTAATTAATACGATATTAGTAGCTAAATGTTTTGTTAAATACGTCTTTAAGCTATATAGACTTCCTAACTTAATAATATCTAACCATAGAAGCCAGTTTGTTTTAGACTTCTAGCAAGCTCTATATAAATAATTAAGTATTTAAATATAACTCTTAACTATATTTTATTTAGAGATAAATAGCCAAACTAAAATTATAAACGTGATTATAAAATAATACTTATAGATATACTGCTTCTACCTACAAAACAACTAGGAAAAATGGCTACCCTTAGCTAAGTTTACTGCGAACAATATAATAAACGTATTAATAGGCGTGGTATTATTCTATACGACCTATAGACAAGACCCTTAACTTAGATTTAGACTATAACCTAATATTAATATAATAGGACCTATAATTAAACGGATTTAGTTAATTAATGTATATAACTTTGCTAATTAAATAAAGCAGTTAACGGAACTATTATAAAGTAAATTAATATACGCTTAAATGTTATAAAAATGGTATATAAATAAAGAACAAGCTTCTATATAAGACTTTAAGGAAGGTAATATAGCCTACCTAAATATATAAAACCTAAAGACTTAACGGCCCTTAAAGAAACTTAATTAGAAGTTTACGGGCCTATACTAAATTAAGAAGAAACTAAGCCTATATACCTATAAGCTTAAACTACTAACTAAGATAAAAATACATCTAACATTTTACGTAAGCTTATTATAACCTTTAAAAGATAATCCTATAACTTACAAAGTACCACTACTACCTCCTATAATTGTTAATAATGGTAACAGTTTTTACTTTATTAACTTAATTAATAATATGCAATAAAAAATATAATCTAAATAATTTAAACTTCTTATTAAGTGGGAAGAATATAAAATATAAACCTAGGAAACCTATAAACAGATTAAGGCCGATGCGCCTTCCCTAGTAAAAGAATTCTATAAAGACCATCCTTTACGGCCTACTCTAGCTAGATGGATATAACATAAAGGCAAATAACTACTACTATAACAGAGCCTTGTATTAGTTACTATGGTGGACTTGTTAATAGGCTAGGTGTGTAGGTAATAAGAAGTTAACAATATAACAGTAATAAATAACAACTAGTGGAGTGGTTGCCTAATAGATTAACTCTAATTATATTCTAAGATTTACTATAAGGAAGATAACTATCTAGGTAGGGACTATGGTCCTTTAAATACATAACCGTACTTTTAAGAAATCCTCCTTATATATAAGGTACGTAAGTTCCTCCCGTTTCTCTTGTTTATTACATAGCACATTATATAACCTTGGTTACTATTCCTTGTTATATAGTTCCACTGGCTCTATCCTAGACCGTGCTTCTATTAACTAACTAGCTTCTTCCAACTCTTCTCCAAGTAGTTATAATATTATACTTAAAGCGTCCGTAACACTATCTCCCTCCTCTTTATTTTTGTCCTTAAAGATTCCTAATATCTCCAAGTTGTCCACTAGAGGTGTAATATCCGTTTAATTAATTTAGTTAATATCTTTACTTATTATACCTAAAGCACCTTCTTCTTTATATGCGCAACGTTATGCTTGTACTATTGCTGCCATTCTATTGCTTAGTAAGATTATGCTATCTCTATATTCTTGTTATGTGAAAGAGGGGTTAGTTTGTATTATATTAGTAAGCCCTTTGTCTTAATAACCTTCCTTTTATTTAGAGTGCACTAAGGTAAACGTTTAATCGTCCTATAACGTTTGTTCTACCTCTAACGCTAAGTATACGCGTCCTATTACTCTTAACAATCTTCTAGTTCCCTAAGTAACTTGCTATAGGATCTTATATTTAATCTGCCGCTATAAAGCTTAACGGTAACCTAGTATAGGCCCTTACTAAGCTTAAGTGTTCTTATAACGCGGAGCAGAAGGCCCTGGAAGCTTATATCGCGGCATCTACTTAGCTGCTTTGTTTTAAGAAGGTTTGTAAGAAGGTTCATTTTAAGGAGTAAAAACTTATTTAGTAGGGTTTAGAGGAGCTAGGTAATAAGAGAGTAGCGTCTCTAAAAAAGGAAATAACTCTAAGTAATATAGTAGTTGCTCTTTCTAGGTCCCCCTTAAACGACTTATTCTTTAGTAACTCTTCTTTATTAATACTACCTAACCTATTCTCTTTCGATGCTTCTATACCTTTCCTATAGCGTTCTCTAGGTTGCTTAGTAGTTTTTAGGTAGTCTTACTATAGCCTATCTACTTTACTTCATACTATATTTTGTCATTAACGTCCTTGTAACTAACGATCTTTAAAACTTACTATTTATCCTCTTCTTATCCTTTATACGTGTCTGCCTTATAGACTGGTAGCTTAATATTCCTATATGCTGGCTCTAGCATTACAATATGCTATATAGGATAGATCTTCATTTTTGCAGGTAAGTTAAGTCTGTACGTGACTTCTAAGATTTTTACTTTAATTGTGAATGGTCCTAGTCTAACATAATCTAACTTCTTACTTAGTAATCACTCTTAAAATTTTTGTGTAGTAGCTATACTTTATCCCCCTCCTTAAGATCTAGTCCCTTAGATCTCTTAGCATTATAGTACCTTTTTATTCTCTCTTATACTAGTTTTGCTGTGCTTTTAAGGTAACTATAGAGATTTATTAACGTCTCCATTCTTTTTTTTAGCTGTGCTACTTGTTTTCTTTACTTGTTGTGGCAATAACGATAACCTAGGCTTATAGCCATAGTTCGCCCTAAAGGGTAACGTGCCTATTTCTTCTTGTAGTGTTATATTGTATATAAACTGTATAACTGGTAATAGCAATACCTAATTGTTCTGTGCATAATTAATATAATGCCTTAGATACTGTTCTAGTGTCTAGTTTAATCTTTCTATTTAACCACCTGTTTGTAGGTAATATATAGTTAATATTACTGCTTAAACCCCTTGTTCTGCTAAGAATACTTCCTAGAATACTGCTATAAATCTTAGATCTCTATCTAATATAATCTTTATTAGTGCTCTATGTCTTATAAACACTTCCTTAATATAGATTCTAGCCATATCTTCTACGGATATTTCTTCTATGTACGCCATAAAGTATCTCCACTTTATTAGCTTATCTACTATTACTAAGATTGCGTCGTGATCTTATCCGGTAATAGGATCTTTTAACTTTAGTAACTTAATAATAAAGTCCCATAATATAACCTCCCATGGTTTTTCTAGTATTTTAATAGGTTGTAGCCCTCTATATAGCTTATGCCTTGTTAGTTTATTTCTCTAGTAATCTAAACATTCTCTTATAACTTGTCTCGCTAGTCCCTAGATTTCTTAAATAATATACTCCTTTTAAAGTCTTGACACTAAGCCTATAGCTCCATTATGTCCTTGCGTTATTTCTTTATAAAACTCTTTTATAAACTCTTCTGCTATTATCTTTGGAATATAAGTTGCTTCTCTATTCTTATATTGCTCTAAGTCTAGATCCTCTACCTATGCTTCTTAAATCTTCTATATCCAATTACTTTCTAGTGATTTATAAACTTGGCCTTCTCTAGTTGCTATAATCTTTGGATAATTGTATCTAACTAATCCGTCTAGATCCTTTTGCAGTAAAGCTCCTAATAGCTTTTTATTGTTCTGTAGTTTAGCTTTTCTGCTTAGAGCGTTTGCTTGTGCATTGTCTATACCCTTGGTATACTAAATTTCGAAATAATATTCTGCAAGCATCTCCGCCTATCTAACCTGTCTTTGGTTTAGTTCCTTTATTGTTAGGAACCCTATAAGGTTCTTATGGTCCATTTTAACCATAAATGGTTTCTTTGTGTCTTATAAAAATGCTCTCTATTTTTTAAGTGCTGTAACTATGCCTAGTAACTCCTTGTTGTAGATATTATAGTTTAACTCTAGTGGTGTTATCTTTTAACTATAGTATGCTACTAGATGCCATGCATCTAAATGCTTCTATAGCAAATATGCTCTTAGTGCGAAGTCTAATATATCTATTTTCACAACTATCTTTAATTCTGGTTTAAAGATTTTAAGGATTGGTTCCTAGGTAAATAACTCCTTAAGTTCTTTAAATAACTTCCTTTGCTTATTTCCCTATACCCATAGTTTCTCTTTCTTTGTTAATTAAGTAAACGGCTTAATATTCTCTAACCACTGTGCTATAAACCTCCTATAGTAGTTGCAAAACCCTAGGAATAATCTTAACTATATAACGTTCTCTAGTTCTTACTAACTTACTATAGCTTTAACTTTCTTTGGGTCTATACTAATCTTTCCCAGTTTAATAATAAATCTAATAAAATCTATCTTCTTGGTAAAGAACTCGTATTTCTTAATTGCTACTAGCATCTTTTCTTCTTATAGTCTCTTTAAGACCCATTTAATGTGTTCCCCGTGTTCTTCCTTACTTATTAAGTAGATAATAATATTATTAAGATATACCATAATAAATTTATTAAGGTGTTCTCCTAATAAATTTATTAAGGTGTTCTCCTAATAAATTTATTAAGGTGTTCTCCTAATAAATTTATTAAGGTGTTCTCCTAATACACTATTAATTTGCTTTTAAAAAGTTGCTAGTGTGTTTATAAGCCTAAATTGTATAACCAATGGTTTGTATAGTCCTTCCTTTAACCTAAAGGCTGCTTTTTATTTATTGCCTTCCTTAATTCTAATCTAATGGTACGCCTATCTTAGATCTATCTTTATAAAGATCTTTGTATTACCTATCCTATCTTGGATTTCGCTAATTAAGGGTAAAGGATACCTATCCTTTCTAGTAATGCTGTTTAACTATCTATAGTTAATGCATATCCTAAGTTTTCTGTTTTTTTTTTGGATAAATAGTACTGGATATCCTATTAATAACTATAACGGTCTAATATATCCCTTTTATAAGTTCTCCTGGATAAACTCTTTAAGCGCCACTAACTTGGTTTTAGTAAGCTTATAGATTAGAAAGAACTTTAAACTAGTTTCTAGTTCTAATTCTATTTTATAGTTCTATGCTATATACTTTAACAGCTTTTCACTTTCTAGTAACTATAACTTTTTGCTATACTTATGGTATCTTTTTGGTATATAACTTAAGCCTCACTTAGTCTCTTTATATATCGCTCTAACTTAGTACTATACTAACTTAGTTTGCTGTTATATTTTATGTTGTTAAGTATCCCTAATATTAACTTAACCTATAACCTAATTAATTCTTAGATTATATTTCTGTAACTAAGGCATTCCTAATACCGCCTTGTTCTTCCCTAATGGTAGGATATTAAAAGACATCTTAACTTGTCTCCCTTTAATAGTTAACTAAATAGGTCCTATTTTAAGATTAATAATGCCTCCTTTATAGGCTATCTAATCTCCTAAAATTGTTATAAGTAGATATAGGTGTTCCTTTTATCTATATGGTAACCCTATCCTTTCTACTGTTGCTGGTAATATATGGTTTCTTATTACTTTACTATCTACCAATACTTTAAACTGCTGATCTTGCTATTTAACTTATAAATTTAGGTGTTAACCTTGAATTCCTTTAAGGGTTTAAGGCTCTACTACTAGTTCCCTCTAGTTTTATAGGCCTTCCATTTTCCTAACTATTGGCTGCTAGATCCTGTTTATACTTAGTCCTCTTTTAGCTAATACTTAGTTTATTTCTTTTCCTCTATATGCTATAGATAAGTGCTCTCTAGATAATTCTACTACTATTGTCTATCTAGGCATTCTTCCGTAAGGAATCTTCCTAGTTAAAGTATTAGGTCCCCTTAACTCTGTACTTCTACTGGGTGCTATCTATGCATATACTTAGTATCTCTATACCGTTTCTTGTCTGGTGCCTAATATATCCTTATAGGGTACTTCCGGTTCTTGTCTTTTAGTGTTTAATGTATGTTGTATATATTATCCATATAAGCTATTTATAATAGTATATAATGCGCTAAGTAACTTAGGTTAATTCTTAGTTTGTTTTTAACTTTAAGTTTAAACCTCTGTCTAGCCAACCTGACTGCTAGTTTTTTATTTATAGGTACTAAGATTTATCTTTTACTTCTCTAGTCCCTAGATCCCTCTTCTAGGTTCCTTAATATTATAATTAATGCTCCTTTAATATAATTTATGCATTTTTCCGTAATAGGTTGGTCTTAGACAACTTTTTCGTCTAGCTATATATAAAAATCTTTCTATTCGTTGCTGTGTTGTTACCTATACCACTTTCTATATAACTGGTTTAGTGTATATAGTCTATCTATTAAAAAGTACCTTGTTATTACTGCGTTATAATAACCTTTAGTATATCTTTCTTTAAATCTAGTTGAAATTCCTAGATCCTCTTCTTATTCTAGTTTATTTAACCACTTTGCTCTAGGCGTGCCTACCTTAGGCCTATTAGTGATTTTTTATATAAGTGCTCTGTCCCTTATACGTCCTAGCATAGCTAATCTCTTATCTAGCTTTTGCTCTTGCCATATAATAATTCTTTGCCTAAACTTATCTATAGTTTCTTGTTTTCTGTGTCTTGTAGCTAGATCCTTAAAGTTATCTTACTTCTTAATCTTAGTATTAACTTTTTAATCTTTAGGCTAAACATTATATTTACCTAGGATTAACGTTCTTATTTATTCCCTAAACTTATAGTTTTTAAACTTGCGTCCTATACTTATTCGTTTATCCTTAAACTAAGTTACTGCTCTTTCCTATCGGTTTTTATCCGTTGTGGGTTCTTAGGTATATCTTATTTTATTTTAAGAATCTTAAGTATCTCTTATCTCTTCCTAAGAATCTTAAGCCTATGGCCTTTTGCCTTTATTAAGTGGTAAGCTAGCACTAGTAGTTATCTGCTTACTTAATTGTCTTTAAATATTACTCCTTTCGTCTTATAAAGCAATGGATGCCATATTTAATAGTGTTATAATACCTATTACTAAACCGCGTTCTGTGGTGGTCTTAGTCTCTGCTTCTATTGTGTTATTAAGGTTTAAGCGCCCTTAGTTAGCCTCTTTTTCTTCCTTATTGCTATTAATTAATGAGTACTCTAACTCTATTGTTATTATTGCTAATCTTTGTCTATATATTACTGTGATATCTTAATCTAGCTTATAGAGTTAATCTTGTTCTTTATTTAACTCTCTGGTTCCTTTAAGTCCTCTTAACTCTGGCTCTTATAGCTAATAGCTTGCGCCATACTTAGCGTCCTTATAAATTTGGTATGTATTGTTATAATAAAACGTAAAGTATTTGATTGAACACTCCTTAGTCCTACGTAATATCCCTATATCTGCGTTATTATACTCTAATAACCTAGTGCCCTTTACCACGTGGTTACTCTAACCACCTTTATAGTCTCTAGTAAAATAACTCTATTTTCCGCAATTTATATAAGCTCTATTTTTAAACCACTAATATTGTTGTGGAGTCTGCCTAAACGTCTTCTACTATTAAGATCCCTAGTTTGGCCTTTACTCCTTAGTCCTATAATTACTTAATCCTTAACCTTTAGGTTTCTATAGTTTCTTATTTTATCCTCTAGATTCTTTAGTACCGCTTAGGTCTATTGGCTCTAGTCCGCCATTCCATAGTTTTTAACTATGCGTCTGTTGTTGCGTACTCTACGCCTTATACAACTATGGAACTCTATCTTGCCCTTTCTTAGCTTATTCCCTTTAATAGATCCTATTATTAATCTTTATTAATTAATCTATTAACTCTTATAGAGTATCCGCATCTTCTATTAGGATAATTATATTTTGGACTTTAGCCTTAAGTCCTTGTTTATACTATACTATAAGCGCCCTATCGTTCCACTTAACCTATATTACAAGTATTTAAAACTGCGTTATGTACTTAATTACTAAAGAATATTATACTAAGTTCTAAAGTTTTCTTTCCGCTATAGTTATTGCTTCTAGGTCTCTAAATATCTGTGTTAGTCTTTCCGCGAACCTGTTTTAGTTAGTAAATATAAACTATACTTCCTAATTAGTAGTTGTTATTCCGTTTATCTAAATCTTAGTAAGGTAAGATTTAAACTACTTAAGTGCCCTTTTAGTTAGGAACAATCCTGTATACGCTACTTGGTTTATAGGTGTTGCTAACTTAGCCCCTTCTTATATAACCTTAAAGTGCATTTGCGTAAGGAATCCCTTAAGTTTTAACTTCTCCCCTAAGAATCGCTTAATAGAGGGTAACTTAATCTTTGCTACTCCAATTCTATTAAGTTGTTCTTTAAGTATTTAGTTGTTGTCTGTTATTTAATTAACTATTTCTTATAACTGACCTACTATAACTAGCTACGAATCCGTATCTTCTATACTGGTGTTTCTTTCTAAACCTAAGGTTATAGCTGCTGTGGACTAAGTCGTGACTAGCGCCTTTAACGGCGTAACTTGCGCTTTAGGTGGCATACTGTTTAACTTTATTAATACCGTAACCAGGTAGTAAATATATAATAGAGCCTTGTAGTAGTTACTACAGTAGACTTATTAATAGGCTAGGTATATAGGTAATAAAAAGTTAATAATATAACAGTAACAAATAATAACTGGTAGAGTAGTTGCCTAATAAATTAACTCTAATTATATTCTGAGATTTACTATAAGGAAGAGAACTATCTAGGTAGGGACTGTGGTCCTTTAAATACATAACCGTACTCCTAAGAAATCCTCCTTATACGTAAGGTACGTGGTGTATATAAGGTATATAAGTTCCTCCCATTCCTCTCGTTTATCATATAGTATATTATGTGATCTCGGTTACCATTCCTTGTTACATAGTTCCACCAGCTCCATCCTAGACCGTGCTTCTATTAACTAACTAGCTTCTTCCGACTCTTCTCCAAGTAGTTATAACATCGTACTTAAAGCGTCCGTAATAACTACCTAATATAAAGACATGAAATATAATAGCAGGAAACTTAAAATTAAAAAGAACTTAAAATATATTACAACGTTTATAACGCAATAAGTTATAAATTCTTAACTAATTTAAATTGTTTTAGACCTTTGGCTAAAGGGGGGGGTACTATAACAGGACTAGCCTAGTTACAGTAGGAATATCTTAGTAAAACACTTAATAGATAAATTCCAACGCTTTAATTAAATTCTACTAAATTCTACTAAATTCTACTAAAGTTAATTAAATTCCGCCAAATTCTGCTAACTTGATTAAATTCCACTAAATTTTACTAACGTAATGGAATTTGGTCAAAACCTGTTAAAATCTGCGTGGGCTTATGCCCATGCGTCTGCTGCTAAGACCTTGAATATTTAGTTATAAGTTTCCTATATTCCTTTCTCTTCTTTACATAACGTCTTGCACTCTGCAAGAGCTATATACCCTTAGATTTAGATAGAATTTATATTGTTCCTTTAAATCTTCCCTAAAGCCTCTTTGCGCCCTCACAATAAAACAAGGTCTTATTAAATATGACATCTCTAGTTTAAATGACTTTGTAAAGGCTTAAAATCTAGATTTAATAGATATTTATTAAATTATAGCTAACTAGGTGTCTAATTAATGTATAAGGAGCTAGCTTATCTCCCTTTCTAATTTATTTATTTAGTGTATAGGTCTTATAACTGTATTCGTGCATATAGGTAAGTAATAGTAGCTTGCTGTAGGCGACCTTGTACGGAGTTTTCCATCCTAATTACTTATTTAGTGTTTAATTAAGTGTATAGCTAGTAGTAAGGAAAGCCTCTAGTCCTAAAGATGGGGATAAGGATACTTCTAGCTATATAGATCTTAATTATTTTATAAGGGTTTATCCAGATTATTCTGCTCCACCATTTTATTCTTTAGTATATAGTGCTTAGCATTTAAAAGTAATGCCTTTATCTGTATACCACGTCTCTAAAGTGTCTTCCATTTATCTAAATGCTTATTTATTATTGCTCTAGAAGAAGACAACGTCTTAATAAAATTGTATTTTAATTAAATAGTAAGTTTTATAAATGGTAAGTAGGATAGTAGCTTTGCCCTTATTCTTAGAGGTAAACACAAAGTTAAATTTAGAATATGTGTAATAGAAATGCATAACATATCTATTACTATTATACCCTAGTACTCTAGGGTAGATAATATTAAATGCTAGCCATTTAAATAGTTGAGTGGCTGGAAATTCGTGTTTTTGTCTTTAAGAGATCTACTATATATGCTTTACTAGTAAGCAAACTTCACATTTAATTTTAAGCGGTGCTTATTTATTAGTTTTAAATTCGGTTAGCTTTATGCCAATAACATACTTAGGAAGCTGCGTAATAGCATTAGGTCCTATATGGCTAAGAATTTTATACCATCTTATAGCTGTAGCTCCAATTAGTTTACGGGCCATTTGGCTTAGCTAAAATCTTCCTATTAAGAAGGTTAATTAAGTTATTAAGTCTAGGGTATTTTTAGGCTCTCTATACATCAGTGCCTAGTAGCCCCCTAGTTATTTTATATAGCATACTATTTCGCTAGTTACTAGATAGTATAGCAAGTTTCATCCTAAGTCGAAATAGATATTATTATTAGTAGCTCTTAAAAGTGCTATAATATTTATAAATATAGTGGGTACTAGTACTATATAGGATAGCTTCATTTTTGACTGCCCAGTAGGTATATTAATAGTAATGGTTACTATTCCATCAGCTTAAAATTTCTTAAAATTTCCGCTAGTAATTAGGTAGTTATCTTCTGCTGCTAGGTATAAGAAGGTAAAGTCTTCTTTATTGTTATAGACGTGGGTATCTACGCTAGGGTTAAGTATTTAGGTGTTCTGGAGTTTAAAAGGAGTTTAACCAATACTAAACACGGTAGTATAGCTAGTTAGTTTAGTAAAAGGTGGGGTTTTAGAATTAAAATTAATTGTAGATTCTATATTCTAACTATTCTCCTTTACTTCCTATTCTCTTTTTTAAATTTAGTTAACAATGCGTTTAATCTAAGGTATAGATAAGATAGCTTTATCTACTTTCTTCTAGATATCTACCCTTAGTCTCTATCCTTAAGGGCGCTTATGCTCAGTAATGTAGTAGTATTTATTAAACCAATGTATGAGGCCGTATATACATTCCTTGTTCCACCTTAAATTTAAATTTAAATTGCTATTAGAATTAGAATTGCCGTTAGAGTCTAAATTAAAATTGGAATTGTTTTAAAGGGTTGCAAATGCAGAGTTATTGGCAGCTGAGGTAGATAATGCTTGCTGTATGCAATAGTGCTCCTTAAATTCCTTAATTAGATCAATAATAGATAGGGCTTTTTCGTCTTTTCATTCTTTCCTAATTAGGTCTACTTCCAGTGCTCCTACAAAACTAGAAGAGATAGCTTTAATACCTTATATAAAATTATAGTAGGGCCTAAATCCCTATATATCTGGAAGCTCCAATTCCTCTACCAGCTTATAGACACTCCTCTAGCTATTTAACCATTTTTTAATGCTCTGCTTTTTGTTATAGGCTTTAAGAGCCGTATATTAATTAAGGACGTTGCGCTTTTAACCTAAGGTAGTAGGGGCGAGTATAGTCTTTAACTCTTAAAGGCGTTTATATACCGTTTTAAGGTCTTTAATAAAAGGGAGGTAGGCTACCAACATTGTGCAGACGATATAATTGCTAATATTATTTATGGCTTGCTCTTGCTTTTGGTGTACGCGGATATTATCCTTATATTCCGTATAGAGTTAATTATAGGCAATAAGTTGGTTTGGATCTAGCTTGGCTATTAATATAGTAGTAAAAAGCACGTCTCTTAGTGTAGGTTAACTAGGTAACTACAGCTTTAAAAGCTTATCTTTCTTCTTTAATAGGTCTATATACTGCTATACGTTATTTATTTTAGTAGTATCTTAAATAATAAAGAACCATTACATCCAATTAGATGGCTTTTTAAGGATAAGGTTGAATTTTAAATAAGGTCCATCTATATTAGTTGTCATTTTTAGAATTTTAATAGGTCAAGCAGGGTCCTAGGTTAGCGTCTTGGTGAAACCTTATTTTAACGTTTTTTAATTCGTTAGTTCGTTTGTCTGTTAGGTATGTTTGTCAGTCAGATACAACTGTCCGTTTATTTGGTAGGTAAAGAAGCTTAAGACACTTGCAAAGGTGGTAGAAGTAGTAACTTCGTAAATAAGGTAGTAGATTAATTAGTTTAGCAGGTAGTGCAATCTAGACTTATAACTGTAAGCTTGCAGTATGGGAGAATTGAATAAGCGACTTAATTCTAAATCTATGGAAGTTAAGTAAACTAAATACATGAAAGTAGACCCGGAACTCCATAGTCTATAACTCAATATTTGACCGTATCTGAGATATACGAGGGTAGTGTCAATCCTGTCTCAGAGCCTCTTAGGCGACAATCTTATGTCTCAGCGTAGTGCTAGTAAACTGTTACAGTATATTATAGTTCTCTATGCTAGCTACTAAGAGTATTACTTCTCAGTTAGTGCGTAAGGAGTATAACAGTATTATGTGTTTCAGTATTTGTCTTAGCCAGCTATATTTATATCTTAGGCTACCTACTAGGACATCCACCTAGTAGAGCTAATCTTTTAGTCCTATTATTCCTATTCTTAAAAGTGTTGCTATTATATTTTCTGCCTTTATTAGGCCTTCTTAGAGCCCTTAGATATTTGCCTCCTATAGCGTTAACTATACTATAGCTTAGGTTCCTCTTGCCTAAGTTAGCCTCTGTACCTTTAACTTCTATATACCTTTTTAGTGTTAGTCCAACTAGTATTATATTACAGTAGATGGTTTCCTAGTACTCTTTTATGCTCTACTTTAGCTCGTTTCTCTCTCTTACTATTATCTTTATTAGTCTCTTACGCGTCTCCCATTCTCCTTTATATAGGCCTAAGCCCTAATATGGTACCATTCTTCTTCTACTTCCTCTACCTGTTTCTCTAATATATCTTCCCTACTTTAGGGTTGTTGGTTTACTCTCCTATAGAGCATCTTAGGGTCTCTCTATAGTTTGTTTAGGTGTGTCTTAATATACTTTATAACATTAAAGTTGCGCTCCTTTTGCATCCTTTATATTGTAGTAGCTTTAATATATAGTTATAGGGGGGAATATTAGCTTCCTTCTTAAGCAGTGCTGTAGCCATTTGCTTATACCCACCTATTATACTTTAGAGGTAGGCTATTTAGACCTTTTAGAGTGGTTTAAGGAGTAATTTAGGGGGGCCTTTCTTGGTTTCTCCTATAGCCTAAATATTAGATCTATATGTTATGGTTGGCTAGATAACTTGTAACCGACTACGGTACCCTGCCAAACCACCACCGTTTTACCTGCGTATTGCCTACGTATCGTCTACGTATCGCCTACGTATCACTTACGTATCACGCTGTTTTGCTTACGTATTCGTCTCCCCTTTCATTTATTTCCATACCTTCCTCGTGTATATATAGACACTTTAGATCTCCATTTACAATCAAGTTGCTCAGTCAATTCCCACACTTGCACTGTTACATAACTGCTGTATATAGTAGGCGTAATCTCTAGAATTATAGACCCTATATAAAATTGACGATCCTGGATATTGTAGTATACTATGCTTAGCCTTTATGGGCCGCTTATAATATATATACGCTCTACTAGAGCTTACTATCTACCTATACTTCTAATACCCTTAGGCCTTAAACCGGTTAACCCTTAAAGCCTTAAATATAAATTATATGCTAGAGATCTGTAGATTAGTTACGTTTTCTTATAAAATAGATTAGCTGGTATTTCTCTAGTAAGAATTAGACTTTATGTTGTCTTGCCTATTCTATATAGGTATTATAGGCTTTCTCTAGTGTTCTACAATTCTTTATAGCTGTTAGCCCATATATAATTAGATTTATATTATTAATAAAGCCTATCCCCTAGTTCGCCCCTTTCTTAAAGAAGTTAAGTAGGTTGCTTATAAAGAAAAGAAAGAGTATAGGCAAGAGGGGTAATTTTTATAGTATTTCTGTTGTAACTGTACTAAGGGAGCTCTAGTATCTACTAAAGACTAGTAATGTTTCTTTCTAGCCTATAAACCCTTAAATAAATTATATAATCTATTCTAAAAAGCCCTTTGCCCTAAAGATATATAGGAGGCGCTTATAGGGTATATTATTATAGGCACCACTAATATTTAAGCTAAGTATTAATACTATAAAGTCCCTTCGTATTGCCTATGTAGATTTAATGGTAGTAGTAAGTAGTATAAGTGCTAATAGTATTAAGCAGTTCTTTCTTACCCTTATTTGGCTTTATAGTAATAGGGTATATTCTTTAGCTATATCTACTATATAATCCGCTATTACCCTTTTTAAGATCTTGCTAAGTATGTTTTCTAAGGTAATAGGGCAGTAACTTTCTGGGATTAAGTAATCTACTTTACCTTCTTTTTATAGAATAACTGTTATTATAGCTCTTCTAAGTTATAGGTAATAGCTTATAGTAAAGTATACTCTAGCTATATCTATAGGCTAAGGTGCTATAAGTAGTCTATAGATCTTTAAGGCCTTATTTAGAATCCTATTTAGTCCCAGAGCTATATTATTTAAAAGGCAGCTAATAGTTCTGGCCATTTCCTCTATTATTATATCGCTGTTAATCCACAGGCGAGTCTCTAGTATTTTACCTATAATGTTACTAAGATCTACTAGAGCTAGTTAGGGGAAGAACCTTTCTATAAGGATCTTTACCTTCTTATTATTATTATTAGTGGCCTGTAATTCCCCTACTCTTTAGGGGTAGTAGGTATAGGTCTTCTACTAAGTGCCCTACCTTTTTCTTTACCTATTTTGCTATAGCCTAAAGGCCCTTATTATGGGGGAGGCTTAGGTTAAAAGTATACTTATTTATAAACTATCTCTAGTTATTCCTAGCTTCTCTTTTTAGGGTATTCTTTAATTAGTTTCTTATATCTTTATATTGTCTTTTATCTTTAGGGTTATAGCTACTTATATATTTCCTTTTTACTTATTATTGGCTAGGAATAAGAACTGCGTATTATATAACTATACGTATTGTATATAGGGGCCTGGTTTTAAAACTAGGCAGTACTCTTCTAGTCTATTTTTAATTACTACCTAGATCCTTTCTAGTCTTTAGTTAATTTCCTCTAAGGTGGCTAATAAGCCTTACTTGTTTAGTATTAGGTGGATTTCTTCTAGGTTTTAAAGTTATTATTTAACTATATTAAGGAAACTATTTATCTTAAGCTTCCTTATTACATATCTTTTACTATTTAGTTACGCCTTAATATTTAGATCTAGCTATATCTAAATAGGGATATAGTCTAAGGCAAGTACCTATTCTTTTTTAGGGTTATACCTTTTAAGTCTCTAATATAGGCCTTTGTCTATAAATATAAGGTTAATTATACTTCTAGTAGTGCCTTATTGCTATATAATTACTTTTAGAGGGGTGGCTAGTTTAAGGCCCTAGATATCTATAGCTCTTAATAAGTACTCTGCCTATTATTTAGTAGTAATATAGATACCCCCCTACTATAGGTAGTAGAGGTTTATATCTTCTAATAAAATAGACTATATACCTTTAGTTTCTAGTAAGCTTATTACTAATATAATATTCTCTATTTATAGGACCCCTTTAACCCTAAGGTTATATATATTAATAATTTATACCGGTCCCCTATATATCTAGATTATTATAACTATAATATTTAGGTTAACTGCCTACTATAACTATAAGGATAGGCTAATAGCCTTGCTAGTTATAAAGTATATGTATATAGCTGCTTTTAGTTTATATAGGAGCTAGAATCCTTAGGGGCAGTATATTAATTATATATAGGTATTATAATACAGCTCTTATATAGTAAGAATATAGTATTTCTCTAGGTTTAGACTATTTAGTAGGGGCCTTATAAGATAGTGGTTTATATTACTATAGTTATACTATATAATAGATAGGTAGTAGACCCTTAGTAAGGGTCCTTTGTCTTTTCTTTATTCCTTACTTTTTCTATTTCTACTTTTACTAGGATTTTTAAAATTTTTATCTCTTATATTTATACCCTAGTCGCTATTTATTTTATATAAAGCTTTCTATTTTTATGTTTTATATTTCTACTAGCGCTTCTATATCTAAATCTATTATTATCTTTAGTTATTCCCCTAATCTTACTAGTTGGCTATATACCCTTTATAGGTTAGCTACAAATATTAGATTTACTGCGTTAAGTCTAATTCTTAATTATCCCAGTTTTAAGCTTGCTATCGCTATCTATAGGGGTTTTCCTATAGGGTATCCTCTCTCTTATATCCCCTATAACTCTTATATCCCTATTTAGTCTAGTAATATTATATAGCGTCGCTTCTAGCCCATTAAGGCTTAGGATGGCTAGCCTAGCCCCCTAATATTAAAGGTAGGAAATGCTAGGAAGGCACCTATATTCCCCTAGCTTATTGCCTGTTATTTCTATTTATATAACCTAGCGTGTAGTTATTCCTATATCTATTAAGCCCTTACCTTTTATCTCCCATATTTAATATAGTCTTCTCTCTCCCACGCCTTATATATACTTTAGTAGTAGTTTATATATTTTATTTAGTTTTAATTTAAGCAGTGTTTTGTATTATAGGGGCCTATATAGTAGCTATAGCATACCTATACTACATATATAGATTAGGTATATCCCTATTATATATAGCGATAGTATTATTATAGGCATAGTCTGTAGTTATAGAGCCTTATATTATATATAAAGCTATTTATAATTATTCTTTTTTAGATAAGGAGTTTTTATATTTCTAGTGTATATATACTAATAATAAAGGAGCTATATGTTTATCTAGCATCTCCTTAGTAGATCTCTAGCGACCCTTATATCCTCTTATTATTCTTATTATTTACTTAGTTTATATTTTCCTGTTAAAGCTATTAGATTTAGGTAATCTTAAGACCTAATATAAAGCGTTCTATTTGTTTTACTATCTCCTATATAGTTACTATATTATTTACCTAGTGTCCCTTTTTTACCCTAAGGCTTATAGAAACCACTAGGACTTTAACTAGGTAATCTTTATAGAGCACTTTTATGCTAATATGTTCTCCTAGCCTGTCCCCTACCCTTATAGCTTATTCCTTTACCTATTAGTCCTTTAGGGTAACTCTAATATCTCTGCTTTTAAGGTATTGGACTATAATAGCATTATAGACCTCTTTATAGATCTCTATAAGGACTTCTATTTCTAATTATCCCCTAAGCCCCTATACTTTTTCTATATTTAGTTATATTATAATTATATGCCCTATTATTGTCTTAAGGAGGGTAGGTTCCCTATACTATAAAAGCGCAGCTATAGTAGCCTAGGTGCAGTTTACCAATAAAAGGGTTTTTATTTATTTTTAATTTTACTTAGCTATTAGAGGATTTAATTAAGGGTTTGCTAGAGGGGCGCCTAAGGTTTACTAGACTAGCGGAGCTATTCTGCTATCTATTAGTTTATTATAGCTAACAGTTACTCCCCTATAATTCTAGATACTAAACGCGTTTAATAGGCTTTATATTTTATTAGATGCCTTCTTAATAGAGGTATTTCTGCCTTAAGGTGTAGTATTTACCCGTCTTTGTTATAGCATCGGGAAAATATTCGCAGGATGAGATTCAAGTAGACTTTGGTTTTCGCGTTTCGCGTAATTAACATGCAATTTGACCAACTTGACACGCAATTGACTAACTTGACACGCAATTTGACCAACTCGACACGCAATTGACCAACTTGACACGCAATTTGACCAACTCGACACGCAATTAACCAACTTAACACATTTAAAAGTTAAATAACACGCAGTTAACCTACTTAACAACTTTAAAAGCTAACTGCATATTTCTTGACACGCAGTTAACCTACTTGGCAACTTTAAAAGCTAACTGCATATTTCTTGATATGCAGTTAACCTACTTAAAAGTTAAATAACACGCAGTTAACCTACTTAGCAACTTTAAAAGGTAACTACATATTTCTTAACATGCAATTATATATTTAACTATTATATATTATCTAATATAATCTTATATAATCTTATATAGTCTTATTACTTAGAGGCTCTGCATAAGGCTCTGCACAAGGCTTTACACGAAGCTCTATATAAAGCTCGACATAAAGCTCTACACGAAGCTCTGCGTATAGAGGCTCTGCATGAAGCTCTGCATAAAGCTCTGCACGAAGCTCTGCACGAAGCTCTGCACGAAGCTCTGCACGAAGCTCTGCACGAAGCTCTGCACGAAGCTCTGCACGAAGCTCTACACAAAGCTTTGCATAAGGCTCTACACGAGGCTCTACACGAAGCTCTGCGTACAGAAGCTCTGCACGAAGCTCTGCGCATAGAGGCTCTGCACGAAGCTCTGCGTACAGAGGCTCTGCACGAAGCTCTACGTATAGAGGCTCTGCGTGAAGCTCTGCGTACGGAGGCTCTGCACGAGGCTCTGCACGAGGCTCTGCACGAGGCTCTGCGCGAAGCTCTGCGTACAGAGGCTCTACGCGAAGCTCTGCATCGGGTCCCCGCTATATTCCCGATAGCGCCCTATATAGCTACCTTATTTTTTACCCTTTCTTCCTTACATCCTCCCTATCTAGGGAGGTACCAGAACGGCAGCCAGTAGAGGACTATTGCTAGAACTAGATAACTGTTGCCAGAACTAGACAACTGTTGCCAGAACCAGACAACGACCGTTTAAATAACCAGCTAGCAAACACCACGAATAATTTAATTAATTGATTGATTAAATTAAACTAGAGCTTTAATATTGGCCTATTACCGAATCGAATTAAGGCCTCCTAGGGAGGCACCCTAGACGACCACCGTTTGAATATAATCAGGGCCTTTAATTAGGCCGACCCCTCCCCCAAATTGAATCATACACTGACACAGGCAGGTAGGTAGGTAGGTAGGCAGGTAGGCAGGTAGGTAGGAGACGACCGTCGCCAGAACCAGACGACCGTTGCCAGAACTAGACGACCGTTACCAGAACCAGACGACCGTCGCCAGAGCTAGACCACCGTCGCCAGAGCTAGACGACCGTCGCCAGAACCAGACCACCGTCGCCAGAACTAGACCACCGTTACCAGAACCAGACGACCGTCGCCAGAGCTAGACGACCGTCGCCAGAGCTAGACGACCGTCGCTAGAACCAGACGACCGACCGTTACCAGAACCACACGACCGTCGCCAGAGCCAGACGACAACGACTAGCCAGCAAACACTATAAACGATTCGATCAATCAATCGAATCAAGGCAGCACAGACAGGTAGGCACAAACAGGGAGATGCT
>Ga0307507_10002619_pt1 | contig 37168 bp, 22 predicted proteins | sample 7_EM_MG_FD_207223 | JGI IMG/M metagenome (GOLD analysis project Ga0307507, IMG submission 207223) | Populus trichocarpa ectomycorrhiza microbial communities from riparian zone in the Pacific Northwest, United States - 7_EM | ecosystem: Host-associated > Plants > Roots > Unclassified | place...
GTTCTGTACCTGCTATGATGTAACTTGAATTACCTACTTATATAGGTTTCGCAGAAAACCAGCTATCCTAGTCAGTTTTGTCTTTCACTAACTTACCACAGTTCTTCGGATATCTTTACAACGATAACCCGTTCGGACTTTTATAATCCTGACTGTGGTAAGATCACCAGGCTTCGGGTCTAATGTTAGATACTTAATCATTATTTCATAATTGGTTTATCTAGGCATTGCTGCTCGCATCTAATATTAACTTGCTGACCCATTATGCGAAAGGTACGCTCTTACTTTTTATTTAAATTCTTATTCGAGCTGCTTATAAAACTACTACTTCAAACCTTTCCTTCACAGTACTCGTACGCTGTCGCTTATATATTATATTTAGCCTTAGAGGAAGGTTCCCCTATATATTCAAACAGGTTTTGCCCATTTTACTTATTTTATTTAATATCAACCATTACATTTTATACGTATTGTTTTTAATATATATATTCTCACGCAAATATGATATATTATAGTTTATAAAGATCTAGTATATGTTTGGGTCTGGGTATTTTTTTTTACTAGGTTTTTAATTTTTAACATACTTTAATTTCTTTCAATGTTATGTATGCTATTTCTTGATCTGATTTTCAAATCTTTTAGTATCATCATCTTTATATTCATATAGTACAATACATATGTTTTCACAGCTAATAAAGGCTGTTCTACTTTCATTCTCACTAATAATAGAATCTCGTTTGATTTATTTTCCTGAAGTTACTAAGATATTTCAATTCACTTCGTTTATTATTGAATTTCTCTAAGAGTTCATGTGTAATCGTCACTAGGGACATGTCACTATGGACATACTAACACAATTTTAATAGTCATTCTCTTTAATATATAGCCAGGTATCCATAATAGTCTCTTTATATACTTATCTTACCCTTAATTGTGCAAAGCACAAAAGGAAAAGAAATCCTTACAAAATATCTGTGCACTTTACTAAATTAACATTAGTATAATTCGGATTATTATGATTCGAACATAACAATTCCTCAACCCAAATGAGGCGCCTAACCAACCTGGCTCTAATCCGTAATTTATTACTTATTATAAATGTGGTGCTCCAATATGGTATTATCATGCTCTTATATATAGTGCGAAATAAGAAGCGTAAGGAAATTGTAAAACAGATAAGATCCCATTAGAACGGACGTGATCTTCTGTTTTACAAAAATTAAAAAAGTTTCAAACTTATCTTTCAGAGAGTATGGGATTTGAACCCATGAAAATTATTAGTTTCAACTAGTTTCAAGCTAGTCGCTTTAAACCACTCAGCCAACTCTCTTAAAATATTTTATTATTTTTTTTTATATAGTATCAATATATTAAAATTAATTAAATATTGATTGATTCCTCAGAGACTTGAACTCCGAACACATCCTTATCAAGAATACGCTTTACCAATTAAGCTAAGGAACCTTAAAATACCTTGTTTTTATTCTTACTAATAAAAATATGTATATTATAGTTACTATTGCTATAATAGTCGTTACGATTGTAGGAATGGCATCATAAACATCAAGTGATCAAAAATGAAATGGAGCCGCACTTACCTTAAATAAAAATCCTACACTTAAGGTAAGTATATATAAATATAAAATATATATTTATATACTTAAAATAAGTATATAAATATATAAAACATATATATATATTTGAAATGCCCAAAATAATTTATAAATTTAAGACTAGCACTCGCTTCGGAGTAATTACCAGTTGACCTACTAGCGTCTGTAATGACTTTAACTTGCTCTACAGGATTGAGCGTGCCAGATGGTAATACCACTCATTTTTTTAAAGTATTATTATCGGCGGCTATTTTGGCCTTAACTAATGCAATATCCCCCCGATTTAAGGTGTTATCATTAGGATAACCTACCCAGGAAACTTTATGATTAACAGTACGTAAATTATACCTATGTTGCGTTCTTAGTTTACCTAAAATAAAGTTTACGCTAGTGTCTTCTCCGTCATGAGTAAATACAGTGTCACCATTATCACCCTGAAGTATATTACCTATAGACATTCTATTGGGCCCTTCTGGTGCGGGGTTAACTGGGCCCCTATGTGTACCTGCACCTTGTGATGCACTCGAGGAGCCACCACCTCTACCAGTAAAAACCAACCCATTTCAATAGTACTGCATTAAAAAATATAAAATAATTAATATTAATAAAGATAAACTTATTATTAATATATATCTGTATAATAGATGATAATTATGTATAAAGGTAGGATGTAAAAAAATTAACAATAATAAAATTATTACACTACCTATGAAAAAAAACCACTCATCTTCACTAGAGTAAAGTAAAACTAATATAACTACCCTACTATATAGTATAAATTTATCTCATCTTAAAGTAACGGCATTAGATAGTATTAAAAATAAAATTGAAAAGATAATCATGCAAGAGCACTCAGACTTGAACTGAGAATATGAAGTTTGAAGCTTCAAATTTTACCATTAAACTATGCTCTTTAAAGAAAAATTAATATATAACTCTATATAAATTATCGGAAAAGAGATGATTCGAACATCCATGTGCATAACACAATATTTAGCAAATATCTCGCTTTACCAATAGCAACTTTTCCATTATTACCTAGATGATAGATAAAAAATAGTTTACGGGTCAGGCCGGCCTCGATCCGACATAGTCTTTCGTGACAAGAAAGATTCTTACCAATTAGAATACTGACCCTATATTTTTTACGGCCAGCCGAATTCGAATCGACACAAATCGTTTGGAAGACGAAAGGTCTACCATTAACCTATGGCCGTTTATGATATAATAATAAAATAATATTTATTATAATAAGAATTATTAAAGTATTAAAATTAAGACCTATGGGGTTCGAACCCATGTAACAAAGATTAAAAGTCTCGTATTTTACCATTAAACTAAGGTCTCTTATAATTTTATTGTGTCTAATCTTAAAATTAAATAAGGAATTATTTGATTGTATACAACCATACTTAATTGTTCTTTAGGTATAAAAACAAAGATATTGTTAATGGTAATACAAATATTGTTATGGTTAAAAAACTAACCATTTTACTGCATATTATTCAATAACAATAATAATAATAATAATAATAATAATTTGAAGTATTCAGTCCATCAAGGGTATTATAGAGCATATAAACCATACACCTATTAATGCTATTATTCTTTTTTTAGCTGTCTATGTTATTATGATCGGAATATTAGAGCAGTGTTTAAACATAATTCGTTTTTACTTAATATATATTTCTGCCATATGCCTATACACTAAATAGTTTATGACCGTTTTCACCTGTCTTGCTTTATAATATTTATATTATAAATAGATGATATTAATGTATATATGTTTACATATAAGTAAAAAAAAAAATTTTTTTTTATATTATTTATTGTATTTATGTTAATATATGTTAAATAAATAATAATTGCATTCTCGAATATTAGGTTAAATAAAAGGCTTAAGACCCTCAGTAATAAATAGAAATAAACAAAAATAATCATACAACATCAACAAAGTGTCAGTACAAAATACTAGATTCCAGCCCTAGATGATGGTTTTCTGTGGAGTGGTAGGCGAGCACGCGTCATAAACCCACTGCTATAAAAGCTGTACCAATCATAACATGAATTCCATGAAAACCGGTTCCAAAATAAAAACATGATCCAAAAGCACCATCACTTATAGTGAAAGAAGAAACAGTATATTCTATACCTTGTAAACCTGTAAATATTACAGCTAATAAGACAGTAGCGACTAAACCATATAAAGTACCACTCCTGTTACCTTGTATTAAGGAGTGATGAGCGTATGTAACTGTAACCAAATCTCAAAATAATAGGTTTATTTTTTTCTATTAACCATGTTTTTTATATTAATTATATATTTATAAAGTCTAAACATTACTTTTTTTTACATTTTATAAATATAATATAAAATCTTGTGTTCTTCCCGCTCATTTTTATAGAAGAAAGAGATTCCGACTATACATTAAGCAGCATTTCAGCCACCCACCGATGAACTAGTCTGTAGCGACTTTTCATAAAGCCGACGGTCTTAACTTTATATTAATCATTGACCGTTTTCATCAGTATTGCCGAATAATATTAAAATTATCAATACCCTATAGGTCTATATAAGATATTCTATTATATATTTAAACTTCGCTTGTGTTTTATTAAAAATAAAAAGAGATACGTTTATATAATGTTTTTTTATGAAAATTACACATTATTTATAATAGGGCTATAAATTAGAATAGAAAAAAAAATTATTATTATAAAACCTTGTTTAGTATATATTTTATAAGAATATATATTATCAAGCTATGGCATTAGAAAAATATAAAACCAAATAAATTGATTAGGATATTAAATTATAATTTTGACTATTCTTTTTTATTTCAGGCAGACACCAGATGATAATAATATAACTGTATTAAGTAAAGGTAATTCGAATGGATTAATAGCCTCTATTCCCATAGGTGGTCATTGAGCTCCTAATTCTACGGTAGGAGATAATGCACTATGAAAGAAAGCTCAAAAGATAGCTAAGAAAAATAATGCTTCCGACACTATAAATAAAGCCACACCCATATTTAACCCCCTTTGTACAGCTAATGTATGATAACCTAGATAAGTTCCTTCACTTATAACATCACGTCATCATAACCCCATTGATAAAACAAGTGTTACGAAAGCAGACATTAAAAAAGTGTTCGCACCACTAAAAGCATGCATAGTTAATACTCCGCTAGTAGTTAAGGTTAATAGTGCTATACAGGTGAATATTGGTCAAGGCGAGGGCGATACCAAATGAAAAGGATGAGCTTGAAAGCTACTTCTATTTAAATTAGTCATACAGAGCCTTTACCAGTACTCACAAACGAAGAGAAATAGAATTATTAGTTTATAACTATTAATAATTTAAATTAGTTATTAATAAAATATAAAACAATGAAATCTATTACCCTTTAACATACCTCAGGAATGTCTTTAAGAATATTACTCAATAAATTATTTACACATTATCTCTTAATTTACTATAATGAGAAAAAACAATCCTAACTATCATATTAAACTACATTAAAAATATAATAGGGAGTGAATATATTTAATGATAATATAGTGAAATCTAGAGTTAACCTATTAAGGTTATTTAAGGAATAGGTGATTTGAACACCTAACCTACCGTGTGTAAAACGGTTGCTCTACCGTTGAGCTAATTCCCTGGATACACAGCATTGCAAATTTATACAAAATATTTAAATATAACTTTTCAATAATGATTGATAGTAAAAACTATTACATTAAATATATATTATATAAGTTATAATATTAGTTTTTGTAATAAAAATTTTTATTAGCCAAACATTAATATTGAAACCTTTTTTTCTAATGAAAACATTAGATGAGATTAGTTTTTTTGTTTTATTGTAATAACTATAGCACCAACCATAGCTAATAATAATATAATAGACGTTAATATTAATCATATACTGTAACTAGTATACATAATATTACCTATACTAGTAATATGACTAGTTTCCGCCAAATTACCATCTCATATTTTACTAGTGACAAAATAAATTTCACCATTATCGAAGTCAGTATTACTTAATTTGAAAAATTTAACAAAATAATCACTATAATTATTATATCATATATCATTTAAAGTATTATTTAAATCTACAGTGTAACTGTTAAAAGAAGCAATACTGTAAGGTAATATTTGATAAACTGGGTAATTGAATGATATAGTAATAAAGATAGCTAAGGGTATACTATTCCTTGTGTTGCTCATCAATTCACTTATTCTAACATTAATCAACATTAAAATAAAAAGAAATAAAATAGAAACAGCACCTACGTAAACCAATAAATAAGAAAGACCAATAAAATTTAAACCTAATATCATAAGATAACTAGCTATACTTAAGAATAAACCAATTAAAAATAAGACAGAAACAATAGGGTTTTTACTAGTAATAACAAGTATACCACATAATATAGCAAGAATTGAAAGTATGTCTAAAAATTCAGCAGTGTAACCATTAGTGAAAGTCTCATTTAAAAGAAAAATACTGTTCATAAGATATGAAAAAAAAAATTAGCCTCGCTATTTTTTTATAAAAAAAATATAATTATAATGACTACCATTATTAAACCAAATAGTTATATGAAAAAAAATACATATTTACTTCTTTAACAATGATGAGGAGAAGTAGTCAAAAAATAAAAAGCTCAGACGTGTACAGGATTTGAACTTGTATCCTTGTGGCCGAAACACAACGCTTTACCATTAAACTAACACGCCTATAAAAGCTTTTTAAACCTAGCCCTCAAGATGAATTGAACATCTATCATAATATTAACAGTATTCCGCTCTACCTTTGAGCTATAAAGGCTAAAAGCATGCTTTTAAAGTAAGTATCGTTAGGAAGAAAAGGACTTGAACCTTCGACAGCACATTGCTATTGAGTTTACAGCTCAACCCGCCATACCAACAAACGGAACCTTCCTTAATATAGTCACATATAAATGTTTATTGTATATTAAAAAACTGTTTTTAATTCTCATTAGGTAGAGTTATAAAAAGTATATTATATGTATCGTTTTTATATTGTTAATCTAAAAACTCATGCTCATTAATAATATTTATATTATTAATCTCATAAAGTAATCTATAAGGATAATATATATACCGTTTTTATATTGTTAATATAAAAACTCATTTTGGTCAGTATTATATTGTTAATTTTAATTATTCCCGTGCAATTTCCACTACACGAACCGTATTTCGACTTAACACCAATCAAAGTCACGCATACGAGATTCTTTCAGTAAAATAACTAGAACTAATCATCTAGAGTAACAATTACAAAAAGACTCAACTTATTGCACACACTTTTTTCAGCGCCTGACGAGTAGTTAGTACCTGTCCAAGATTAAATTCACCGTGACGTGGTGATTCACGATTACTAGTAATTCCTTATTCATGTAGTCGAATTTCAGACTACAATCCTTGTTTTATCCTACTTTATTTAGATTAGCTCAAATTCACATTTTTGCATCATTTTGTATAGGAATATGTGGCACGTCTATCGCCCACAACATTAAGGCCATGATGACTTGTCTTGGCCCCTGTTAACAAATCCGTTATAAAAGGTGGACTGCTTTATTTATTATTTTCGCAAATAAAGCAAGGGTTTCCGTTAATTTAATGGAATTAACCAATATCTCACGACATTAACTGAAGACAGCCGTGCAACGCTTGTAATATATTAAAAATATAAACACGATTTTTTCAATCGATGATTTTTCTTCTAGTTTATACTCCTAAAAATAATATTCAAGTTGTGGTAAGGTTTTTCGCGTACTTACGAATTAAATAACATACTTCACTACTGGTTTCAGAAACGGTCTAATGATTTCAGTTTCTGCGTTGCCACATTACTCTTGAGGTGGAATGCTTACACTTTCATTTATATCCTAAATAATAAATATCTAATCTATGGCATTCATCATTTTCTGCTCGGACTACTAGGGTATCTAATCCTGTTCGCGACCCGAGCCTTCGTCCCTCAACGTCAGTTATTACATAAAAGGTCGCTTTCGCTTTTACCAGTCCTTATGGTATCAAAGAATTTCAACTCTACTCCACAAATACTCACCTCCTCATATATAACTCTAGTATAACTGTATCTGGTCAGACTAATTATACCGTCTAGGTACCCTTTAAACCTGGTAAAGATGAATAACACTAGTCTTATACGTATTGCCGCGGCTGCTGGCACGCAAATTGGCCAAGACATATAGATAGAAAATTGTCATAATCACTATTCTATCTAGAACTTTATTCGATTAAATCGATATTACACTGTCCACGTATTGAACTAATAGTTCAATAATGTGTTATTTAACAAAACTTCTTGTTAATATAATACATGTCAACCCGTGACAATTAATTGATTTAAAAACTATGGCGACCAAACCTCTAGAAAAAAATCAAAAAGGTAGAAAAATAATAAATTTTTCGACTCGAATTTACAGTAAATTTCGATATTCTATCCTATCACAAGTAAATAATTCTTTCGAATTATTTACTTGTAAAGAATTCTTTCGAATTCTTTACGAGTAATAGGAATTACCACCTGTGTAATTAGCTTAATAATAAGACTATCCGTTCCCCCAAGTTGCTGGTTCAGCCGTTAGGCTATTGACCAATATTCCCCACTGCTGTACTATACGCATTGGGGTTTTTTCAGACCCAATGTGATCGATCGACCTCTCAGCCTCGACTACGGAATTGATGGCTAGTTAAACAATTACTTTAACTACTACCTATCCGAAACGTAATTTATCTTCTTAAAGCGGAATTTCACTTCCTTTATTATATAAGGCATTTATAACCTTACTTTAAGGCGGCCAACTCGTTATTTACTCACCTGTACACCACTTCTAATAAAATATATGCTACCATATATTAAATTAGACGTTCGATTAGCATGTGTCAAGCACTTGGACAGCGTTCATTCAGAGCCATCATCAAACTCAACTTTTTTTTTCTGTGGTTTTTTACTTTGAAACTCACGAAATAAAACAAAAGGGATTTGGTCATTGCCCCAATACTATACCGACAAATTATGATTTAAGAGTCCTTACGGTTATATCGATATAGCATTACTAATTAGTTATTATTTTTTTTTCTTTTTTATATAAAAAAAAAAAAATTACCTTTCCCAAATTAGATAACTTTTTCATGAAATTAATTTTATTATAAACTATATTTTAATACTATCATGTTTTAAGTCTTTTTTTAATTATACCTCTTTTTTTATATGAGATAAATATGTATTAACTTGTTTGGATACATTTAAGCCGGGTCCTGTTATAGTTATTAGTCTATAATAAGGCTTAACATCGAGCTTGTAATTTAATTAAATTTTCTTTACTGTATGTGGAAAGCTTCTACTATACATTTATATTAATAAATAACTATAGAAAAAAACTTATTTTCTGTGTAACACTCAAGTTTTTACTTAACATACATTTTTTATATGTTGATATTTAATAAGCGCCAGACTTTCCTATACTATACTTATACATAGTACTTATACTATTAGTATCACCAAGTTAATAATTCTTATCCAAGACTTGAACTTGGACATAGATGTTAGGAACATCCTGTTCTACCATTAAACTAATAAGAGTTTATTATTTAAATATATTTATTTAAATATATTTAAGTAAAATTAAGTATAAAATATAAGGCAATATTAAACTATTAGAAAATAAACCTAAAATAAATAAATCAAACTAAATTATAATTACAGGTTTAATAATGTATATTATTAAACATTTCGTTCTATATTCCAAATAAACGACTGTATTTACAGTATAATCTGAAAGATAAAGAAAATACCTATAAAAGGCTTTATTTGTTATAATTCTTATTTAATGATATATATAGTTTATAATATCATAGAAATATTATTTAATCTTATTAATGTAAGTCTAATGCATCTTTAATATAACTACTAGTTAATACAACAAACACTTGAGCTTGTATAAAAGCTATACCTAATTCTAAACCAGAGAACGCAATTATAAAAGCTAAAGGTATTAAACCGAGGAAAAAGAAAACAAAACCAGATGTCATAATATTATAAGTAAATCCAGCTAAAATATTTAATAACATATGACCACTTAATATATTGGCACCTAGTCTAAGACCCAAGGATACATTTCTAGATAAATATGATATAAATTCTATTAATACTAGTAACGGTAATAAAGCAAGAGGACAACCTGCAGGTACTAATAAAGAAAAGAACTCTAAACCATGCTTTTGAAATCCTAATATTGTTGCACCTAAAACTACAGTGAAACTTAAAGAGAATGTAAATATAAAATGACTTGTTGACGCAAAACTATAAGGAACCATACCTATTAAATTATTTACTAAAATAAATATAAATAAAGTATATATAAAGGGGAAATATATTTGCCCTTTTGTAGGATTTATTTGATTTGTTACTATACTATGAATAGTAGCATATAGAGTCTCTTGGCTTATAGATCAGCCGTTACTTACAACTTTATTATAATTAGTTGCTAAAACGTTAAGGCTTAATACGGCTACGACACCTATTGTTAAATATAATCCTATATTCGTTAAAGATATATGTAAATTACCCAGCATAGGGGCGTTTAGGCTTAAAAGATCCCTTATTTCAAACTGATCTAAAGGACTTATAATAGATGTGTATAAAAAATTACTCATCTTTTATACCATCTATCTAATTAGCATTTATAGATACACAACTGGAGCAAATATTAAGTGAAACTTAAAGAGAATGTAAATATAAAATGACTTGTTAACGCAAAACTATAAGGAACCATACCTATTAAATTATTTACTAAAATAAATACAAATATAGCATAAAGGGGTAATATATTTCCCTTTTCTAGAATTTATTTTAATTCTTTTAGTATTGTAATATAACTATAAATAGCATAAAACCTTGCTAATAACAGGACTTATAAAAGATTAGCCAAAATGTATTCATATTATAACTTACTAATAAATATACGTGATATAAATAAACGAACAAATCGAGGTAATGTGTTTTTTGAAAATACATATATCATAATTACAAGTAATATAAAAGCAAAAGTTATCTGGTTTATAAAATAAAAGGGTACTAATTGTGGCATATTTATGAATTTAATTTTTAAATGTTAGAACAAATTTTGTTATTTTTATGAACAAAATTAGTTTATAACATTGTCATCTAATAACAGATGAATAAGTTTAGACGCAAACCAACTAAAATATAAAAGACGGCTTAAATGAATAAAAATAATTTTTAATATAATTTCAAGAGTATGGTGTATTATCAACTACTATATATTATGTGTGTACTTTACTAAATTAACCTTAGTATAAATAGGATTATTATAATTCGTACATAACAGTTCCTCAATCCAAAAAGCAATAAGGATAAATTAATTGCATTTTTGAAACCTTTCCTTTTCGCATTTATTTTAAAGATATAAAAGAAAATAAAGGTAATAATGTTGCAGGTAGAGAACCTACATTTTTAGTCTTATTACTATCTAAAGTAACCATTTGTCTACTATCTATTTTTAATGCATTTTTACCTAATTCAAATGCAAATCCTAATGTTAAGGCTAAAAAAAATATTAACATAATTACTAAACCATATATACCATTTACATATGCACTAACTACGTAAGGATAAACTAAAAGTATTTCTAAATCAAATAAAAGAAAAAGAAGTGCAAAGATAAAGAAAGAAATACTGAATTGTGTTCTATTTTGACCTAAGAAAGAATGGAAACCACATTCAAATGCACTATCTTTTTCTTGATATGGATTATGTGGAGCAAATATTAAATTTACGGCTAATAATATTATAGCCAATATGGGTATAAAAACAAAAAAAAAAGATTTACTTGTCATTTAAGAGTTGAATAATATAAGAGCCAATATATTAGCCATACTTAACCACTCTTGTGGTAAGAAAATGAATAAAAGAATTACTAATGTTAGTATAGATATCGTTATAGTTAAATAACTAGATAATACTATACTATGGCTTTTAAATGTTAATTTTTCTTTTAAAACATTGTTTCTAATTATGTTACCATGTAAGTTAAGACTTTCTACTTCAGGGTTAATTTTATACTCTGCCCTATCAAAAAACACCTGTTTTATAATATTTAAGTAATAAACTGCACTAATTACACTAGTTAGTATAGCTATTAATGCCATAAAAACGTAACCATTATCAATTGCGGCACTTAAAACCATCTGCTTTGCAAAGAATCCTATTAGTGGTGGTATACCAACAAAAGAAAATATTGTTACACTCAAACTTAAAGCTAAAACGGGGTTAATGTAGAAATAACCCTTCATTTGGCTTATTAATTGTATAGGGGAATTATTTTTATCTGATAATTCTTTATACTCACCACTATCATTTATGTAATAATATAGTGAATAACCAATACTTAAAAGTATTATAAATGCATTTAAGTTACTAATAGAATATTGCATTAAGTAAAAGATAAATGCTTGTATTGATTCTATACTGTTAATACTTAATGCTAATAATATAAATCCCACGTGGCTAATTGTACTGTAAGCAAACAAACGTTTTATTCTTTTCTGTGTTAAACCAAGAACTGTACCTATAATCAATGAAAATAAAGAACTAACCAGTAAACTTGTAGTTCAAGTAAATTCGAAGTTAAATAAGGAGTTACTTGTATAATGTACTAATTCTAAAAAGAAGATAAATATAGATATTTTTGCAACTATTGCTACAAAAGTCGTTACGATTGTAGGAATGGCATCATAAACATCAGGTGATCAAAAATGAAATGGAGCCGCACTTACCTTAAATAAAAATCCTACACTTAAGATAAGTAATGAAAAGTGTATATAATAAGATTTGTATCAATATAAAATATTATTGCTCTCATTAGCTAGATCACTTAAGCTAGTGATCACATATAATCCATCTAAGTTAGTTGTACCTGAATTAGCGTATATTAAACTCGTACCTAATAAAATAAAACAAGAACTTAAACCACCTAATAAAAAATAAGTCAAACCCCCTGAAGTAGCCTTTTCCGAGTTTCTATATAATGTACTAAGTAAATACAATCCATAACTTTGTAGCTCAATACTTAAAAAGATAGAAACTAAGTCACTTGTTGATACTAAAAATGTAGCTCCCGTTACTATAAATAATAAAATTAGAGGATATTCTATTATTTTAAATTGTTCTCCCATTTTATTCATAATTTGGCTTTTATAATATAAAAAGTTATAGAAAATTAATTTATTTAAAGAAGAATATTCGGCTAACCATACTTTACGAGGGTAAAATGCAGTTAATTGTAATATTATTGCACTAATTAAGAAAATAAAGATATGAAAAATTTGAGTTGTACTTGTTATATGAAATAAACCTCCATATAAACCTATACCAGTACTTAGGCTAGCAATAAATAAAGTGTTTATTGCTAGTAAGCTAGAGTAAAGTAAAACTAATATAACTACCCTACTATATAGTATAGATTTATCTCGTCTTAAAGTAACGGCATTAGATAGTATTAAAAATAAAATTGAAAAGATAATCATCCAATAAGTAAAAGACTTGCACTTTTAATCAACTTCATATCATTTAAATAAAACCCTTTTGTGTTTTGCTTATTTGCCTCTGTTAAAGAGGCAAAGCAAGCATAAATTAAAAAAAAAAATGGATAATAAACGAAATAAATTTTGTTTTACTTTAAACTAACTTATTAAAATATATATATATTATATAGTTAAACTTAAAAAACATATCTCTTTTATATATATTAGTATATAATTTAATATAGTATGTATTAAAAAAAATAATGAAAAAAACCTAAAACCATTGTAACCAAGTATATATTATTACATAATAATTTAACACCTCTACTTATATTAGGCTTAATAGATATTATAGTATCAATTAAGCAACATATAATAGTAAAAAAGCCATCATTAAAGCAAATAAACCTGTAGCTTCTGCAAAGGCAAAACCTAATATAGCGTATGAAAATAGTTGACCTCTTAATGATGGGTTTCTAGCCACACCTAATATTAGTGCACCGAAGACTACACCTATACCAACACCTGCACCGATTAAACCTGTTGTTGCTAAACCTGTTCCAATTATTTTTGCTGCTTGTATCATAAATTTGAGTATAAAATATTCTACGGAGGAAACCTCCATAACTATACATGACTCACTAAAGACTCATACCTTTGTGGACACATAAAAAATATATAAAAAAAAGTGTATATAGTATACTATATACTACTATAAGAATAACCCTATTTTATTCCATGAAAAAAAAAGGAATTTTTTTTAATTTTTAGAAAATAAAAGATTAACACCTTTTTATAATTTAAACTAAGTATAACTTAGTTTAATTTATAAACTTAATTGTTAGAACTATTCCTTTTTTATTAATCCTAACATAATTAAAAAAATATTTTTATAATATATATTATAAAAACTTATGATAAAATAAGCCCCTAAATAACCTAAATTAAAAACAAAATGTAACTAAATGTAAACATACTATTATAAAACAAGACTAATGTTATTATTTGGAAAAAAAATAATATTTTTTAATACAACTTTTTAATTTAAATCTTACTTTTTATTAAGGCATAATAAAGTAAATAAGATATATAAACGGGCTTTATAAAAGAATTCCTTTTATATTTTTACCCTGATATATAATTACTGTTCCTCCAATCACGATAAAAACTTTTCTATACTTACTGATTCAATCACTATAGGCATATAACTGTGTAAAATTCCACATATTTCTGAACATTGTCCATAAAATGTTCCTTCTCTGTTAATAAGAACAGAAACTTGATTTAATCTACCTGGGTAAGCATCACACTTAATTCCCAAGGCAGGACAAGCAAAAGAATGAATAACGTCAGCGGCTGTAACAATAAATCTCACGTGTGTTAATTCTGGAAGAATAACTCTATTATCTACTTCCAGCATTCTTAAAGCTCCATCCTCTAAATCCGCTTCTGGTACTAAATATGAGTCAAATTCTATGAACTCATCATCTGCATTTAAAAAGTCAGGGTATTGGTAACTTCAATATCATTGGTGACCTTCTGCTAATACAGACATGGCAGGATCACTAACTTCATCCATTAAATATAATAACTTAAATGAAGGGAAAGCTATTAATATTAATATTAAGGCAGGAGTAATTGTTCATATTAATTCTATTAATGTTCCATGATTTAAATATTTGTGTGATATAGGTGATTTAATACTAGTATAGTTTCTAACTATTGATATCATTATTCAACCCACACCAAATAATATTATAACTAAATAAAACATAATGTTATCATGTAATTCAACTAATCCTTCCATTTGAGGAGTAGCACTATCCTGAAAATAAAGACCTCAAGGCTTAGGTGTATCACAGTTGTTAAAAAGACTTAAATATAAAAAATTTAGCATATGTATATTTTTATTTTTTTTTCTATTATTATAATAAGCCTTATAATAATATTAATTAAATATTACGCTTAGTATGCAAGCGCTTCTATTTATAACCTAATATAATAAGTCTACCTTCGTAAGGTCACTATTATTACAATTTTAACTATAACTACTATAATACTCACAATTGAGTATAGTAAGGTACTATATAGTAATTAATAGGTAAATATTAAAAATATTATAAATAAAACTTTCACTAACAGAAACCGTTAAACAGCTATCATGCCCTAGGATTTGAACCTAGATAAATAATGTTTAATACATTATTTGTTTTACCATTAAACTAGCCAATATGTTAAATATATTAGAAAAAATATCCTGCTCTACCATTAAGCTAATAATAGCTAGTATTAATAAATATCTTTAAATATATTTATTAAAACTAAAAACTAGTAGGGGCATAATATAGTTCGACTTATTTAAATACACTTTTTTAATAAAAAAGATAATATATATTATAATCAAAATCAATAGGGATAATATATTTACTATTTGGCGTTATAGGTTAGAAAAATTAAACTAAATTAAATATAGTTAATGTCTAATTTGAAATAAAGGCATATAGGTCTATATATGGTTTGAGAATTAATAGCAAAAACTAACTAATTAAAGCAGTACAAAAATATTATACCTAAGATACTAAAGCAAAATAATTACACATGGTTTAACTTACAGTTAAACCATATTATATGCACCAGAAGAATATATTAAAGAAGAAATAGAGTAATGTAAACCATCTAAAACAGGAGCTGGATATATACCTAATATAACGGTAAATATAACTAATGTAAGTAATATAAAAAACTCTCGTTTATTTAAATCACTTATGTTAACTTCAAAAAATCTACTAAATGATCCTCCAAAAGCTATTCTATTAAACATATATATAGTATATGCGGCAGAGAATACTATAGAAGAGCTAGCTAAAGCACCTAATAATGGTAATCTTTCAAAAGTACCATATAAACACATGAATTCACCTACAAAGTTTAAAGTAAGTGGTGTACCAGCATTACCTAAAGAAAGTATAAAGAATAAAATAGAGAATAAAGGCATTACTTGAGCAATACCTCTATAAAAACTAATTAATCTGGTACCAGATCTATCATATAGTACACCTCCAGCACAAATAAATAAACCACTTGAAACAAAACCGTGTGCTAACCCTAGAGCTATACCACCTTCTATTCCTTGTATACTATTACTAAATACACCTATAAGATATACAGCTGCGTGTGATACTGAACTATAAGCTATTAGTTCTTTAATATCTATTGTTCTTAAAGTACTAAAACTAGCGTATATAATAGTTATAACACCTATAAGATATACAATATAAGTGTAATCTATAGAAGCTTTAGGTAATAAAGGCAATATAAGTCTAAAAATACCATATAAGCTTAATTTTAATACAATGGCTGCTAAAATTATACTACCGCTTAGAGGAGACTCAACGTGAGCTTTTAACAATCAAGTGTTTAAAAAGATTGTGGGAGTTTTAACTGCAAATGCTATAAATATACCATAAAATAAAAATAATTGTGTAGAATAATTAAAATTAGTTTTGTATAATGCATCAAAGTCTGTTGTTCCCATTATAGAAGACATTGCTAATATGGATAACAATAAAAACAATGATCCAAATAAAGTATACAAAAATAAATAAAAACTCGCTCTCACTTTATTACTTGATCCAAATAAACCTATTAATATAAACAAGGGAGGCAATATACTTTCAAAAAATATGTAAAATAGTAGTATATCTAAGACTAAAAAAACAGCCAATAACAAACTTTCTAATAATAAAATAATTATCACAAATGATCTTACATTATCATTAATAGAGTTTCAATTACTTAATAAAGCAATAGGTGTTATTATAGTTGTCAACATAACAAAATATATTGATAATCCATCTAAACCTAAATAAAAATCAAATGAACTAACTTGATGATATTCTTGTACAAATTGAAATTGATTGCTACTAAAATCAAACATAATAAATACAATTAAAGAGACGAAAAGATTAACAATAGATGTACTTAAAGCTATCGTTTTAATACGCCTTATGTTTAATAAGGATAAATCATAAGACATGGCTGTTGATATGCTAAAAATACCTAACATAGGTATTAATAATAAAAGTATAAGTAACATGATATGGATGTAAAAATAACTAATTTCCCTCAGTATCAATAATATTATTGATATTTACTAATACTATACACAACTGTATAGTAGAACATAAACTTGTGATGTATAAACTCTAATTTTACAAAAAAAGTGTTTAACATATATAACTCGAGTTTTCATATGAGCCAAAACTTCTTAATATAGAATAAGTAATTTCCACTTATAATAAAGCAATATTACTAGGTATTATCTCAAAACTATATAATATACAAGGAACTAAAATAACAAATGCAATAACTATAGGCAATAATATAGTTCAACAGAAAGACATTAATTGATCATAACGTATTCTAGGAAATGAAGCTCTAGCTCAAATGAAAATAAAAATCATTACACAAGATTTTATACCTAAAGTTAAACCATATAATAATCCTTCTAATAAAGGATCAGAAAAGATACTTTCATTATGTAAATTTTCTATGTAATAGTCAAAATTAATATATTCTGTTAAATTAAACATTAAATTAAACAAAGGCAGATAATCATATAAATAACCACCTAAAAATAAGATGCTAGTTAATATACAAATTAAGACTATACTAGCGTATTCAGCTAAAAAAAAGAAAACAAAAATAACTGCAGCATGCTCTGTCATAAAACCACTAACAAGTTCCGATTCAGCCTCAGCTAAATCAAAAGGTGCCCTATTAGTTTCCGCAATAGATCCTATAAAGAAGATTATAAATATTGGAAATAATGGTATTATAAATCAGACAGCTCTTTGGGCTTCGATATTAACAGTAAGATTTAAACTTCCTGTTAACATTACAACAAGTAAAATAGCAGAACTTAATATTAATTCATAACTTATTAATTGTGCTGTACTTCTAAGTGAACCTAAAAAAGCGTATTTACTATTTGCACTTCAACCAGCTAATAAAATACCATATGTAGATAAAGAAGAAACGGCTAACATATAAAGAATACCAAGATTTAAATCACTTAGACTTAAACCAGGGCCATAAGGTATAACTAGGTAACCTAGTAATGAGAATATTAAAGTTATAACAGGACCCAAGAAAAATAAAGCTAAATTAGCTTGTGTTGGTGAAACATATTCTTTTAAAAGAAGTTTTAAAGCGTCGGCAAATGCTTGTAAAAGACCGTAGTATCCTACTATGTTAGGACCTAGTCTTCTTTGCATACTTGCCATGGTTTTTCTCTCAGCTACTGTTACATAGGCTACAGTTAGTAAAACAGGAATAGTTACCAATAGGACTTCGATAATAGAAATTAAAGTAGGATAAAATAACATTATTTTTAGTGTTATATATATTTAATATAAATATAATATATTATACACGAATATTATTATAATATAATAAACTATATGTTAAATATAACTTATAAACATACTATTTAATAAGATATATGCCAATTAAATAGGTTTAGATTAGTTATTTATTATTATTTAGTCTAAAACTAAAGATATCAAAGGAAATGAAAATTCTTATCCAAGACTTGAACTTGGACCCAGATATTAGAAGTATCCTGCTCTACCATTAAGCTAATAAGAGTTAGTGTTAATAAAAATAACTTATTTTTTGTTTTAGAGCAATTATATAATATATAACTATAATAAAGTCCCTAGCCTTATATACTCATAAATATATAATATATATATAATATAAAAACTTTATGACATAATTAATATTTATATAATATATAGTATAATAAATTTTATGAAATAATAAACATAATAGGTATAATAAGGACATATAGGTCTTTAATATATATATGGTAATATATATTATACTAAAAAGTGTATTAAGGATATTAGATTAAATCATTACTAAAAAGAACAGCACACATACAATATAATCTAATTTCACACAAGTATGAAATATGGTTGTTATATTAGTGCAACCTAATATAGGATCGAAACCTAATGCACAAAAAACAAATAAGGCTAACTTTGTAGAGGTAAAGACACAAAAGCATGTGGTTTAGGTGGGCTAGTTAAAGCTCACTCTAAACTGTTATAACTCCTATTAAGCAATGTTTGTAAAGTATCACTATAGAATTGAGGTGTTAATCAAGGATATCTTGATGTAGCTTTTCCTTCTACTAATTGTAGATAAACTAAGTGTAAGAATAATCATGTAGCCACAACACTAATAATACTTCCAAAACTACTAATTAAATTTCAACCTGCGAAAGCATCAGGGTAATCACTTATTCTTCTTGGCATTCCTTGCAGACCTAAGAAATGTTGAGGGAAGAATGTAACATTAACCCCTATGAAAAGTAATCAAAAGTGTACTTTTCCTAGCATACGGTTATAATCTAATCCAAGTATTTTAGGTATTCAGAAATATCATGCACTAAATAATGCGAATACAGCACCCATACTTAAAACATAGTGGAAATGTGCCACAACATAATAGGTGTCATGGAATGCAATATCTAAAGAGGCGTTAGCCAAGACAACACCACTTAGTCCACCTATTGTAAACATAAATACAAATCCTAAAGCAAATAACATAGATGGTGTTAAATGTAAAGATCCACCGTAACATGTTGCCAATCAACTAAATATTTTAATACCGGTAGGCACGGCGATAATTAATGTAGCGGCCGTGAAATACGCTCTTGTCATTGTTAAATACTATTAAAAGCTGTAATATAGCAAGCTTTTTTATATTAAGAATGGAATATATATATATTAATATTAGTCTTTTTTGTCATAATCATCTATGGCTCCCTCTGAATAACTGTTTGGTAGTGGTACATTACTGGCTAAGTTTTCAGGTAGTTGTGTGCTAGTACTGTTGGCCAATACAGTTGATCTACTTAAATAAGCTAAATCATTGTGTAGAGGCAAAGATCTAATAAGGCTTCCAGACTGAGACCCTTCAATATTTATTGAAGGGTACACAGCCGGTATAGGAATATATCTTTCTAAGTCACTCTCATCTAAACCAGTACCATTACCATAACGATCGTTAGCACCCGCATTACCTTCATACGAAGGTGGTAGCGTAGATGGTAAGGAAGGATTAGTTTTGTAACTAGAAGGTGAATCACTATCGTTAGACACTTCACTTCCTGCTATCAACCCCGCAAGAGCAGTCTCAGAACCACCCGATGGTGGTCCGTATACACCAGAACCACCTGAAGCACCATTACCAGATGGTTCAGAATTACCTGATTGCTCTGCAGATAAAATATAACTATCCGCCAAACCCTCGTAATAAAAACCTAGCAAATATTTAAGGGGCATATATATATATTAGAGCATAAAAAAGCAGTAAAAAATTAAAGGTAAATAATGTTGGTACTCTGTTAGTTTTAAAGGAATAATATAAGTAATGTAAGCCAAAATTGTGTTATAATAATAATATAATATATCCATAATAAGAATCGAAAAAGCTAAAATAATTAAGCTTGTTATACATTTAAATAATTTTTTTGGACAGTATCTTGATTTAATATTAGCCCCGTTACTTTTAAATATAAAATTACGGTATATTAAACCTCTTGCGTGCTTGTCTCTGAGGATCCTTTAGTAGCAATACTTCTAATTTTTTTTACTCCTTTATCTTCTAAATGTTTTCCTTCCGTTATCATAATATATACTTTTCTAAACTTAAGAAAACTAGTATATTTACCGGTAAAAAGCTTATACCTATCAAAATAATTTATAAGACTAAAAGCTGTTTTAAAGCCAGTGCTCTTATAACACCAAATACTTGTATGATATTGAGATAGATTACCCATTTGAAGTTCTTTATATAATAATTCTAAAGGCAGTTTATCACTTTGTTTTAGAGAATATTCTAGCCTTACACTATAGCCTGTATTATGGGTTTTACTTTTTACAACGCTAATATGAAAATAACCGTTTGCTTGTGTAAAACCAGCCAACCAGTAGTTATCTAAAGTTAGCTTTTTTAAAGGAGGAAAAATGTAAAGATTATAATTTTTACCGTAGTTATGTTTAATTAGTTGATCATATTTATAATTACTTATAAATTTTCCGTTTATTAAAGATAAAATAATAAGCAAACCAGTTTTATTTTTACAAACATATCTAACGGCTTTTTTATCTTTAATCTTATATACATTACCATGCCCGATACGTTTCTTTATATAGTATGCCAGCGAAGTATCTTCTTCTGCAAATATGATATATAATTGTTTATAACCAAATCAACCATCTCCTTCAATTAGTCCAGCTAAAAAATAGCCGAACTCATTATCAGTTAAATTATTTTTATTTGACACATGTTCAGATATAGGTAGTAAATTTTTATAACTAGTATGAGTATTCTTAGTAGCTGCCGTAGCCTTTGTACTAAAACTAAAGTTTCCTGCTGATTGTCTTTTAAATAAATAGATTGTTCCGAGCGTAATTAATACGAGTGGACTATTTATACAAGAGTTTCCAGCATATAGCAAGATTTTTACCGTGAACACAAGTTTATCCACGTCTAAACCAACTGTATACATGTGATGACTTCAAACAACAAATCCTAAGACTCCAATGGACATCATGGCATAAACCATACCTAAATATCCGAATACACTCTTGTTAGAGCTAGCAGATATTGTAGTACTGATTATACCGAACCCTGGAATAATTAATATATATACCTCTGGATGACCGAAGAATCAAAAGAGATGTTGATAAAGTATAGGATCACCACCTCCAGCTGCTTCAAAGAATGATGTATTAAAGTTTCTATCAGTTAAAACCATTGTAATTCCACCGGCTAGCACAGGTAATGATAATAATAATAATACCGCTGTAACTACTACGGCTCATCCGAATAATGCTAATTTGTGTAGCCTGATACCCGGACTTCTCATATTAAGTATAGTAGTTATAAAGTTTATAGCACCTAATAAACTACTTATACCTGATAGATGTAGTCCGAATATTGCTAAATCTACACTAGGTCCACTATGACTTTGAACTCCACTTAAAGGTGGGTAAAGAGTTCAACCAGTACCTACCCCGTTTTCTATACCACTAGCAAATAGGAATAATAATAAACTAGGTGGCAGTAATCAGAAACTTATATTATTAAGTCTAGGGAATCTATATAAATATATAACATTTTTTTATAGGTCAATTACCAGGGTAATTTTTATTTAAATTATGGCTATTCTGTATTAAACTATCATTAATAATTCCAGCATGAATAACTGTACCATTCGGACGAACAAAAGACTTAAATATATACTCCGAATGTTAGGCTTTTACATGAGCTCATATTCTACTTAAGAAAAGTGTTTGCGGAGTACCATAATTTTATCCTGACTTTAAACTACAATTATATGTATAATTACCCTTCTACGTGTGGAAGATAATCACTAAGGTGCTTAGTGTCAGTATCTTGTATTATGGCTTCTGAGCCGTTATCAGCCCCTTGCGGTTGAGAAGAATCGGTAGAATTTCTATCATTACTAGAAGCTGCACCATTATTATTTTGGCTAGCAGCATACCTTACAGAATAATAAGGGGTGCTGTTAGTATAAGACTCTGTACCAGACCATTCTGTAACCGATGATGAATCTAATGATCAATCTAATTGAGAAACCGTATCAAGGTTAGCCAAAATACAATAAAAATCTAAACTACATATAAATAATAAATAATTTATAATTAAAATACCTACTGGCATAAAAAAAAAAGGAATATACTTTATAAAAATATAAATATCTATTTAAACAAATGTATAACCTGTATAACACATTATATATTTACTTTAAGCATATTTAATGCCCAAATAGGACTATGTCTTCATCCTTTACCTCAATAAATGAGATAAAGGAGCCACGCGTATAGTCTCTGAGGATCCTACTTACAACAATAACTATATTAGCTACGCCTGTTTTGGTTTCCTGCATATTCTTCCCATGTATATATAAGTGTTACGACTAGTTCAGTTGAAAATACAACTTTATAACTTTAAACTTTAATTTTTAATATTAATAAAGTTTAAAATTCAACCAGGTGTCTATATATCTGTTAGTAAGGGTGACTAGCCCTTAACTCGAGAGATTCCATGCATATGGCGCGGTTATAATTGAGAAACTTACGCTTCTCAACGGCATTCCCTTATTTAGGTAAAAACAATTTATAATTTATTTAAATGATCTCAATTAAAACATGACCTATTTTTATTCATATTCTTTTTTAACAGATCTATACTAGCCATGCTTTCAACACTTAAATGCAAATCTTTTATAATTAATCCAGCTGCTATACTTCAATCTTTATATTCTAAAAACTTAGAAGATAATAAAGGAAAAGTACTGAAATAAGAAGTAACAACAGATAAAGACTTCTTGCTGGAAGCTGTAATAGTATAGTATTCTCTACCTGTAGATAATTGTTTTCTAGTTAAAAGACTACAACCTAAAAAATTAGATATTTCTGAAAGTATAGAATAGTAACTAATATTGGTTATAGGATCTAACATCCTTTGTTCAACTCTTAGTCTACAAGATATTTTATTTTTTAATGCACCATTTTCTATCTTAGTATGTTGAATAGAAAAACTACCATATGCATCTATAAACCCTGCTAACCAGCTATCTTTATTTAAAGATCCTAACTTAATAGGTAATTTACTTATATTTAAGCTATGATTTTTATTTAATCAATCTGTTAAAAGATAAACTTGATTTATTTTAGGTGTTCTAAGTTCGCCGTTAATTAAATTAATTATTTTAACTAATCCTTTTACTGCTGAAACCGTTAGTACACAAGCATTATTTTCAGGTTTATATGCAATATGACCGTATTCTATTATACTAAGAAGTTTAGTAGCTAACGGGGCATCTTTAATATGAAATGTTATACAAAATCTAGGGTTATGTTTTTTTATAGACATACTACCACTCTTTTGCATTCAAATATGACCACCTCCTTCAAACAAGCCAGCTAAATATGAATTTAAAGAAGGGTTTATACTTAAATTGAGCCGTTTTATATTATATTGTTTTTTACCAAGGAGGTCCTTTGTGTTTGCCATATCTGGACCCCCTACAAGTAATGGTAATAAGAAATTACCAAAACCTCCGATTAAGGCTGGCATAACCATAAAGAATATCATTAATATAGCATGAGCAGTAATGATACTATTATATAGTTGATTATCTGCAATATATTGAACACCAGGTCCACTTAATTCTAATCTAATTAAGACAGAAAAAGCAGTACCTAATAATCCAGAAAATAGAGCAAATATTAGATATAGTGTCCCTATATCTTTAGCATTTGAAGACAAAAATCATCGTTCTGTTCATAAAGATATGCTAGTCTTTAGAACCTCAACAGGTTCTTTTCCTGATATATTTCTTTGATCTGAAATATCGTTGGCTTGGAGATGGGAAACAGGCAAGGGATGAGCCAACAACGCTATACTTTAAAACAATAAAATTTATTGCTAGTAATAGGTACGATAACTTATTTAAATGTAATTTTTTTTTTAATTAAAAAATAAAAGATAATATATGTTATAATTAAAATCAATAGGGATAATATATTTACTATTTGGCGTTATAAGTTAGAAAAATTAAACTAAATTAAATATAGTTAATGTCTAATTTGAAATAAAGGCATATAGGTATATATATGTTATAAGATAAATATGATATATATTTATTGTAGTCCTATTTATTGCAAGCTAGTACTCTTAGATCAAGTCGGCTGGACGAGACCTTGAGCTTTAAGAAAGCAGTGGTAGGCAACATTCAATTATCATGTCATGTAAAAAAATTAAATATATTTCTAATTAGGATTAAACAATAAAAACATGTTTTTAGCATTAATTTTTATAGTGAAACTTAGTATTAATCTATTATACATATGATTATAAAAATATTCTCAATTAAGGGTAGTTTTTATTTTGATTATTAATTAAAGGTTTAAGGAGGAATTGAACCCCTTATTTTCGATCTGCAATCAAAATGCGGAACCATCCGCTGCATAAACCTGATGTATAATATTTATATCAAGTACTCTACTACTCAATATAAAACATATACACCAGCTAACCTAAACTATATAAATTAACTATAAAATAAATATAAAAAATAATTTAAAGATACAAATTAATTATTTTGGTTATTCTTGTTTATTTGTATTTCTATAAATTGTATTCTAGAGTTAAGTAAAGTAGCCCTGGCTTCTGACCGGCTTTTATCTTTACTCATTGTTTCTAAATCTTTTAATATCTGATTTTTTATTTTAAATTCATTTTCAGTTGTAGGAATGTCAGGCATTCTGGTAAAAGATTCTTTAGCATAAACAAGTTTATTATCTAACACTTGTATTTTAACAAAATAATTATTCCTTTGTTCTATAGCTGTTTCTAAATCCATTTTCTTGAATTGATTTAGTATATGACTATTATAGCCAATGTGTTGACATATGTCATCACCTATTAGTACTTCACCGCCGAGAACGTTAAAACCTGGCCCTGGGTTAATTTTCTCTGAAAAGAATACTGAAGCAGGGTCTACACCAGGGAAAATTCTAGACCATGTAGCGAAAGGTGGTTCAGTAGGCGGTGCTACTTGTTTACCTTTATCCAATGGTTGAGTATCACTATCAATAAATACTTTATCTGGGTCTCTACCCCCATCATAATAAGAATGTACTTCTTTGTCCACACCCTTTCCTTTATCTAAAGGTATATTTCCCTTTAATTCATAATCCGATTCCATAGCGTTATATAATTTATACCTAGGTTTACTTGTTTCCAATGATAACCCACCATCAATTTTCATGGTACCTCAACCAAATAATAATTGATTTAAATTTAAGTTAATACCTTTAACTTCTAAGTACTCTGTAAGCATAGAAATTAAACTAGTATTAATTATTCAACCTAATAATCCAATACCTACATTACCAAATAAATCATTATATTCTATACTTAAATTACCTGATATAGAATATCTTATTAAAGCTACTATAATAATAGTAGACATTCCACCTAAAAATCTCCCTAATGTAAAAGTGGTCGCCATAGTTTTTAATGACTTTACGATTAGTTTGTTATTTTTATTCATGTTTTTTGTTGTCTTTTTTTAGTTACTTCCTCACTATTCACCACTATCGTAGGTGACTCACGTTAGTAACTATCAATTAAATGTACACTATAACTTTACTTTGATACCCATTATAATTCAATACCTAGTGGTCCCACTAAAGCCTACATCTTCCCACTACTCCATCTACCCACAATCAATATTATTAGTACCATATAAACATGTATACTTAACCGAATAAAGTATTATAAAGATTTATAATACTAATATCGGTAGCCTCCCCATACGGGGAGATAGAATAGAACACTGGATAGCCATAATAAAAATTCAAATTAAAATCCATATATTCTACTTCCTCCTATGCTATACTAATACATATATACTAATACACGTATATATACCTATACGTGTCATTTTATATCAATATAGGATTACTAATTAATTTTTAACTTCTTTTTTTATAATTAAAATAAATATTGAAATTTGTTTTGGTATTTATAAAGTATGTTAGTCATAAATAAGACTAAAACATGGTACTTCTTTTAATATTAGCGAAAACATAAGATTAAATATATTTAATTTTATTTGTAATAAATATAGCATAAACCACAACTAAGGGTATATGTTAATACTAGTCATATACTGTAATTAGTATATATAATATATACCTATAATATGACCTTTTCTAAGGTAATATATATTAAATATATAATGTTTAAACCCTATATACGTATATATTTAAATTGTAAATGATATATTTTTATTTATATTATATTGAAAAAAGTATATAATTGTATATAACTAACCTCTTTATTCTTTTATTTAGAATATATAATAAAAAAAATTACTTTTAAATAATATATTTTATATTTCTATATAAACTATATAATATATTTTATCTTTATTTAAAAATATTCAATTAAACCGAGTGATAAACCTCCGCTAATTAAGGCCTTACCTAAACCAAGAATAGCTATAATATATACAGAAGTTATTAACTTATTAATAGCTTAATAAAGTACCTAATGTATTGAATTGTAAAATACCATTATATATTAGATGCTATTATAGGTTTAAATGTTTACTATACTAAATAAGGATAATAGTATTAATAAAAGTAAACTATTGTTAACCAATGATAGATAAGGTATTAAGATATAGAAAATAAGCCCTATTAATATGTATAAAGCATAACTAGTAATTACTCCTGTATCTAAGCTAGCTATATTTCTACTTAAATTAATTAAACCTTTTTCTAAACCAAAAGGTCCTAATAATTCTACACTACCTTTATCTATAACTTTAGTGGTTTGACCACCTAATTTTAAGACTAGACCCGTTATATATTTATTATAAAATAATTCAATCAAAAACCGTTGGTTGAAGAATCCAAAGATATTATAACCTAATCTAGTAAATTTAAAACTGATAAGTCTTTTTCCAAAAAATTCTGAGAGAATTATAGCTAAAATACTCAGAGATATAGTAAATACTAAAGGTAATAATTTAAACAGAGTAGGTACAGCGAATTCAGTGTCTAACATTATTTCATGTGTAGGATGAATAAATAAACTATTATCCGCAAAGAAACCTGAACCTAACCCTATAAATATATCTTTAGAGATATAACCAAAGAATATAGAAAAAATAGCTAATACAATTAAAGGTAAACTCATAAATATATCACCTTCATGAGCATGTTGGTAATTAACAACTGGCCCATTAGGGTTAGTTAAGAAAGTTAAGTATAAAACTTTTACAGAGTATAAAGTAGTAAACATAGCACCAATAGTAGCTATAAAATAAACTACTGTACCACTAAAATAGAACTGTCCATAAGCAGACTCTAAAATTAAATCTTTACTGTAGAATCCTGTCATAAAAGGGAAAGCTACTAAACTAAGACTCGCTATTAACATTACAGAATAAGTTAAAGGTAAAAATGGTCTTAATCCACCATATTTTCTAAAATCTTGGTTATCTGCTACTGCATGAATAACAGCACCTGCACCTAGGAACAATAAACCTTTATAAAAGGCATGATTAACTAGATGGAATAAGGCGATATTATACGATGATAAACCTACAGCTATAACCATCATACCTAATTGACTCATGGTAGAATAAGCAATAACTTTCTTAATATCTTGTTGGAATAATCCAATAAGAGAACTGAAAACAGTAGTTATAGCACCTAATCATAAACATAAAATTAATACAGTTGAACTATATTCTATTAAAGGACTTGTACGCATTAATAAATACACACCAGCAGTTACCATAGTAGCCGCGTGTATTAAAGCACTAACAGGTGTAGGCAAATTTGTTGATTTTTAATCATGCACGAAAATAAGGCAAAACACAGCATGATATTAACTAAAAATACTCAATTATTTACATAATTGGTCGGACTATATATTCATTTGCTTTATATTACAAATGCTTCACGTATAGTCTCTGAAGATCCTACTAAGATATAAAAATATCTTTTGGTTTCCTGCTGATTGTCCTATTAATATAGGATGTTCCAGCAAACAGTGAAGTTTAAGGAGAGCCCTACTGACCCATTATTCTTTAAAAGGAAAACCTAATTTATATAACATTTCTGGTGGTCTACTGATAATTATACATAATACACTATTATTTAAAACATTATGATTTTTAGTGATAACTTTATGAAAGATAAATCTATTAGGTTATAAGCCCATCTAAAGGAAGTCTTAAGATTTTTCTTGTGCTAATCCATCCTTCGTAGGCTAAATGATAACCCTGTATATTATTAATAATAAGAATATTAGACAACCAAATATATTAAAAATAAGCTTGTTTTTAAACAATGCTTTTAAACCCTCCATAGCCATGGGTAATCAAACGTGTAATCCAACTTGAGAACTTTTAGCCATGGCTCCAATTAATAAACATATACCTATAATTGTAACTATATTTTCATTAACAAAAGGTGCTAATGAAAATACTGTACTATATTCGATGTTACCAAACGATCATAATATAGCAAACATACCAATAGTTAAAAAACAATCACCAACTCTGTTAGTTAAAAAAGCAGACATAGAACTTTGATTAGCGGCTATTCTAGTAAATCAGAAACTTACTAAAAGATACGAACAAACTCCTACACCCTCTCATCCAACAAACATCAATAAAAAATTATTAGCTGTAACAAGTATGATCATCATAAAAGTGAATAAACTTAAATAACTAAAAAATCTTTGATTATGTGGATCATGGCTCATATATCCTATAGAGTATATATGAACTAAAGAACTAACTATTAAAACAGGTATTAACATAGATACTGTTAAGCTATCAAAGTGGAAACCTCACAAAACGTTAAGAGATTCACTATCAATTCATCTAAAAAGATTAATTGATACTGGTATGTTATTTAAACCTACTTCGAAAAAAGCCACAATAGCTAATAAAGTAGTTACAATTACACTTGTACATGTGATTAATTGTGCCCCGCTAACACCGACTTTTCTACCAAAAAAACCGGAAACTATTGATCCTAATAGAGGTAAAGTAATTATAGCTAAATACATTATTTATATTCTATTGCAATACTTCCTCTTAATCTATAAAATGCAACTAAAATACCTAAACCAATTGCTGACTCTGCACCAGCTATCGCTATTATATATATAGCGAATGTTTGGCCTAATATATCATCAAAGCTAAGTGAACTTATCAATATTAAGAATGTAATAGCTAATAACATTATTTCGATTGAAATAAGCATTAATATTATATTTTTTCTGTTTAAAACGAAACCTAAAATTCCGATTAAAAAAAGTATTAAGGATAAATTCATTGTATATTTTTTTTTATTAATAATATTCATTTTTTTTTGATATGAGGCTACCTCATATATTTATGGATTACCCACCCACAAAAACTATTTAAAAAGACATAATTTCGCCACACAAAACATAGTTAATGTTTTATACGCCTATGAATTATTTATAGCTATTTTAACTTAATATTACGATAGGCTACTTTTTATAGTATTGCCTAATAAAATATATATATATATATATATATCTTATTTTTATTTTGGGCTATAAGAATTTCTATACTATTCGTTTCTACAGGGTTATCCATCATAGGGATTTCTCCCTAATTGTCGCTATTAAGTGTACGAGTAGTACTAAAGTGACGCTTCTGTATGCTAATTAGTTTTTTATATTCTTTGAAAAACCCTTCTGTTTATTGGCAATAGTAGTTAATTCAATTAAACTATTTTCAAATAAACTTACTAAAGGTACTATAATTAAAAAGTGACAGAAGTATATAACTGTACTTATTTGTCCAAATTCTATAAACGGAGATTCCACATGTTTGGCACCTAACACCATTAATATTAAAAAATTAGCCACAAATATATAAAAGGCTATTTTACTTAAAGGTCTAAATTGTATACCTCTACTCCTACTTAAATCTGTGTATGGCATAGCTAATAAGATTAATATAGCACTAAGCATAGCTATAACTCCTAATAACTTGTTAGGAATAGATCTTAATATAGCATAAAAAGGTAAAAGATATCACTCAGGTACTATGGCAGGTGGAGTCTGCATAGGATTAGCCATAACATAGTTGTCACTATCACCTAATAGATTTGGCATAAAAAATACTAACACACTCAATACTATAATAAAAAGGAAGATAGTTACTAAGTCTTTAAATAAAAAGTAAGGCGCGAAAGGTAATCTATCATAGTTAGCTGAGACACCTAAAGGATTACCTGACCCTGCGCTATCATGAAGGGCAATTAAATGCATTAATACTAAAGCAGCTAGCACAAAAGGTAACACAAAATGTAGAGCAAAGAATCTGTTTAAAGTGGCATTATTAACACTAAACCCTCCTCATAAAAATTCAACAATATCTTGTCCTATTCAAGGTATAGCACTCATAAGATTAGTAATAACTGTAGCACCTCATAATGACATTTGTCCATATGGTAATACATACTGATATACTTAATATAAACTGTAAGTTATTTATAAAAAGCCAGAATAACTTTTAATTCGTATAATCTGTTAGTCTATTAAACTAAATATTCCGACTGTGCATTAAGCATCATTGCAGACACCCATTAGTGACCCAGTCTGTCGCGATTATTAAAATAACCGACGATCTCTAGTTTAATGATATATTATATTAAATAGTTAACTTTACACTATAAAACTATATCACAAACTCTTTGATCGTTTTCACTAACATCGCCAAAGAAAATTCTTTCTTCAATATCCCTGTCGGGTTATTCCACTTTAAATTTTATTTTTCTTTTAAGATTACATAAAATATTATACTCATGGGACTATGGATTAAATTAAACAATAATTGAACCAACAACAATTCAATTAAAAACAATTAAATATACAACAATGTCAACCTCTGGTTTACCTGTGTAAATTTATTTAGGTAAAAACTCAACAATTCAACGTCTTCTTAATATTCTTTTTGGTGTGTGCATAGCTCTCCATATAGTTTTTACACTACATCTTAATGATTCAGCTCCAGCAGTTATACTTGGATATTCGCCATACACAGTTTTATCTAAATTATAAACTATAATAGGTTTAAATGATTTACGCATATTAGCTAATGCTTCTTCTGAGTATATAGGCTTAACACGAGTTAAAGCGCTTTTTTTAAGATTATCTTTATATTGTTCACTCATGGGTTTATTTCTATTTAAATTACCTATTCATAAGCGTCGTTCTGGACTGTAATTTTTCACCATCTTTAATCTAGTCATTTCAGAATGTTTGTAACCAAAAGTATTTCCAGCCTCGGTTAGTATATTATAATCAGGTAACAAAGATTTTATATAATAGTCTTCCATATCTAATAATTGTTTATTATTTTCTTTATTTATTTCTTCAGTAAATATATCTAGTATAATAAAAGCAAAATTATCTATCTTATACTTTTTTACTGCGGCTTTAATTACTTTACTACCTTGAAAGTTAAATAAATGTCTACGGAATCTAGAATTGAACTTACCCGTAGAAGCAGAACCTACATAACAACTTAAATTAAATTTATTTAGAATTAAATACACACCAGCTAGATTTATAGTATCATTTAATACTTTATTTTGTATAGACTTGTCACCTAAATTTTCATAAACATAGAGAGGTTCAAGATTATTATTTTTCAAAAACTCAATAACATCTTTAGAATACGGCATAGAACTATTATTAGGTTCTTTAGGCTCTTTACTTAGTCTTCTAGTAGAAGTATAGAAGTGTCTTATACTTCCTTTATTAGAAAAGGGTGTATTTAGAGTCGTATTTGGTTTTGAAACTTTTATATCTTTTACATTTGAATTTTCTTTTTCTTCAAAAAGTCTATATATATATAAAGATTCTTCTCCCTCGTCAGTAGGGCGATATCACTTTATATTGTTATCTTTATGAGCTAATAATCATCCTTCGTTGCTAGCTTGTAAGCTTGAATTAGCTATTTGTTCATGATGCTCTGGATAAAAAGGGTATTTACTTGCTCAGTATTTAGCAACCATTTCATCAGTAATACTTAATGTAGGATCTTTTATTAAAAGTATTTGTCGTCTAGATTCAATAGCAGTTTTAGATCAAAATAATCTATTGTTGTTATTGTCGTTATTATTCTTATTATTGTTATTGTTGTAACCATTGCTCTCTTTATTTATCATACTGTTTTTGTTATTGTTTTTGATGTCGTTGTTGTTGTTGTTATTGTTCTTATTGTTTAATTTAAACCATTTTGGGCTATGTAAAAAACCCAAGAAAGCTGTAACTATCATTAATAGAAATATTACTGTACCTAGAGTTCATACTAATGTTCTAGGTGCTCTGTATGATCCATAGTATATACCTCTACCCATATGTAGGTATACTAAAAAGAAAAAAGCTGAAGCAGTATTACTATGTAAATAACGTATTAATCATCCGTTATTTACATCACGCATAATATGCTCTACAGAATTAAATGCTTCTAATACACTAGGGTTGTAGTGCATAGCTAATGTAACACCTGTAACTATTTGTATAGCTAAACAAAAGGCTAATAAAGAACCAAAATTTCATAAATAACTTAAGTTACTTGGTTGTGGTGAATCGATTACATATGAATTAACCAATTTTAATAAAGGGTGACTTTTGAAAATTCTCATATTATATAAATTAAGATATGTGGGTAATTTTTTTATAGTAGTTAAAAAGGGAATGAAATAACTTTTATACATATTAAATTAAAGTAATGATAAATATTTGTGTTTTTTTTAGAAACAAAAAAAGGAAAAACACAAATCTAAAATATTGGTTTTGACTTACTAATGTATTTTAGGTATCTTACTACCATATAGAAACTTAACATTATACCTCTTCGTTTTTCGTTTCGCTTTTACTTTATATATTACCTTAGTTAACATATATACTCACAAAACTATAAATATTATAATAACGCTTTATAATAAAAAGAGTAATGATTAACATATTAGCCTAAAAATACATTTAACCATAACAGAAAAAACTACTAAGGTATAATGTAATAGAATTGTAAACTAAAGGTTTTTAGCTATAAGTCATTACAAAGCTTATCATTACTTAAAATAACCTTAGTTAATACTAAGATTACCAAGAGAGAAAATTGAATTCTCATTCTTAATGCATGAAATTAATGTTCTAACCAATTGAACTATCTTGGCTTTTAAGTAATAAAGGTGAATACCCTGAATCGAACAGGGAACATACTGTGCCACATACAGTTGTTCTACCATTGAACTATATCCACGAACTAATAACAGTATAACGAGTCTTTTATTTATATTTTTATACAACACTAATTATGTTGGGGTGATTCGAACACCCAATGATAAATACCAAAAATTTATGACTTACCGATTAGTCTACAACATATGTATTTTTCTAATAATTTATATAAAATAACTAACTATTAATTATAAGGTAAATCCGACTTGAACGGATAAAATTAAAAAAAAAATTAAATAGTCCTAAGCTATTCATGTCTACCAATTCCATCACTACCTTTTATAAAAAACTTATCTACATAAAAATATAAATTATATTTATTAATAAAATAATAAAGATAATCTAAAAAAAAAAAAAGAGTCCCAGCAAAACCTACCGCTATAATATTTAAAGTAGACAAACTATAGTATGCAATTACATAATTTCTATGTGCGTCGATACTGTAAGAACGTAATATACATCAACAAAACGTTAATAAACAATATTAGAAAATATAATAAATACGTATATATTTTCTAATTTATCTATATATTTTCTGATAATAGTGTACTATTACAGTTTGCATAAACATATAGAACCTTACCTGTGTTTTCCTTTATAAAAAAAATTTTTTAATAACCCACTAATATCGGTTTAATACAATAAATATAAGATAAAGAAAGCCAACTATTTATAATAAAACGTTATAAATAATTATACTTGCCCGAGATAAGATTTGAACTTACAGCCTAGGTCGCTTCAAGACCCCGCTCAACCAATTGAGCTTCTCGAGCTTAATCTTTATTATTTTACTTGCCTATATTCATCCTACCTAGAGAAACATATATGAGCACAAGTTAAATTTCTATCTGAATTTTTAGTAAGTTTTTACTTTTAATGCACGAATAGTACATTCACTTACTAATTAACTAATTAGTAACCTTTAAGATTTGAAAAGTAAAAATTTATCAAGCTTAATACTTGAATATTATTCTTTAAGAGTAAATTTAATAATATACCTGGAGACATCAGGACTCGATCCTGAAATAACGATATGCAAAATCGCAGTTTTACCAATTAAACTATGTCCCCGCCCCTAATTATACTACATAACCTAAGCCTGCGGCTTATGAAACTTCTAGCAATCCCAAACCACCTTATCTGAGACATATATTTATATACGAATATGTCTATAAATATGAATAGTATTAAAAAATTCATTCCCGATTGTAATAAATGATGTTACTTATGTACATCTAGAACTAAGGAGATTACAAGGTTACATATATATATATATATAATCTTGTCAAGTATCATTTACCATACATTAGTATACTAATAAATGGTAAAACTTCTTTTTTTTATATGCGAGTACATTTGTAAATATACGTATTTATTTTAGCTTCCTTAAATTAAAATTTATCCGAAAGAGGACTTGAACCTCTACGATATTATATCAACGAAGCTTAAGTTCGTCCTGTCTACCAATTCCAGCACTCGGATATATAAATATAAGTTGCTTTTTCAAATCGCTAAGGCCAGAGTGATTTGAACACTCATCTCAGCTGTCATGAGCAGCTTGCTTTACCAATTAAGCTATAACCTTTATTAATTGAAAAAAGGTGCGGACAAAGGAATTGCACCTCTATATATTGGACATGAGCCAAGTATGTTACTATTACATCAATCCGCATTTAATATAAATAAAATATAATACAATAATATAATAAACTATTAATATAATATATTATAATATATTTATAATATATTGCAGCCCCAGAGGGGATCGAACCCCCGAATGTAATGACGAAAACATTATGTCTTAACCACTTGACTATAGGGCCTTAGTATTATTAAAGGTAGTCCAGTGCAAGTATCGCACTTGCTTCAGCTGGTTACAAAACAGCTACATTACTTTTATGCTAACCAGACTTTGTTAACCTGACTTCCCAAGTAAGGCTAGCTAGGGTCTACTAAAATAAACCTTCATTGTCAACTAACAATATATATTAGCCAACCTTTATAACAGTTAATTAATATATATGTATATTTCTCATAAATAACTAAATATTTATTTAACTTACCTTAAAGGTTAGAAGCAAATACTATAAATCACGTGTTAACCCTATTAATTTCTATGGAAAAGAAAAATAACAGATCCGGCATAAAAGAATTACATGGCCTACTTTAGACATTATAATATTTAAAGAGTATTTACTTCTTTTTCATTCTTTTTTAACCTCCCTTAATCAAATTTGATTAAGGGAGGTGGAACCATTATACTTTAATCATACGTATTATTCAACTTAATAACATTATTTACCTAACCATACTAAATTAGGCTAGCTAGATTTACTTTACACTGAAAATAATATATTATTTACCTAAAGTAGTACAAATAATCTTTTTATTCCGAGACAAAAAAGTACTATATTTTTAAGATATAAAGAAAAATAATAAATGTTTGTTTGTTTTATCATTTATTTTTTGCGGCTTGCTTTTTTTTACTAAGGATAATCTATCTAAAAATAGAACTAACCCTATCTCAAAAAACTATATAAACTATATATTTTATGTAGACCCTAATCAAGATTAAGGTTTATGCAGATATCTATAAGATTTAGTTTAATATAAAATTAGTACTTTATGCCTAAAAACCCTAAGATTCTTTCAGCTAAAGCCTAGTATTAATTGTCCATGCAATAAAAATGTTATCAAGGTATCTTAATCATTGTTTAGTTACATTTATATATTAATCGTAGTGTTAAACTACGTATATTTAAGAATATCTTAAAGTAAGTTTCGTGCCTATATGCATTCAGCACTTATCTTTAACTAACATAGCGTTCCTGCCGTGCCTATGCTATAAATTTACTTAAGTGAAAGTAACATCCCTGTATAATAGCATATGCTAATACTTAAATTAATATTGGGCACATAAACAACAGGTAAACCAGAGGTTAATATACCCAGCTCCTTTCGTACGAGGGGGATATCCTTATTTTATTCTAATTTCCTCTAGAAGATAGAAACCATACTG
>Ga0307507_10002620_pt1 | contig 37162 bp, 10 predicted proteins | sample 7_EM_MG_FD_207223 | JGI IMG/M metagenome (GOLD analysis project Ga0307507, IMG submission 207223) | Populus trichocarpa ectomycorrhiza microbial communities from riparian zone in the Pacific Northwest, United States - 7_EM | ecosystem: Host-associated > Plants > Roots > Unclassified | place...
GTGAGTATAATACCTAACTTTAGGTCCCTAGAATTTTCTGCTATAGAATATTACCGGTCTTTAGTGGAGTTAGATAGCGTCTGGATGCCTATTAGGTTATAGTAGGATACTAATAAGGGCAAAATTTGATGCATTAGTAACCATTATTAGTGGCTAATCTGGGTTAAAATGCTGTAATAGTGGAGCTTCCGTAAACTTTATATGTAGTTCCTAAAAGGCTTCCTGTACCTTTCTAGGCTATGTCTATAGTTTATACTATTTGGTTAGTCCCTTTTTAGTTTTCTTCCTTCCTACCTTTAAGCTTTTTACCTCCTAGACTAGGTCTTAGGAAGCTTTAGTAATGTGGTTAAATAGGTATTAGGTGACGTCTAAGTAGTTATAAATAAAGCGCCTATAGAAATTGGCAAAGCCTAGGAATACTTAAACATCCTAGTAGCTCTCTAGCTCTGGCTACTCTTAGATTATCTACATCTATACTAGGTCCATAACTACACCTATAGGCGTTATAATATACCCTAGGATCTTAACCTACTTAGTGTTAAAGATATACTTTAACGCCTTAGCGTAGAGGCCCTAATTATCCAAACATTCCAGCACTTCGCGGATGTGTTGCTTGTGCTAATTTTTATCTTCTAAGTAGATTAGAATATTATCTAAATAGATAATATATGTGCGGTTAACTAGTCCCCCCAAGGCTCTGTAAATATATAATTAAAATATTACAGGCGTATTGGCTAGCCTAAAGGGCATTACTAGATACTTAAAGTGGCCGTATTAGGTCTTAAAAGCGGTCTTCTACTTATCCCCTTCTTTAATATAGAGCCTATAATAGGCATCTTATAGATCCAGCTTTGCAAAGATCTTCGCCCTAGATAGTTAATCTAGCATTTTATTAACCAGCGGTAGTAGGTAACAGTTTTTAATTATGATCTTATTAAGACCGCGATAGTTTATATATAGCCTTATAGTTCCATCTGGTTTTAGGATAAAGAGGATCGGCGCGCCTACTAGCAACTTACTGGGCCGTATCCATTCCTTTTTTAGTAAGCCGTTAAGGTACTCCTATAGGATCTTAAGCTCTTTACGAGAGAGGTTATAAATAGGAAGGTTTAGTGGTTGTTTGCCTTCTTTTAGATTAATTATATAATTATATTCTAAGTTTTGCTAAAGGACTTTTACTTACCTGCCCGAAAATACCCTTAGTAAGTCCCTTAGGCCTACTAGGATATTTAATAAATCGGGGTCGCGTTTATCCTCTGCGTTATTGTTAGGTAGGTCCCGGAGGTCCCTTAGGACGCTCGCGGGCAGCGTCGCGCGCTATAGTGGCTGTTTGTATATAGTTGCCACTATACGTTAAACAGTTTTATACGGTAGCCAGTAAAGAATAGGGAACTCTTTAACACAGCGTTTAAGGTATTATAGTATACTCTCTGCGTATTACTTAAGCCAGAGTAACCCGTAGCTGTGGAAGTATCTTATAAGATCTTTAAGATCGCCGCCTCCCTATAGTGTCTTATAACCTGTCCGGCAGTTCCCTATAGGGTATCCATTATGGAAGGGTTATCGCCTATACTAGGCTCTATACCCATCTTGCTATGGAATAGAGGTTGGATCTAATACTCCTTTAGGTATAGAGTGTATACTATTTTTCCTAGAGCTATATCTTCTAGGATGTTTTTTAAGCTTATTAGTAAAATACGCCCTTCTAATTCTTTATCGTTCCACTATTTAAAGGCTCCTGTTTTAAAGCGTATCTTAAAATCTACTTTTGCAAGCTAAGGATATCCAAGAATAAGGTTATAGCCTATAAAGTCAGCCGCCTAGAAGGGTTACGGGCCAACCACCTTGGTACGGTTATGCATATCGGCTACTAATACCGTAAGCTTATAGGCACTGTGTAGTTTAATCTAATGCTTATTTAAGAACCTTATAATAGGTTTCTGCTACCTTAGCAACGGGATAAGCTTATGCTCTTTTACTAAATTATATTGTATAAGATTAATTTCGGCGCCGCTATTATACAGTGCTTAGAACTGACGTACCTCGCCTATAGGGAGTACCATTTCCAGCTTAATAGCAATACGGAGAGTCTTTCCTTTCGTATCTTGCCCTAGTTGCAGCCAAGAGAGGTCCACGACTAGGGCTTTTCTTTTTTTAAATTATTAGTGCGGTTATTGCCCTGCTTATTTTTCTAGTTAGGTTTACCTCTAGAGAAGTTTTCTCTTAACTTTTTAGAGTGTTCCCGTAAGGGTGCCAAATGGGTATTAGGTTGGCCCTAGGAGTCTTTCCCATTGCTTAAGGTCCCTAACTTTAACCATTCTGGATTTTTCTTTAAGAACGGCTTCTTTAGAGCTTGGGTCTGCCCTATATTGCTACCGGAGTACCCACGCTTCTAGTTACCCCCCAGCTTCTTACCGGAAGAGGTCTAGTTCCTTACCGTATCCTTAGCATTTAGAACCGCTCGTTTAAAATCCATATATGTGGTGATCCGCAATAGGGCTCCCACGCGCTTTATTTCGTCACGAATTACTAGCTTGATTTTAGCCTAGATAAATCCAATCTTCTTCTTCTTGTAGATGCTACTATCCTTGTTTTTAAAGGGCTCTAGATCTATTAATTAAGCACAAGTTTCTATAAAGTTTATAAACTAGCGGAAATTATGGCGGTTAAGCTATATCCCATTCCAAAATAGTTCTGCATTATTATATTATACAATATACAGATCTTAAGTCCATTTCTTTAAAAAGGGTTGCAGCTACGGCTATATAGTAATTTGCTCTTTATTAAGCTAATTTAGTGCGATCTAGTTTAGGGATTAATCTTTAATCTTGCTAATAATCCATTAAGTACACTCTTTGGTATTATCTTGTATTATTAACATCTTAAAGAAGTTATCCATTTCATAAACCTAATCGTCCAACTATTGGGCGTTAGGTCTATAGCGGAGTTCTAGACTGCCGGAGGCCTTAGCCAGTTAGTCTATGTCCTTTTTCCATTTGCTGCGTAGATACCTCTCTAAGTCTTCCGTACCTCCTTAGGTAGGTACTAGGTAGCCCCTAAAAGGCCCTTAGCCTTAGCCAGGTTATAAAAGATTTTGTTTAGCCTAGATTAAGCTCTGCTAGATCTAGACTTGCCCCTAAAGGTTTTTAATATATTTATTAGTAGCTCCTTCCCGCATGGCTTCTAAGAGCCTTGCGGCAGCTTCCTAATATCCTCCTTAGAGAAAATCGGTGTGGGGCTCTTAACTTTCTAACCTTAGGCCTAGGGAAGCTCTGGCTATAGAGGTAGTATTAGTACCAGTATCTAATACGGGTTTCCCTACGAGGCTTAAGTCTTAAGTTAGTAGTTAGGTTAGATTACCTAAAGGGGTAGGCCCGCTTAGCTTGTAAGCAGTCTATGCGTCGCCACTATACTAATTATAGGCCGGTGGTCTTCCGGGAGGGTTCCGGTTAGGTCCCTAATTAGGCGTATTAGTATATTCCTTTAGCATTTCTAATTTAGGGGAAGATCTTGGAGTTGCCTCTAGCGCTTAATCTTCTAATTAGCCTAAATAGGGCTAGAGGGGTTCCGGTTACTTTCTAGCAGTGTTGTAACTGTTATAGAGGGTGTTTACGTTTTCCTCAGCGTTGCTGGTAACCGTAGGTATGCGAGAGTCTTTAAGCTCTTAGTGCATCTAGGTATTGGGGCTCGTTTAGCCGTCTTGCCTAGAGGTTTATATTATTGTAATCTTTTGCTGTTAGAGGGACCTTCCTGCCTTAGCGCGACGGCTTTCCATAAGGTATTCGTAGAGTTTCCATTTAGGTTGTCGCGAGATTTTAAGGGAGGACAGTAGATGTAAACAAAAGATATAAACAAACAATCTGGTCCTTAGAGCCAGCTGCCCTTCTAAATGGAATAGGAAGGATTTAAATATAAGGGGACTTTGTAGATAGGGGGCTATAAGGACACAATTGTGGAATAGAATAGATTGGTAAGAGAGACGGATCCTTAAGGAGGTGAGGCCTTAGGGATTATAGAGACTATATACTACAGATATATGCCTCCGGTACGTAACTAATGGACGTCTAAGGGGTGTCTAGGGGTTGTCCTAAGGGCAACCTAAGGTGACCGCAATAATATCCCTTACACCTATTTAGAAGTTATAGATTTTAATAAAAATACAATCTTATATATATAGCTCTTAATAAATTAATAAGAGTGTACGGGAATAGTAGACAATACTACGACTAGGATATAAAGTATTTCCTAAAATAAGAAGGGCACCTTTAATAGATCTGTACCTAGATTATATCTATAGTATTAATTTAGAAGAAGCTACTACTTAACCCTTTCTTAACCATTAATAAATGGCTATCTTAGTTAAAGGAGAATACAGAACCTACCTTATTATTTATTAAGAAGAAGGTATAATACTAGTATATAAAAGCCCTTAAGGGGTTTAAACACTTATCAAAATTAAATTAGTAGTTAGATTAATAGGAATATATAATAGTACAAGGAGAAAAGTATAAGATCCCTTAAATATCCAATGGAATATAGCTTTAAGATTAGCAAAAGTTATTTAACCGTTTAGCAACGCCTACTGTATAAAGTATACTACTGAGTTAAATAACCCTTAGAAGTTAAGATCTTTTAAATACTATAGAGTAGTAAAGGAGCTGTAAGAAGGGCTTAAAACACCCTTAAAGAAAGCTAATACTACTATAAGAGGGAGTACCTTTAATAGAGACTTCACAGAGTAAGCTATTAAGGATTACTCTAATACTACTAAAGGTTTATAAAGAGGAAGAGCCTTAGTATATAAGAGATGCTTAAAGAGAGCTAAGATATTAGTGGATAAGGAGACATCCTATAAGAAGCTAATACCTAAGTGCCTAGCGTACGGAATATAAGGACACTCCCTTTAGGACTATTAGTGTTTATTTAAAGATAAGAGACCTATAGGAGTTATAATTAAGGATGCTCGCATTAAAAGGGTGCTAAAAAAGGTAGAAAAGAATAAAAATCTTACTAAGTTACTAAGATTAGACTTAAAAAATAAGAAGATAAAGCTTAATAATAACAGGATAAGAGTTAGGAAGTTAAAATTAAGGGAGAAGCTAATATAATATTCCTAGAATTGTTTCATATAGGTTAAATCCATCTATTAAAGCTATTAACTATTCTTAACTTAGAAACCACTCTCTATATCTTTAATAACCTCTCTTGTTTCTATAACTTTAGAAAAGCTCTAAGATATAAATATATCATCGCTGGCAGCTCAAAAGTGCCTATACTAGGCTATAGCAATATTACTATCTAAGTTATAAAACCAGACAAAAGTAAGGGAATCCTATATCTTAAGGACGTTGCCTTTTATACAGACTTTAATATAAATCTAGTGTTGTTCCGTCTACTTTAAATATAAGGGTACTACTAGGACAATAAAGGAGACAATAATCTTCTAGTTTAAGAGAATAATATAATCCTATATTAAATAGAAGAACGTTATAGATAATAGACTATTAAATACGTCCAACTAGGAAGTCTATTAGCGTTTAATATAAGCTAACTATTACGCCGCTAATAGAAGCATAAAGTATTATTAAGAGATATTTATCTAGATGCGAGGGGTAATATATAACTATGGTATCTATATCTAGGTTATCCAGGACCTATAAGCCTTTATTATTTAGGTATTAACGCCCTAAGATAATAGAATGTTAACACTGCAGTCTTGCTAAAATTAAGCGTTAGGTCTTATAAAGGCTTTTAAAATAGAATATTAATAAACCCTATCTTGACCTCTATATTAACTGGACTAACCTTAAGGAAGCACATGCTAGGTTTATACAAGTATTGCTTATTTATAACACCTTCTTAGAAAGATCCTTCCTATACTTTATAATAACGCATAGTAAGGAAAAGGAGACACTATAAGTGCTTAAAGATTTTATCTAATGGATTTATCTAAGGTATAACCTTAAAGTTAATACTATTAGATTAGATAATAATCTAGGGAGAAGAAGAACCCTTAAATGGCTACAGACCTAAGGGATTATATTTAAGCCTTTAGCGCTATACACCTAAGCTTAAAATAGTACCGCTAAACGCTTAGGGGGTGTAATTATTAAGAGAGTATAAGCAATAAGAATTGCTACTAATCTACTATATAACCTATAAAATAAAATAGTTAATTATACAGTCTACCTTTAAGATTAAACGCTATAAGAAAGCAATAGATGGAAATTACTATATAATAGGTTCTATACCTTCCTAGCTAATAGGAGATTAAGAAAACCATAACTAGTATACCTAGAGGCCTATAGCTATAGGGCGTATATAATAATATTAAACGCCTAGCTAAAGAAGAAAAGGCTAAGCAAGCTAGATTTATAAGCCTATATTAGCTACCTTATTAGCTATAACTCTACTAATATCTATAGGATCTAGATCCTATATAATAATATTAAACGCCTAGCTAAAGAAGAAAAGGCTAAGCAAGCTAGATTTATAAGCCTATATTAGCTACCTTATTAGCTATAACTCTACTAATATCTATAGGATCTAGATCCTATATAAGGGTATCTATAAGGGATATTATTACGGTTACCTTGGGTTGCCCTTAGGACAACCCCCAGACACCCCTTAAATGTCTATTAGTTATATACCGGAGGTATATACCTATAGTATATAGTCTCTATAATCCCAAAGGCCTTACCTTCTTAAGAATTTATCTCTCTTACCAATCTATCCTATTCCATAATCATGCCTTATAGCCCACTATTTATAAAGTCCCCTTATATTTAAATCCTTCCTACTCTATTTAGAAGGGTAGCTGGCTTTAAGGACCAGATTATTTATTTATATCTTTTATTTATATCTACTGTCCTCCCTTAAAATCTTGTAATAACCTAAATAAAAACTCTATAAACACCTTATAGAAAGCCGTCGCTCTAAGGCAAGAAGGTCCCTTTAATAGTAAGAGATTGTAACAATATAAACCTCTAGGCAAAACAGCTAAATAAGCCCTAATACCTAGATGCACTAAGAGCTTAAAGACTCTTATATACCTACAGTTACTAGCAATACTAAGGAAAATATAAATATCCTCTATAATAGTTATAACACTACTAAAAAGTAACCAGAACCCCTTTAGCCCCACTTAGGCCAATTAAAAGATTAAGCGCTAGAAGTAACCCTAAAATCTTCCCCTAAATTAGAAATACCAGAGGAATATACTAACGCGCCTAATTAGGGACCTAACTAGAACCCTCCCAAAAGACCACCAGCCTATAATTAGCATAGTAGTAATATATAGACTGCTTATAAGCTAAGCGGGCCTACTCCTTTAGGTAATCTAACCCAACCACTAACTTAAGACTTAAGCCTTATAGGGAAACCCGCATTAGCTAATAGTACTAACACTACCTCTATAGCTAGAGCTTCCCTAGGCCCAAGGTTAGAAAGTTAAGAGCCCTATACTAACTTTCTCTAAGAAGGATATTAGGAAGCTGCTATAAGGCTCTTAAAAGCTATATAGTGTGACGGTGCTGGAGCGCGTTACCTGCTACATTACCGTTTCCAGGGCAATTTGCCGCATTCTAGGGCAATTTGCCGCATTTCTGGGCAATCTGCCAGCACCACTCGTAGAGCTGACCAATCAGGATTTTCCATCCCCAGGATGGAAAATCGCTATTGGCTCGCTTACTACTAGCGCCTTGGCGACCTCTTTATATCTTATCAGTCTCTAGCAATCTTCTCCTTCTTCTTCTCCTTAGCTTAGTATTCTTATATAGTAGCAATCTACAAGCTTCGGTTTAGAAGTATTTATACAAGCCCGTCACATTATACTAAGCTCTCCCTACATTGCCTAGAAAGGCCTCAATAATATCCCACCCTAAAAAAAGACCTTCGTCTACAATAACACGGCAACGCGTTATACTCAGACACTAAAAAACTTATACTATATTGCCTGGGAAGGCCATAATAATATCCCACTTTTAAAGGCCAGACTATACTTAACCTATACCCCCATCGAACCCTAAAATCGAAACCGAATTATACAATTCCAACGACCCTTAGGAAGCCGATAATAGCACCTAAAGCGAGCTTATCTAAAAGACTTACCTCTACCTGAGAGGAACACGAGATCCAATTAGGATCAGAAATTGAAGATAATAACGACGTTATAAATATACACAAGCAGATTTAAGCCCTTGCAGCTAATTAGAAGGTTAATTATCTTTAAGCCGAAAGTATATAAGAGACTCTAAAGGAGATCCTAGAAAGCCTTACTACCTTATAAAACAGCCCAGCCTCCCCTTTATAAAGCCTTAGCCAACCCATTTACTTAACCAAATATGATATACCAGAGAGTATAGATACGATAATAAAACAATTAAAGTCCGTTAAGCTCCTTAACCCTTAACCGCTATTTAACGGGATAGACCCTACCTTTAAGAATTAGAGAATCTAGGTATGAGGAAAGCTCCGTATTAACTATAACTATTACCCCTCTAAAGAAGCGAAAATGCTCTACCTCTTTGGTTGAACCATTAGGGACGCCCAGTGATACCTTTAGGCTAAGTTTGAGAATAAGTTGCCTGTCCAGTTTATATCCGTTAATAAGATGATATAGTATCTGGCTGCTATTTATATTAACCTAAATAAAGTACGGGATGCCTATTATAACTATAACCGCCTAATAATGAAATTAAACTAAACCTTTACTAAGTTCTAGACTTAGTTCTTATACCTAGCAGGCGAAGGCCAGGTTCCCCTTAAAAACTACTGTTTGGACCTATACAATAAGTTAATAGTCTAACTATAAGAAAAGATCGTAGTAGCCTTAGACGACTTACCAACCTACTAAAGACTTACAGCCTAATATTTGTCGCTGGATTTAGAACTAAAACGAATTAATACTCGTTTTAATTAACTAAAGCGGTCCTATAGCGACTAGAATCTACCTATAACACTAATAGGAGCTGGCGTTAGAAGATAAACCACAACCGCCCTTACACCTAAAGCGGTTACAACTATCTACCCGCATGCCTCGCCTAACTTACCTTGTACCACACCTTTAGTTAATGTTTATTACAATACCCTAATTAACCCTACCATAGCCACGTGCTTTAATTACGGAAAGGATAGTTACTTTACTATATCCTACCTAGAGCCAAAGGATATAGGTAATATTAAGGAGATAGAGAAAGAAGAAATATCTAATAAGTTAGGAAGAGAAGAACTCTAGGGAAAGACCCCCCCCCCTAGGGTATCCTATTAATCTTAAAGAGATTAATCTAAATTAGCTAATAGATGGAAAACACATTACGGTTCCATATATAGTATCTTAAAATGGATATAGAATTAATATAAATGCTCTTATTAACACTGGAGTAAATAGCTTTACCTTTATAAATACTGCTTATATAAATAACGTTGCTAAGTTCTCAAATATAAATACTACCTAACTAGAGAAGCCTATTTAAGTAAAAGGTTATAATGGCTAAGCCAGGAAGCTGGTTACCCATATCTTAAAGCTATATATCGCTATTAATAGACGACGCCAGTTTAGTATCCCCTTCTATATCCTAGACCTAGATTCCCACGATATAATCCTTAGCCAAAAATAGATGTCCTATTTTAATATTTGGTTAAATATATAATAAAGACAGTTTGTCTAGCTAGAGAATAGACCAAAATTACCCTCCTTTATTAGAGAAATTCGGACTAACCACAAGATATTAGCTATAAAGGCTAACCCTATTTATTAATGGGATGTTAGAGACCGCGACCTAGCCTTCACCTAAAAAGATACCCGCCGTAAGGCCGGTAGGAATTCCGTACTAATAATAGTACTCTCCTAAAGCGCTGCCGTTAAGGAGGACTCTACTTATAGAAGTGGAATAGATAGTAACATAGACGACTTCTAAATTATGGAGATCCGGCTAATATAGAAGAGGATATACTAATAGGATATAAAAGATAACCTTTAGAAGATGCAGTAAGAGCTAAAAGAAGTAAGGATAACGCTAATATACTAAAAGCCCCCAAAGCCACGGATATCCCTACTACCGTACAACACTCCTATAGTTAACATCGCGGCAATTAGTGCTATAGGTTTTTACTTTAATATATATTAGAAGGATAACAAAGTCTTTATAACTAGCTTATATGAAATTAACTAGATTATTAATAAGAAGGAAGAAGGGCTAGTAGAGGAAACTAACAAAGAACTAGTTAAGCGCCTTCTCCCCACTTACCTCCTAGACCATAGAGACGCGTTCTTAAAGGCAGCTTCGGATATACTGCCCCCCCTACCAAACCTATAATTATAAGATTTAGTTAGAGGCCAACAACTCTCTAGGCTATGGCCCCCTTTACTAGTAAACTATAGAAGAACTAAAAGCTATAAAATAGTACTTAATCGACAACCTCTATAAAGGGTTTATTAAACTAATTTAGGCCCCTTTTGCTTCCCCTATTCTATTTATAAAGAAATCTAATAAAGGCCTTCGCTTCTGTATTAACTATTAGAAACTAAACGCCATTACTTAGAAAGATTGTTACCCTCTCCCCCTAATTAACAAGACTTTTGTATATTTAAGCTGAGCCAAGATCTTTATAAAGCTTAATATCCGCTAAGCTTTCTACTAAATTAGGATAAACCCTACATTAGAGGATCTAACAACATTCCATACCCGCTACGGTTTTTATAAATATAAAGTCCTTCCTTTTAGACTAATAAATAGGCTAGCTATATACCAACGGTATATAAATAATGTTCTTTTTAACTATCTTAACAAATTCTGCACGGTATACCTAGACGACATTCTTATATACTTGGATAATAAACTTAAGCACTAAGTTCACGTTAAAAAGGTCCTAGAGAGGCTGTGGAATATAGGCCTATAAGTTAATATTAAGAAATGCGAATTCGGAGTAAAACGAATAAAGTACCTTAGGTTTATCGTTAGCATAGAAGGAATTAAAGTTGACCCTAAAAAGGTTAAGGCAATATATAACTAAAAACCCCCTTATATAGTAAAAGGCATCTAGTTCTTTCTTGGCTTCTATAACTTCTACTATTAGTTTATCTATAACTATAGGGTTGTGGCTAAGCCTCTTATATAACTGACTAAGAACGATATATCTTTTATTTTTAACGATAATTACATAAAAGCTTTTAAGGAGTTAAAGGACCAACTTATCTTCTTCTTAGTTCTCCGTTACTATAACCTAGACCTTAAATTAATGCTGGAAACGGACGCCTCCAATAGAGTAGTAGCGGGGGTTCTCTTATAGTTATACCCAGATGGCAAGTAGTACTCTATTGCGTTTTTCTTAAAGATAATGGCCCTAGCTAAGTATAACTATAAGGTACATAATAAGGAAATGCTGGCTATTATATAATTATTATCCTAGTAGCGCGCAGAGCTTAAAAGCGCAGACTCTTAGATTAAAGTCTATACTAATTATAAAGCCCTTAAGTATTTTATAACAATAAAGCAGCTTACTGGTTAACAGGCTAGGTAGGCTAAAATACTCTCCTAATTCTTCTTTATAATTATATACCACCCTAGTAGGTAAAATTTTAAAGCTAATACCCTTACCTGGAGAGAACAGGACGTGGAACTATAGGATAAGCTAAAGGTTTAGCACCGGATACGTGCCTCCTCCGTCCCAAACAACTCGACCTATATATCCTTAAGGAACTAAGCTCTAAACGAAATGAGCTAGCGCCTATAGAAGGAGAGATCCTAGATAAACTAATGGGACTAATTAACCGTATTCTAATCGCGAACCGCATAGCTAAATCCCTAAAAGCCCTCCGTGACTAAGCTATAAAAGGCAACCCTAGTTTAGAAATAGAAGACGGATTGCTCTTATACTAAAAACGGCTTATAGTCCTAGACATTAACAACCTATAAACGGAACTAATCCGTAAAGCCCACTGTTAAGTCTCTATAGCGCATCCTAGTTAAGACAAGACCTACTAACTACTAGCGCCTCACTACTACTGGCGAGGACTCCTGTCCAACATAGAACGATTTATTAGGAATTATTATACTTATAAACGGGTAGATACCCCTAGGGATTAAACCTCTAAATAGTTATAACTACTACCAGTTCCTAAACGCCTTTGGCAGCATATTATAATAGACTTTAAATTATTCCTAAAGGACAAATATAGCTATAATATGGCCTTTATAGTAGTTAACCAACTAAATAAGCAAACTATTTCCCTCCCCTGCTTTAAGACTACAACTGTAAAAGATATAGCCCGCATATATATTAATAACATTTACCGGATCCATAGCGCCCCTAAGTTAATTGTCTCTAATTATGGACCCTAGTTTATATTAGACTTCTAGAAAGAGTTCTGCCGCATCCATAGGATTAAGATTAAGCTCTCTACCATATTCTATTCTTAGACTGACGGCTAAACCGAGATTATAAACCAATACCTCGACTAGTGACTTTACCTCTTTATTAATTACTACTAGGATAACTGGTTGGAACTACTGCCTATAATAAACTACGCATAGCTTATACTCCCTTATAATAGTATAGAAATGTTGCTATTTAAGTTACTCTATAGATATAAGCTATAAACATCCTTTGATTGGAATAGACCTATAGGACCCATAACGGCCTGCGAACGCCTTAGCTATAAAGAGGCCTAGATATTCGCTAAGAGAATATATAGAGCCTAGGAGACTGCCTAAGTAATTATAAAAAAAGTATAAGAGAAGAAAGAGGCCGATATAAACCAATATTATTGCGAGGTAGACTTTTATGTAGCAGATAAAGTATAGGTGTTAATAAAGAACTAAAAGACCTAGAGACCGAGCCGCAAACTAGACCACTAAATGGCTGGCCCCTATAAGATCCCTAAGAAAGTAGGGCACTCTTTTAAGGTTAAGCTACTAGAGTTAATAAAGATCCACCCTATCTTCTCTTTAGACCAACTGCGAAAGGCCACAGATAACCTATTACCTGGATAGTATAACGACTCCCTGCCGCCAATTTAGATTATAGAGGATAAAGAATGGGAAGTTAAAGAGATCTTAGCAGTTAAGAAGGACCGTGGTACTTTAAAATACCGTGCGAGCTGGGTAGGTTATAACAAAGATCTAGAATGGTACCCCGTATCCGATTTTAAGTACTCTCCCTATAAGCTACGAGATTTCCACCTAGCCCACCCAGACCTCCCTAGACCACTATGTAAATTAGACAGCTGGATTAAATGCTAGGAAGAGGGGTTAGATAACTATAATAACCTAAACGACAATAAAGAACTTGGACAAAGCCTAAGGGTAGGCTTTTTTGGGAGGGGGGGTGATATAATAGTGCTAGAGCGCGTTACCTATTACATTGCCGTTTCTAGGGCAATTTGCCGCATTCTAGGGCAATTTGCCGCATTTCTGGGCAATCTGCTAGCACTACTCGTAGAGCTAACTAATCAGGATTTTCCATCCCCGGGATAGAAAATCGCTATTGGCTCGCTTACTACTAGCGCCTTAGCGACCACTTTGTATCTTATTAGTCTCTAGCAATCTTCTCCTTCTTCTTCTCCTTAGCTTAGTATTCTTGTATAATAGCAATCTACAAGCTTCGGTTTAGAAGCATTTGTACAAGCCCGTTACATATAGAAAGGAGCCACTAATAAATATATTAGAAACCTTTAGGGGTAGGTCTAGATCTAGTAGAGCTTAATCTAGGCTAAATAGAATCTTTTATAACCTGGCTAAGGCTAAGGGCCTTCTAGGGACTACCTAGTACCTACCTAAGGAGGTATAGAAGACTTAGAAAGGTATTTATATAGTAAATAAAAAAAGGATATAGACCAACTGGCTAAAGCCTCTAGTAGTTTAGAACTCCGCTATAAACCTAATACCCAACAGTTAGATAACTGGGTTTATAAAGTAGATAACTTTTTAAAGATGCTAATAATATAAGATAATACCAAAGAGCGTACTTAATAGATTATTAGTAAGATTAAAGATTAATCCCTAAACTAGATTGCACTTAATTAGCTTAATAAAGAGTAAATTTCCATATAGCTATAGCTGTAAACCTTTCTAAAGAAATAGACTTAAGATCTGTATATTATACAATATAATAATATAGAACTATTCGGAAATGGGATATAGCTTAACCGCTTCAATTTCCGCCAGTTTATAAATTTTATAAAAACTTATACTTAATTAATAGATCTGGAGCCCTTTAAAAACGAGGACAGTAGTATCTATAAGAAGAAGAAGATTGGATTTATCTAGGCTAGAATTAAGCTAATAATTTATAATAAAATAAAGCGCATAGGAGCCCTCTTGCGGATTACTATATATATAGATTTTAAATAAGCAGTTCTAAACGCTAAGGACGCGGTAAGGAACTAGACCTCTTCTAATAAGAAGCTGGGGGGTAACTAGCAGTATAGGTACTCTAATAATAATATAGGACAGACCTAAGCTCTAAAGAAGCCGTTCTTAAAGAAAAACCTAGAATAGTTAAAGTTAGGGACCTTAAGTAATGGGAAAGACTCTTAAGGCCAACCTAATACCCATCTGGCACCCTTACAGAAATACTCTAAAAAGTTAAGAGAAAACCTCTCTAGAGGTAAACCTAATTAGAAAAATAAGTAGGGCAATAATCGTATTAATAATTTAAAAAAAGAAAAGCCCTAATTATGGACCTCTTCTAGCTATAACTAGGGTAAGATACAGAAAGAGAGACTCTCTATATTGCTATTAAGCTAGAAATAGTGTGGTATAATTTAGCCTCCTAGATTTAATATCTAGATTAGGTATAGCTTTAGGAGAGCGTAGGTCTTCTATATATTTTATATAAATTAGTCTAGAGCCCTAAAGTCTTTAACAACTCTAATAGGACCAAAAGACACACACTTTTTCTTTAATACACTCTTTTCTTCTCTTTTTACTAACTGCTTTTCTACTGGCTAATTATAACTAACTAACTAACTAACCATACTGTGACTTCCTGTCTAAGAGAGGTCAACCCCTCCTATATATTTTATGGCATTCCATATAGGGACAACAGTAAGCTCTTTAGATTAGAAGTCTGGTACTCTATATATAGGAAATATATAGGAACGATCTAAAATAATCTAGAACTATAAAACAGAAGGATATATAGAAAGAAAGGCGAAGAAGCATGGATACTGTATATTAGCGACCGGTGCGTAGCCACCTCTATAGGAATAAATTAACAATATATGCCAAGCTCTCTATATGGGAATGGCAGTCGGCAAATAGTAATGGGAAGGCGAGTACGTAGAATTATAAGACGGAGGATAAAAGGGAGGACTATAGTACACTAGAAAAGACAAAGAAAAGTCTTCTATATTTTATTTACTATATTTATAACAGCCTATATAATTATTCTCGCATTTATAGGAGCTACCTTTAAATTTATAGCAATAATAGCAATAGTACCAGAAAAAGGATTGTTAGGAATATTAGGTCCATTCTATAATAACAGCAAAGGCGCTAAAAAGGAAGAGGAAAGTAAACAGCCTATTAAACCGCGAAGCTCTTTTAAATAAGGGCATGTAATACTAACCCTAACTTCTATAATGTTAGGGACTAATAAGGATTATAATGTCTACCTACCTATCTCTAGAGAAACTGTAGGTCTGCTATCTATTACTAAACCACTAATAGAACAAGATAAGGTATATCTATCTATCACAGTCACGTGGGGGGATATTTTAATTTTAACCGTATAATTGGGAGGCGCAGGGCTATAAGGTCACTTTAGGGCTAGTTCTTAGCGGTTTTGCTAGTACCTAGCACTTAAATCTGCTAAGGATTTGCCTTAAAGCGACCAGATGTCCCCAAGCGAAGCTCCTGCGCCAAAAAAAAGAAGACATTACCGCATTCTACCATATTCTACTATATTCTGCCACATTGCCGCATTCTGCCATATTCTGCCATATTCTGCCATATTCTGCCACATTCTGCCATATTCTGCCACATTGTCGCATTCTGCCATATTCTGCAGACCCTGACTTATAAGCCAACCAATTAGGATTTTCCATGCCCGGCATGGAAAATCGCTATTGGCTCGCTTACCACTAGTGCCTTAGTGGGCCTCTTAATATCTTAACCTGCTGCCTAGCGTTCCTTACGCTAAGAGCGGTACACCACGCTAGAAGTAAGAGTTAAGGCGATGGAGATTAGTGGTCTTAGTCCTAATATATAGGCGAAAGGCTTCTGATGACCACCAACCTAGTTACTGAATTTGCTGATGTAAATACCCTAAATCTTTAGCGAACTGGGCAGCGCCCCAGCGGAAGGAGTGGTTTGAGTAGCTACTTAGGTTAATTCTAGCGGCTATTAGACAGAAGGAAAGGATCTTGCGAACCCCTGGAGAGGCGAAGGGTTTACTATCTAGACTAAATAAGGGGGAGTTAAGGGGTTAAGGGTCCCTATTAAACAGCTTTGTTATAGCAGCGACTGGGCATAATAGGCCGCCTACTGCTGCGATGGCGATATTAACGCCCTAGTATTACTTGTCGGCTTTGCTCTATTTAAGGCGGAATGTTATCCCACTAGGCGTAAAGGTAATATCGCGTTAGGTGGCCTTTCTTGCTAGGAAGGTTATTCGGTTCTTAAGCTCCGCTATAGTGTACGTGATCTCGCCCATCCGTAGAAATCTAGCAAATGCGAGGGTAAATGCGGCATCAGTGTTGACATCCGGTAGCGATGGGCCGTGTGTTACTACCTGGGCTAGAATGTCCCTAGTGATAGGCTGCTTGTCCTTCTTTACTGAGGGAGAGATAGCGGCTGCTCCGGCGAGTAATTTGTATACTGTAGGATCCTTAAATGCCGTAATTGAGATGCTGTAATCCACGTGACGTGCGCGAATTGCGGAGACGTAGGCTTGTAAGGTTTCGGCCTTAAGCCTACCTATCTATGGTTGGGAGGTACCGAACGCGCGGTAGGCAATCCATTCGCCTAGTTTACGCGGCTTAGCTGGGTAGGGAGAGGCCCCTTTAAGTGCATAGTATGACTTCCAGCTGTTAACTGCTAAGGAATAGTTCTTACGGGTTACTGGCGCAAGGCCATGCCAGAGAAGGAATGCGTAGAGGTTGGATAGCGCGTTAACGTTATCCTTAAAGTTTGTAGGTGGTTGTAAGTAGTCCGTTAGGTTTACGGCACCTAGTTAAAAACTTGTTAGCTTTAGTAGTAGTAAATTAAGGGCCCAGTATGGGCAGAACTGATGGATAGTTACAGCCTGGAATTAAGATAGTATATTAGCTAAGCTATTTAAATTACCTAGGATCCACTTCGCGGATATTATAATATTGTGAGCTATAGCAGCTAGTATAATCTTGCGGAGCGATTCGTTTGCTACGCTACGGATAACGGTCTTCTTAATACCCTAGTAAACCACTATACTATTAGTGTAAATAAATAGCGCGCTATGCTGCCAGTTAGTAGACCATATATTAAATGTGTAAGCAATAGCATGCATCTCCTTCGGATTAATATGGTCTACTTATTAACTGGGCTTAGGCAATATGCTAAACGCCTAAGATTAAGGGAGGTTAGTGGTATACTACTGCTAGTTATCCTCCTGTTCGAGTTCCTTAAAGAAGTAAAAGCTGCCAAACCCGAACCGGGTAGAGGCGTTAGTAAAGAGATAAATACGGGCATGCTTAATATTGTTAAAGAACAATACCCCATTACTTATAGTAAGTAGGTCGAGCCAGATATATAAGTCACTTCGCAACTCAGTGCTAAACCGCCTAGGTTTATGCTTGTTAGCCAAAGTCTTTAGCTAAGTAGTAATAAAAATCTAGAGGGATCTAGAGTAAGATTAACCGAGCCTAATTATATAGGCGCACCATATAAGGTATCCCGCAAGCTGCTAGGCTTAAAGGAACGATAATAAGCCGTATTAGAGTGCGGTAGTGACCTTCTTAATAGCGCGTAATTGTTTCTATAGTGACAATCGAGTTTGCATTTGTATGGTGTCAATAGTATATCCTAGGACTTTAATAACAGTTCCTGCTATATCTTTAGAGCCATTTCAAGGGATACCTAGGGAGTTAGTAACAGAGATATAAGTCTAGGTAATAGCCGCTAAGTCGTTTGGGTTGGTAAGGATAAAGATAAAGTCGTCTAGGTAGTATTCTACCTCGTAGGGTAGTTGTAAATAGAGTATCCAGTATAGGCCTTCCGCAAAGAGGTTGAATATAAGTGGCGCAGTTTGGAGACTAAAGGATAGGCAGTATTTCTAGTAGGTGACACCTTCCCAGGAGAAGCCCATTAATGTTCTTGCCCTATAGGATAGGGGGACTATACGGAACGCATCTTTAATATCTCTCTTAAGCAGCAGACATCCACGGCCTGCAGAAATAATGTGGGCCTAAATAGCGGTAACTGTAGTATATACCAGTGCTCCATATTCTTCTAGGATTGCGTTATTAACTAAAGATGCTAGTAGGAAGGAGAGATTATGAATTTAGCGGTATCCTCTATCCGATTTTGGCACTAGGCCAAGAGGTGAGACTATAATAGGCCCTATTACGATTCGAATACGTCCTTTTGCGAGGTCTTATGTTATATTCTTAGAGATAAGGTTGGCGTTATCCTAAGAGGAGTTATGGTTCCCATAAGATCTTAGGGTAGAGACCGATTCGGCCCCTATTTCATAGCTATAGGTTAGGATGCCTACTAGGATAGCTGGTAGATTGCCTAAGTAGTTGGATAGAAGGGAGTGCCACGCTAAGATCCTCAGAGGCAATAGAGAGTAGTAGAGAGCCTCTGCCTCTATAAAGGTAGGGAATAATGGCGACGTATTAGGCCTAGGTCCTAGGCGTGTAATTAAAGTTAATGTTATAGTTAGGCTAGACCCTACTTTATAAGGTTCGCCTTGCTGTTTCTAGGCGCAAGCTTTAGATAATATGGCGTGATCTTTACTACACTTTGAGCACTTATGCGGGTATTTGCAAGCTGTATTATCGTAGCCTCTGCTATTAAACTTGCGGCAGGTGTTAAAGGTATAGGAGGTATCTAACCTAGGTCTCTTTAAGGGGGCGAAGCCGATGGTACTAGACATCGTAAGGTATGGCGCTATATACTAGGCTGGTATTTGCCAATTGGCGGGCTCTAGTTGGCCATTGGTTATTATAAAGGTATAATAGTTGAGTGCTAGATTAAGTATGCAACCTACCCAGATATACTGGGTTAATAAGGTGCGAATTATATTCATCCAGAGAAGCATGCTAGCAACAAGGTCTGGCAGGCATATATAGAGGGTGCTAGTGATAACCACGTAGTTAGTAAAGCCTTTAAACCAGATGCCTTTGTCTATAAATAGCTTTCTATCTGCCTTTGCCTTTCTTGTAATTAGAGTACCGTTCTTAATCCGTGTCTTATCGACAGTCTTAATCCAAGAGGTATAGACTTAAAGGTGGGCAAGGTTTACTGGATTAAAGGTGCCCTTAAAAATGTCTAGGTAATCCCTTTTTATAACGCCAGGAAGGCGGAGTTCGAGTAACTTTATGCTAGGAGGGAGAGGCTTACCAAGGTTATCAGCTATAGCAGCTATTGCGGTGGCTTATAAGGCCGAAGCGGCCGAGCCTGACTGTAATTAAGCTATTCGAGCCTGGTGGTATTCGTGTTAGCGAGCCTCCTCCGCTAGGCGGGCTTTGCGCTCTTCCTTATACTTCTAAATCTCTCTTTTATCTTGGGCTTGTTCCCTTTGCTCTCTTGCAATTTTACACTCTTCTATGGCAGCAGCGTGTATATTGGCTTCGGACGGCATTATGGGACTAATAGAGGAGGGTGTAACGGTTATAGACGATGGTGTAGTTAAGGTAGGTCGTCCGGATAGGTTTATTTGTTGGGATTGTGCACGCGTACGGATATCCCAGTTGGTTATAAGCGGTAATAGCGTTATAAAATAATTCTCGAACGAATAAATGATGAATATTGATAAGTTTAAATAATATTGGAAAGCGAAATAGCCACGTAGTGACTACGTTTGATATTCGCGAATATTGCAGAAGGTCTCAGCATTGTACGTTGCTAAGATGGACACTGCCAAGCAATATATAGACGCTAGTATATTATAGCCCAGCTTATACTAGCTCTAGGAACTCCTAGAACTCCTTACTTTATAGGATAAAATATATCGCAGTTTATTAAACAATATAAGTAACTATATATCTAACATTATATTGCGGACAATAAAAAGCATTAAGGACTTCTAAAGTATTATAACTATTAGATAGGGACATGGATCCATAGCCTACCTAAGTTTATAATTGGAAACTAGATGGAACTTATAAAGAAGCTTATAACAAACTATAAAAAAAGTAACTACTTTTAATAAGTTAAAACGGTAGAGTTCTTAAAGGCTTATATATTATAATGCAGGAACAATCCACCCAGTAGTATATATAAATACTGTAGGCAGTTTACGTTAATCTCCTAAAAGGTTACTAAGGCTAGTACTTTTATTTACAGGTTTCTAAATTACTAGTTTATAAGGGGACTCCTATTTAAGTATTAAAGGCATACTATAATTAAAATAGGAGCCGACCTAAATAGATAAGAATCCTTTGACTTCCATTTAATAAAGAAAGCTATAGAAGACAGGCTTAATTTATATAAGGGCGCAGATTAGCTATTAATAATAAATCCTAAGGAGTAAGGCCTTTATTAGCTAGTTAGACAATTCTATAATTAATAACTAGCTATAACTAACTAAAAAGATACTACTCTTTAACTGCCTATAGTCTCCTACATCGGGAAAATATTCGTAGGATGAGATTTAAGTAGACTTTAATTTTCGCGTTTTGCGTAATTAATATGTAATTTGACTAACTTAACACGCAATTAACTAACTTAACACGTAATTAACCAACTTAACACGCAATTTAACTAACTTGACATGCAATTAACCAACTTAATATATAATTTAACCAACTTAACATACAATTAACCAACTTAACACGCAATTTAACTAACTTAATATGCAATTAACTAACTTAACACATAATTTAACCAACTTAATATATAATTAACTAACTTAATAACTTTAAAAGCTAACTATATATTTCTTAACACGCAATTAACCTACTTAGCAACTTTAAAAGTTAAATAATACGCAGTTGACCTACTTAATAACTTTAAAAGCTAACTATATATTCCTTAACACGCAGTTAACCTACTTAGCAACTTTAAAAGGTAACTATATATTTCTTAACATGCAATTAAGGTAAAGTTATATGCTATATATTTAACTATTATATATTATCTAATATAATCTTATACAATCTTAAATAGTTTTATTACTTGGAGGCTCTGTATAAGGCTCTATATAAGGCTCTATATAAAGCTCTACACGAAGCTCTACATAAAGCTCTATACGAAGCTCTATACAAAGCTCTACACAAAGCTCTACACAAAGCTCTATATGAAGCTCTACATAAAGCTCTATACGAAGCTCTATATAAAGCTCTATATAAAGCTCTACACGAAGCTCTGTGTATAGAGGCTCTACACGAAGCTCTGCGTATAGAGGCTCTGTATAACGCTCTGCACGAAGCTCTGCACAAAGCTCTACACGAAGCTCTATATATAAAGGCTCTGCACGAGGCTCTACGCGAGGCTCTGCGTATAGAGGCTCTGCACGAAGCTCTATATAAAGCTCTGCGTATAGAGGCTCTGCACGAAGCTCTGCATAAAGCTCTGCATGAAGCTCTGCATAAAGCTCTATATAAAGCTCTACGTATAGAGGCTCTGCACGAGGCTCTACGCGAGGCTCTATATATAGAGGCTCTGCACGAAGCTCTACACGAAGCTCTGTATAAAGCTCTGCACGAAGCTCTGCACGAGGCTCTGCGCGAAGCTCTGCATATGGAAGCTCTACACAAAGCTCTACACAAAGCTCTATACGAAGCTCTATGTATAGAGGCTCTACACAAGGCTCTACACAAAGCTCTACGTATGGAGGCTCTATATAAAGCTCTATATTGGGTCCCCGCTATATTCCTAATAGCGTCTATACATGTCTCTGCCTATGTAGCCGCCTTATTTTTTTACCCTTCTTTCCTTTCTTACATCCTCCCTACCTAGGGAGGCACTAGAACGGCAGCTAGTAGAGAACCGTTACTAAAACTAGATAACTATTGCTAGAACTAGATAACTGTCGCCAAAACCAGACAACCGTTACCAGAACTAGACAACCGTCGCTAGAGCTAGACAACTATCGCCAGAGCTAAACAACTGTCGCTAAAACTAGACAACCGTCGCTAGAACTAGACGACCGTCGCTAGAGCTAGACAACTGTTGCCAGAACCAGATAACCGTCTTTAAAGTTAAACAACTATTGCTAAAACCAGATAACCGTCGCCAGAGCCAGACAACCGTCGCTAGAACTAGATAACTGTTGCCAGAGCTAGACAACCGTCGCTAGAACTAGACGACCGTTGCTAGAACTAGACAACTATCGCCAGAGCTAGACAACCGTCGCCAGAACTAGACAACCGTCGCTAGAACTAGACGACCGTTACCAGAACTAGACGACCGTTACTAGAGCTAGATAACCGTCGCCAGAACTAAACAACTGTCGCTAGAGCTAGACGACCGTCGCTAGAACTAGACAACCGTCGCTAGAGCCAGACGACAACGACTAGCCAGCGAGCACTATAAACGATTCGATCGATTAATCGAATCAAGGTAGTACAGACAGGTAGGCACAAATAGGGAGATGTTAACGGGTAGGCAGATATAGATAGGTAAGCAGATACAGATAGGCAAGTAGATATAGACAGGTAGGCAGATGCTAACGGGTAGGCAAATATAGATAGATAGGTAGATGTAAATAGGTAGGCGATATAGACAGGTAGGCAATATAGATAGGTAAGTAGATATAGACAGGCAAGTAGATTCAGATAGGTAGGTAGATGCTAACAGGTAGGCAGATATAGATAGGTAGGCAGATATAAACAGGTAGGCAATGCAGACAGGTAGGCAATATAGATAGGTAGGCGATATAGGCAGGTAGGTAAGTCAATAGGTAGATAGGTAGAAGAGAACCATCGCTATATTATATTAAATTATCTAAAATAATATTATTTATTTTGCTAGCCTTATAAATAGCTTTAAAGTAGCTTTTATTTATTTAAAATATGTTATTAGTATAAAAGAGGTAAATATAATTATAGTTGCCAAATGCGCAGATTACTGGTAGGTTGCGCGTAGATTGCGCGCAGGCTGCGCACAGGCTGCGTATCAAAAAAACACGACATAGGCTAGTCGGTCGAGTTGCTAAATGACCTTAACTACGCGCTAATTACGTCAACCACCAACCATTGAGGCCATTGAAAGGGTACTATATTTTGCCGATATAGTTAAGTAAGTTAGCAAGTACCCGTTAAATAACTTAAGAAGTAGATCCCAAACTAAAGAAACTTACTAATTAGCTCTAGAAGCTTAATCTTAGGACAGTTAAATTGGCGGGCGTTATATCTTTAATACTATTCCTGGATAGGATTTGCTAAGATCTAATATAGTATATACAGCTCCTAAATAGGGCGTTAGTGTATTAAGAATAAATAGGCCTAAGACCAGCACTAAATAATAGACCATAGCCGCCCTATAAGGGAGCGCTATAAGAACGATATAAGCTGGGTTTAGAAAGGTATAAAGGGTTAGGAAGCTTTAGCGCATACCTAATATAAGCTTAGATATATTATAGATACGGGGATGCTTACTATTTTATTAATTGGTATCCACAGCTTCAGAAATTGGTTTATTGTGGTTTTATATATATAAATAAGAACAACCAAATCTGCTCTTAAAAATATATAAGCGTCCAGGAAATATAATTCTGTATTTACCAAGTAACAATTAAATTTAGTTCCTTAAAGACTAGCTAAGGTAGAATATAAATATTAATCCTAATACTCTAGGGACAGGTATCTAACTAAAGGTAGCTTTAGTAGAGTTTATAGATAAAAGCGACGCTAAAAGTAAGGAGAAACTTGGTAAGTCCTAGGAGGATATATACCAAGTAGAGTTAATATACATTAATTTAGTAGGAGCTGTAACCCAGTTATAGCCTACGCCACGGTTATATAATCTTAGGAGACCGTAAGGGGAAGTAAAAGTAATAAAGCTGCCTTTAAAACCATCAGGTTAGTAACCAGCAGTAGTTTAAAATATATAAGTAGGAGGATATACCTAAATCGCCCTATATCCCTAATAGCAGGCTCTTTAACCACTGTTAAGCAATAATAAGATTAATAAAATAGACAGAGTAGATAGTAAATGCAATAATAATAGCCAAAGCACTACAACTAAAGCCAGTTAGGATAATAAATATACTAATTCTAAGTCTAATAGTAATAGCAGACAAGATCTTATCAAAAACCATTAAAGTTACTATTAGTAACTGCCTTATATACATACCTAAGGTTATAAGGCTATTTTTTAAGCCTCTCCCACTACCTTTTATAGAGCCTTACTAATAGAAGTAAGAGGATATTAAGGTATCTATATCGTCAGCATACCTAACGTTCTATATTAATTAAGCCGGCTTAATAACTGCTAAAGTAGATTAGATTAAATAAGAAGCAGAGTTTGTCCGGTTATAAAGACAATGCCTAAAGGTAAAAGCATAAATAGAAGATGGAAGGGCTAACGTAATCAATTAGCAAGCGACGGCTATTACTATATGGCGGCCCTATCAAAAACGCGACGCGTTTTGCAATTACTACCACAATGGCCACGCCACAACAACAAGAAGCCTTGCATAGAGAGGGCAGATTAATTCTAGCTCTCTAGGCCTACAAGCAGGGCCAAATTAAGACTCTTAAAGCCGCCGCGAAATTATATAATGTGCCCCTAATGATAGCCAGGTGACGCGCTGCCGGTATTTAACTAAAATGTGGTTCTTATGCATTAAACCGCCTTCTTATACCTATATAAGGGGATGGTCTTGGGTAGTGGATTCTATTAATAGATTAATATAGTATATTACCTAGAATTGCAACCGTACGGTAGATAGCTGGTATTCTAGCTACGCAGTCCGCTAGATTAACTACCCCATTACTAGTTAGCCAATATTAGGTATTACGGTTTATTAAACGCTATAATAACCTATAATCTAAATATAATCGTAAGTACGACTATTAACGTGCAAAATGTGAAGATTCTATACTTATTTAAGGCTGGTTTAAACGCGTTTAAGATACTAAAATTAAGTATAGGATTCTAGATAAGGATGTCTTAAATTTTAATAAAACTGGCTACTAAATAGGCGTTATTATAACTACTAAAGTTATTACCGGAACCAATAGGGCCAGCTAGCCTAGAACTATACAGCAAGGCAATTACGAATAGGTTATAATTATTAAAACCATTAATGCCTAGGGGGTTACAATTCCACCACTTATTATTTTTAACGTAGTAATATACCAAGCTACCTAGTATAAGGACGATATTATTCCACATAACTAGTTAATTGGCGTTAGTAATAACGGCTAGACAACTAATAAAATTGGCCTAATCTGGCTAAAAGAGGTATTCTATAAGCATACAAAGGATCGCACTATTGGCCGCTATCGGCTGTTAGTCCTTAATGGCCACAGTAGCTATATTGCCCCTAAATTTAACCAGTTCTACCTAGAGCACTAGATTATTGTCCTCTATATACCAGCGCATTTATTGTATTTACTACAGCTACTTAATATAGGCTATTTCTTGGTGCTAAAGCAGGCCTATAGACGCCTTATTAAACAGCTTATAGGTCACGGTGTTAATTATATTAATAAACACGAATTCTTGCCTCTGTATAGGCAGGCTAGGCAGGCAGCACTACATTAAAACAATATATAGGCAGGATTTGCAGCTACTGGCCTAGTTCTATATAGCCCTAATTACGTGCTAGCATAGCTGCATACTAAATATCGGACGCTATTACCTTAACGTTGTCCGCTATCTAATGCATTTTAGGTAGCTAAAACACCTTATAATATTACTAAATTATAAAAGCAGACAGCGCTGCTAAATGGCTATCTTAAACGGCGCACGTATAGCCTACTAAGTCTAGCAGCACAGGCCCTTAGCCAGATTATTAAGGTATGCGAAATGGCTATATTAAGCGCTGTGTTGCTTATAAGTGAAAATAAGAAGCTATAAATAGAAAACCAGTGCTAGAAAAGGAAGAGGGCAAAGAAGCGCACGTATATAGCTAGAGGAGGTGTTCTATTAGGAGCAGAAGGGGCCTCCTATACACAAGCTGTCCAGAAGGGGGCAGCGAAGGCGGCAGCGGAGACAGCGGCTAAGCGACCATAACGCGCAATGCGTAAGTGCAGCATATGCAAATCGATAGAACACACAGCACGTACATTCCCTAGACGTCAGGCTAGCAGTTAGAAGATAGCTACACTAAATACAATTATTCGTGGTTGAGGAATTCGCATTTTTAGCGTCGCATTTTTGGTTGGGGCCGCCACATGGTGATAGCCGTCGCTTGCTGATCGATTACGTTAAGTGCTTAATTAACTCTAAAGCAGAGCTTAACCTTATTAAAGAAAGCGTGGCTCTATAACACCGTTTACTAATATTAAGTCTGCCCCTATAACTATAAGGTATATATCTAACGTCTACTAATAGGACTTAGTCTAAGTTTATTAGATTAGTGTATGCGGTACCTATAGTAATAGAAGACGTCTTAATATCTACAACATTTATTGCTATAGGAGAAATGTTACATAAGGTAATACTTAGTAAGCTATAGTTAGTAAGGGCTAAACTGGCAACAAAACAAACCGCAATAGGTTAGGTATCTTATATTATTTAATTAGAAGATGGTAGAGTTAAAATAAGGTTCTTAATGTCCTATAAAGATGCTATATTCTTTAAACTAGATAAAGGCATTAATATAGATAATAGTTCGGGAAATGTATAACCAGAGCGACCACTAGGATTGTATCTAGGGTTACTTATAACCCAGCGCATTAGGACAAAGAGGATATTAAGATTAAAGAGGAGGGAAATAAGGTGTGGCTCCAATACAGATATTTACTGTTTTAGATATCCGCTGGGCAGAGCTATTAGTAGAAAAAAGAATAAAACATTAAATAGAAAGAGCTTAACAGTAAAACATTAAGGGAAGTCCTAGAGAAACACTTAAGAAAGAATTAGAAGCCAGTATTTAAAGCAAAGGCTAGGTCCCTTATATATTAAATATTAAAGACAATGGATCTATTTATAATATAAACGGAAGGCTGCTAAAGTAAGGCCTAACAAAACACTATAAATATAGCAACTGTGGATAAATAAAAGGCAGACAAAGTCTATCTGGTTAATTTATTAGCACTAGATAGAAAAGTTATAGGAGGTATAGTAAAATAGCAAGAGGTGGCCTTGTGTTAATAAAAGGTGTCTATCTAAGGGTTGCCTCTTAGTCTATATAACCATTTCCTTAAACCATAATACACTAAGTTGGCCTATAGTATACAACTAAAGCTAGAATAATTAGAGCGCATAATTATAGAAGACATTTAGCCAAGAGAATAAGAGATCCTTAAGGCTATATTAGTAGAGATATAACTCTACTATTAAGGATTAAAACTATGCCGTATAAGGTATAGCAAGTACCAAACTTTCCTATACTAAGAGCTCTGCAAGGAGAAGTAATAAGTATATTATAGAAATGACTAGCTTAAGGGACTCTAGAATATTACAAAAGTCTATATAGGAATCTATAGTTTCTTATAAGCAAGAAGGAATATAAGAAGTACTAACTAATAAATATAGCAATAAATATTAACTAAGTGACTATTAGGGACGCAAATCTACCGCTATATACTAATAAGTTTTTTAAGGAGTTTATAGAGTGCAAAGTTATATCTCTAGTAGACTTTTTCTCTAGCTATAACTAATTGGAGCTTAATATAGAAAGCAGGAACCTAATAGCTTTTGCAATACCTCTAGGACTTCTATAACAAACAACGGTACCTATAAGAGGCATAAATTTAGTAGCCTAGTTTATAAGGACAATTACTAAGATTCTAAAACAATATATCCTATACTATACCCTGCTGTTTCTAGATAACATTATAGTAAAGGGTCTATAGACAGTGTATAATAGAAAGGAGAGTCTTTTAGGCATATATAGATATATTCTAGAACACATTATATAGCTAGATGGAGTGCTTATAGATTTAGAACAAGCTAGGTATATAATCTTGGATATAAAGTCTCACTTCTATAAGGATAAAATTATAGTGGTTGGTTACCACTATAATAGAAAAGGACGATATCTAAAAGAGTTAAAAGTCGCAAAGATTATTTACTAGAGAGATTATAAAGATATTATATCCACCTAAGCTTTCCTAGGGGTCGTTATATATTACTAAATATAGGTAAAAGATTTTATAATTAAGGCAGAGCCAATCTTCCAACTACTATAAGTAAATGTTCTATTTATATAGGGTATAGAGCAGATTGCCACTATAAAGACTTTAAAGTATATAATTACTACTACGTCCATACTAGTTTAACTAGATTATAGTAAGGGGGCAGGGCTAATTATTCTCGCCGTTAATAGATATAAAAATGGATAGGGGTATAGTCTTATACAACTAGATATATAAGGTTATCGTTACCTATATTAATATAAAAGTGGTATCTAGTCTTAAGCGGAACAGAAATATAACTCAAAAAAGCTTAAATATTGGGCGTTACTATATGCGTTAAAGAAGTGTCGCGTATATTTATATGGCGTTCGCTTTACGGTAGAGACGGACATAAATACCTTAGTTATATAACTAAATTATACCGCTACTGGTTTACCCAGAGCCTTAATAACAAGATGGCTGGCATAGATTTAGCTATAGGACTTTAATATTAGACACGTGCTAGGGAAGAAGAATAGCCTAGCTAATAGACTTTTATAATAGCTGCCTAATGGTAAACGACCTAATAAGCCAACTAAGGGTATTAAAGAGTTTATTAACTATAAGCTAAGTGCCTTAGAATATATAGCTAGCCCTCTTAAAATTGAAGCAGATCTACTACTGGACGGCTTATATTTAGAAAAATCTTAAAAGATTGCGAAATAGCTAGTAACCTTATAATATCTAGAAGAAATAAATACCAAGAAATTTAAAGGGTTTAAACGGCATACGCTAAAGTTTTTAGTATATAATTAATAGCTCTTTTGCTAATAGTTTAAGAACATACTAATATAGAGGGTAGTTAATAATAAGACTACTTAGCAAGAAATTATTAAAAGCCTTTATAACTAGAGTAGATATTATAGAGGGAAGGGAATATACCAAAGGGTCTTAAATTAATAATATTATTTTAGATAATTTAATATAATATAGTAATAGTTCTCTTTTACCTATCTACCTATTAACTTACCTACCTGCCTATATCGCCTACCTATCTACATTGCCTACCTATCTGTATTGCCTACCTATCTATATCTGCTTACCTATCTATATCTACTTACCTATCTATATTGCCTACCTGTCTATATTGCCTACCTATTTATACCTGCCTACCTGTCTATATCTGCCTATCTGTTAGCATCTGCTTACCTATTTATATCTGCTTGCCTGTCTATATCTACTTACCTGTCTATATCTGCCTACCTATTAGTATCTCCCTATTTATACCGACCTGTCTATGCTACCTTAATTTAATCAATTGATTAAATCGTTTATAGTGCTTGTTGGCTAGTCGTTATCGTCTAGCTCTAGCAACGGTTGTCTAGTTCTAGCGACGGTTATCTAGCTTTAGCAATAGTTATCTAGTTCTAGCGACAGTTATCTAGTTCTGGTAACGGTCATTTGGTTTTAGCAACGGTCGTCTAGTTCTAGCGACGGTCGTTTAGTTTTAGCGATGGTTGTCTAGCTCTAGTAATAGTTATCTAGTTCTAGCAACGGTTATCTAGCTTTAGCAACAGTTGTCTAGTTCTAGTAACGGTTATCTAGCTCTAGCGACAGTCGTCTAGTTCTAGTAACGGTTATCTAGCTCTAGCGACAGTCGTCTAGTTCTAGCAACGGTTATCTAGCTCTAGCGACGGTTGTCTAGTTTTGGCGACAGTTATCTAACTTTAGAGACGGTCGTCTAGTTCTAGCAACAGTTGTCTAGCTTTAGCAACGGTTGTCTAATTCTGGCAACGGTCGTCTAGTTCTAGCAATAGTTGTCTAGCTCTGGCGATAGTTGTCTAGCTTTAGCAATAGTTATCTAGTTCTAGTAACGGTTATCTAGTTCTAGCGACGGTTGTCTAATTCTAGTAATAGTTATCTAATTCTAGCAACGGTTTTTTACTAGCTGCCGTTCTAGTACCTCCCTAGGTAGGGAGGATATAAGGAAGAAAAGAAGGGTAAAAAAATAAGGCGGCTACATAGGCAGAGACACATGTAGACGCTATTGGGAATATAGCGGGGACCTAATATAGAGCTTCGTATAGAGCCTCTATACGCAGAGCTTCGCGCAGAGCCTTATGCAGAGCCTTTATATATAAAGCTTCGTATAGAGCTTTATATAGAGCTTCGTGTAGAGCTTCTATATATAGAGCTTCGCGTAGAGCCTTGTGTAGAGCTTTATATAGAGCTTCATGCAGAGCTTTGTATAGAGCTTTATGCAGAGCCTCTATATGTAGAGCCTCGCGTAAAGCCTTATACAGAGCCTCTATACATAGAGCTTCGTATAGAGCTTCGTGCAGAGCTTTGTGCAGAGCTTTATACAGAGCTTTATACAGAGCCTCTATACGCAGAGCTTTGTATAGAGCTTCGTGCAGAGCCTCTATACGCAGAGCCTCGCGCAGAGCCTTATATAGAGCCTCTATACGTAGAGCTTCGTGCAGAGCTTTATATAGAGCTTTGTGCAGAGCGTTATACAGAGCCTCTATACGCAGAGCTTTATATAGAGCCTCTATACGCAGAGCTTTATATAGAGCCTCTATACGCAGAGCTTTATATAGAGCCTCTATACGCAGAGCTTTGTGTAGAGCTTCGTGTAGAGCTTTGTGTAGAGCTTTATATAGAGCTTCGTATAGAGCTTTGTATAGAGCTTTATATAGAGCTTCGTATAGAGCTTTATATAGAGCTTCATATAGAGCTTTGTGTAGAGCTTTATATAGAGCTTTATATAGAGCCTTATACAGAGCCTTATACAGAGCCTCTAAGTAATAAAACTATATAAGATTGTATAAGATTATATTAGATAATATATAATAGTTAAATATATAGCATATAACTTTACCTTCATTGCATGTTAAGAAATATATAGTTACCTTTTAAAGTTGCTAAGTAGGTTAACTGCGTGTTAAGGAACATATAGTTAGCTTTTAAAGTTGTTAAGTTAGTTAATTGCATATTAAGTTAGTTAAATTGCGTATTAAGTTGGTTAATTGCATGTTAAGTTAGTTAAATTGTGTGTTAAGTTAGTTAATTGCATGTTAAGTTAGTTAAATTGTATGTTAAGTTGGTCAATTGCATATTAAGTTAGTTAAATTGCGTGTTAAGTTGGTTAATTGCGTGTTAAGTTGGTTAATTGTATGTCGAGTTGGTTAAATTATATATCAATTACGCGAAATGCGAAAATTAAAGTCTACTTAAATCTTATCCTACGAATATTTTCCCGATGTAGTTAGGATAAGAAGAAGAAGTAATATACCCTATATAGGAGTCTACTTTATAGCAACAAGTAACGGTGGATATTATATTTATACTACTAAACCATCTTAGATTCTAGTACCTGGCCATTACTTAAGAATATATATCTAGATAGGTAGAAGCTCAGGCCCTTTAAAAGAAAAATGTAAAAAGTATAGCGAAGTTTCTCTATAAAGATGTTATCTGCTAATAGGGAGTGTTCAGATAGCTCTCTATAGATAGTAGAGGAGAGAATACTAATATTACTACTACGCTCGCAGAGCTCTATAATATTAAAAGGGTTATAGCTTCTATATATTACCCACAGGGGTAAGGCTTAATAGAGTGGGGCTATAAGCCTATAATAGACGCTTTAGTAAAGATGGATAGCTTATAACTGGAAAATCTTTATACAGTCTTATAGGTAGATAGAACGACTATTAAGCGGTTTATAGGAATAACGCTAGTAAGAGTTATATGTGGATATAAGCATGTCCTTCCTATTAAACTCTGTATATCCACCTAGCAGATATTGCCTTAGAAAACAGTCCGAACTACTATAGAGCTATTAGCGCTTTATATAAAGCAGTTTAACTAAAGAGACGTAGATATATAAGAGGCTATTACATATATAAGACGGCTAAGAGCAGCAAATAAGGAGTATTTTAATAACACCTATTGAATTTACTAGGACGGATTTAAGGTTAAAGATATAGTTATACTCTATAATATATAGCTTAAGCAAGATTATTCTAGTAGTTGTAAGTTGGATCTAAAATAGCTAGGCCCGTTCTGTGTATATAAGAGTTACCTATATAAAGGATGGTATTTAGTTAAGGATCTTAATAGTACGCTGTTCCGTAACTAAAGTCTAGGGAATAGATTAAAGAAGTTCTACTAATAATAGGTATCTAAAGTCCACCAAAAAAACCGGCTTAATTAGTTAGGCAGAACTATATTATAAAAAATAATAGTAGAGCCTAAGCCTAAGGACGATATTATATATTTTTATTTTTATTTTATTTTTATATCCATTGTATTATACTATGTACAATACTGCGCATGCAGCCTCTAGGCTATAGCGCTATAGTTCTATATACATAAATCCTTTCTAGGCAGCTTAATATGTACTAGTAGCTAAGTAGATACTCTAGCCCGTTTTTAAAGTGCTAGGGGAGCTCTAGCGCTATTGGTGTTTTTCATTCTAGTATTTTGCTTACCATGGTCTAGTTTATACCAAGAAAATCGCACTAAGGAAATCCTGGCTCTTTTATCTATTTCTGCCGTATTCTGCCGTTCCTAGAGTAGAAAAAGCGCTCTAAAAGATAGATTTTTGTTTTCTATAGTTTTGCATATAAGAATAAGAGGAACAATATAGCTTACTAGCTTAGAAGTAGCTACCAATTACCCCTATACAACTATTTATTCTGTACCCTATCTCTCCTCCCTGCTAAAGAAAAGGGTAGGGAATTAGTAATTAATAGGTACTCTCCCCAAAAGTAACCTACTAATGGTATTTTATAAGGGCGAACCTCGTTACGTAAACCTACTCCCATAGGAAATTTTTTACAAGGTTGTCTGTATAGGGTATAAATACCAATTCGCCTATATACCTTATATTTTATGTGCTAAGGGAACACAGGCTGGCCCCTTTCCCCCTACTATAGCTACCCTAGCGCATCTGCGGTATGCCTAGCATAGTAGTTATCTATAACGCGTTGGCCTAATAGCCTACGGTACGTCTACGGTATTAGTGGTAGGTCTACGGTAATGGTGGTAGGTCTACGGTAATAGTGGTAGGTTTACGGTAACGGTAGTACTGCGGCAGCGGCGGTACGTCTGCGGTAATGGTAGTAAGTTTGCGGTAATAGTAGTAGTAGTTATTGTCTACGTCTATGGCTCGTCTGGGTGCGCCTATAGTGCGACCGTGCGCCTGTTGTGGTAGAGGTCGTCTACAGCGCGACGGCTGTAGACTAGTCGTAGTGGAGGTCGTCTGCCGTGTAGCAGACAGTTATAGTGGAGGTCGTCTGCTCTGTGGCAGACTGGTTATAGTAGAGGTCGTCTACTCTGTAGCAGACTAGTTATAGTGGAGGTCGTCTACTCTGTAGCAAACTGGTTATAGTGGAATCGTTGGTTGCGGTAGCAACGCGTAGTGGTGACGCGTCCTTAGGGGGTATATAACTAGCGGCGCCCCTGCGACAACGGCAGAGACGAAAGGGAGGCGACAGACAATATTATATAAAATCTACCAGTATTGCAACGCCGCGTATTTTAAGAAGTGTATATTCCAGAAATATTATTTAATAGAACTAAGTATAAAACATTTAACTAGGGGACAGTTAAGTTCTTAGGTAGGGGAGGGGACGTAGATAACAGCTATATAATTTATTTATTTACTATATTTCCTAAAACCCTTTCTATTACGCTTTTTTATTTACTTTTTTATTCAGGAATCTAATATGTATTAATAGTAAAATAAGGGCAGAAGAATGCTTACGCGTAACTAACTAGGTTTATTTACTATAAAGATATCAATTTTGCTTACCGCCTTTACTAAGCTAATAGTGATTTTCTATACCAGGCATAGAAAATTATAATTAGTCTATTTAACAATTAGAGCTAGCAGAACTCTACACCACTACCTATATTTAGTAGACTATACAGATTAGGAAGCCCTATTAAAAACTTTACCTTTTCACCCTTAATAGACCTTAAAGACAGTTATAATTAGCCAAAGTATAAATAAAGCAGAACTAATGATAGTATACTTATTATATCTTTCTTAAGTAGACTATTGGTACTATATAAAGGAGCTAAGTAATAGATTAGTAACATCCTTATAGAGGTTAGAGGCTTTGCAGTCAATTAGTATTACGTAGTACCCGTCTAAATCTATAACGAAATCTTGCTCTCTCAGAAAAACTACACAGATACTATTAGTATAGTAGTTAATTTTATTAATAATAATAGTGGACTGCAAGCATCTTTAGGAAAGGACATGTTTATATTAATTTTTAGGGATATCTCTAACATTAGCAAGATGGCTAAAGATTAGAGGAACCGGTGCAATAAAGCTAAAGAGACTATTTAAAAGGCCTAGAAATGAAATGTCCTTAACGGACTACTTAAACATGCAATCTCCTATAACTTCCTCTCCGCTATCTAAAAGCTTGCGGTTTATCTACTCCCTAAAGTCACAGTAAGAGTTAATAAAGCGTTAATTAAAAGGCTTAATCACCTAGGACGCGGCATTAAGACTACTACTTAACTATAACCTGCCAATTTCGCGCTCGTGCCTATAAAGTTAGCAAGGGTAATATTAGACTAGGTAGTAAATAAGCATAGTTTAAGGAGATACTTAATAGGCTTCCTTGTTCCAAATAAAGACCTACTACTAAAAAGTAGGAGATTAACTACTATAGGACCAGAGGTTAGCAATATTAGAATTAAATAAATAGGGGAGAGCTTAGCTCTTATACTATAAACGCATTTAAAACATGCTTCTGATGTAATAAATTTATTAGCTTTTTAGCCGTCAATACCTATTTAAGGAAGAGGTATTGGCGTTATGCCAAGCCCGTCTTAATAAGGATTACCTATATTAGTTAACTTGCCTTTATTGTCTATAAACAAAAGTATTCTTATAGCTAGAACGCCTGCTAGCCCGCCCCTATAGCTACTAATATCCTCTTTAAAAAGGAATCTAAGGAGAGGGCTAATAGTTGCTTACCTAAAAGTAGGAGGGCTAGGAGTAGAGTTAATATTTAATAAAAACGTTATTAAGCTAAAAGATAATAAGGAGTATATTAAGGAGACTGTAGATATTATAGCAATACTCTATTTAAAATAAGGGTATAACTATAAGGATAATATGCTAGCTTATCTTAAGGCGTTCCTAAACTAAACTACTAAAATTAAACCAATTAAGGTTATAAAGCTCTTGCGCGGTTAATATAGGGCATCCGGTTCTAATCTAGAGATATATAAGGTCTACTAAATGTATACGCAAGCCATAGGAGGACATATAGGTTTAGCAATAAAGGGTTTAAACTATGCCACACTATATTATAGACTCTATTTAATATACCACACTTATAATTACCTTAATACTATAAAGATAGATCCTACTATATACTCCTAGTTTAGAAAAGCTTATAGACCTCTAGTTCTATCCAACTCCTTAAAACCGTACAAGTTTATTTATAATTTAGTACTAAGGTTTTCCTATAATAGAGGGGCTTTACTTAATTAGATACTATCACTAAATAACTAAAATATATGGCAGCGAGACAGATCTATAGTTTTAAACGTATTTAGATAGTAGTAGGATTCTAACATTTTAGTAATAATTAATAAAGAAATAAGTATATACCATTATTACCAGCGTCTAATTAATAGACGGCCAAATTATAGCTAGTTAAAAACAATGGTTTATAGTCTCTACCAGCAGCTAATAAGATAAGATCCTTAGTACTATTATTTCTATTGCGCTCTTAGGCCTAATAGCTAGTAGCAACTTATCTCCTACTCTTATTATACAAAATTCGCAGTTAAGGGAGGCTCTACAGCTTTCCGCTATATTAATATTAATATTCCCTCTCTTTTGGAGAGTGGATGTGGCGCTAATATAATTTAAAGAAGCGTTTTTCTAGATAATAAAACTAAGGATAACTGCATAATTATCCTACCTAGCATATATTATTACTTAGAATTGTGGTAGGTAGATCTTAAAGTATAAGGATTAACTAAGGGTAATAAATTTGTATATAAGATTTCTAATTAAGACTGGACCACTAAGGACGTAGAAAAGTATATAACTAACTAGGTAACTTAGCTATGCAAAAAAGAAGATATACGCGTAACTATACCTTACCTTCCTTATAGAGTAAAAGGACCTTTAACTAGGACCTAATAAACAATATTACTATAGCTTATTGGTATTTAAGATAACTATAATAACCTTAAGGTTATGGAAGGAGGAACCTAGGTAGAGCTAGCAGATGCTTACTAAGACTTAAAAGCGCCGCCTTACACGCCATCTAGATATACTAATCTTTACGGCGCAATCCTATACCGCTTCCCTGCTATAGTTAAGCTTACTACTACCAGTACCTTATCTGACGCCTTTCTTGGTAGATAACAATGGGATTCTCTAGTGGTAATTTAAGATTATAACCTTCTTCTTACTGGCAATGGGAATAAGGTTAGGAAATAGATGCATTTCTACTATCTTAGGGCAGTTAAAAACTATAAGGATCCGTTCTAGCTTATACACACAACTAAAATAGAGCGCTTTAATAGCCGCTTATACTTCTACTACGTTAACCATAGAATTAATCCTTTAACTATAGAGAGCAAAAGGATAGAAATAAACTACAATTAGGACATAGATAGGCGTTAGGGTTTCTTAATTTCTTATAGTCTTTCTATTGTTTTTAAACTACCTATTAGTTGTTAGCAACCTAGTATCCTACTAGGAAGCGGTAAACCCCTAGTTTAGAGGTTTATAAACTA
>Ga0307507_10002621_pt1 | contig 37153 bp, 14 predicted proteins | sample 7_EM_MG_FD_207223 | JGI IMG/M metagenome (GOLD analysis project Ga0307507, IMG submission 207223) | Populus trichocarpa ectomycorrhiza microbial communities from riparian zone in the Pacific Northwest, United States - 7_EM | ecosystem: Host-associated > Plants > Roots > Unclassified | place...
GTTTGTTACGGCAGCAGTGGTTCCCAAGGAGGTCAAAAAGTAAGGTAGTAGAGCACCACTGGTGACTCGCAGGCGACTTGCAAGCGAGCCCCAAAAGGCGGGGAGACGGATCACGGGGTTTTCTCAAGTAGAGTTTTCTCCCTACATGTATATAAGGAGTAGTCCGCGTGGGCCCAACAGGGATCCGAATCGGACGTTAAGCAATGAATAATAATATAAGCGTACTTGCAGCGATTCTTATTCTTCTTTATATTATAGCGAATATTATTATCTACACTCTTGGAATTTTAGGCCGCGCTAAATTGGCGAAACGTTATAGCTCTCTTTTTGTTATTAATATAGTCCCGCTATATCTTAGTGGTAGGACTAGTCTAATTGGTAATAAAGTCCTTTATCTAAATCTGAGCTAATACGGCCTACTCTACCGCTGGGTAGGCCGAGTTTGTGTAATTTAAGGTCTTATATATAGTTTTATCAACTTCTTAGTAGTTCCCAGTTCTACTTAGGAAATATTAGTTCGTTACTCTGTACTATACTTACTTTTATACTAAAAGAATACTAGCTTATTTCTATTATCACATTACTTAGTAGACTGTCCGTATTATATCTCCGGCGCTATACATATAAAGTATTCCTTAAATTACACTTAGTCTCCGCGATTACGCTTGTAGGTATGCTATAGGTTTATATTAGGTTAAGGAAGACTCTACTAGTAATTTATCTCTTAATTAGCTCTACATTATAGCTTATTTATTATATAATCTAGCTTATCTGTTTATGCTTTCAAAACTACAGGTCTAGTCTAGCTAATAAAGTTACTATAAAAAAATTTCTATATTAGTTAGACTCTATGCAGGCCATATAGGTATTAATTACTCTTAAAAAACCGTGGAAAGTCATACCTGGGGAATATGTATATTTTATATTGCTAGGCATTACTCATCACTCTAGTGGATTTTTTTAAGCTTATTTATACTTAATTGCATAGTATTTATAAGACTCTAATAAGGCCAGTACTACTATCACCCTCTTAATATAAAGGTGTAAAGGTTTTAGCAATATATTAATAATAATGCCAAGCCAGTTATCTGCAATTATTAATAGCCTGTATAGTCAAATATAGAGTCTAACAAAGTTCTTTTCATTATAAGTAGAGTTAGGATCGCCACTTATCTACTTTTAGCTAAGCACCTCCTCAAATCTTATAAAGATCGTAGCGCTTATATATGTAGACTTTTATTAGTATGGTTCTTAAAGACATTAGGTAAAACTTTAATACCTTACCTAGGTTACTTTTAACCTTCCTTAACAGATTAAGAGGCCTAGGCTAGCTAGTTTCTATATCTCTTACTTAAGATAGATAGCTAGGGGATTTTTACCGTCACTCTCTTTATTCCAAACGCAATATAAGGGTCAATAGCTAACCTTTAGATAATATTGCCGCCAGCGCACAATCGCTTATTTAGGACGGATAGATCGTTAAATCTGCCCTAGTATATTAAAAATAAATAGTTAGCAGAGGCTGGTAATATAGCAATCTCTAGTAAGTATGCCTATTTACGGGGGTTTCTTCTCTACTAATATTGCCGTAGTTTATAGGACTCCCACTTTTAAAAGCGCAGTGAGGAAGGCGGTGCGCTTATGCTAGTAAGATATATACATTTTCAATACTAAATTCCAGCCAAAAGAGACGGCTGTAAGTAAATTAGCAATAATAAGATATTCCTAAAAAACGGTGGGCTAGATAAGACTAAAACGTAATATATATAGGAAATAATTAAATTGCCTAACAGTAACTAAAAATACTTAGCAATTGTTTAGAAACTGTTAAAGTACTATAGGAGAAAGTTCTGTTCCTAAACTATTTAGGCCCAAGTTTACTACACGCTATCTATTTAGGGATAAACTCTACTTTTCTTTTGTTTTTAAAGACTCGCCATCAATCCCCTTTTTACTACTTTTATTAATGGCGTTTTATAGGGTTAATCTAAGTCCCTTTTATATTTCACTCTTATCTACTAAAGCCACAAGTATATTTCTGTCTTTTTTCTTAAGTACCTCTCTAAGCTCTTAGAACCTTATAATATACTTAATAAACTTGCCAAGATTCCTTTTATAATAAGATTAAAGTTTATAAGATATTAGGTTGGTTATAGGCTCCTTAATAGGCTTTTAGTATAACACTACTACTCTATCTATAATGTGAACTAAGTAATACCTTAAATTCTTATTTCTTTCTGTGGCTCTAATGCTTGTTAGCCTAGGCTTCCACTCCACCTAGTATTTAAGTACACCGTTTTTGGTTACGCCTTTTAAATTTTAGTTTGGTCTTCTTAGGAATCTAATAGGCTATTTGTCTTCGCTTTTATAATTTAAGCTGTTATTAAAAACATCTGTAAAGTGGGCTTTATCGCCACCTACTTAGCTATTAGTGTAATTGAAAGATCTATAATTATCCGGCTATCTTACTAGGAGGCATTAGAGAAACGTGCTCAATACTAGCAACTATATTCGCGGGGCCAGACAAGTCTATTATTAGGTAAGAAGATTAATAAGCTAAACTTAAAATATAGGGCTGGCCTTACCATAGCTTTCCGCATAGTTTATTCCCAAGATATGTATATCCTTATGCTCTTAGGTATTGTAGAGATATAAAATTTCCGTTCTAGATATTTAGGTAGGTAAAGATAGTATTCCTACCTATCTGGAATTAGATAGCTGTAAGTAGTCCTTAACTAAAGGAAGTATAGCTAATAAGAGCTTAGGGCTAGTATAAAAGAATTAAGAATTATAAGTGCTATAAAGCAAAAAAACTACACAATACGCCCTTTATACCCTTACAAAACTAACGCTAGAAGCACAGCTCTAATCTAAAAATATTAAACTACATAAGCTGCTTCGCCGCAATACTAAGTTATATCAACAGTTGTAGGATAATCTCTTTACCGCCTATAGCTTCTGAGTATTTAGGGGGCTAATGCCTCTACTAGCATCCAGTGTCTAAGCCCCTTCTTATAATATTAAATAAATCCCCTATTTAATTCTAAGCGTAAAACTTGGCTTAGCTGGATATTAGCTCTAAATAATAATTAACTATTAGGGCTACCCCTAAACACTAGTATGTAGAGTCCCTTATCCAGTTCTAAATAGAGTGGAAACTATATTCTTAAACTTCTTCTTAGTTATGGCAGAGCCAGCCAAATACACTATGGCTTTATCTCCTAATTCCTTGTTTACACTACATACCTTAAAAACCATAGCATAGCGCTTAGAAGGCGGCATTGCTTTTACCTATATTATACGGATTTAGGCAGAAATATTAATCTTAGAGTAACTTACACAACCTTAGTTAACAACTTTATGCAAACTTCTCTAGCTGTTAAAGTATGCGGCGTTTATATAAGCTTCTTTATATAAATACTAACAATAGCTAGAGTATCGAGACTACTTATAATCCAATAAGTAATAATAGCTAAGTACTACTTATAAAGCTAAGGACTTATATGTCAGTTCTTCCGTACTAATATAATATATTTCAGTTGGGTATTTATATTTAGTAACAGCTTAGTCAATAATTACCCCTAGCAATGCCTCCTTTAATTTAAACAGCCACTATTAGATTTAGTCTAGCAGCCTATACTTTTAGGCATAGATAGTATACTAAGCAAGGAGTAATTATAGCTAATGGATATTATGCGCCAGCTTTAGGGTAAAGGGGCCGCTAATATACTTCGCCTTATTTAGGTAATATTAATCTACCTTTCTAAACTTAGTCTTAGCTTAGCTAAGTAGTGGAGGAAATATTATAAAGGTAGCATTTGCCTTACCTATAAATATCCTTAGGTCAAGCTACCTTTTCTTTAAATACTAAGCTTTACTAAAATATAGTTCTTTTCTATGCTTGTTAAATAAGTCCTATTATATATAATGCCTCGGACAAACCTAAATCAAATTATTAATAATTCTTATAGGCCTGTAGGAAGAGCTTAGGAGATAATCTATATATACCCTAGATACCCTAGCTACCCTAGCTACCCTAGCTTTATATATTTCCCACCTTATAATTAACTTGCTACTAAATTCTCTGGTAATAATAATTAAGAATAGGAAGAGAATAGTAATAAAGATAGTAATAAAGAGACGGTAGTTTAGAACAATAGTGATAAACCGCGGACTTCTAGCCACACTATTAAAGGATTACGCTAAAGTGACTTAGTAGAAGGGCGAACCGATACTATTAATATTAATAAACTAAACCGGGGTGACGATAACGGATTATTAAGTAATAATAGAGAACTTAGGATTTGGCGTAATTCAGTAGGCAAGACTCTATAAGTGCAATGCTATATAGAAGAATAAAGTAGAAATTTAATAAGAAATTGTAGAACGCTTATAGAACGCCTAGTAGTCTGTCTATATTCTAAAATCCACGCTTTTATCTCTCTTAGCTTGACCTCTTCCAAGCTTTATACAATTTATAATAATCTCTTAAGTCTCTTAACACGGGCAGAAGATTTTATTTGCTGTATTACCAATAAAGGACAACTAATATATAATAATAACCCTAACCTCTATAAGTTTCTTTCTAAGCTTAAATACTTACATCCTAAGTAAGTGCCAGTCGTATTTAAGGTTAGTGGGCTTATAGATTTATATATTAAAGAGTTAAAGAATGATGTCCAGTATATACTCTTTAGCGCTTATTCCATCTATTACAATCTACTAAGTGGGATTGTGTACCTCTACTAGTATAGTGGGAAAGGGTTAGGAGGAAGTATAATAGGGCTTCTACTTATGGCCAAATTTATAGGGCTTCTCTTATAGGAATTTCTCAAGTTCTTTAAGCCTATAAAATCTATTATATAGGAACTTGTCCGGCATGCTAGGTCTATAGGGCTCTTTATACAGAAACAGCTTCTCCTTTATAGCGTTAAGGTCATTTTCGTTTTTATATATCTACTATTGGTACTTTCTTAGCACCTACTTTATGCCTATACTTACTAGAATAGTTTTCTAATTACTACCCTTTTCCTTTAAAGAAGCTTCTTAAATTAGGGCTTAAAAAATATGTCTACTAATCCCTTTTATAAGTAACTTAAAAATCGCCTTGCCCTCTATTAAGGGTTTTAATGCTATGTAATTGGTTAGATATAGAAGACTATTAGAGGTATAACTGTTACTATTAATAAAAATACTTTCTCTATTACCCCTATCTTCCTATTCTTAGCTAGAATATAGCTGTCTTTTAATCGCATCTAAGCTTTTTATAACATAATTGTAATGCTATTACTCTATATTATAAAGCTTCTGGACTTTTATACGCAAAGAGCATACAACTACAATTTATTTAGTAAGTATATTAACCTCACTTTCCTATAGTACTTGCCTTCTCTGTCAAGACTATCTTTATACTGTAATAAGTTAGTTATATCCATTTTAAACCGTGTATGGTAGACCCTATAGCTATAGTGCTGTTTATATAAATGCAGAAAGCGACAAGTTTTATATATTGTTTTTTTTATTAAAAAAAAACGAAAAGTAATAGCGTTTTATTTACCTGAAATATGATTTTGGGTTTTTAATTTCTACTTTACTAATCCTTACCTAGTTTTAGTGTCGGAATATATAGATAGAGGTTACGCGGTATTCGTGTCTCTGATTAGTTATCCTTATGATGACTTATTAGCCCCCTACTTAGGCACTGCGATCCTTACAATCCTCTACTTTCTATACCTATTGAACAACAAATAAAACCCACTATTAATAGGCCAATTAAGTGCACTTGGGTGATACTGATATTGATTAATGTCGGTATCACCTAAGTGCACTTAATTGGCCTATTAATCGTGGGTTTTATTCGTTGTTTAATAGGTATAGAAAGTAGAGGATTATAAGGATTGCAGTGCCTAAGTAGGGGGCTAATAAGTCATTATAAGGATGACTAATCAGAGACACGAATACCGCGTAACCTCTATCTATATATTCCGACATTTAGACTTTAGCTAAAGTCGGTTTTCTATTTTAAGTTTCTGGTCGGGATCTAGGTTTTTGGTTATTAGTTAAGCGAATTAATAGGCAGTTTCCTATAGGGGCTCTTATTATATATAGCTTTTTTTAGCGCGTGGGCTTGTTCCCTTATAAGCCTATTTTCTATATTAGTAATTACGCTAACATTTTCGCGCCCCTTGTGGGCTTAGAGCCCGCGTAGTCCACTTACCTGCACAGGAATTTGTTACGCACGGCTTGTTTTAGCGCATAGACTTCTTTCCCCTACTAGCGTATACCCTACATTGACTTAGAGCCTGCGTGGTCCACTTACCTGTACGGGAATTTGTTGCGCATGGCTTGTTTTAGCGTATAGACTTCTTTCCCCTGCTTATGTATGCCCCGCATTAACTAATAATTATATAATTGCGTAACCTATGCGGGCTATAAGCCTATAGACGCCACTTTCCTAGGCGGGATAGTTAGGCTTAGGGGCTAGGCTTAGCGTTTATAACCTACTACAAAGTTACTGTAAGGGCTTTTTGCCCCTACGGGAACGGAATCAATTATTTAGTAACTACTCCTCTATTTCTATAATACTAGGGAAATTATCTATTCCCCACCTTGCCCTAACCCCTTAATTTAAAAAATAGGTCTATTAAGACAACTATATTATAATATTTAAATAAGTCTTCTAGTAGTTCAAAGCTCTAACTAATATATAGTCTAGGGTAAACCTCCCAGCACCTCTCTATAGTAACGCCGCTGAATCCCGCTAATAGAGAGTGTAAGGTTTAACTCTAGTAAATCACCTAGTGTTAAATACTAGCGGGTCTAGAGCACACCAAAAATACTTAAGCTATGGCTTAAGTAGCAAAAATAGAAGGTTAGTAAGGAATAAATGGCGCTGCTAGCGCTTTGAATAAAGACTAATAATATTATTATTTATAACTAGTTATATAGTTTGATTGAAATATATCCTATTAGCAAGTTTAAAGGTCGCTTTAGCTAGCAAGTAGGATTAAAAGGGAACGCCATTTAATATAACATTAGCAGCTATCTTAGCGTGCCTTATAGTCTATGCTGTGGCTAAATAAGGTTGCATGCTACTTGTATATTATTATATATTTTAAGCGCCCAAGACTATAAAGTAGGGAAGGGATATAGAGACTCCAGATTCTGGCGCCAAAGAGGTATAATTTAAGCATTTAAAACGCTAGGGATGATTAAGCTATATTATTATAAGGGTTCTAGCCTAGTGGAAGCCATAGTCAGACATACTAATTAAGTGATATATTTTTCAATTCGAGCCTATAAATAAATGCAATATTATTAAAAATCGGTCACTATTAGCCACTGTGTATGGTATAGTTCTATTTAAAATCAATTAAAAGCTAGAATTTCTTTGCCTTAAAACCTCCCTATACTTAAGAGTAACTTATATAGATTAGCTACATTCGTCTTAAATAAGCGAGGATTTTATAAATTCTCCCTTTATTAACCCTATTTGCCTTACTTAAGTTATAGCTGATATAGATTATACCTAAAGCCTTCCTAAACCTATTATTAAACCTAACGTATATCGCTATTAGATATATCTCTATAAAATAAGCAGTTAAAAATTGAGTTACAGCTTTAGAACTTTCAGCTACAAACTTAGCGTAAACTTAAAATTATTAAGAGGAAGCTTAACGAAAAAAATAGGGTTATTAAACGCACAAAACTTGCTATAAAGAGACTAGGACAAGCAATAGAGCGAATTACTATAGAATAGGAGTAGAAGAAAGAGGATAATGCTTTAAGAGCCCTTATAAGCCTTAGATTAGCTCTACTAGAGTATCCTCCAGTACTAGAGTTAATAGGAGTAGATAGTTAGACTCTCTTATATCTTTACCAGTTACAAACTGACCTTGCATTAGAGTACGATTTTATAACAGAAGAGAGAGATGCTAAAACACTCCCTAGTTATCTACTCTATAACAGTATTATCCTTAATTCTGGAACCACTATACATACCATTAATAATTGGTTGAGATTTGTTAATAAGCTCTAGCTAAGTAATAACTTTATATATGCCGGAACGGGCCTAGATCTAATTAAGGACTTTAAAACTACTAAGATTATAATTTAGACACTAAACGGAACTAGGAGAATCTAGCTTAAGAATATAGCGTATATACTAGACTTTTATATAAGCCTAGTTTATCTTTAAAAGTTTAATAAATATAGAGTCTTTTAGGACAATAAGAACAACTTACTATACTATAGTGATCGATAGACATACACCTATTGCGGTTGGTATAGCAATTAGTTAACCCTTAAATATTACAAGCTTAGGCCAAGGGCCCTTAAAAAAGAGCTAGTAAAGAATCTTAGAAGAGAAAGTATTAACCTAAATTAGATTTACTTACCACCGTCTTACTACTATCTTTATTGCCTACTACCCTATAACCCACTACCCTACTGCTTACTACCCTATAATTTACCACCTATTTCTATTCCTTGTACCTTTTTTATATATATATAGAGGCCCTAGAGCCACGTTTAATAGATAAAGTTATCAATTTTTTATCTTTTAATCTCATAATTAACAGGAAGAATTAAGGTTAATTAGACGCCTATATTTAGCATAACTATAGACAGTTTAATAAAAGCTCTACCGTATTAAAAGAATAAGGCGCTTGTTTACTAATTAAATCTAGTTAATATTAAGAAAAGGATTAAATCTAGGTGACATTTAATTAAGGAGAGTTCTTAGGGGTATATTTAACTTAACACTAAATTAATATTGCAACTTTTTATACATTTTTTATAACAACTTAGAAGGCTCTGCGCAGATAGGGGGTATATTGACCTATAAAACTCTAGACGTTGCATTAGTCCTTAATTAAATAACTGACGTATAAAGCTCTAACTAATTAACTAAATACGTTATAGATTAGACAAAGCTAATAACGACTTCTTAATATATATATAAAGGCTCTAGAGCCATGTTTAATGTAGTAGAGTTCTTATTCTTAATCTAACCGTTTAATAAATACTACTTATATTTTAGATAAAATTTGCAAATAAACGTTTAATCTATGGCTTAGGATATAGATTTAAAACAATTTTTAGATAACTAAATTCTAAAGTTAACGCAGTAAATATATAATAAATGCTTAAATAAGATAGTAATAATCTGTTAGCGTATCTAATCTTAATTCCTCCTTATACTTCTAGCAGCCACTATAAATAAACCAGTATTTAAGATGTATTATATTATCTAAATATCTACACAAGTTGTGTATATCTCCTACTTTCTATTTAGCAAAACTGGCGGATTTAGTAATATAGGCCAATCCTAGACCCAGTATAGTGTATATACACTACCATAAATAAGGTCCTAGGGCAGCTTAACTTAAGTACTACACCACAAATTATCACCCTTAAAGTCCTTATATTGTCGCTGCGGTAGGTTCTAATAGTAGAGAGACTTAGGACCGCTATTTATCTAATAGCAGCTGCTATTATTAAAAGGTGCTTATATAAGAAGGCGCCCATAACTATCCCCCCTAGTTTTGTTACTATTCCCCACCTAATAAATTGCTAGTAGTAAGTTAGAAGGAGAAGGAACTACTATTTTATAAACAGAAACTTCTCTAAAGGAGACCTTGCCTAGGGTTTAATTTAGTAGGGTAATGTGGCCATTTTCTTAATACATTAGCAGTATAGTATCTCCTATTAATGTAGATAACATAGGACTCCCTAATGTTTAGTTATAATTTATCTAAGTTTATTTATATATAGGGTCTGTAGGTAGGAGAGTATTACTATTACAGCTATTAGGAGGTAGGAGATAGGTTATATAGGCGTCTCTATTAAAGAAAGGCGAGGTATAGAGAACTTAAAATTAGTATTAGCAAGGCTAATGCTTCTAGCGTATAGTATAGTTTACTATTTCCTTAAGAGAAACCAGAAGATCCTTCTAAAACACTATAATTATCTAAAATTAATATCCGCTTTACCCAAGTATAGCGGTACTAGTTAAAAGCGTAATTCTGTAGCCGTTATAGCCCTACAGAACTATTCCATGATATCTTTCTGTTATCCATAGCTAAGATCTAATCTTCCTACTAGTAACCAGAACAGTAAACCAAAAATAATAACAGTAGCAGTAATAGCAGCAACAGCAGTAACAGCAGTAACAGTAACGGTAGTAGCAACAGTAATAAAAGCAGATAGTTAGTACGGTAAAATAAAATATAACAGTCGGCGGTAGAATACTTGATAGAACACTCTGTAGAAGAACTCGGTAACAGTTAGTAAGCAGTAGGACATCTGGTAGCAGAACTTTTGGTAGCAGAAATCTTGGTAGCGGCAGACGGTTAATGGCAGTTGGTTGGTAGCAGTTGGTTAGTAGTAGTGGTAGAACAATTGGAACAGCGGAACGGAACGGTTGGCAGGAACAGCAGTTAGAATAGTTAGAATAGTAGCAGTAACAGTAGCAGTAGCAATAGAACGGTCATTAGCATTTAGTTGGAGGCGGCTAGTCGGAACGGCGGTGGCGGGGCGATTGAAATGGTAGAGTATAACGGTTGGGAGAATAGGTTGGTTGGAACAGTTATCTATTAGATCTTGCAGTGGTACAGATCTGGTATAGTAAGATAGAACAGTAGAGACGGAACAGTTAGTTAAGATAGTAGGGATGAATAGCTGGACGGAACAGTGGTAGTAGTAGCGGCGGCAATAGAGCAGTTGACCAAGGTAGCAGAGACTCTGGCTTGGTTTAACCGTTCAGTTAGCCGTCTAATATTAAAACTCTGCATCTGGCTCTGCGTCTGGCTCTGTGTCTGGCTGTGCATCAGTAGCTCTGCATTGCATATTCTGTGTCCGTGTCTGCGTCCGTGTCTGTGTGCGTGCCTATATGCCTGCTTTGACTGCTGGCCGAAGACTGTCTAACTAGTCGGCGACGATATGCTGCAACTGATCGTTCGGTCATTCGATTAAGGTAAAAAGTTGGCCTGGTTGAAGGCTCTGATTGTCCTGATTTAAATGCGGAGACGGCGTTCAACTGATTAAGACTTAATAAGGCCCTGGCTTGACTTAAGGTGTCTTCTGCTGCATGTATGACTGAGGCTTTGCATCCGTAGATAATTGATTAAAACTTCTGTGTAGACGTATAATTGGTTAAGGCTCTGCATATACAGGCGTCCAGTTAAGCTGCCGTACTGTTGTCCAATTAAGGCTCTGCACCTGTATGCTCCATATCTATAGACTCCATATATGACTCCGTGCGAGACTCTGTGTAAAGCTCCGCATCTATGTCTGTAGGAAAGATCATTCTGGTTAACCAATCTGTGGGCGTTGAGATGGGCGGCAGTTGATTGATAAAGGGGGGTTAAAGGGAGAGGTTCCCGTAGAGGCTCTAAAACGTTAACTGGTAGTGCTTCTGATAATCTTCTGGCCGTGTACCGGTTTCCTAATTAGGTCTAGTGCCTGTCTGTCTGCTATTGTAGAATCTTTAACTGCTGATTAAAGACGTCTGACGGTGATGGTGACTGATTTGATTTAACTGTGACAATGTATAATTAACTGACGTTTAAAAAGGGCATTATGTCAGTCTGACTGAAGGCTCTGTTTGATCTAACTTGACTGTAGAGGCGGCGTTTGATTAATTAAGACTTAACTGAGGCTCTAGCTTGACTTAAGGAGTCTTCTGCTGTACATACGACCTGGGCTTTATACCCGTAGGTGTCCGGTTAAGCTCCTGTGTAGATATATGATTGGTTAAGGCTCCGCATCCGTTGACATTCTATTGAGGCTCTATATCCATAGGCTCTGTATCTACAAACAGTTGATTAAGACTCTGGCTGTGCAGTTGTTTGGTTAAAGCTCTGCATCCATAGTTGATTAAGGCTCTTAGTGTCCACTAGACGTCTAATCTAGAGACCTGTCTTAAGACTTCCTTCCTTATAAGCATAAACGGCAGCTTTTAGTAGACCATTTCCGCGGGCCTGATGCTCTTCTGGGATATCCTTGATAGCTGCTTTCTTCCCCTTTTAGGTCATCTTTGCTTTTGGTTCCTTTGGTGTATCCTTAATTTTCTTCCAGTATAAGAACCTTAAGGATTGTCTTCTGCTTTTAGTCTCTTTGTTATTGTCCTGCTGGTTCTACGCTTTGTTTGAGTTGTCCTTCAGAACCATCTAGTGGTAGCCTCTTAGTTATTATGACTACCTCTGTTGTATATCCCTTGCTTTTGTGTCCATAACATAGTCCTTTGTTAAGATAACCTCTGAGGAAAAGCGCTGGTTTCTGTACGTCCAATTCCTATTCCCCTTGTAATCCTTAATAAGGTCCTTTACTAGCTTAGCTAGACACGGCTTAGCCCTGTCTTCAGTTGTATAAGGATGGCTTAGGCTTAACATAGTCAGCTACATCCTGTATACGATCTCTTGCACAGCATCTTTGTTAGTGCCTCTTTATGTACTGCTTTGCCGTTTCCGCGGTATGGTTACTGATATTGTGTTGTTGCTTTTGTACAGATCCCTTTCTTGCCGCAGTGTCCGTTCTTGTTGTGTAGCTGGTGCAGTACTGAATTCGGATGGCGGTTGCGGAGCTGCAATCAGCTGTTGTTTGATTAAGGAATAAGGTCGGCCTGGTCGAAGGCTCTAATTTAATAACATTTGACTGACTTAATTTAGTGACGGTGACGTGCTGGTATTGAGGCTCTGGCTTGATTCGTTTCTTTGACTAACTATAGCTTTCGTATAGTCGTTTGATTAAGGCTTCCGTGTAGTCGTTTAGTCAAGGTTCTGTGTATAGCTCTGCATCTGGCTCTGTATTGTACAATTGGCTCTGTATCTATGCAATCAATTAAGGCTCTTGGTGCCGTTCTTATTGTACGGCTGGCGCATCATCGAATTCTAGGGGCGGTGTAGAGTTCTGCTGGCTCTATTGCTGAGTAGACCAATTAGGATTTTCTGTGCTGGGCATGGAAAATCGCTATTGGCTTGGTGACAGGCAGTGAGCTGAACTGATATCTTTACGGTAGGTCATCACAACTAATATGTCTTGACGCGTTGTAATCTAGAAAGTAAATAGTAAAAGGAGCTTTAGGAAATATAGTAACTAAGCAGACAAATAGAAATCTTTTATACGGCCGTTACCTATGTCCCCTCCCCCACCTTAGAACTTGACTGTCCCCTAGTTAAACATTCTATACCTACTGCGGAGCCTACTGCGGAGCCTGTGGTTAATGGCTGACCTGGTTAAGCGTCCGTCTCTAAGACCGTTTTTAAGGATTGGATAATTCATTCTTCTTCCTAGCTTTAGCTGTCTTATCTGTAGGCCGTGACCTAATCTGGATGTAATCTCCTGGTTGTATATTCTTCTCCATGGCAGAGCCTGTGGCTTGACGGTTGTCCTAGTTATACGGCTGTCTCTAAGAGTTGGGTGAGTCTGCGGATGTTACTGGCTAGGTGTTACTACTGAGTCCGTGGGCCGTACTTAATAGTAGTCCTCCTAGTTTGTACGTGTTTTGTTACTGTTCTTTAGTACTACTCTATTATGGAAAGCAGTCAAATCCGTTCGTACTGTAGGGGGGGCCTGTTGCTGCGGTTGTCCTTCCTTTGGCCTACCTAGGTCTATTCCTTGGTATATACAGAGCCAGTTTTTGATGCCTTTTAATCATCCTTTATTACCGAGCTATGGTAGTACTGGTCCAGGTCAACCGCGCGTCCCAGCTACTAGTCTTCCTTTATTAGATAGATGCATAAATCCTTGCTGAATAAGATTCTTTAGCCCTTGGCATTCATGCTTAGTGAAACGGTGACTTCCTTTGTATCTAAAATAGGTCTGCTGGCCTTATCTTTGCGTGCCTTGCTGACCCTATGTGTCCCATTGCGGCCGTCTAAAGGCAGTAGAATCCTGTGGATATTGAGGATCTTGTAGATATTAGGAGTCCTGTGGATATTGAGAATCTGGCGGAGGTTGATAGTTTTGTGGAGATTAACAGTCTTGCGGAATAAAGGGAGCTTGGGTGCTGTTCTGCCAGTTTTTATATCCTGGTGCTGAGCTGTATCCTTGTGCTGGGCTTTAAACTACAGCCTAATTTAATAGCGTCGCGTGCTTCCTTGGGTCTAGAAGTCTTCCTTTCCTTTGGTAGTTAAGCTTATTCCTGTACTACTATAGCTCTTGTATAAGCTGGATATTTAAGACATCTTCCTCCGGAAGAACAGCTATTTACTCAACATTCTCTGCAGCCACTATTCTTGACTTTATGGCCTCCTTCAGCCTTTTAAATATAAGGGTGCTAGGCTCATCTACTACGGCTCCTGTTTTTTCTATTGTATACCTGCGGCATTTAATAGGGAGTCCTTGCATAAACCACCACCCCTTCTCTTGCTTAGTAAGGTTTCCTGCAGCTACTACTTTAGCTAAGATGGTAGTAAAATCCTGCATGTAGTGACGCAAGTTACCTGGTTGTTCCGCAGACATTTAAATAAAAGCTTCCACAAAGTCTCTTGTCTCCATGCGTCGGTAGTAGTCCTTAGTTTAATATTCAGTCCTAAGCTTCCTCACAAGCTCCGTCTAGTTATTAATTATAAACTTAGGCAGGCTTTGGATCCACATCCCTATCTAGTAATTGTAGTACTCTAGAAGGCCCTGGTGCTTCTTACTTGTTACATAATGTCAGGTGTATAGCCGTTTATACTGTTTGATAAACTGCGACATGTTCTGCCCTGCAAAGTAGGGAGTTCCAACAGTTCCTGGGCTTGGTATAGGCTGAACTATAACACAGATCTTGTCTTAAGCCGTCGACTGCTAGTTATAAGGTGCATCTAGAGCTTTATCCTTAGGAGCTTGTAGGTGATCCTTGCGGTTTTTATCCTTTGTCTGCTAAGGGTCATCAATCCTAGGTGTCACAGGTGGACGCTGTGGTAGGTCTGCTTGCATGGCGGTAGTCTTAACAGAGGATGTCCTAGATGACTGTCCTGGTGGGACCTTAACAGGTGCATGCTTTAGCTAGTCTACTTGTACAGTTATGTCCTTAACAAAAGGCACCTGCTTTTTGACGCCTGAGGGGGGGTTTTCCTGGGAGAGTACAGAATCTTCCTCTTCTACTACTGCCGGGTCTCGATACGTCCATCTGTTTTGGCCTACTATTATTCTATATAGTAGGTCCTTATAGAGTGCCTCTAGGGCCGCTGCTGATATAATCCAGATGACTTAAAAGAGGACAAAGCTAAGCTAGAATAGGAAGCTTTCAAAGGCAGATCTAATCTTGTGTGCTTGCGGCCTTGCTTGGTATTGTCTCCGTTCTTAAAGGGCAGCGCTAACTTCCTTTGCCGCTAGATGTCTTAGATCTTGTTTCCATCTGATTGATTGGCCCTTGGCTTGTTGTCTCTACATCTTCAATAACGTTCTGGCCATGCTCGTGTGCGCGCGGGTGCCAAGATTTCAACCGCTGGTAGTTGTCTAATTGGCTAACTGGTTCGCTTGACGCTAAATTTCTAAATATAGGCACCGAACCCAACTCCTAATGAGCCCTTTTGACCCATACTCTTTTGCCTTTTATTGCCACTCTTTGGCCTGTGCGTTAAGTCTGGCCGTCCTATCTTTTCCGCTGTCTTTCTATTTAGGGTCTGCCTGGTTCCCCTTACTGTCTGATACTGCCTGGTTCTCTTGTTCTGCCCTCTTGTCTGTTTAGCTGGCGTTTCTTCTGTAGCTGATAGTTCTTCTATAGCTGGTCATTCTTCTGTAGCTGTAGTATGTTCCTGCGTATCTCCTATGTATATAGTTGTGTATAGAATGCCAGACTTCTAATCTGAAGAGCTTGCCGTCGTCCCTACATGGAATGCCAAATAATATGTGGAAGGGTACGGTGTCTCTTAGATAGGAAAGTCAAGGTGCTGTCTGTCTGTTTGTTTGTCGGTCGGTCAGTTAGTTGGTTGGTCATAATTAGTTGTAATTAGTAAAGTAGTTAGTCAGAAGAGAAGAAAAGAATGTATTTCCTGTAACTGGTAGGTTGGTAATAATTAAGAAGGAGGGAAGCCGAAGGCTCTATAAATACAGGAAAATGCCAAGATAGTAGGTGATGTCCAATCTACACCACCACACTAGTAGCTGCGCCTGGGATCTTAGCTAAGATAGAATATAACTTTGGCCGCACTCTTTACTATTAATCTTTATGCCCCACACTGCTTACTATTATTCTTTATACCTAAGCTATCTTAGCCGTATGCAAAATAAATAAAACGTGCTATAATATAAGTCTGCCTATTATATTCTTACGCTGTAATAATTAATGGGTTAGTATAAATATAGAGATGGGTTAAATCTGTATTAGAACAATCGCTTCTATAATATATCTACAGAAATAGCATCGGCACTGGCATAACTAGCGCTAGTATAACCGGCGCCAGTATAATTAGCACTAGCACAATTAGCACTAGTATAATTAATACTAGCTTAATTAATACTAGCTTAATTAGCACCTATATAAACTTGGTTCTATATAAGAAATTTTACGCCAGATATAGTCTTTCCTAATAAAGAATATAGTGTTAGTGTAAAAGCGCCGATTAACCTATAAATAATTGTTATCTATGCGGCTATACTATATACGTATATTGTTTAAATATAGGGAATAGAGAATAGTATTATATAAGTTCGGCCATTCTAATTGCTAAGCTTATTCTAATTATAGAGCTAGTGTAATTGCGGAGATGGTCCATATGTAGAGATAAAAAAAATGTCTAAATTGCAAATATAAAGCCTATATAACTTGCGAGGGGGGAATAAAACGGAATATAACATGGGATATAATAAGTTGGACCTATGTAAGCGTACCTGCTTATAGTTTTATAGCACTGCTAATAGTAGGATAGTGTAAATATTAAAACGTATAAAGTCCTTCTGTTGGGTCTTGTAAGTATTAATATAATTGGTGTTCCTAGTGCTATCTCCAGCAAGGTTAAAGGATACTTTTGGTTAATAATGGTGACGATGGTTTTAGAGGAGTCCTCTATATTCGTTTCCTGCTTATATAAGCAGATTCCCTTTATTTCCATTTTGGTCGGTATCCTTAATAATTACTTTAATACTATAGACATAGGCCTACACAAGGGCCTATGTTTATTGTAGATAGAACTAGATATATATATTTATTCTTCCCAATATTATCCAGTTTATTAGATGGATGGAATTAATCTAAGTATTAAGACATTTTTGTTACTAAAGCCCTAAAAACGAGACCTAAGCAGGGATCCCTATAATAGAAATATTCTCAAGTTCGTAAATAGCATAGTAAAAGATTTGCATTAATACTGACTGCAGCCACCTCTAATGCTTGGAATTCACCGCCAAAGTAAACCATTATATGCTGTTTTCGCATCTCTATATATATTTGTGGTGCACTTATATCCCCTATTTGCCGCATATCTTATAGCAGCCCCGTTTAGCAACCCTAAATTAGGCCTCGACCTTTACTAACCTTCACTACCTATGGCACAGCGAGAACTTAGTGTATAAGCATAAAATGTGTTATAGTAAGTAGCGTCTTCTTGTATTTAAGGTTCAATATCCCCCTCTATAGGCTTATTAGTATCTTAATCCTCCATTTCTACCACTACTTACTTATTTAACTTATTGCTAAGACTCTTGCCTTAAGCCGCTAGGAACAACCCGTATAGTAGAGCTTTTACTATAATATTATGGCAGGCAAGAGAGTGCTAAAACTACGCTAAGCTACAAAAGCAGGTCAATATTATGGCTTAGAATGTAAAAGCCTCTTAGGAAATGCATAGTACTATATAATAAAAGAACGAGCAACTCTGGGCCCTATTAGTAATTAATAGCGTCTTTAAGAACCAGATAGAGACCTTTAGTTTATAATATCCATACCAATTTAATAAAGAAATGTTAATAGTTATTCTAAAGATAGAGATAAATTATAGGCACTTTTTTACAACGTATTTGGAGCCTCAATTATCTATATAGTAATACACCTTAACGACTTCTAACAATTGCTGCAATAATACCACTTTAAACTTTGTAAGGGCTGAGCAAGTTACCCAAAATCAGATTTTATTAGACATACAGTTCTAGGATATAGAAGAGCAACTTTAGTTAAATTAGCTTACCCTACTAACGGCTACTAGGACTACTTATAACAGAGAAACTTTAATTAATATTAAACCTACTCTAGAATGTTCTAATTACTAGGTTGTGAAGATGAAATATAATAGGAAGTCTTTATATGGTCGCTGTTCAATATATAGTAAAGAGTGTAACTACACGCGGCTATATGTTTAACGTAGTACTATAGTATCTCTTAAGCAGCAATTGGAAATAAGGGCCTATTAGGCGCTAAGTGGTATCCAAGTGTCTATATATTCTTATTTTAGGTACTACTATTTTTTAGCTTAGGGTCTGTTTTTAGTAATTCTTACTTAGCGGAAAGATAAAGGGCGGGAGTTAGTAAAGGCAAATTTAACATTAATAAGGCGATAAAGCGCTAGCTATAGAAAGCGATGGCATAGCCAAGCTAGGGATTCTTATTAGCTTAGGACTTCGCAATTAGGATGACTTAATTAGAGTTTATTAATTATAATTCTTTCTATTTTTCTCTTTCTTAGTAGTGGCGAAGAAGGAGGAGCGCTTTATCCTCACTTTCCTAAGAAACAACACTTGTTATATGCGTAAGCATATATATAGACTTGTAAGTTAGGTATACCACAGTAGTTATATAAATAGTTTTATATAATATTTGCCGTTAGTTGTATCTAAGATATCCTAAATTATAACATTAAAAAACATCTATTTAATTTTATAGCTATAGGTTTAGGACTAGAATACCTAGAAGCGCTCTTCTTTAGAAAATAATATGCGTTAAGGTAATTTAGTCACCCTATTTATCTTTTCCCGTTCTTCCCTAAGCCCTATATCTCTAACCGCATCTTAAACCGCATCCTAAAGCCGATGCTTTTATTAACGGCGCATAATTAGAAACAGGACCAGTGCTATTAAAATAATAGCGGTGATTATAGTAATCCCCGCGGCAACTATACCGCTTATACCATTAGGGTAGGGGAAATTAGAAATGCTAGGACTCTTCTTATCCATATTTACTCTATTAGCTTATATTGCTAGCTTTATTATAGGGTTACTTACTAAGATAATAGCTTTTAGAGTCTTATGGAGTTTTTTAAGACGCAATACTAGCCTTTACGAGTTTTTGTAAGAAAGATTAAGGTTATAATTAGTATAACGTATATTGCGATCCCTAGCAGCTAGCAATTACACCTTTTAACTATACGCCGTCCCTAACAGACCGTTGAAGTTAAAACTTAAAATTAAAAAATTATTTTAATATTTCTATTTAGTCTTTTCAATTTCCTGTTTTATGATTTAAGTTTTATATTTCTTATTTTTTATTTCTTCCCGTTTCTTACTTCCTATTTCTTATTTCCTATTTCCTATTTCCCATTTCACGCTTCTAAGATTAGTAATACCAGATGTCTTTAATAAGAAACTAGAATAAATCGCTACTAAAAATATTGTTTCATAGTATTTAAGAATATAAAATTATATTCTCCCACCTTTACACTAGAAAAAAAAATATAAAAATGTTCTATCTCCTTTAAGTTTCTCCTTTAATCTATCCTCTCTATCTCTTACGCTAGTGTTTTGCTTAGTAAGCGTAGTACATAGGCGATTAGGGCGGCTAGTGCGTACATTTATACTTTTAACCAGTAACGCTGGTGGGTATAGTGCATAGGCAACTAGTACGGCTAATGGGTGTATTTATTCAGCGTGTGTCTAATAGGTATCTTACTAGGAGAAAGGGGTTTCCTGTGTTCTATTAAGGATGTGCTTTCCTTTTTCTATTCTGCTTTTACTTTACTTTTATTTGGCTATTCTTCTATAGTATAGAATGTTAGGGGACAACGTTCTTGGTGGGGGAGGTATATAGTGGTGTAGATTAAACGTCACCTACTATCTTGGCATTTTCCTGTATTTATAGAGCCTTCGGCTTCCCTCCTTCTTAATTATCACCAACCTACCAGTTATAGGATATACATTCTTTTTTTCTCTTCTAACTAACTGCTTTACTAATTACAACTAATTACAACCAACCGACCAACCGACCAACCGACAAACAGACAGACAGACAGCACCTTGACTTTCCTATCTAAGAGACACCGTACCCTTCCACACTAGTCCAATAACGCCTTTTATAATGCCTTATATAATACCCTAGCTTAGCCCTAAAGCTTCTCTTATAAATAACACAAAAAGCGCCTTGCGTATTTAGATTAAAATTCTAGAATCAATTAAGAATCCTTAATACAATTACGCTCACCATCTTATGCTATAATGGAATTAGGAACACTAAAAATGCTCACAGTTCTAATTTTATTCCTCTTAAATTCTACCTATAATTAACAAGTTGGCACCTTACGCAGTTTAGATATTAATAACGGTAATAGTTCTCCCTCTTTGTCTAACAGTTACATTCATACTATACCTACTATTAGACTATGTAAGACCATATAATACCATTATAAAGGGTGCCTATACGCATTTCTATAACTGTTCCTCTATATATTTCTATAACTGTTCCTCTACCCCACCATCTAATTTGTCTTTAGCTAATTTAAAACTCGCATTATCTATTACTTCCTCGGCGGATCTAGAACCAAGATTAAGCTCTTCTTCAATGCGGTTAAGTTACATAGAGGTTTTGTTAGGCTTTTCTTTAATTTAGTTATATTATATAGGATCTTTCTCTCACTTAATAAGCATTTCTTTAATATAGCCAAGTTACGTTAAGACCTTCTCCATACTAAAAAATTCTTTGCTGGAGATATGAAAAGGCTAAAAGCCTGGAATTTATATAGTAAGTAGGGCAGGAAACAGCATATACTATAGGTTTAGCGCGCCCGTGCCACCAGCCCACTAATATAGAATTATTACTATTTGTAAGATGTATATGCTAGCTTTCTATTTTATTTAGCTCCTATCCCCGCCTCTATCTATTACTTTTTATTACTAGTCTATATTATATAGTACAGCCTATATTAACTAAGTAACTTAGTATAGCTTCCCCTTTCTACTACCTCTCCTTCTTCTAAGATAATAACCTCATCAGCGTCCCTAATTGTGTTAAAACGATAAGCAATAACTAAAACTATTTAACCTTCTGCTTAACTTTTAAGTGATTTACAAATTGGCACCTCTATTAGAATATCTATAGTAGATATAGCTTCATTAAGAAGCAGAATCTTTGGATTTTTAAGAACGGCCCTTGCAATAGCAATGCGTTAACGCTTACTACCTAATAGTTTAACACCTTCTTCCCTAATCTTAGTGTTGTATTAGGTTTTAAAACCCATTATCTGGTTATATATATAAGCGGCTTTGCAGGCTTCCTTAATTTTATTAGCCTTAGCATTAAGCCTATACCCCACAATTTCCTTAATTAACTTATTTGGTAAGTTAAGGCTTTAGGGTATAATTGCAATATTATCTTATAGGCTACTCAACGTAATATTACGGGTATTTTGGCCGTTAATTTTAATATCCCCTTTATTAGGGTTGATAAACCGCTATAAGAGCTTAAAGACTATAGACTTGCCACTTCCGCTTTGTCTAATAAGCGTAATAGTATTTCCGCCCTTAACTGTAAAATTGATGTTATTTACTACCAGCCAGTTACCATCCGCGTAGGAAAATAAGATATTGGTGAATTTAACGCGCCTAATAGTAACCTTAAGGCGTGTTACTCCTTCTTTATTAACAACAGATAGCCTAGTTTAAAGAAGTTTAGAAAAACGTTCTCCTACACTAAGGTAATCCATAAGAATATTATATAATCTTATATAAAAGTTCACAAATTCAAATATACTTGGCTAGGTTTTAACCAGAATATATAAGCTGCCTAAAGGTGCAAAACCCTCTATAATATAAAAAGCTAAGAGCTACACTGCAATTACTAGGCCAATTATTTTTGTTATATACTCCGCCAAATTGACAAACAAGCGCAGCTAAGACATTTGCTATATTAGTATAATAAAATCTAATAACATAGAGGAATGTTAGCGGTTCTTATAATCTTAACAGTTAGCTAAAATTACCAGCTCCTAATGTTTTATTGCTTTATATTTAATCTAGCTTTCCCTACATCGCATTGTGGTATAATCTTGACGCATTTAAAAAAGCTTAGGATTCTTAGCAAGTTTAGCCTAGATTTGCAAGATGACTACAGCTATTATAATAAATCCGATATATCTATTAATAAAGTGCGATAGATAGACTGTAATGGTGATAATATCAATTATAAAAGGCATTGTATTAAATAATAGGTAATTTATAAGATTAACAAACCATTCTTCTAGGTTTATAACCTCTACAACTTCTACAGAGCTTTTATCAATATGGAAGTCTATTAATAGTTCCATAATATGTCTAAGGGCTCCCTCTTTAATATTGCGCTTTAAAGACGCTATAACCTGCGCTTTTACTAGCGGCATAGGCAGCGTTATAAGAAAGTAAAGTAGCAACCCTATATAGAACCAAAGTTCTTAAACAGGTAAGGGACCTTTAGAAACCAGTTAGTAAATACTATTAAAAAACGGCATAAATATACACATTAAAAGGCTTAAAAGTAGTCAGAAGTGTACCTAGTAATATTAATAGTAAAATCACCAGTGGCCTATTTAAGACTTATATAATACCCACTATATAAATTAAAAACCATGTTTCTGGGCCCTTTAGCTATAGGTAAGGTATAATTACTAAAATATCCTCTATATAATCCCCCTAGCTTTTAGTATTACTAGCTTAAGGCTGTTCTATAAGTAGCGGCTTAGCTTTAGCAAGCTGAGGTATTCTATATGGGATAGAGAGCCCAGTTAATAGAAATATCTATAAAACTAGTATTATAAGACGCAAAACTCTATGGACATTGGTTGTTGATTGATTAATAGTAAGAAGGATTAAATGGGCGGCTTTAAGGGTATAGAAGGTTAGGAAAAAACCAAAATAGTAATTCCTTTTCTAAGGTAACCAACCTATTTTAAGATACAAAAGCATCTAAATGCTACTCTATATAAGTATTAGAACTTCTAGCAAGGTCTAAATATCTAATTAGTATAGAGCTGTATTCTATATAGAGTAGGTTCGTATATATATATATTAGTAATTTGCTAGGATATAGTATAGAGGATACCTTCTATAACCGCAGTACCATTAAAATCTACCAATAGTTGTAAAATTTAAACTCTTATATAGCTGGCTATAACTCCTACTACTATCTATAATATATAAGCGGGCTGCTTCTTCTATATAACTAATAATAACTATGACCTTAAAGACTAGACAGTATAGAAAAGAAAGGAAACAGTTAAAAGGAAGAGATAAATATAATTAAATGTCTTAAATCGTTTTATAGTTTGGAATAAGATATAGGGATATATAAGATTTCAACGTTCACTCTATATAATATTTTGGTATAAGGAGGTAATAATGGATAAAGGTTAAGCAAGAGGTCTTAGAACGACTATTTATATAGTAAATAAGAATTAGGCTATACTGGATGCGGCCTATACCTTTAGTTGGCATTATAACTAAGGGCGCTTTGGTTAGAAGTTTCTAGATTAAACTTATATATATACAACTTAATCCTGTAGATAGGTAAACTATTAAGAGCTAATATTAAGACAAACAAGGTATTAGTAATATAACTCTATAATCCAGATTAAAAGTAAATTCTTACTGTTAAAGGCCTAGATGGGTAATTCTTAGTCCTAGAATATAATCTCGTGCGTAATAGAGGGCATGGTGTACTTAAGATTAACTAACCTATATATATATGCCGAGATTAAAGACAATAGAGTATCATTTATGCATAGAGATGGTAAACGCTATAAAAAAAGGTCAAATACCGCCTCGCTTTATAGACAGTAATTAAATGCGAGACTACTAGTAATCTGTAAAGTTAGGAATGGCTTAAAGCCATTCTAGGAGGCTAGATAGTATAGAAGGCGGTATTAATAACCCATTAGGTAGTAATAGGATGCCATACATAACTTTAGCCTTATAATTATCGCTAGCTATAAGGGGATTAGTTAGTTAATAAGGCTTACTATAGAATAATAAGCAAAGCTGTTAGATTTAGCCGGCTAATAAATACCTAACTAAGCCCCACTAAGCCCCTCTACTAAAAGGCATTATTAAATCTTTTCGTTGTACTACAGTAACTTACGCTTGCAAAGTAGTAGGTATACTTCTATTAAACTTTACTAATTTTGGATACTAAGATCTTTAGGCAGACTTTACCATCCTAGCTACTTGATTGTACAATGCCCTATATAATACTCCCTGCATACCTCCCTGTATACCCTCCCTCTTTATAAAAACCGTTTCTCTAATATAGACACCACCCATGCCCGAATATTTGGAGGAGGTCCTACTAGACGCTCTTAACCATATCACTTTAGTGTCCTTATATCTTAGCGGTAAAGAAAATGTTTGGGTTAAAGCTTTAGAGCCTAATTTAGAGAAATGCGTTGCAGAAGAGCGAAGTAATAAAATTAAGACTTTGTCTTAAACAGCCGTAGCCAAGCTCTATACAACTATAAGCAAAGACAGTATAGATTTCTATACATATTTTAACTGCTAAGTAGGCTCCCAAAAACTAGGTGGTTTTTTATTTAAAAGATAAAGCCAGAATAGGAACACTAAAAGATTAGTTTATTATTCCTCTTAATATCCAGAGCCTACCTGTATATATATCCACTAATAAAGACATATCCATTAATAATGCCACCCATAAACATGTTATGCTATTGCTTGGATGTACTATCTTTTGCGCATTTATTAGTAAGGATATAGTATTCTATCTCCTATTAGCCTAGTCGGGATACTTCTACATTAGGATTAAGCAGGTCGAAGCTATCTAAGTCTAGATCGAAGTTGGCTAATTCTGGCGTGGTAGTAAAATCTATACCAAAGTCTGCAAAGTCTAACTAGAAATTGGCGAAACCGAAGTTTTTAAGCGGTAGCCACCAATATACATTATCTAGTAAGTTAGTAGGGCTTTATACCAACATTGTCTAAATCTTACTAGAAATACTATAACTGTTTATCTTAATAGAGTCTAGATAACTTGTCCTGCCTACTTGTTCTTATACTATCTAATTCGCTAAATATGCTTCTAGTTCGGCTAGGGGCTGCGAGTAAGACTTAGGAATGGTTTTTTAATTACTAGTTTATTTAGGCCGCTTTAAAATAGCTAACCCTAAGTTATATATACTTAGATATCGTTTTGTAGGCCCTAGTAACTTTAAGTAAAGTTAGTATAGTTCTAACTAGAAGTCGCGGATCCCCTTCGCCACTTTATTTATATTATATTTCTTTACTTCTTTAGGGACTAGTTTCTTAATGGGTTTGAGAACACTAGCTAAGCTAGAGGCTTTCTTTAGGAGCCTTTCTATCCATCTAGGGTAGTATGTAAGCACTAAATAACGCGAACTTAGGAATATAACTTACTTATCTTAAGAGATATAATCTATAAGTAGGAACCAAGGGCTCTTTCCTAGCACAGCACTGATAAGATGACACAGTTGCCCAAATTTTGCCTCTATAGCGATATTATTAGCCATTATAGGACGTGCTGGTTTACCTATAACTTGTATATAAACCTTTTTAACAAGTAGACTAAGTGCCTTTCTATAGGGTAGAAATCCTGTGTTGTTTTTCCCCCTATTAGTGAACCGGATTAGAAGATTGCGAAAAAATAGTATAAAGAAAATCTAACGGATGGCGTTAGCTTCCTTTTAATATATAACTTTTTGTATATTGTAGATTTTTTAGTAGAATTTTGCCTTTAGGTCGGATCGTTTCGTTCTAGCTTTAACGTTTTTAGACTTAGATTTAATATCCCTTAGTCTAGATCCAGCAACTTTAGGTTTAGATTTGGTGCTTTTGGTTTTAGACTTAATATTATTAAGCTTAGATTTAACGCCGCCGGGATTGGATTTGGCGCTGCTAGGATTGGATTCGGCACTACTAGGATCGGATTTGAAGCCGCTAGGATCGGGTTTGATACTACTAGGCTTAATACTTTTAGACTTAAACTTGACGTTATTAGGCTAGAGGCTCTAAGGCTTAAAGAACTTTGCTAGTTCTTCTTTCTACTTGGCTAGTAGAGGTATAAGTAAAGTCCTAAACGCAAGAGCCTTTACTTTATTTACACCTCGTTGCGCATATTTGGTCCTTGACCTTTTATTAGGGGTTAAAAGTTTTTTAGGATTAATGGCTTTAATAATACTATAGAGGATTTCCACTTTCTTAAAAGAAGTTAGCCAAATGAAAAGGGTTAAAGATTAATATTCCGCTTACGTCTTTAAATATGGTGCGTAATGTAGTATTAGGGTAATGCTCGTTAAGGATAGCTAAAAGGTTAACTATTTTTAGTTTACTTAATATTTTTAGAGTAAAGGAGGGTGGTTAGGATTAAATAAACAAGTATAGGCTTAGCTAAAATGGTGTTTTTAAAATGTTCCTAGAATATTTTAGAACACTATTTTAGTTAGTTTTATTTTATACCTATTAGCTAAGCTAGTCTAAATCCCTTTGTCCTACTGCTTGCATCCACAGCCCAATTATCCTTACGTCTTCTCTACTTTGCCTATTCCTACTATTGCTTATCCTAACCATTTTCCTACGGAATTAAGTAAATAGAGTCTATTACCTGCTTCCCTATTGTTTCTATTATTATATTAACGAATAAGACTGTAAAATTAGTAAGTTAATGGAACCGGCCAATACGGATAGTTAGGATATTGGCGATCTCCTCTACGGACGTCTACAATTAGGGGGTTTTAATATTAGCGCCTTAATAAAGTGTTAAGGCTTTTAGGTTTTAAGGTAACTAAAGCCAACTAAAGCTAGGGGTTGGTACCAATTACTATATAGCAGGCGTTGGCTTATAAGGCTGTGGATATTCATTTACCTAATTACTCTGCATTTTACGCCCTATTCTATTGCCTTTTCTTTATTGCCTTCTTATATAACTCTATTTATATACATTCCCGCTAGGCTAGCTAGATACTATACCTCTAGTACCTACTCCGCTGTTTATTGCTCTTATATATATTAAAAGGGTATAGACCTTATTCCTTAGCCTTATTTTATCTAACCATTATATCTAAGCAGGAAATTACTCAAATTGTATAAATTAGGGTATTTAGATATAATATCCTAGTAGATGTTTTAATTTATAAGTACTTCCTGGTGACGCCAGTGTACAAGCAATTAAGGTACGACTTTGAAGAATTTATATTAACCTAGTTTGCGCGTCTTTTAGGGGGGGAGGCTGTATTAAAAAAACTAGGTCTAGGAGTTACCAGAACCGTAGAAACTTGGTCCTTAGTGCTAGAGATATTATAGAAGTTTAAGAGTCCTAGTTTTAACATAGTTCTCTTCTATATAGTAGAACTAATAGATTTGGCTTTTTAGGGGTTTTGGCTCGCTTAATAGTTTGCTAGGGGGTAGACGATAATGGGGAAAGCAGGCTTATCTAAGCTTCTCGCTTATAAATATATTTTCTAAAGACTTATGATTTAAAGTACTTGCCTTTGCCGTAGTCTTTCTAAGGCTTGCTTTGCTAATAGTGACCCATTTATTTATATGTATTCTATTAGGACAAGAAGCTAATAATTCGCCATTAATTCTAGGTAGCATCTAGTTATACTCTCTAAGTCAATAACTAAACAAAGAGGATAAGTTAGTACTAGAGTAAAATATCTCCTCGATCTTCTGCTTAGGGATAGGCGTAAGCAATAATACTATGCCTAGACCGCCACTGTAAAGGCTAAAATAGCGCCTATAGCTAGCTAATGGTTGGAATATATAGATATAACTTGATAAGGACATGGAAACTAGGTTGCATTAATAAAATATAGATGGAATTAGATAATATAAGTTTATATAAATTTAATGAAGAAAGGTTAAGGACAAGTATATATCTCTAATAAGCCTTTTAGCTTTCTTCTACTATTTTATTAGTTTTCTTTCTAACTCCTCTTGCCTCTAGCTTAAATTTATGCGGATTTACTAAGATATATATACTATATCTAGCGTCTATAATTAAATTTCCACAGAATATCTTAACTAGATTAGCGAAATTAGTCAGGATTTTTCTACTTAAATTTATTCTGTAGCTATGCCAGTAGATAAAACCTATTAACTATAAAACTAGGTTATTCTTAAGGCAAAATTAGCTAACAATTTGTTTAGGTTCCTAAAAGGCAATATCTAGCTTGTTCTAAAAGGGGTAAAGAAAGTTAGGTAATTCTAGAAAAGAACTATCCCTAGTATAGTACTCTAGTAAACTAGTTAGAGTATTTAGTAAGAAACTTTTTCTGGCAATTTCTATGTAAGGCTAATATATAGAGTACCCCAAAGATAGTAGAGGGCTAGGTTTATAGGTAATAGAAGAGGTAGGGGTTACTATAAGCACCAAGTTCCCTAATTTTCGAAGATGCTTATAGTAGTGAGAGTGACGTTATATATGTTTCTAATATATATATTTTACTTCTTTCTAGCTTTATTGGCTATATATATATTAACTTATAAGGGGAGCTATCCTATAGTCAGTATTATAGCTATTTGACTTACTATATATTACTATATTAACTAATAGATCCCTTAGTAGGGACTAAAGAGGCGTATTAAAGCATATCCAGCTCCCTATAAGGAAGAAGAAAAGAAAGAAAGAAGGTATAAAAGAGGGAGTATTTATAGATTAAAGGAGGCCTATAAAGTTAGAAGTAATATACATTCTTAAAGGTCACGTAACTTATTATATAAGTAATATTTCCGCCCTTAGTAAAAACCTAAAAAATTCTAAAAATTAATTAACGCTATAGATAGCAGTAATATTAATTTAGTAATACTGCCAATTCTCCCTATGTACCATTATATATATATTTAATAGCTCTAGAGGTAATAAGAAGGTAGGTTAAATAGGGGGGTTAAAATTTAGATAAATTGGATTTTGTAGTAAAGCTATTTAAAAGTTAAGAAACTAAGGTAAACACTATATACTCTACTTACCTCTAAGCTAGTATATAATTTCCTATTTAGGAAAGGTTATTTATAAGTAGTTACTACTGCCTCTATATAAAATCTTCCTATTATACCTCCTTAGCCTTACTTATAGATAACTAAAATCGTTTTTTATTAAATCTATGTTTAAATATAAGCCCTAAAAGCTTTTTAACTTATAAGATTGCTATATAAGTTAGCCTAGTGTGACGGGCTCGTACAAATGCTTCTAAACCGAAGCTTATAGATTGCTACTATATAAGAATACTAAGCTAAGGAGAAGAAGAAGTCTGTCAGAGACTAGCAAGATATAAAGGGGTTGCCAAGGCGCTAGTAGTAAGCAAGCTAATGGCGATTTTCCATCCCGGGGATAGAAAATCCTGATTGGTTGGCAGGAGTTAGGGTCCACTAAATATAGCAGGTGGCGTTGCCCTAGCACCGTTATATTACCCCCCCCTTCTAAAAAAGCCTGCCCTTAGGCGTTATCCGAGCTCCTTATTATTATCTAAATTATTATAGTTATCCACCCCTTCTTCCTAGCATTTAATCCAGCTTTCTAATTAGCGTGGTGGTCCAGGGAGGTTAGGGTAGGCTAGGTAGAAGTCCCGTAGCTTATGGGAAGAGTACTTAAAATTAGATATAGGGTACCATTCTAGATCTTTATCGTGACCTACCTAGCCCGTATAGTATTTTAGGGTACTGCGGTCTTTCTTAACTATTAAAATCTCTTTAACTTCCTATTCCTCATCCTCTGCAATCTGAATTGGTGGTGGGGGGTTATTGTACTGTCTAGGCAATAGGTTGTCCGCGGCCTTCCGCAGTCGGTCTGGAGAGAAGATAGGGTGGATCTTTATTAACTCTAGTAGCTTAACCTTAAAAGAGTGCCCTACCTTCTTAGGGATCTTATAGGGGCCAGCCATTTGGTGGTCTAGCTTGTGGCTTAGCCTCTAGGTCTTCTAGTTCTTTGTTAACACCTATACCTTATCTCCTACGTGGAAGTCTACCTCGCGATAATATTGGTTTACGTTGGCCTCTTTCTTCTCTTATACTTTTTTTATAATTGCTTAGGCAGTCTCCTAGGCTCTATGTATTTTTTTAGCGAATGTCTGGGCCTCTTTATAGCTGAGGCGTTCGCGGGCCGTTATAGGTCCTGTAGGTCTATCCAAATTAAAGGATGTTTATGGCTTGTATCCATAGATTAACTTAAATGGCGACATTCCTATATTATTATAAGGGAGCGTAAGCTGTGCGTAGTCTATTATAGGTAGTAGTTCCAACCAGTTGTCCTAGTAGTAATTAATAAAGGGGCGAAGTTGTTAGTTAAGGTACTGGTTTATAATCTTAGTTTAGCTATTAGTCTAAGGGTAGAATACGGTAGAGAGCTTAATTTTAATCCCAAGGATACGGTAGAATTTATCCTAGAAGTCCAATATAAATTGGGGTCTATGGTTAGAGACAATTAACTTAGGAGCGCTATAGATCTAGTAAATGTTGTTAATATATATACGGGCCATATCTTTTGCGGTTGTAGTCTTAAAGTAGGGAAGGAAAATGGCTTGCTTACTTAGTTGGTTAATTACCACAAAGGCCATATCGTAGCCATATTTGTCCTTTAGGAATGATTTAAAGTCCATTATAATATGCTGCTAAGGGCGTTTGGGAACTGGTAGTGGTTGTAACCATCTAGGGGTTTAATCCCTAGGGGTATCTACCCGTTTATAAGTATAACAATTCCTAATAAACCATTCTATATTAGACAGGAGTCCTCGCCAGTAGTAGCGAGGCGCTAGTAGTTAGTAAGTCTTGTCTTAACTAGAGTACGCCGTAGAGACTTAATAGTAGGCTTTACGGATTAGCTCTATTTATAGGTTATTAACGTCTGGAACTATAAGCCGTTCTTAGTATAAGAGTAGTCCGTCTTCTATTTCTAAATTAGGGTCGCCTTCCACAGCTTAGTCGCGGAGGGCTTTTAGGGATTCGGCTGTATGGTTCGCGATTAGAATGCGGTTAATTAGTCCTATTAGTTTATCTAGGATCTCTCCTTTTATAGGCGCCAGCTTATTCTGTTTAGAGTTTAGTTCCTTAAAGATATATAGGTCAAGCTATTCGGGACAGAGGAGGGTATATGTCCGGTACTAAGCCTTTAGCTTATTCTATAGTTCCACATCCTGTTCTCTCCGGGTAAGGGTATTAGCTTTAGAATTTTGCCTACCAGGGCGGTATATAATCGTAAAGAAGAATTAGGAGAGTATTTTAGCCCACCTAGCCTATTAACTAGTAAGCTGCTTTATTGTTATAAAATACTTAAGGGCTTTATAATTAGTATAGATTTTAATCCAAGAGTCTATACTTCTAAGCTTTACGCGCTACTAGGATAATAATTATATAATAGCTAGTATTTCCTTATTGTGTACCTTGTAGTTACACTTAGCTAGGGCTATTATCTTTAAGAAAAACGCTATAGGGTACCACTCGCCATCTAAATATAACTGTAAGAGAACTCCCACTACTACTCCGTTGGAGGCGTCCGTTTCCAGTATTAATTTAAGGTCTGGGTCGTAGTAACAGAGAATTAGGGAGGAGGTAAGTTAGTTCTTTAACTCCTTAAAAGCTTCTGTATAATTATTATTAAAAACAAAAGGCGTGTTGTTCTTTATTAGTTGTATAAGAGGCTTATCTATAACCCTATAGTTATAGATAAACCAACGGTAGAAGTTACAGAAGCCTAGAAAGGACTGGATGCCTTTTATAGTGTAAGGGGGTTTCCAGTTGCGTATCGCCTTAACCTTTTTAGGGTTAACTTCAATTCCTTCTATACTAACAATAAACCTAAGGTACTTTATTTATTTTACTCCAAATTCGCATTTCTTAATATTAACTTATAGGCCTGCATTCCACAGCCTCTCTAGGACCTTTTTAACGTAAACTTAGTGCTTAAGTTCATTGTCTGAGTATATAAGAATGTCGTCTAGGTATGCCGTACAGAATTTGTTAAGGTAGTTAAAAAGAACATTATTTATATACTATTAGTACGTAGCTGGCCCATTTATTAGTCTAAAAGGAAGAACTTTGCATTTATAAGAACTATAGCAGGTATAGAATATCGTTAGATCCTCTAATGTAGGGTCTATCCTAATTTAGTAGAAAGCTTAGCGGATATTAAGCTTAGTAAAGATTTTAGCTCGGCTTAGACGTGCAAGGGTCTCGTTAATTAGGGGGAGAGGGTAACAATTTTTTTAAGTAATAGCGTTTAGTTTCTAATAGTTAATGCAGAAGCGGAGGCCTTTATTAGGTTTCTTTACAAAGAGGATAAGGGAAGTAAAAGAAGCCTAACTTAGCTTAATAAACCCCTTATAGAGGTTATCGATTAAGTACTACTTAGTTGCTTTTAGTTCCTCTATAGTTTACTAGTAAAGGGGGCTATAGCCTAAAGAGTTATTGGCCTCTAGTTAAATCTTATAATTATAGGTTTGGTAGGGGGGTAGTATATCCAAGGCTGCTTTTAAGAACGCGTCTCCATAGTCTAAGAGGTATATAGGGAGGAGGCGCTTAACTAACTCCTTATTAGTTTCCTCTACTAGCCCTTCTTCCTTCTTGTTAATAATCCGGTTAATTTTATATAAGCTAGTTATAAAGACCTTATTATCCTTCTAATATATATTAAAGTAGAAACCTATAGCGCTAATTGCCGCGATATCTACTATAGGGGGGTTGTGTGGTAGTAGGGGTGTTCGCGGCCTTAGGGGCTTTTAGCGTATTGGCGTTGTCTTTACTCCTTTTAGCTCTTATTATATCTTCCAAAGGTTATCTTTTAAGTCCTATTAGTATGTCCTCTTCCCCATTAGCCAGATCTCCGCAATTTGGAAGTTGTCTATATTACTGTCCGTTCCACTTCTGTAAGTAGAGTCCTCCTTAACTGCAGTCCTTTGGGGGAGTATCCTTGTTGGTATGGATTTCTTACCGGCCTTGTGATGGGCATCTTCTTGAGCAAAAGCTAGGTCGCGGTCCCTAATATCCTACTAGTGGGTAGGATCGGCCTTCGCGGCTAATGTCTTATGGTTAGTACGGATCTCTCTAATGAAGGAGGGTAACTTTAGTCTACTCTCCGGCTAGACAAACTGTCTTTATTGAACGTTTAGCCAAATATTAAAGTAGGACATTTATTTTCGGCTAAGGATTATATCATAGGACCCTAGGTCTAGGATATAAAAGGGGATACCAAACTGGCGTCGTCCATTAATAGTAATATATAGCTTTAAGATATGGGTAACCAGCTTACTAGCTTAGCCGTTATAGCCTTTTACTTAAATAGGCTTCTTTAGTTAGGTAGCATTTACATTTAAGAACTTAGCAACATTATTCGCATAAGTAGTGTTTATAAAGGCAAAGCCATTTACTCTAGTATTAATAAGGGTAGTTATATTAACTCTATATCCATTTTAAGATACTGTATATAGAACCATAAAGTGTTTTCCACCTATTAGCTAACTTAGATTAATCTCTTTAAGATTAATAAGATACCCTAGGGGGGAGTATTTCCTTAGGGTTTTTCTTTTTCTGACTTATTAGGCGTTTCTTCTTTCTCTATTTTCTTAATATTACCCGTATCCTTTAGCTCTGGGTAGGATGTGGTAAAGTAACTATTCTTTCTATAATTAAAGCACGTGACCGTGGCAGGGTTAATTAGGGTATTGCAACAAGTATTAGTTAAAGGTATAGTACATAGCGGGTTAGGCGAGGTTTGCTAGTAGGCAGTTATAACCGCTTTTGGTATAAGGGTGGTTATAGTTTGTCTTCCAACGCTAGCTCCCGTTAGTATAGCGGATAGGTTGCGGTTGCTATAGGACCTCTTTAGTTAATTAGAATAAGCATTAATTCATTTTAGTTCTAAATCTAGTAACAAACATTGGGCTGCAAGTCTTTGGTAGGTTAGTAGGTCGTCTAAGGCTACCGCGATCTTCTCTTATAGTTAGACCGTTAGCTTGTTGTATAGGTCCAAATGATAGTTCTTAGGGGGGACCTAGCCTTCGCCTACTAGGTGTAAGAATTAAGTCTGGAACTCAGTAAAGGATTAATTTGATTTTATTATTAGGCGATTATAGTCGTAACAGGCATCCCGTACTTTATTTAGATTAATATAGATAGTAGCCAGGTGCTATATCATCTCGTTAATAGATATAAACCGAACAGGTAACTCGTCCTTAAACTTGGCCTAAAGGTGTTGCTAGGCGTCCCTAATGGTTCAACTAAAGAGGTAGAGTATTTTAGCTTCTTTAGAGGGGAAATGGTTATGGTTAATATAAAGCTTTCCTTATACCTAGATTCTCTAGTTCTTAAAGGTCGGGTCTACGCCGTCTAATAATAGTAGGGGGTTAGGGAGCTTAACGGACTTTAATTACTTTGTTATTATATCTATACTCTCTAGTATATTACATTTGGTAGAGCGAATGGGTTAACTAAGGCTTCGTAAAGGGGAGGCTGGGCTATTTTATAAGACAGTAAGGCTTTCTAGGATCTCCTTTAGAGTCTCTTATATACTTTGGGCTTAAAGATAATTGACCTTCTAATTAGCTATAAGGGCATGAATCTGCTTATATACACCTATAACGTTATCATTGTCTTTGATTTCTGATCCTAACTAGACCTTATATTCCTCTTAGGTAGAGGCAGGTCTTTTAGATAAGCTCGCTTTAGGTACTATCGTTAGCTTCCTAAGGTTTGTTGGAATTATATAATTCGGTTTTAATTCCGGGGTTCTTTTATAGGTGCAGGTTAAGTACAGTCTGGCCTATAAAGTGGGATATTGTTAGGGCCTTCTTAGGCGTAGTAGTGTGGGTTTTTTAATATTTGAGTATAACGCGTTGACGCGTCGTTGCAGATAAAGGTCTTTTTGGGGTGGGATATTATTAAGGCCTTCCCAGGCAATGTAGGGAGAGCTTAGTATAATATAATAGGCTTATATAAATGCTTCTAAACTAAAGCTTATAGATTGCTACTATACAAGAATACTAAGCTAAGGAGAAGAAGAAGTGAACCTTTAAACCGGAAAAGTAACAGTCCGACCTCCAAGCGGGCTTAGACCGCCCGGGCCACGCGCGCTTAGGCCAAATCTTAACATTGCCACCAAAGATAAGCCCCTTTCTCGGAAAAGTTAGCAAAATTCTATATACGGCTTAGTTAATGCCTAGAAATACCTAGTACGCCTTAATATAAGATAGGGCGCGGAGTTACACATACTCTAAAAGTATAAGATAATATGTCGCATTTTATAGATTTTCTAAGAAAAAAATTACCGTTTGGTCCTTTTTCTAATACTTAACGGACTATTATAATAGAACCTAGCGCTAGGTTTCCAAAGGCATGTAATTACTAGTAAAATTAGCTTGAAGCTTCTTTAAGACTAAAAAGTAACCGTCCGGTAACCGTCCGGTAACAGTCCAGTAGTAAAGGTAACTATTCTTAAGGGGTGCTACCGGGAATCCGGCCTTATATACTAAAATTTCTAAAAGCGGGCATGTGCCGTAGGCACGAATTTTTTTAATATAGTAGATACTAAATCTTATCATAAATTCTAAATGCGCATTTATAATTTATTAGAAAAAACAAGAAGCAAAACCGCAAAAAGGGTTTATCGTTTTATTGCGCTAATTAAGATTATTATTATCCCAAGGCCGAGATTCCCCTTTAAGTTCTTAATATTTCCGAGTAATTTAGTAATTACTCTTATATACCTCCACCTTTAAATCTTTTTAATATACGAAAACTTCGTTAAAACCTAGCAATTTTCCTTAATATTTAGCTCTTGCCCTTGCAGCATCCTTAGTATTAATTGTTTAACGTTTTAACCGAGCTTTTAATACTATTTCCATCCATTTTATACGCCTACTCTGCTTAGAGCTCTTATTAACCGTAGAAAAGTTCTCCTAAAAAGCAGTTTTACTAGAATACATACTATATATTAATATAATAGTCTATAAAATAAAGTATAATTAGTAAATATAAATAGGGCTTTTAATATAAATTAGATATATTAATACCTTTTGCTCTAAATAGCCCTTTTTTAAGGTTTCCTAAGACTCTTTTGCTATGCCACGGTATAATTAAGCCTAATATTTTAATGGAATTGGAACACCTTTCACTTTTATAAGTAAAGAGTAGTGCCAATTATAAAATAATTAAGAAATATTATTAGTATAACTAATAATTCCGTGTGGCCATATAATATCCTCGTTTAAGAACTTTAGTAGTGTTCCGTTTATAGTAATTTCCCTAGATAGGCGGTAGTTTTCTTAGAGTGGCAGCGAAGATTCTAGGGCATTTAACTAGAAAATCAAGGTTAATACTTAAGGTTGGTTAAGGTGCTGAACATTAGACTAAGATGGATTTTATATAAGTTCTAAGAAAGTCTCCTAAAGACCTTACTGCACTAAAGTAAAATCTCCAGTAGTCTTAATATTTAAGTTAAAATTAAATGAATTCTGCCTTTAAATAGTAACCTTTACTTAGAGAGGCAAAGCGTAATCTTTTTCTTAATACAGCTAAGATATATTAGAGGAATTCTTAGAGACTAAGAGAGTATAAAAGTGGGTCTCAGAGGGACCAAAAAGTAAAGGTATTTTTTAGTATTTTTGAAGATTATTTGCACGGTGTAGGTGAATTCTTAGAGAATTAATATCCTTTATATTGGATTCTTTAAGAAACCGCACCGTTTCTCCTTTATCTTGCCTAAAGAAATTAATTATATTTTTCTATTAAGGATATACTCTCTTTATAGTTATACTAATATTTCCTTATAAATTGCAATCTCTTTATATGTTCTTCTTCCAGATTAAATAAATTTCTTAGTAAACCTAAGAAGCCGTTTATTTTAAACGGTAACTATAGTATCTTAAGCTTTATTTCTTGTTAAACCCAAGGTTTCTCCTACACCCTAATTAAGCTGCTGCTTTTTTCTTTTTAATAGAGCCATATTAAGAAAAACAATTACAATAATAGAACTTTTAGAGATTTCATTAAAAATATCTTAAAATTTTAGATATTTAATTTTAGATTTATATAGCGAAAATGGCTA
>Ga0307507_10002622_pt1 | contig 37140 bp, 17 predicted proteins | sample 7_EM_MG_FD_207223 | JGI IMG/M metagenome (GOLD analysis project Ga0307507, IMG submission 207223) | Populus trichocarpa ectomycorrhiza microbial communities from riparian zone in the Pacific Northwest, United States - 7_EM | ecosystem: Host-associated > Plants > Roots > Unclassified | place...
TAACAGTGCAGTGTGGGTAAATTGAGTGAGCGACTTAATTGTAAAATGTAGCTCTAGAGCCTCTCTATATACACGAGGAAGGTATAGAAATAAATAAAAGGGGAGACTAATACGTAACTAAAACAACGTGATACGCAAGTGATACGTAGGCAATACGCAGGTAAAACAGTGGTGGTTTGGCAGGGTACCGTAGTCGGTTACACACCCCCCCAGATTTGACGGTACAGTCAAAGCTGTAGAAAACAAATAAAGGTAAAAACTATACTAAAATAGGAAATTTAGATACAATTTAGGAGTAGGGTAATGTTCAAGAATCTTTATCAGATAATGCAGTAGCAATTTAATATTGAATATCCACCAAATTCAATTGCTTTATCCACGCCTCGTACCTTTAACGGGGTAGAATTTTGGTAAGGCCGTCGGCAGGCATCTTGCCTATAGGGACCCATTATACGTCAATCTTTTTGTCTTGGACCTCTTGTCTAAGCCAGTGCTGATGGACGTCAATATATCAAAGCTTGGTGTCAAGCTTTAGTGTATCCTGTCTTAGGAGTCATACGGTCTGCATATTGTTGCATAGCAGGGTAAATTCGCGTTCTAAATTAAGACCGATTGCCTCAAAGAAACATTACCACCAGATAATCTCAACAGCAGCCATAGACAGGGAGAGAAGCTCCGCTTCGGTAGTCAAGCGAGTCACTAATCGCTATAGGGTCACCTTCCAGTCGATCAGTCCTCTAAATAGCATAAATAGGTATCCTTAAGAGCTCCATCTAGTGTCTTTATGGTCCGCAAATACTGCATCAGATGCTCCGTAAAAGGTAACGTCTTCTCCCTCAGGGTTTCTAAAGTAGACGTATACTCCAAATACTTCGCCAGAGTATTCAATAGCTGTAGATTTTGTTCCAAGGCAATAGGCGATGGCTTGGTTTAATGCATTAAGGTGCTTTTAATTTGGATTAGTAAGGAATTCGGCCAGCTTAGAATGCGTCTTAGCAATATCAGGCCTTCCAAATACGGCGAGATACGCAAGAGAACCGACTCGTTACTAATAGGCTAGAGTTCTTTAAGGGTTCGTCTGCTGGTCGGACGGAGTCAGTTCTTCAGCAGGAAGTAATAACTTAGGAAATCTTCCTGGTTAAATATTGAATCAATTAGCTATCTTTTCGATATAGGAATCTTGGCAGAGCTAGAGCTTTCTACTTGCACGATCTCGTTCAATTCAAATTCCTAGGAACCACTATAGGTCTCCTAGTGCACGGATCTCGTATCGGTGTAGCAGTTTGGCTTCAAATTCTTCCAGTTTTAAAAGGTCCTTTTTGGCAAATAGGACGGCAATATCGTCTACATAAAAGAAGACAATAAGTCGTCCATTAGTGTAAAGGCAGTTCGTACCTGGGACAGGCTTTAATCCAAATTTGGCCAGTGTATTTATAAGCTCTTTGTACCAAAGTAGTAGTAAGACCTTTAATCCATATAGTGCCCTAAGTAGCTTTAAGATATGTCCGTTTTGATCAAAGCCTTCTGGGCAGTAACAGTAGACTGGCTTGTCTAGTCTTGCATTCGTAAATGCGTTCACAGCGTCATACTATCAAATCTCCAAATTGAATGCGGCTGCTATAGCCATAAGGGCACGGAATATTCGAGCAGCTAGGGTTGCTGCATAGGTCTCTTCCTCAGTAATCTGCAGGCCTCCGCGGACGCACAGTCGAGCTTTTAGCTTTTGTAGGTAGCCGTCGCTGTCGAACTTATATTTAAAGACCTATTTCAGTGGAAGGATCTGGTCGTTGCTTGCTTCTTCTTTTAGTACAGTCTTGAATGTCCCTCGGCGTTTCAGGTCGTGGTATTCTTTTTCCATAGCCTTTTAAAAGCCGGTAGTCAAAGGGTGCTTTCTTAGCTCTTTTAGATTCCTTGGTTCTGGTAGAAGATTATCTCAATATAGGGAGGATCTAGTTCGGTTAATGTCCTTTACTAGTCCTATGGCAAAGCCAGCGTAGTAACCAAATAGGGTAGGTATATTGGCTAGTGCTGCTGCGTACGCTTGACGTCGAATTCGTTTGGAGCCTTCTGGTAGGACAAGGTTGGCAGAAGGATCGGCCAAGACCTCGTTAGCTCGTGGAGCTGTATTCAACAATTCTGGTAAACTGCTTGACTGGATAGAACCTGTTTCAATTGTATCCAGGATATCGTCTTGAAGTCCTCCCGGTGTGGCGTTTGTTTCTGGCAGATCCGGAGATACTGTTCTGCTAGGTGTCGGTAGCTGTTTGATGTCCTTTGTAGGGAGCTCTACTAAGTCGTTTAATGTAGTCGTTTGGTCTGCATTTAAGGTAGGTCTATATAAGATAGATTCGTCCTCTAATTCATCTTTAAGAGGTTCTAGTAGACTAATCGTCTGGATAGTGTCTTCCAATACTTCCCTCAGTAGGTAGTCGATGTTTTAACCCTTAGGGTTATAGAACGAGGTCTCGTCAAATATGACGTCTCTAGTTCGGATAACCTTGTGGAGACTTAGAATCCAGATTCAATAGATATTAGTTAAATCATAGCCAACTAGGTGTCTAATTAATGCACAAGGAGCTAGCTTGTCTCCCTTTCTAACTTGTTTATTCAGCGTATAGGTCTTGCAACCGTATTCATGCATATAGGTAAGTATTGGCGGCTTGCCGTAGGCAACCTTATACGGAGTTTTCCATCCTAGTTGCTCATTCGGCGTTCGATTAAGGGCATAGCCAGCAGTAAGGAAAGCTTCTGGTCCTAGAGACGGGGGTAAGGACGCTTCCAGCTATATAGATCTTAATCGTTCCATAAGGGTTCGTCCAGATCGTTCTACTCCGCCATTCTATTCTTCAGTATACGGTGCTTGGCACTTAAAGGTAATGCCCTTGTCTGCACACCACGTATCTAGGGTGTCTTCCATTTATCCAAATACTTGTTCATTATCGCTCCAGAAGAAGACAACGTCTTAGTGGAATCATGTTTTAATTAAGCGGTGAGTCTTACAGATGGTAGGTAGGACGGTAGCTTTGTCCCTATTCTTAGAGGTAAACACAAAGTTAAATTTGGAATACGTGCAGTAGAAATACATAACGTATCTATCACCATTATATCCTGGTACTCTGAGGTAGATAATATCAAATGCTAGCCGTTCAAATGGTCAAGTAGCTGGAAATTCGTGTTCTCGTCTTTAAGAGATCTGCTACATGTGCTTTGCTAATAAGCAAGTTTTACATTCAATTTTAAGCGGTGCCCATTCGTCGGTCAGCTCTGCGCCAATAACGTGCTTAGGAAGCTGCGCAATAGCATCAGGTCCTGTATGGCCGAGAATTTTGTGCCATCTTATAGCTGTGGCTCCGATTAGTTTACGGGCCATTCGGCTTGGCTGAAATCTTCCTATTAAGAAGGTCGATTGAGTTATCAAATCTAGGGTATTTATAGGCTCTCTATGCATCAGTGCCCAGTGGCCCCCTAGTCGCTTCGCATAGCAGACTGTTTCGCCAGTTGCTAGACGGTATAGCAAGTTTCGCCCTAAGTCAAAATAGATATCGTTCTCAGTGGCTCTTAATAGCGCTACGATATTTATAAACATAGTAGGCACTAGCGCTACATAGGATAGCCTCATCTTTAACTTCCCAGTAGGTGTATCAACAGTAATCGTTACTGTTCCGTAAGCTTAAATTTTTTCGAAATTTCTGCTAGCAATCAGGTAGTCGTCTTCTACTGCTAGGTATAAGAAGGTGAAGTCTTCTTCATTATTGCAAACGTGGGTGTCTGCGCCAGGGTCAAGTATCCAGGTGTTCTAGAGTTCAAAAGGAATTTGACCAGTACTAAACGCGGCAGCATGGCTAGTCGGTGTAGTAGAAGCTGGGGTTTTAGAATCAAAATTAATTGTAAATTCTGCGTTCTTTTAATTATTTTCCTATCCTCTTTTTTGGATATAATTGACGGCGCGTTTAATCCAAGGTGTAGATGAGATTGTTTTATCTACCTTCTTTTAGACGTCCGTCCTTGGTCTCCATCCTTAAGGGCACTTGTGCTCGGCGATGTAGTAGCAGTTACTAAATCAATGTACAAGACCGCATATACATTCCTTATACCATTTTAAATTTAAATTTAAATTGCCGTTAGGGTCTAAATTAGAATTAGAATTGGAATTTGGGCTGCCTTAAAGGGTTGCGAATGCAGAGTTATTGGCAATCAAGGTAGACGATGCTTGCTGCATACGGTAGTGCTCCTTAAATTCCTCAATAAGGTCAATAATGGATGGGGCTTTTTCATTTTTTCGTTTTTTTCTGATTAGGTCTACTTCCAGTGCTCCTACAAAACTAGAAGAGATGGCTTTAATGGCTCGTACAAAATCGTAGTAAGGCCTAAAGCCCTATACATCTGGAAGCTCCAATTCCTCTGCCAGCTTGTAGACGCTCCTCCAGCTATTTAACCATTTTTCAATGCTCTGTTTTTTGTTGTAGGCTTTAAGAGCCATATATTGATTTAGGACGTCGTGCTTTTGACCTAACGTAGTAGGGGCGAGTACAGTCTTCAACGCTTAAAGGCGTTCGTATACCGTTTCGAGGTTTTTAAAGAGAGGAAGGTAGGATGCCGATATCAATCAAACGATATAGTTGCTGACATCGCTAATAGCCTGTTCTTTCTTCTGGTGTATGCGTAGGTCGTCCTTATACTCAGCGTAGAGCTAGTTGTATGCAGTAAGCTAGGTTTAGTCTAGCTATGCTATCGATATAGCTGCAGGAAGTACGTCTTTTGGTATAGGTCGTTTCGGTAGTTCTAGCTTCAGAAGCTTGTCTTTTGTCTCAGATAGGTTAATATACTCCCAGACCTTATTGGTCTTAGCAGTATCTTAAATAACAAAGAACCATTACATCCAATTAGATGGCTTGTTAAGAATAAGATTAATTTTAGATAAAGATTCGCTCGTATTGGTCATCATTTTTAGAATTTTAACAGGTTAGGCAGGGTCCAGGTTGGCGTCTTAGCGAAACCTTATTTTGACAATTTGATTCGTCAGTTCGTTCTGGTACGTTCGTCGGTCAGGTTTAATCATCCATTCGTTTAATAGGTAAAGAAGCTCAAGACACTGCAAAGGTAGTAAAAGTAGTGACTTCTTAAACAAGATAGTATTTAATTGATCAGCAGGTGGTGCAAACCGGGGTCATAACTGTAACAGTGCAGTATAGGTAAATTAAGTAAGCGACTTAATTGTAAAATGTAGCTCTAGAGCCTCTCTATATACACGAGGAAGGTATAGAAATAAATAAAAGGGGAGACTAATACGTAACTAAAACAACGTAATACGCAAGTGATACGTAGGCGATACGCAGGTAAAACAGTAGTGGTTTAGCAGGGTACCGTAGTCGGTTACACTTTTACTATAGGTAACTATAGTATAGCCTAAAGAATGGGTTAGAAAACGGCAGCTGTATAGACTGGATAGGGTATATATATAAACCTAATAAATGCTTGGCTATAGTTTAAAGGTAAGACTTAACTAAACCTAGCTTCTTAGAGCCCATCTCCTAGTACTAAGTAATTGCTTTTTTAAGCCCTTTAACATTATAGCCGCTAGTAATTATAAATAGGCCTTAATTAATAAAGTTAATGCGTTAAATCCAGTCCTTATTATAGTGGACGCTATTTAGTACTGCTAAGAGCTTTGCCCCCCATAGTGGCTATAAGGTCTTGCCTTCTAACTACTATATATAAAGCTTAGTAATAGCAAAGATATAGCTATTAATAACTAAGTATTAGACTGTTTTATTAAATAGAGTATCTAGGGCCTCCTTGTCCTATACCTCTCCTTCCTCCTTTACAGCTTCCTCCCCTATAGCTACCCCTATGGCTGCCTTCCCCCCTAGCTATCCTACCTACTTAACTATCTTCTACCTCTTCTTTGCCCACTTACTATCTTTCTATATCTCTTTCTGTTTTAACTTCTGTTTTTAATAGCTAGCAGCCTATAATTCTTAGTTAATAATTTACTGCTCTAAAAATAGGCAAAGCTTATTTTCTATTACCTAGGCGCTATCTATATTGCCTTCTAGTCTTATATACCAGTCTTCTCACTCTTTCTACTTTAGCTTATATGCCCTCATAGTATTCTTTAAGCGCTAGGCCTTGTAAATATTCTATAGCCGTACTACCTAGGCCTTAAATTCATTCTAGAGGCTATAGGAGGAGGCTAGGGGGGCTTTCTTTAACTGCAAAGTAGATTATAGGGTAAGAAGATTCTTAAAAGACTCTATCTCTATAAGAGGTTAGGGGGAAGACATATAAGCGCAGCATAAGTATAGGTAAATAAAGTTACTAAACGCATAAATATTAAAGAAGGAGGAGAAGAAGAGAGCTCTATATTATTAAATTAGAATTACAGTAGGCCGTTCTATATAAAATTAGAAGCCCTACGCGAGCTAGGAGCTAGCGCAGGCACAAGAATAGGAAGAGGGTTAAAAAACAGATTATTAAGGCAACGGTAAGGTCGAAGGCGCGTAACAAGGACCTCTATACTAACCCAGTACTAACCTAGGCCTTAAAGACGCGTCTGAAAAGTAGGGGCCACCACCAAAGGGGGGGTGTGATATTTGGACGATATGTCGCGGACCTTGGGGGGTCGTGCGTAACCCGAGGTTATGCCAAGCTTAACCCCGACCTCCGATACCTAGATTTGGAAGGCGGTAAGCCAAGGCGGTCAGTTTCTTGGCGGCAAAGACTTTTGAAACGCACCTCCGTATTGATAAGAGCACTGCCTCCAGCCATCTTATCCAGGAGTAGGCGTCGTAGTACGCCTAGGCAAGTGGACTCGCTAAGGGCCATTGAATGGAATCATTTCAATTCGATAGAAGCTAAAGAGTAAATGAACCATTTCAAAGCTTGACATAAATGGCAATCTGTCATTCTAACTCGTAATGAAACCGTTTGCGGATCTCCTCGCCTTGCTTCAGCAAATTCTCTCGACCAGTTTTTGACACAATCCAATATGTCGCAAGCCAGCACAATAGCGTAGAGTCGGGCCCAGGCACTGTATCCCCTTTCCTAATCCAAGATCTACACTCAACTACGTTGGCCGCTATCTCGGGATTTTTCTCCAGCGACTCATGTGCGGGGTCATCTGATTTCATTATGCCTCCTCGATCAGGGCAAATATCTAATATCATGGATGTGTGCTGAGGGCCGCGGAGGAAACCCTTTGCAAGAGCCATGAAGCGGGCCTCATCCTGTACCGCAAACAACATTTGTTGAGCAAAATAATCGACACCATAGGCGAGATGTGCCACAGCTGTGCAGTGATACCCAGGCACCCGGGCATTTATTTCAATCAAGAAAACCTCAGGCTTGTTAGGAAGTGGTTCTAGTTGCGGATATAAGTCCAGCATGCCGTTCGCTACTTCGTACTTCATGGAAGAATAGCGGACTCGCGCTTCGCAATGGAATACGCCCGACCGGAATCCAAGCCGCAGAATACTCTGATGGATGGACAACTCTATTGCGGAGAGCTCTTTCGGCGGCAAGCTAGACGGGTACACCATTTGAGTTTCGAGGAAGTTGTCCTGGGCGGTTGCTCTGGTGCTATCACCGGCGCAGGGAAAGTCATCGCAGATTTCGCAGAATAGAACCTTCCCATCCCACAGCACAAAATTTGCGTCTACCTCGGGGCCATCGATATACGGTTCTACTACGACGTTGAAGTTGGGATATGGCAATTCATTGTTGCGAGCGGATGCCTTCTCTACCGCATGCACAAGTTCGGCATGATTGGTAACCCTGGATACACAATCGCTACCACAACCCAGACATGGCTTTACAATGAGTGGGTAAGAGAGCTGTGGGTTGAGCTCAGTGTTCAGTCTCTCATTTAGTTCTTTGACGCTTGCAACCCGGAAGGCTTGCTCGGTATTCGGTTCCAGCATTCGAGTCTCATATTTATCGGAGGACAGGGCGAAGGACTGAGCAGGACAAGTCGGCAAGCCCAATATTTCGGCTGCCTTAGCCACTCCCACAAGGTGGCCATCACTGAGCGTCATGATACCATCTATTGGCTTGCAGTAGCTCCTCACAGCGGCCGCGATCCGTTCAGGGAAGGAATCATTGACGGTCAGATCCACGCAAATAAAGGCTTCCCGCAAGTGAGCGAAAGGGCTAGTATCATCCTCTAGCCAGTGGCCAGCCATTTCAAGAAGAATGATATCGATCCCAAGCCCGCTCGCTGCCTCGTAGACTCTTTTGCTGAGATCAATCCCCGTGCTCCGTCTCCCTTCAACGAGAGCCAGATGTTTCCGATGGATGGGATTAGGCAAAATCCAAGGAAAAGAAAGTCGATTGATTAGCTCATCGTCCAGGGCGCGCAGCGCTCCTTCTACACTGTATCCGGACGAATGCTTTAGAATAACTCCTCCCACAGCTGAATGGAGTATCCCAACGAAATCTTCCAACGTATGCGCACTGAGAGAGCCAGACTTCACTTCCTGGCAAGGACGTACGAAATTGAAGACTTCGGCTACGAATTCACATCCCTCCAGCCTGCGCTCGAGAAAATCTGCCCGGACAATGAATCCGTCCTCTTGGGGGAGCAAGAGTTTAGCAGCAACGATGGCACCTTCTGTTTTTTCTGTCGCCGTGCGTAAACAGGACATGATAAATCTTTGGACCGCTGGAGGGGCTCTGATGACCGCTAGAGTAGGTTTTGAGCCGGTTTTGATATTGTCACCGTACACGTAAAAATGTGTATCCCCTTTCTTCAACCCATTTGGAAGTTTAGGAAGTAACGTGTCCAGGCTATTTCTGCTGATCAAAAGTTCGACGTTTGTGCTATTCGTTGGTACGAAGTCGGCCCTCCGGTCTTTGAGAGTCCACTGACATCGGATGTGGTCTAGTGATATTATTAGCTCTGTATCTTGCCGGCGCTTTGGAAGATCTTCTAAATACCAGTTTTCTCCGGAGAGGCGACAACCAAAGTACATTCCTGCATAAAAGCCATAAATGTAGGAAGATAAATGTTGACAGTGCTCAAGTCAATGTATCATAAGTGAGACCTGTCAGAGTGATGAATTCTCATCAGACCAGAAATTCCAGTACTAAGTAGCTCCGAAGACTACAATGCCAAGGTCACTCTCTTATGATGATGTTTCTATCTTGGGGCCGAGGCCGTGCTGATACAGCAAAACTGATCATCAGCTCCTCGAGGACAAAATGTTTCAGCTCTCCATTTGGCCATTTCCTCTTTTCGCTACATTGCCTCAATACAGTCATATCAGCGTGCTGACGACTATAGGTACAGTCTTTAATTAAGCACTAATTGCAAAAGAGAGAACGATACAAGGATTCTGAGAGATCCTTGCAAGATTGTGCGTAGGATCTAACCTAAATATTAAACCTAGGGTATAGCCTGCTATGCGACAAATAAAAATTGGACCAATGGAGTCTGTAGGAGAGAAGTACGTTATTTATTCACATGAAGCATGCTAAGAAAGAAAGTAAAAAGGTGACGCGGGACCTCTAGTCGGTAAGCAAGTGGCCACTGCAAGCATGTGGCCACCTCCAAAAACTCACCAAAAAACCAAAAAATTGTTCTTTAATATCTCAACAACAACTAAATAATAAATTTTAATAATTTAGATTTAGACTTTTATATACACTCTGCAGCTCCTATTAAAGTTGCATAGTAATTAGTTAACTAGTTTTTAAAATATTATAATTTAAGGGCTAAAATAAAGCTAAATTACTATGTCTTAAAAACCACTAAACTAATTACTATATAACTTTAATAGGAGCTTTAAAGCTTATATAAAAGTCTAAATCCAAATTATTAGAATTTATTATTTAGTTGCTATTGAGATATTAAAGAACAATTTTTGGGTTTTTTGGTGAGGTGGCCACATGCTTACAGTGGCCACTTGCTTACCGACTACGTTAATTAGCCGTGATGATTAAGCCAGCGCGGCTTGTCCCCAGTTAAGCAACCCTCCGGCACTTCAGCTTGATCGGCATCTATCAGTGTCCCTATTCAAACTTAAGTGCTGACCTTCACAGACCATCGCCTACGGTTATCCACCCAACGTACCGTTTGCTCGTTACTCTGTCAGCCTGGTCGGCATAACCTTCAACATCCCCAGCGGCCGCTACGGAGTCTTCCACCGTCTAGCGGTGACTTGCATTCAGCCAGTTTGTGCTCCTATCAAGTTTCACTTCGTCTGTACCTAAACCATTACGTGCCCGGATTATTCTTTTCCATTTGAGGCAAATTTATGAGCTTTAGAGGGACTAGTAAATTCATTATGGCCACCGTAGTTTATCAAGGAAGCAGCACTCCTATTTTCTTTGGCGAGAAATACTAGCTCGTCGACAAGAGTATCTCTGTGAAAATATCAGAGCTTCAAATTTCGAAACCAGCATATCACTGCAGAGTTAGGCATGTCATAGTTTTAGTAACGTTTCTAAGGAAATGGAGGATAATATCGATCCCAATATATTTTCACTTGAATCATTACCCCTTACTATTTAGAAGGTATTATCAATCGTAAGACTTATCATTCCCAATAGGTCAAGTTTCTGTCCGGTGGATACGCGAAGTTTTAAAACCCAGCTAAACAATTATGGCCGGCATCATCTCAAGGACTGCGGCATCACTTTTGGCATTAGCGCTCAGAAAAACGCCACGGAAAAATCTTACCTCACCGTAAGCTTTTAAATCTAACGCTCGAAGCACGCCCCATTTCCACCAATAGTTGTCTGGAGTTCAAGCACCGATTCTCCGTATTTGTCTGCTCCCTGTTAATTTTATTCAATATCCAAGTCTCTATTCACACACTTTCATCAGGTATATGATGCTGTTGTGGAATCCCCATTTTCTGACTAGATTTTACTATTGATATGCAAAGAAGTACGTCTGTCTAGCACAGTATCTGAAGGCAGCTAACGCAATTAGCACAAGAATATGGAATCTAAAAATTTCTCAAATACAAGCTTAACTAGTCAAAACGTGGAAGGAAGGCTTTACGAAGCAACGGAGGGAGAGATCAAAAACCACGGACATGTTGTTGATGCTATTCCCTTACGTGTTTGGATTGTCGCCTTCATTGGTATGGCAGAGCGCTTCACGTTCTATGGGATTACAGCACCTTGGCGTATGTATTCATTCAAGTAGATGTATTCGCAAAGCTAACGGTTAACATGAAATAGAAAATTACATGCAGAACGGTATGAACGACACAGCGCACCCTGGGGCATTAGCTCTTGGACAATCTACCGCAACGAACATCTATTATGCATTCTTTTTCTTCTCTTACATGACACCTCTTGCTTTCGCTGTTATTTCTGACAGCTGGCTTGGTCGGTATAAAACGCTGTGTATTAGCATATCGTAAGCCCATTGAGTTATGCAGATAGGTATGGTAACCTGACAGATTGAAAGATTATATGCATGTGGCTGCATAATCTTATTCGCTACTTCTCTGCCGATCGCTCTCCAACATGGAGCAGGTATTGGCGGGCTGGCGTCAGCAATGGTTCTTATTGGCCTAGGAGTAGGTGGTGTGAAGGCGACAATCGCCCCCTTTATTGGTATGAATATTCTCTGAAGAGTTATTGAATGTGCTAATGCATCCATAGCTGACCAGTATACGAACACTATTTCACAAATTATCAGCACCAAAGGTGGCGAGCGAGTGGTTACTGATCGCACACTCACGCTACAATATATATATAACGTGTTTTATTGGTGAGCTAAGATAGTCTCCGAATCAGATGCTTGTTTATGCAATCACTAACAAATCAGGTTGGTCAATATTGGATCGTTATCTTCAATAGCTACTACATGGTTAGAAAAGAAATGGGGCTTTTGGACTGCATACCTCCTACCTACTTGCTTCATATGGGTTGCTATAATTCTACTACTAATAGGGAAGAATCAATTCGGTAAGCACTTCTGGAACTACTCCATTTCAAAGGTTTCTAATAAGAATTAAGTGAATTGCCCGCCACAAGGGAACATCTTGCCTAAAGCCACTAAATTACTTATCTGTGCATCTAGAAATGGATTTCATTTAGATGCAGCGACGCCAGCTTTTCAGCGGCAAAAGTTTGGAAGAGAAGTACTATGGGACGACCACTTTGTCGCTGAAATACGACGCGGCCTCATAGCCTGCCGAGTAATGTTGGTTGACCATTTCTTTACCTAAATTCAAAATTTCAATGATTTTCTTAAGTTTAACCTCACCCTTGTCATGTTCTAACTTAGTTCAGGTTCGCATTTATTATATTTTATATCTGCTACAACCAAATGCAGAACAATCTTGTGTCACAAGCAGGCCAAATGGAAGTGCACGGGATACCAAATGATACGATCCCAGCTATCAACCAAGTGGCCTGCATCATCCTCGGACCAATAATTCAAAATTTGCTTTATCCGTACCTAAGTAAGCGGAAGATCCATTTTCGCCCGATCGCTCGCATTACAGTTGGCTTCATTGCTGTCGTCATCGCGATGGGCTACACAGCGGGTGTGCAACGTCTTATTTATAATGCTAGCCCTTGCTATGAAGCCCCACTTGCCTGTCCGGCTTCTGATGGCGGCCATACTCCAAATCATATCAATGTATGGCTGCAGACCCCTATCTACGTTATCATGGCTATTTCGGAGATATTTTCCTATGTCACAGCGTTGGAGTATGCCTACGCGAAGGCACCCAAGGATATGAAGACCATAGTTCAAGCTATCTCTCTTCTCATTGCGGGAATAGGAGCGGCCCTTGGCATGGCCATTTCGCCTGTTGCTGAAGACCCCAAGCTGGTGACAATGTATGCAGCGCTGGCCGGGGCTATGGTGGTTGGAACCGTCATATTCTGGTGGAGGTTCAAGAAGTATGATTCAATTGACGAAGAACTGGATACTCTTGATGACCAACGACAGCAGACGCATGTCCTTGAGGCGAGGCAGATTGAAGTGACGGATATTGAGAAGGTCGAACAACAAGTCACTATCACGATAGAGGGAAAGAATAATGATGGCCAGCATTAGGGTTTTTTTTAAGTAACGTATCCGACATGAGCAGTCTAAGAGGTTGAATGCCTATTGTTTTATCCGTTTTCTATTGATAAGACTTGATTTTCTTAGAATCTATGATTACGTAGATGTCTAAGTGTCATTCTATTTTAATACCCCTAATTTTCTTTGTCAAATCTATTAAAACACCATCTTAACTGGAAATTATATTAGGCATTATGCAGGGTATTTGAGTCAGTGAGTAATATCGGGCAAATAACTGTCCCGCAATAATTTCCATTAGTTAATAGTGTTAACTTTAACCCTGGCCATGCGGAGTGCATGGGGCGTGTTACACCTTAAATAAGCAGTTATTTTGATCTAAGTATAGGGATATATGCCATTGGGTTGGGTTATAGTTCAAGTCTGGTGAACACGTTTTGTAAGCTTTGCAGTGTGTGGGAATTAACCGAGCGACTTAATTCTAAATCTATGGAAATCAAGTGATATAAATACATGAAATAGGTGACAAAGGTTAACGGCGATGCCGACGGCGAGGCCGACGGTGATATCAACAACAAGTCATAATTGCCACTTAGTTGCCACATTGGCGTAGTACCGGTAGTCGGTTACACGTTTTAAAGAGTTAGGAGCGCATCTAAAGGATAACTAGACGAACTATGCTCCGCGCTCTCTTATGCATACGCTAGCCTTATCTATAGCATAACCGACGGTAAGTGTAATACAGTTTGATTTATACGGCATGCCTCTCTGCCATCTCGATGGCTTATAAGCAGCCCGCATGAGGTGGGCCGGTGTCTTCTTGCATCACCCTAGGATTCGGAACGATCTCTGGGGACGCGTCTGCCTCATTTCCTCACCGCATGTCATGTGCTGTAAATTCTCATCATTTTACCTGCTTAGCTTTATCTTCATTTGGCTTAGGGCACATGTACATTATATCGCCCCGTTGGATATTCTTTTGATCACGATTACTATATATTTACCTGCTTCTAACCGTTACCCGTTAAAATTGATCTCCTCCGACCAAGCCTTTTCCATGCCAACTATTAAGCAACTCTGAGAACATGCCCAACTTCCCAGCTCGAAACCTAGTGCTTCTCCCAGCCGCAGCTTCTGACATCCCAACACTCGTGAACATATATTTTAAATCCTTCACAACTTTTTTCAGACGTCGCGCGTTCCCAGATATTCCTTCCATACGGGAATGGTGGGAAAAATCTTTGAGGGAAGACATCCAGAGCAATAATGCGCTCTTTCTCAAGGTGGTTGAGCCAGAGGCCAGTTTAGGAGTTGGGGACAGTCCACAAGGCGCCATCATTGCATGGGCTCAGTGGAAGAAACCAAGCCAGCTCTATCAGGGAGATCACCAAGCACTCCCTGTATGGCCTAGTGGTGCTGACATGCCATTGTGTGAGCGGCACTTTGGGGATCTTACGCGGAAACACCATGAACTAATGAGAGAGCGACCACACTGGTGTAAGTTATGTTGCTCTCTTCATTCAAATCTCTATAGCTCATGCGAGATTCATTGCTCTAATTAGTTTAATACTTGTCAAGAGAGTCTGACTATGGTAGATCTCGCACTTCTTGCTACAGATCCTACGCATCAAAATCGTGGCGCTGGCTCGATTTTGCTCCGCCATATCCTTGCGCATGCCGACTCATCTGGCCATGAGACTTATTTAGAGGCGCCACCTCACGCTGCACCAATATATCGCAAATTTGGCTTTCAAGAGCGTGACAAGGTTGACGTAGACGTGCAGGCAGATGGTGGAACGGAGATGTATAGAAATTGGTGCATGGTGAGGGAACCTGGAGCTGAGAAGGGGTGCTAACTAAGTCTTACTGGTCTCCAATTGATTCATCTTGAGGTATGGACAGGACGGATAATATGGGGACTGATTGTAAACTGGACTCTGTTTCAGCCTATTCTGGCCAGACTGCTCTCCGGGCAATTTCCTAGAAATAAAAGTTCAATTTGTGGTGTCTGCTTCTGGAATTTTGTTTCTTGTGCGTGTGTAATATTTTCGCACAGTTCGATCTAATTAGCAGATTAAGTAAAGCCTATGCTAATATTAATCCTCTATCATACGTGCACAGTGTGTCCAAGAGTTGGTGTCGCTGACAGCGTCGCTGCCAAGAGGCTGGTAACGTAAGCAGTCAGCGAGCTTATACTTACCTCAGAAGCTCAGACCAAGAAATCAATTGTGCGGATATAGGAATATCCGCACCGTCCGCTAAGCTGATTTAGGACGGCAATCGTTTTCTTAGTCTGAGACACTTTAGCAAGCTTTATAGAAAACCTAAACACTGTTTATATAAGAAGACCTTATTAACTTTAACAAAATTAATCTACCCTCCCACAATACCTGTCGACATAAAAATTACAATAAATTATAGAGAAAGGCCTACTCTTAAATTATAAGATCTTCAGCTCCTTATACACACGCTATATTAAGAGGAATTTGTTGCTATAAAGGCCCCAATTCTACCTCTGCACTGCTAAGCCGCGCAGTAAACGCCAACGCTAAATACTTACGCCCACGCCGCCAACCCTCTCCACAGCCAGCAGATATTTTAGCGGATATTCCAGCGGATATTCCACTACTAGTTAGACAAAGATATTAAAGGAAGAGAAGGTTGACATTATTAAAGACCTTCTACATTAATAGGGCTGGTCTTTTTACAAGCTAGTCTTTAAGTACTTAGAAAGTAAAAATAGGTATAGAGGCAATAAAAAGAAGAAAGTAGGGGACCTACTTATTCCTTTGCTAGAGGATAAGGAAATATAAGAAGAACTTATTAATAGGGCTAATATTCATACAACACTAATAACCTATACTATCCGCTGTATTTAGAAAAAGCTCTACCAACTACAATTATAACGCGGCCCCTTTAACATATAGACTCCAGATATAAAGTTTTAGGATATTAACCTTAAGAATATAGCCAAGTTTATTTAGCAGCACGGTCCGCTACTATTCTAGCTTATTAAGGGGATATCCACACTAAATAGAGAGGAACGTAGTTGGGATCCGCATGGTAGACGTATAGTTATAGTCACCTCTATATTTCTCCTAGAGTTTGCCTAGAACTCTATAAATTATTTCACCCATCTACTTAGTCTATATCTTTAGGAGCTTAGTATAAAGCGCTATATGCTGTTTTTCCTATATAGCCTTAGTCTAATTAATAGTTATAAAACTCTTAACGCTAAAAAGCTTGGGCTAGCTAAACGTTTTAAGGAAGGTCCTATTAATTCTAATAGCCCTTCTAACACTAATATCCCTTAAAAAACTAATTAAGTCTCTGTCTATTTATAATAATATCTGTATTATCTATAATAACTTTAACTATTGCCAAAAGACTTAACATTAAGTTATCGGCGAGATTAGTGAGTTTAATTTGCATACTATAGGAAAGATTTTATGTGGAGTCTATATACCTAAAGGGGGCCTTAAGCAGTCAATATTAAATAACTGTAACCGACTACCGCTACCATGTCAAAGGTCATCTTATGACTCACTACCGTGCCCTTTTGTCATTGCATGTCTCACTACTTATTTCTATTACCTATTCATTACCTATTACCGACTAAGTGGCAATGTTGACCTGGTGGCCAATTAGGTAACAGTTACAAATCATTATCGGCGTCTCCGTTAACCTTTGCCACCTATTTCGTGTATATAGTATACCTGATTTCTATAGATTTACAATTAAGTTGTTCACTCAATTCTCCCACACTGTAAAGCTTACAGTTATAAGCCCGGATTGCACCACCTACTAACCAATCAAATACTACCTCGTTTAAGAAGTCACTACTTCTACTACCTTTGCAAGTGTCTTAAACTTCTTTACCTATTAAGCTTAACGAATGTACCAGAACGTACTAGAACAAACTAGCGAATTAAATTATTAAAATAAGGGTTTGCCAAGACGCTAATCTGGACCCTACCTAAACTGTTAAAATTTTAAAAATGATAACTAATATAAGTAAATCTTCATCTAAAATTAACCTTATTCTTAATAAGCCATTTAATTGGCTTCCATAGTTCTTTGTTATACAAGATACTGCCAAAACTAACAAGGTATGGCAGTATATCGACCTATTAAAGAAGAAAGATAAGCTCCTAAAGCTAGAACCTCCGAAACGACCTATACCCGCAAACGTACTTCCTGTAGCTACATTAATAGCCAAGCTAGATCCAAACCAACTCATTACCTATAATTAACTATACGCGGAATATAAGGACGACCACCGCATATATCAGAAGAAGGAGCAGGCCATAAGCGATATTAGCAATTATATTGTTCGTATGACATTGGTATCCTACCTCCCTCTTATTAACGGCCTCGACACAGTATACGAACGGCTGAAAGCACTTAAGAAAGCACTTGCCCCTACCACGTTAGGTTAAAAGCACGACGTCCTTAATTAATACACGGCTTTTAAAGCCTATAACAAAAAGCAGAGCATTGAAAAATGGTTAAACAGCTAGAGGAACGTCTATAAGTAGGTAGAACAATTGGAGCTACCAGATATCTAGGGATTTAGACCCCACTATGATTTTATATAAGTAATCAAACCTATCTCTTCTAGTTTCGTAGGAGCGCTAGAAGTAGACCTTATTAGAAAAAAACAAAAGGACAAAGAGGCCCCATCCATTATCAACCTTATTAAGGAATTTAAGGAGCACTACCGCATGCAGCAAGCATCGTCTACCTCAACTGCCAATAGCTCTGCATTCGCAACCCTTTAAAGCAACTCTAATTCCAATTCCAGTTTAAACCCTAACGGCAGTCCAAATTTAAATTTGAGATGGCACAAGGAATGCATATACGGCCTTATACATCAATTTAGTAACTGCTATTATATCGCTGTATATAAGCGCCCTTAAGGATGGAGACCAAGGGCAGACATCTAGAAGAAAGTAGATAAAACAATCTTATCTATACCTTGGATTAAACGCATCGTTAAGCAGATTTAAAAAAGAGAATAGAAAGCAAAGGAGAATAATTAGAAGAACATAGAATCTACAATTAATTTTAACTCTAAAACCCCTACTTCTACTACACTAACTAGCCATGCTGCCGTGTTTAGTACTAGCCAAATTTCTTTTAAACTCTAGAATACCTAGATACTTAACCCTAGTATAGATACCCACGTCTATAATAACAAAGAAGACTTCACCTTCTCCTACCTAGCTACAGAAGACGACTACCTAATTGCTAGCGAAAATTTTGAAAAAATACAAGCCTATGGAATAGTAACTATTACTATTAATACACCTAATGGGAAGTCAAAGATAAGGCTATCCTATATAGCGCTAGTGCCTACTATATTCACAAATATCGTAGCGCTATTAAGAGCCACTGAGAATAACATCTATTTTAACTTAGGGCGAAATTTGCTCTACCATCTAGCAACTAGCGAAATAGTATGCTATATAAGACGACTAGGGGGGCACTAGGCACTAATATATAGAGAGCCTATAAGTACCCTAGATTTAACTTAATTAATATTTTTAACCTCTAAGAGGTACTAGCCAAGCCGCATAGCCCGCAAACCAATCGGAGCCACAGCTACAAGATGGCATAAAATACTCAGCTATATAGGACCTAATGCTATTGAGCAGCTTCCTAAGTATGTCATTGGCGCAGAGCTAACTAAATTAACTACCAAACGAGCACCGCTTAAAATCAAATATAAAACTTACTTATTAGTAAAGCACACACAGTAGATCTCTTAAAGACAAGAACACGAATTTCCAGCCAATTAACTATTTAAACGGCTAGCATTTAATATTATCTACCTTAGAGTACTAGGATATAACGGCAATAGATACATTATGCATTTCTATTATACATATTCCAAATTTAACTTTGTATATACTGCTAAGAATAGAGACAAAGCTACTATCCTACCTACCATCCGCAAGACTCACCGCTTAATTAAAACACAATTCTACTAAAACGTCGTCTTCTTCTAGAGTAATAACAAACAAGCATTTAGATAAACGGAAGACACTCTAGAGACATAGTATGTAGACAAAGGCATTACCTTTAAATGCCAAGCACCGTATACTAAGGAATAAAATGGCGGAGCTAAACAATCTAGAAGAACCCTTATGGAACGATTAAGATCTATATAGCTGGAAGCATCCTTACCCCCATCTCTAGGACTAGAAGCTTTCCTTACTGCTAGCTATACCCTCAATCAAACGCCGAATGAGCAACTAGGGTGGAAAACTCCATACAAGGTCGCCTATAGTAAGCCGCTAACACTTACCTATATACACGAATACGGTTGTAAGACCTATACGCTAAACAAATAAGTTAGAAAGGGAGACAAGCTAGCTCCTTATGCATTAATTAGACACCTAGTTGGCTATAATTTAACTAATATCTACCAAATTTGGATTCTAAGCCTTCGAACTAGAGACGTTATATTTAATAGGAACTCGTTCTACAACCCTAAGGGTTAGAACATCAACTACCTACTAAAGGAAGCATTAGAAGATACCATCTAGACAATTAGTCTACTAAAACCTCTCTACAAGAATAAATCTGAGGATAAATCTATCCTATATAGACCTACCTTAAATGCAGATCAAACGACTATATTAAACGACTCAGCAGAGCTTCCTATAAAGGACATTAAACAGCTACTAACACCTAGCAGAACGGTGTCTCTGGATCTACCAGAAACAAACACCACACTAGGAGGACTTTAAGACGATATCTTAGATATAATTAAAACAAGTTCTACCCAGTTAAGCAGTTCACCTGTCACGGGGCGGAGGCAGTAGCTACAGAACGTATGTATTCGAGGAGTCTACAAGACGTTGCGCGATCGATCGTAAGGATCGAAGGCGTAGGAAGGTGATATACTACGCGTGGCTGACGTAAGCTGTACGCGAAGCGTACGCGAGGGCACGGGGTTCCGCTAGGGAGTCTCCTATAGAGGCTCCTGCGGCGGCGTTCCGTGACACTACCCCCCCCTCTTATAGAGGCGGAGCTCCGGCGACGCTGTGGTTACTATATACATATAGAAGGAACGCTTAAGGCATAGAGAAGAGAAAGAGATAATACTAAAGGGGTTAGCGGTGTAGAGTTCTGCTAGCTCTAATCGTTAAATAGACCAATTAGGATTTTCTATCCCCGGGATAGAAAATTGCTATTAGCTTAGTAGAAGGCGGTAAGCTAAACTAATATCTTTATAGTTACGGCAATATTACGTAATAAGGCTTAGCACCCAAGAATTCAACTAATTAGAGAACTTTAACCGCTGGTTAAAATTCCTAGACACCTCAACGATTTTCCGGTTATATAATAGCAATCTACAGCAATCTAACAGCAATTTGCCCTTACATAGCAGTATATAACAGTTAAACTCTATAAGGGTTCCTATAGAGGATTAGGCACGAAATCTCTACTTAGGCCCAGTTTCTATGGGTTCGCGTAGTGAAAGTCGCTAATTAGATCCTTTATATTTTTAAAGTCTTCCTATAGTTGCCATTCTGGCTAATCTATGTCAAATCCTGTGTAGATAGCTCTATAGTAGAGCCGCCATCCTCTGCCTTTGCTAAAGTATTTAGAGTTAATAATTCGTTTAATAGTCCACTCCTTATGGCTCTCATCTTTGTTCTTGTCTTAGATTAGTACCAGTGGGGGTTTAGGCTATATCTGTCCCAGTAAAGGGTTAGGCTAGTAAAGGTATAGTAACTATAGGTAAAATATAGGCCATATCCCACGGGTGGCTAGGGTAGGCAGGAGCTCTAGCTTATATATAGCTCCCCTATTAATAACTTGTTTAATTTAATAGGGGCCAAGATTCTTATAATTAAGTGACTTTATAGGCCTCTATATAGAGATATTGCGTGCATCTAGCTATACCCAGTCACCAACACGCATCTCCAGTGGTGGCGTTCTATAACAGTTAGCAAAGTAGGCCTGCTTTACTTAAGCCCAGGCCATTTCTCCCCTGTAGTAGTCAAGTAGATTTTTCATGCGGTCTGCATACTGGTCAGTAAGTAGCATCTTAAGGCGTTTTCTATATAGCAGTTTCTTATCAATAGGTTCTAGTGGCTCTATGCCAGATTAGGCGTAATAACCCTTATTTATAAAGAATAGAGTAAGTTCTATAGTAGCTAAGACATGGTTATTAGCTGTAAACTTGCCTAGTAGGAGGTGATCTACCCAGTTGTCCTAGCCATAGGCAACAACCTATCGTAAGTACGCCTTTATACTAGCATTGGCGTTTTCTGGCTATCCCGCAGTCTTATAGTGGAAGGATATAGACATCTTAACAGAGATATTAAGACGTTAACAGATCTATCTCCATAGGTCGGAGTCGAATTGCGTGCCCTAATTGGATGTAATGGAGTCGGGTATCCCATATAGTTGGTAGACTTCGCGAAGAAAAGCGTCTGCAACGTCATTAACGGCTATGCCTTCAGTTAGGACGTAGTAACGTTCCTTTATAAGTTGGCATATTATTATTAGGATGTTCTTATAGGTATAACTATACCATTCACAGGGTAGCAGGTTAGTAATAAAGTCTATAGCTATATCTACCCACCGCCGTATAGGGATTAGTAGCGGGTGTAGTAGTCCTTAGTACTTAGTGCGAAAGGCCTTAGCGCGCTTGCAACTGTAGTAGGTGCTTATAAAGTGTTTAACTAAGTCTATTATCTTAGGCTAGAAGTAGTATTGGCTAAGAAGTTTATAAGTTCCTCCTCTACCTAGGTAACCGCTTAACCGGAGGTCGTAGGCCATCTAGATTAGTTGCCGTTATAGGTCTTCTAAATTAAGGATAAATAGACGGCCTCTATAGTAAAGTCTGTTCTCCTTTACTTCTAAGGCTACCATATCGATTTGGCCTAAGTTTCGGAGGCTAGTGGGTGGCTTACGGACGCCAGCAGTTTTCGCGGCAATAAGTTAGTGTAATAGCGGGTTAATAGAGATGTTATATACAGCAGCAATAAGCTTGTTAATTTTGGGGGGCGGCTTTAAGTCTGTAGCGTAAAGCTAAGGTGCGGATGGTTTTATTATAGGTAGTATGCTAGGGGCCAAGTTCCTTACTTTTAGGATTATCTACTATTGGAACTAATTACAGGGGTTATTCTTTAACTAAGGAAGGTCTTGCAAGCGGCGTGTTAGGCTATTAGGTTTTATACCTTATACTCCTAGCCTATATACAATTTTAAAGTTAAAACTAAAGAGGAACTCGTTCCAGCGTGCTTAGCGTCAGTTTAGTTACTTTATGGTTATAAAGTACTTAAGGTTATAATAATCCGTAAGGACTTTAGTTAGCTGGTTAGGTTCTACTAAGGAGAGTTTTGGTTAGAATTTTTTAAACGCTTATATAATTGCAAGGAGTTCTTTATTATAGATCTTATAGTTACACTCTTATGGTATAAGCTTAGACAAGTAAAATACAACTAAGTAGAGGAGACCGTTATCGCCCATCTAGGAGAGGACGCCTGCGTTAATGTGGTCTAAGGAGTCGGTTTTAAGATAGAGTTATCGTCCTAGTATAAAGTAAGCTAGGATAGGTGCTTTAGTAAAGGCATTTTTAAGGTCTTAGAACGCCTTCTTATAATTAGGTGTCTAAGTAAAGCATAGGTACGCTTTTCTTCCTTTCATAGAAAGGCCCTTCGTTCGTATTATTGCTATAAGTGGTACTACTACGCCTAAGAAGTTGTATATAAATTTCTGATAGAAGTTGGCGAAACCAAGGAAGGCTTATACGTCCTTAATATAGCTAGGGGCTTGCTATTTAGTAATTATGCGTACCTTCTTGGGGTCTATACGGACACCCTTAGTAGTAATAATTAGTTTAAGGTATTTTACTTCTATAACTAAGAATTCGCACTTCTTTAGATTAATATAGAGTCCTGCTTTCCTAAGGCGCTATAGGACCTTTCGAACGTGCTTAGTATGCTTAAAAGGGTTATTACTATAAATAAGTATGTTATCTAGGTACGCCGAGCAGAAGTTATCAAGGTAGTCCTATAAGGCGTTATTAATATAGCTTTAGAAGGTGCCTGGGCCGTTGCATACGCTAAAGGGCATAACAGTATATTTAAATTGGCTAAAGCGCGATGCGAATACGGTTTTCTATTTATCACCTTTCTATATTTAGAGATAGTTAAAGGCGGCAATATTGAGCTTAGTATAGATTTTGGCTTAACTAAGCCGCTTAAGGGTCTTACGTATAAGCGGTACTAGGTATTAGTTCTTAATTGTAATGGCGTTAAGTCCTCTATAGTTAATATAGAATTGGATACCTCCTCCTAGCTTCTTAGTAAGAAGGATAGGGGCGGCTACTAGTAATATACTAGGACAAATAAACCCTTTATTAAGGTGCTTGTTAATATACTTTTTTATAACTAGAAGTTCGTCTTTTAACATTAGGTAAAGTCTCTTATAAAGTAGTATTTTTCCTTGTTTGATATTAATGGTATAGTTATTGGGTTAATATAGAGGGAGTATATCTACGCCCTTTTATAAGTATATATTAATAAAGTTATGGTACCTCTTAGGGAGGAGCTTGTGGAGTTCCTTATTAGTAAGTCCCTTTTTAAGCTTTATAAACTTCTCAAAGTCTAAGGTTAAGAGTTTATTAAGTTCTACGGGCGTGTCGTCCTTTAGGAGGTCCACCAGGTCTATCCTATTACTATAGAGGATATAATCCTGTTCTTTATTAAGTTTGTATAGCCGTAAGCGGGAGGCTGCTGTAACGACCCAGCTCTTCCTTTATGCTATATAATAGAAGGCTGCGGCACTAACATAGTAACAGTTGGTCGTGGGTAGTGTAATTAGAGGTTCTTTGGGTTAATATCCTAGGGAGTAGGTAGAGGCAGCTAGGTTATGCCCTAGGTAGGTCTCTCTATAGTAGTTAGAGTTAAAGGTCACTTCTCTTTTCTTCTAGTTAATAATAGGGTTGTGCTACTCGAGCCAGTTTATTCTAAGGATAATAGGGTAATTAGTAAGTGGTGTAATATAGGCCCAGAGCTCTTCTTAGTGTCCGTTTATATCTAGGTGGAGTTGTGCCATATAAGTAATCTTTTATGTAGTACAACTACCGTCAGCGAGTTATAGGGCGCGGGCTTTAGTAAGGGGTAAGGTTAGTAAGTTATATTTACATATAAATTAGGTATTTACAAATTTATTAATAGCTCCGCAGTTAATTATAGAACGGTCTTTATATTGTTTTTTAGCAGTTATTCCTTTTATAGGTAAAACTATCTATTTCTATCCGTCTATTCTTACTAAGTCATCTATTAAGCAGGCCGATATATAGATCCCTCTATTGTTAGGGTATCCCAGCTCGCGACTTAGGGCTAGGACTAAGCATTTCCTACTACTACCGCTGCTGCCGCTTCTTTATCTTGTACGGTAACGGTGCGTAGCGAGGTATTCGGTGTTTAAGGTATAAAGTTAGGTATTAGGCGGCGATTACCAAACCTAGCTATTAGGCAGTTTAGGTTTTTGTAATAATAGCCTTCTTAATAGCATCTATAGCAGCGCCCTAGCTTCTAAAGTAGCTTACACTCTCCGTCTAGGAGTTTACGTGGGAAGGTTAGTATAGAGAGGTTAATATTAGCTCCGGTAATAGTATTAGTAGTAGGCGTCAGTGACCTAGTGTATATAGGTGTAGTTGGCCCAGAGGGCTTTTATATCGGAGCCTTTAGGCAAGGGTTAGCAGTAGAGATCTAATTCAGCCGTTGTTTAATCTTCTATAGGGCTGCCACCATGCTGTATATGTTATTATAATTATAACTAGCGGCAGCGTAACTAAGGCGATAGGTGACTTTTTTAAGGAGATCTTCCTAGTCTTTAGTGTTATCTTAGGAGAGGACTCCAGTGTATTTCTAGAACTTAATATAGAACTCGTCAAATAACTCAGTAGGACTTATCTTTAGGGCGCGTAGTTTAGCTCAACTGGTAGCCACTAGGTCGTAGTTATAATACATTAAGTCAAGGTCATTAAGGACTTCTTAGTAGGACTGCCACTTTTAGGGGCTATTGGTCTCCCATCGGGCAAAGAGTCTATTAAATAGGGTGCCCTTTATACGCCTAATAATATAACCAATCTTAGTATCCTCCTTAGGAAAAAGGTAGGCGCTCTAGGTTAGTTTCTTACGGATTTACATTTTCTAGTAGCTATATTCCTTGCGGTCTCCCTAGAAAACTAGGGGGTTAGGGTATTATATATTAGACCCCACAATTATAGCTTAAGTTCGGTCGCTATTATAGAAGCCGTCTCTAGTGGGTAAAGCTGCCGTGGGCGTAGAGACTTAGGTAGTGTAGTACATAGTAGGGGGGTACTTGGCATCGTTACGGATATGCTCGTTAAGCTAAGACTGTAGGTATTTAATTATGCCCTCCTTCTCAGTAACTTTAGCAATAAGTACAATCTTAACTTTCTTTAATCGTTGGACATTACGCTTAGATATATAGAGGTCGTCTTTAGTCTTTTAGTATATGTTATTAGCAAGTGCCTTACTAGCTTATAAGTCTTAGATAATATTATAATCCTAGGCAGCACGCAATTTAGCTTATATAAGATTTAGGTAGTAGTTCTATAGAAGGCGGTAGTATTTATTAGGTTCTTGTACTACTATTTATATAAATATTTCAGCGTCCCGTATTTTAATCTTAATAGGTAGCTGCCCTTCTGGCTATTTTTCCGTGGCTGTGTAATTAATAAAGGATAAGACATTGCTAGTGTCTATCTTGTTAAGGTCGTCGCTGTGGCCACCTATATTAATAGGAGTGTACCCATCCTGCTAGGCTAGTTGACTCTTATTATCTTTAAGGTAGTATTGGGTGCTCGGGGGTACTCGTAGTTGTGGCTCTTTTAAGCCGCTAGGCTTACCCTTAGGGGTTAAGGCTAGGATTAATAAATTAAATTCTCCTAGGATTAATTGGCGTCATAGGTTAGGTTAGGGTACTAGGTTACTCTTTAGGCTTAATATAGTGGCTAGTAAGGAATATTGTCTTACTATTATGGTGTAGAGGTTGTTTGTAGGCACGCTGCTTCTGGCAGCGCTTGCAGTATCATAGGGACGTAGAATTGGTCGTAGGCTAGGTGTCAGTGGTAGAAAAAAGGCGCAACGTAATGTTACGGGGCGGAGGCAGTGGCTATAGAACGTATGTATTCGAGAAGTCTACAAGACGTTGCGCGATCAATCGTAAGGATCAAAGGCGTAGGAAGGTGATATACTACGCGTGGCTGACGTAAGCTGTACGCGAAGCGTACGCGAGGGCACGGGGTTCCGCTAGGGAGTCTCTTGTGGAGGCTCCTGCGGCGGCGTTCCGTGACATCACCAGAACCGTTAAATACAGCTCTATAAGCTAACGAGGTCTCAGCCGATCCTTTAGCTAACCTTATCCTACCAGAAGGTTCCAAACGAATTCAACGCTAAGCATATATAGCAGCACTAGCCAATCTATCTACCCTATTTGGTTACTACGCTGGCTTTGCCACAGGACTAGTAAAGGACGTTAACCGAACTAGATTCTTATCTCTATATTAAAATAATCTCCCTCCCAAACCAAGGAACCTTAAAGAGCTAAGAAAGCACCCTTTAACTGCCAGCTTTTAAAAGGCTATGGAAAAAGAATACAACGACCTTAAACGCCAAGGGACATTTAAGACTGTACTAAAGGAAGAAGCAACTAACGACTAGATCCTTCCGCTAAAATAGGTCTTTAAATACAAGTTCAACAGTGACGGCTACCTATAAAAGCTAAAGGCTCGACTATGTGTCTGCGGAGACCTATAGACTACTAAGGAAGAGACCTATGCAGCAACCCTAGCTGCTCGAATATTCCGTGCCCTTATGGCTATAGCAGCCGCATTTAATTTGGAGATTTAATAGTATAACGCTATAAACGCATTTATAAATGCAAGACTAGATAAGCTAGTCTACTATTACTACCCAGAAGGCTTTAATTAAAATGGACATATCCTAAAGCTACTTATGGCGCTATATGGATTAAAAGTTTTACTACTACTTTGGTATAAAGAGCTTACTAATACACTGGCCAAATTCGGATTAAAGCCTATCCTAGGTACAAACTGCCTTTACACCAATAGACGACTTATTGTCTTCTTTTACGTAGACGATATTGCCGTACTGGTTGCCAAAAAGGACCTTTTAAGACTACAGGAATTTGAAGCCAAATTGCTGCACTAATACGAGATCCGTATACTAGGAGACCTATAGTAGTTTCTAGGAATCCGAATTAAACGAGATCGACTAAGCAGAAAGCTCTAGCTCTGCCAAGATTCCTATATCAAAAAGATAGCCAATTGATTTAATGTTTAACCAGGAAGATTTCCTAAGTTATTACTTCCTGCCGAAGAACTGATTCCGTCCGACCAGTAGACGAACCCTTAAAGAACTCTAGCCTATTAGTAATGAGTTAGTTCCCTTGCGCACCTTACTATATTTAGAAGACCTAATATTACTAAGACGTATTCTAAGCTGGCCGAATTCCTTATAAATCTAAATTAAAAGCACCTTAATATAGCTAATTAAGCTATTACCTACTGCCTTAGAACAAAATCGACAGCTATTAAATACTCTGGCGAAGTACTTGGAGCCTATATCTACTTTAGAAACCCTAAGGGAGAAGACGTTACCTTTTACGGAGTATCTGATGCAGCGTTTGCGGACCATAAAGACACCAGACGGAGCTCTTAAGGATACCTTTTTATGCTATTTAGAGGACTGATTAACTAGAAGGCAACCCTATAGAGATTAGTGACTTACTTAACTACCAAAGCGGAGCTTCTCTCCCTGTCTATGGCTGCCGTTAAGATTATCTGGTGGTAGTGTTTCTTTAAAGCAGTCGGCTTTAATTTAGAACGCGAGTTTACCCTACTATGCGACAACATGCAGACCGTACGACTCCTAAGACAGGATATACCAAAACTTGATACCAAGCTTCGACATATCGACGTCTATCAGCACTGGCTTAAACAGGAAGTCTAAGACAAAAAAATTAACGTCTAATGGGTCCCTATAGCCAAAATGCCTACTAATGGCCTTACCAAAATCTTACCTAGTTAAAGGTACGAAGCATGGATAAAGCAATTGAATTTGGTGGATATTTGATATTAAATTACTCCACATCATCTAATAAAGACTCTTGAACATTACCCTATCCCCTTACTACTCCTAAATTGTATCCTAAATTCCCTATTTTGGTATAGTCTCTACCTTCATTTTTATTTTCTATAGCTTTGACTACACCGTTAAATCTGGGGGGGTATGTAACCGACTACCGCTACCATGTTAAAGGTTATCTTATAACTCACTACTGTGCCCTTTTGTTATTGTATGTCTCACTACTTATTTCTATTACCTATTTATTACCTATTACCGACTAAGTGGTAATATCGACCTGGTGGCCAATTAGGTAACAGTTACAAATTATTATTGGCGTCTCCGTTAACCTTTACCACCTATTTCGTGTATATAGTATACCTGATTTCCATAGATTTACAATTAAGTTGTTTACTCAATTCTCCCACACTGTAAAGCTTACAATAACACCCGTTAACTTAAGCTAGATAAGGTTGTTAATGTAGCTAAGAATAGGTTTAATAACCTCCAGAAGCGGATATCTATAAGTTTTATTATGGACGCTATCTAATGCGCATATTCTACTGCAGTTAATAGTATATTTAACTCTAACACGGATATTAAATATCCGCATATACTAGCAGTTAATATTCTCCCTTATAGAAGGACAGAGCATATAACTCTAGGACCTATTCTAGATAGTAAGGCTTTTATTAACGGCAACTATTATATAATAGAGAATATCTTTTTAGAACAACTGTAGTATAATTATAAAACCGCTTTTAATAACTGGCTTTTCCTGGTATATAGAGATTAGAAAACTATAAAGCTTATCCAATTATATAAAGAGGCGCGGGTTAAGGCGGAAGGTGCATATAATAGCCATAAGTAGGTGTTGCCTATTCTAGGGCTATGGTATATGCGATTGAACTTCCTATATGTAGTTATGCGTACATTCTATAGGGGTAAGGAAGCCACGTAGTAGTTTTTAGCACTTTACGCCTATATAAACCACCTAGAACGGCGCAATATTCCTAGGGAAAAGGCCCTGTTTTATTATATGGAAGAGCTAATCCTCTAAAGCTTTAACACTTATATTACTGCATTATTCCTGCTCTATATCCACAATAAATGCAATATTAAGGTAGATAGTGAGGCTAAGCAATATATATAAAACCTATCTCTATAGCAATTTCTAGAGCATATTAAGGATATCTATACAGCGGCTTTTTTAAGAGATATATGCCGCGATACAAATCAGCGCATATCTAATTATTCAGAGCCACCTACTAATTCACATTAGCTAGCAGCAACGTCGTCCTCTATAAATATATTAAGCTCCGCCACTAGTAACCATAATATAGAGTTCTTTAATTATATCCGGTTTCTATAGGTTATTAATACTTATAAGCTTCTAAAATACGCTATTAAGCATACAAATATTGGACTACTAAAGCGTGTAATCCCCTATCTTTGCTTATACTTTACTAGAAGCTTATTAAGGAATTATGCATATAATATGCTAATCCTATAGCAACTAGTTAAGACAAGCGCTTACGATCTAGTGCTTTAATAGGCTATCCTTACCAATAGTTTAGTTAACCTTTAAGGGCGGCTAGATAGCATCTTTAAGACAGATTGCCTTAATAAACTGCTAAATGTTTAACTTAAGGAGTTGCTCTAGACGTGCAGGAATTTAACATTTGGTATAGACGAGCTGTTTAAGTAGAATGTTCTTATAATAAGTTATACTGGCGCGCTCCATAATATTTTTAAATATATATTTAGCAAGCATATAAACAGCAAATATACAACTAAGTCTCTAGCGCTAAATATTCACTATCTTGCAGATTAGATTAGGAAGGATTTAATTATACAATATACGCGGCGCTTAGCAGATTTTAAGGCTCCTTCACTCCTTTAGCGCGGATATAAAAAACTTATAAAGGACAGCGTAAATATATTTAACGCCTTCCTATTAACTGCAGCTGGTTTGCCATTTAATCCCCTTATATATAGCTTTGGTAATAATAATAAGAATATAAAGGTACTAGGAGAAGCTACTAAATATATTTATATAGTTTATTATCCTAATATTATACCCATACCTCTGCTAATATATATAATAGTTAGTGTATAAGTTGCTTAATAAATGCTAAGAGTAATAGTAATATATTGTTTTAATTATAAATATACTTCTAATATAAGCGGGGTGTCTATAGATATTCTAATTTTATATAACAGCTCTATGCGGATATTATAAGAATTACAAATGGTATTGCAATATATAATCTTCTAAATAAAAATATAGTAAAACTAACACCTTGTACTCTGGAGACTTAACCTTTAGAATAGACTCTCTATTTAAATACCTTTATCTTAGCTTATACGGATATCTTTATATTAGCTTATACAAATATTATTATTTTAGCTTATACGGATATCATAATATTAATTAAGTATATCTATTAAATGTAAGGCAGAGACTTAATTCCTATATATATAGTAGCAAAAAGGTAAGAGCCACTATTTTATTATTATAAATTAGCAATAACAGGCAACCCGTAGCAACAGCTAACTTATATCTACCTATATTTAACATCTAGTAGCCTAGTATTGCGTATAAGTACAATAACACCACGCCTTAGGAACGCAAGCTTATCCTTTATCTTACTTAAAGAATCTTTGAACTTATTAAACTAGCAATCTATAGCTTAAACATCTTTCGCTATATTAGTTACCTATTTATAAACTATATTAATGTATATAGAAACAGTAATTGCTAAATATACCCTAACAGATTCCGTGCTAGCAAAAGTAGTAACAGTAATAGCAGCACCTAGCGTGCTAGTAATTGGTAAAAGAGTTAAAGGAGCAGCAGTAGAGCGGGTGACTCTACGGCTGTGCGTACTACTATAAGTAGGAGTCTTAATAGGGGGGGAGGGTTTAGTGGGGAGGGGAGGCATAGTAGTGTGGGTAGGGATAGTGCGAGAATAAAGATATGCGGATATTATACCTTTTAGTAGGTGTTTTAGCTAGATTATTAGCAGAAGCTAATTTCGCACACTTTTTGCTCTAAGGTATAACCGGCTCCAGATTTAGTAAACCTTTTTATATATATGTTAGCTAACAGAATAATAGTATACTATTAGCACGTACCTTTCCGCATAATCTGCTATCTATATAATATCTTAAGTACGTACCCCTAAAATAAGGCCTAGAGTCCTTCTTATAAACGCGACATTTATAGCTATACTTTTTACATAAAGTATATAGCGGATTGCGCAGCTTACCAAAGCTACCCTTAATATTCTAAACATATATTAATATCCGCTAGCAACTTTCCTTTATATTCTCTTAAACACTAGCTTTTAGAGTATACCATTTATTTACTAACAGCACTTAGATAGAAAGGCGCTTATTTATACTAAGAGAACTATAGAGATTATAAGGGCTGCGGAAATTACAAGAGTCACTATTATTAAGATCTTTATCTTTATCACTGTCTGAAGATTCGCTATCTAAAGAAACCTTATAAACAATACTTAGGTCATTATAAGAGGTAAATTAGTAGACAAGATATTAAAACGGTATAACTAACATATATAATTTAATGGCTATCTTAAGCTTTAGATTTGTATCAACAACGTTTTTAGCCTACTTCCTAAGAAAAGAAGATAAACGAGCCTTATTAAGCCTCTTTTTAGAAGTATTAAGTAGTGGCAGCAGGGAGGCGGATAGTAAAGTAGTGGATAGTAGGGTAGCCTATGGTAAAGATATAGGTAGTAGAAAGGCAGGCAGTAAAAAGGTAAGTAGGTTTTTAGCGGATTTTGCCCTATCCTTATTATTATTATCTACTAAACCCTATAAAGAGCGCTTTAATATATATTTCCTAAAATTATATTAGCTATAGGCACAATTTAGTATAAGAATGCTTACTCTTTAGGAATAGAGTCTAAAGGCTTAGTAAGAGTAGCTATAGCGTACTTAACAGCATTAAACTCTTTATTATTAACGTCGCGCATATTAAGTTCCTTGACTACTAGGTTGCTGTTATTTATATTAATATTATTTATAGATCTAAATAGAGGTATTATAGGCGTAGTATGCTAAGGGATAATATATAAAACAATGATGATAAAGTTCGCAATGCGGTGCTATAAGGTAAAAGGTTAGTAAAGGAAGAAGAGGTGCGGGGGTTAATTAAAGGTAAATATCTACACTACCAATTTTATTAAATTAGCTCACTAACAAATAATTGCTACTATAGTAACTTACCTTAGTAATCATTAACAGTGCGGACATATAAATATTTTTATCTTAGCTTATGCAGATATCCTTATCTTAGCTTATACGGATATTATAATATTAATTAAGTATATTAATTAAATATAAGATAGAGACTTAATTCCTATATATATAGTAACAGAGAGGTAAGAGCTACTATTTTATTACTCTAAACCTATAATAATAGTTAACCCGCAGTAATAGCTAATCCGCAGCAATAGCCAACCTATATCTACTTAAATTCTATATCTAGTAACCCAGTGTTGCGTATAAGTACTATAATACCACGCCTTATAAATATAAGCTTATCCTTTATCTTACTTAGAGAATCTTTAGGCTTACTAAACCGACAATCTATAGCCTAAATATCGTTTACTGTCTTAGTTACCTGTTTATAAACTATATTAATATATATAGAAATAGCAATTGTTAAATATACCCTAACATTTTCTATGCTAGTAGGAGTGGTAGTAATACTAAAAGCAGCACTAGGCGTGCTAGGAATTAGTAAAAAAGTAAGAGAAGTAGCGGTAGAATGGGTGCCTCTACGGCTGCGTATATTACTATAAGTAAGAGTCTTAGGGGGATGGGAGGTCTCTAGAGGGGGGATAGTGTGGGTATAAAGCTATGCGGATATTAGTAATATCTATATTGTTAAGATGCAGATATTATACCTTCTTAATAAGCGTTCCAGCTAGACTACTAGTAGAAGCTAATTATATATGTTTTTTGCGCTAAGGTATAACCAGCTCTAGTCTTAACAAACTATCTTATATATATATTAGCTAATAGAATAATAGTATATTATTGGTATATACCTTTTTATATAACCTACCACTTAAGTAATATCTTAAGCACGCACCTCTAAAATGTGGCCTAGAGTTCTGCTTATAAACGCGATATTTATGGCTATGCTTCTTATATAAAGTATATAGCAGATTACGCAGCTTACTAAAGCTACCCTTAATATTCTGGACGTGTGTTAATATCCGCTAGCAACTTTCCTTTATATTCTCCCAAACGCTAGCTTTTAGGGTGTACTATTTATTTGCTAACGGTACTTAAATAAGAAGGCGCTTGTTTGTATTAATATCTAATATTATAGCTTGGGCCGTCTATATACTGTGGAGCTTATAAGGGCTATAGAGATTATAAGAGGATAGAGAAGGGCTTTTAGGAGAGTTAGCGTTATTAAGATTACTATAAGAGGTAAATTAATAAATAAAATACTAAAAGAGTATAGTTAACACATATGATTTAAAGGCTATCTTATACTAAATATTTTGCGTAGTAATTCTATTAGCCTACCTCTTAAGAGAAGTAGAAGTATAATAAGGATTAAACTTTTTAGAAGTAGTAGGCAATAAAGAAATAAGCGGCTTAAAGGTAGGTAGTGAAGAGGTAAGTAGTAAAGAAGTAGGCGGCAAAGAGGCAGATAGTAAAGAGGTAAGCAAATTTCTAGTGGATATTGTAATAACCTTATTATAGTACTCTGCTAGATCTAACAAAGAGTGCTTTAGTATATATTTCCTTAAATTTATTAGCTATAGGCATAATTTAGTATTGGAAAGCTTACTCTCTGGATAAAGATTCTAAAGAATTAATAAAAGAAAGAGCGTCCTTAGAAGCATCCTTAATTATTTTATTATTAATATCGTGTGTATTAGGTTCCTTAACTAAATAGCTATTAGATATATTTGGAGGTATAAAAGAAGGTATTATAGATAGTAGTATACTAACTAACAGTAAATAAAATAACAATAATAAAGTTTATAATGCGTTGTTATAAGGTAGAAGATTAGTAAAAGAAGAGGTACAGAGGTTAATTAAAGGTAAATATCCGCGCTGCAGATTTTATTAAATTAGCTTACTAAGAAATAATCACTGTTATAGTAACTCACCTTAGTAAATATCAACTACCTTATATACGCTTATTTATAATGCGTAAATCCTTTATAATTAAGTTACTACTAATTAAAGTAAGTGGGCGCCGTCTAGTTAACTTACAAAATAATATTAATATAAAATTACCGCTTAGCTAAGGTGCTAGAGAAGGGTTGTAAGTGTCACGGGACACCTCTGTGATACCTTATACACGTCCACCTGTTTCCACCATCTTGACCTCTATGTTAACGACTCAGTTAATTAAGGCACGTAACGGTAATCTAAGGCAATTTGCCATCATGTGATGGCAATCTAAGGCAATCTGCCGTCCTCTACTATATTCTGCTAAATTCTGCTAAGTTCCGCTAGGACTATAACCTAAAGCCTATTCTGCCCTATATATATATTAACTAAGCAACCAAGTTAATAATATATACCCTTTTCTTCCTGTTTCCTTACTTTCCTTTCTTATATAATATCTTAACTTTATTACGCAGTTTATGTATATAGCTTAATAATATCTACCTTGCTATATATTATTACCGCTTATACTTACTCCATGATACTATATTGCGTTAACCTTATATACTACCCTCTAAAATATAGAACAACCCTAAAGCCCCTATAATAGCCACTGGCATTATATCTGCACTCTAAAAACAATTAGCAGAGATACAGAAGTCCTTTATAGACGCCCTTATATAGAACTAAGCCACTTTAACTTAATAATAAGCTAAATAAGAGGCATAACACCTATAAATAATTAAGGACCTCTAAGAAGAAGTCCGCACCCTTAAGATGTCTATACTAGGGCCCTAAAACTAAACGCCTTCTCTAAAGACAAATATGTGGGATAAGAGTCCTAAACCTATAGTAACTATTTACCCTAAACTAACTACCGTACTATAATAATTTAAACAACTACTAGACCCTCTAATATTTACTAGTAAACAATAAGAACTCTAATTATTTTTAAGCTAGCTTAAAAATAAGCTAACTAGTAATGCTAACCGCTACCTAACTAAAGCCAACTAACTCTACTACGCCCTAAGTTAACTAGGAGGAGATATAACTAACCTTATTAAATCCCTTTAACCGAACTTAGTACAAAGTCTAGTTATACTACTTAAAGCTATATACGGTAACCTAAACCGCCAAGCTACCGCTTAAAGAAAGATAAACTATATAACTTAAGAAATAAAAAGCTTCATAGTATACTTCTCTAAATTTAACTATTATATAAAGGAAACAGGCTAGAATAACTCCGCACTGGTTAACAGCCTTATTAAGTCCCTAAGCCCTAAACTAAAAACCTCCCTAATAGGTGTAGACCTACTAGGAGCCCTTAACACCTGCGCAAATGTTATTAATAAATAGTATAATGATATACTACGCCTAATACTAAAGTCCACTCCTTAATATAATATAACAACTCTGTAAATGTCTACTAAGTTATTATCTTAGCCTAAGCACCCTAATGCTATGGATATTAATATAGGGACCCTAGGATACGCTCTATTAGGGTCCCCTAAATAAGAACAACGTATTAAGCTAGGCCTTTACTTTAAATACGGAAGTAAAGAATATATCTTAAGATACTACTCCGTCCCTATGCCCTAATATAACTTATAAATAGCCAACACTAATAACTGTTTACCGCATTAATCCTCCAGTTACTGTCCCTAATCTTTACCTAGTTCTAGCCCCACATTTAATAAGCACTACTTATAAGGATAAAGTTATAACTAATGTTTTATAAGAACCCCTTCCTACTTGCCACTAAAAGGTATATCCTAAAGTTAAGTTGCTCTTTAGGACAGCTATATTATAGGATCTTGTTAAATATATTAGATATTGCAAAAGCTAACTCTTAGGATTATAGTATAACCATTAACTGCTGTCTTTAGTAGAAAGGTTAATAGGCTAATACTTAAGTCCTAATTAATATAGGAGCTAGCGGTATAGGATTTATTAATAAGATCTTTGTATAAGATAATAGGTTTACCCTAATACCCCTTAACCGGCATATTAATGTATTTGGATTTAATAGCAAATATACTATCTTGGGCCGTATTACTTATATAGCGGCCCTAAGACTCTAATACCTAAACTATAAAGAATTAATTAAACTCTTTATAACTACCCTAGGTTACCTAGTAATCCTTAGACAACCCTGGATAAAGCTATATAAGGTAACCATTAATTAGGACAACCTTAAGCTTCTATTTGCTACCTCCTATTATAAGTAGAAGTACTTTATAACTTGCTACTTAAGCCCTAAACTAAAATCTAAAGAATCTACTAGGATTTACTAGTCTAAAATTTCTACTAATGTCTACGCTATACCTAAAAAGTCCACCCAATTCTACAAACCTGAGAATTCTACTAAATTCTACTAATATAAGACTTCTACTACTATTTACTAAGAACCTAAAAATAAAATAAAATATAAACTAACTTTAACTGCTACACCCTAAACTAAGCAGAAGCTTAAGCTTAATATATAAAAGTACTAGAAGAACTGGTATTTTACTATAAAAAGGATACTTAAAGAACCTAAACCTAAATCTAATACTAACTCTATACTAGATACTAAACCTAAAGCTAAATTAGAAACTATATAAGAAACTAAAGACGATCTAAGCTTGCTTAATACCTTAAATATCTATATAATTGGAGCTACTCCGCTAGTATAACTTGCTAGGAAACCGGAACACATAATCTTCGCTATTATAATAGCCGACATTAAGAAGGCCTTAACACTAAAGAAGTATACTAACCCCGCTATAAAGGTACCTATAGAGTACTATAATTACCTAGATATATTCTTATAAAAGGAAGCTAATAAGCTAC